>Ga0081538_10002003_pt1 | contig 20344 bp, 15 predicted proteins | sample TabmetS5T2R1_FD_71022 | JGI IMG/M metagenome (GOLD analysis project Ga0081538, IMG submission 71022) | Tabebuia heterophylla rhizosphere microbial communities from the University of Puerto Rico - S5T2R1 | ecosystem: Host-associated > Plants > Roots > Rhizosphere ...
TGGATGCGGCGCGTGGCCTCCAGCCCGTCCATCGTCGGCATCTGCACGTCCATGAGCACGACGTCGTAGGGCTCCCGTTCGAGCGCTTGGAGTGCCTCCAACCCGTTCGCGGTCATCTCGGCCCCGTAGCCGAGCTTCCGCAGCACAAGCAAGGCAAACCGCTGGTTGACGACGTTGTCCTCCGCCACCAGGACCCGCAGGGGCACACGCTCGGCCAGCCGCTCAACCGGTCCTTCTCGGGACGTCGCCGCCTGCACGCCGGCTGGGGTCGCACCGAGGACGTTCATGAGCGTGTCGTACAGCTGTGACGGCCTGATTGGCTTCGTCAGCGAGGCGGCGAACTCAACACCTCCCCGGACCTCTTCCCGGGATCCAAGCGACGTCAGCAGGAGGAGGGGCAGGGCACGCGCGTCGCGGTAGCGGCCGATCTCCTCTGCCAGCCCGACGCCGTCCAGCTCCGGCGTCTGCATGTCGAGGATCGCCAGGTCGAAGGGATCGCCGCGGCGGATCCACTCCAGCGCCTGGGCGGGGGAGGCGGTGTCGCGCGCCACCATGCCCCACGATTCCGCCTGCCTCACCAGGATGTGGCGGTTGGTGGCGTTGCCGTCCACGATGAGCACTCGCCGGCCTTGAAGTTGGGGCGGCGGGCCTTGCTGATCGGCGGGAGCGAGGCCGATAGCCTGCTCGGCCTGGATGGTGAAGTGGAAGGTGGAGCCCTTTCCGACCTGACTCTCCACCCAGATCGTCCCGCCCATCAGCTCGCAGAGCCGCTTGCTGATCGCAAGGCCCAGGCCCGTGCCGCCATACCGGCGGGTCGTCGAGGCGTCGACCTGGCTGAAGGATTCGAACAGGTGGCTCTGCCGGTCGGTAGGGATGCCGATGCCGCTGTCCCGGACGGCGAAGTGAAGCCTGTGCCATCGCCCGACCTCTTCCTCGCTCGACTCGAGCGCCTTCCCGTCCACCGAGAGGACCACCTCGCCCGTGTCAGTGAACTTGATCGCGTTGTTCAGCAGGTTGATCAGGATCTGCCGCAGGCGGGTGGCATCGCCCACGATCGCGCTCGGCAGACCCGCATCGAACAGATATGCCAGCTCGAGCCCCTTGCCCGACGCGCTCGCCGCGACCAGTTCGAGAGCGGACTCCACGCAACTACGCAGGTCGAAGGGTCGCCGTTCCAGGTCCAACCGCCCGGCTTCGATCTTGGAGAAGTCGAGGATGTCGTCGATGATGGCCATCAGCGCCTCACCGCTGCTACGGATGACCTCCGCGTAGCTGCGCTGCTCCGGGGTCAGCTCGGTGTCCACCAGCAGCCCCGTCATCCCGATCACGGCGTTCATCGGCGTGCGGATCTCATGGCTCATCGTCGCCAGGAACGCGCTCTTCGCCTGGGTGGCGGTCTCAGCCTGCTCGCGCGCTCTTTGGAGCTCGGAGATGTCGTGATAGATGGCGTACAGGCCGACCATCTCGTCCCCGACGCGGATCGGCACGGCCCGCACGTCGACATCGACCAAGGACCCGTCCTTGCGCGTGCGGCGCGTGGTGAGCCGCACCTGCCCAGCTTCCCTGGTCTGCCGGTTCAACTGCACGGCCTCGTGGTGGACAGCCTCGCTGTTGGCCACCAGTGCATCAATGTCCTGCCCGATGGCCTGCTCGCGGCTATAGCCGAAGAGTTTCTCCGCCGCAGGGTTCCACGACGTCACCTTGTGGTCCGGGTCGATCGTGACGATCGCGGTGGGACTGACCTCGAGCAGCGACTGGTAGAACTGCTTCTGGCGCTGCAACTCGCTGATGTCGTGGTAGATGACGAGATACCCGGTGACCTCGCTCTCCTCGATCACCGGCACGACGATCAGCTCGACGTCGGCAAGCGTGCCGTCCCTGCGGGCGCGTCGGGTGACGGTGTGGAAACGTCCCGCTCGGAGGGCCTCGTCGTAGCTCACGGCCTGGCGGCGCAGGTCCTGCCCGACGACCAGGTCGTCGAGGTTGCGCCCGATCGCCTCGTCCCTCGAGTAGCCGAAGAGCTCGTCAGCAGCCAGGTTCCACGACGTGACGAGCCCGTCGCGGTCGACCGTCACGACGGCTGTCGGGTTGATCTCCACGAGTGACTCGAAGTACTGCCGCTGCCGCCGGAGCTGCTCCTCGCTGCTGCGGAGGGCCTCCGCCAGCTTCCTCTGCTCGGTGATGTCCAGGAGGAAGCCGTGGAAGTAGGCGGGCCGGCCAGTCTCGTCACGGATGACCGCCGCCTCGTCATGGAACCAATGCACCGTCCCATCGCGCGCGATCATGCGGTACTCCGCCGAGAAGGGCTCGTCGGTGTCGCGCGTGCGACGGTATTCGGCAAGGATCCGCTCGCGATCCTCGGGGTGGAGGACCTTCGCGTAGAGCTCCCGGTCGGAGATCCATTCCTGAGCGGTGTAGCCGAGCTCGGACTCGAGCCGTGGGCTGGTGTAGACGTTTGAGCCAGTCTCGTCCAACCGGTCGATGTAGACGGTGACCGGGACGTGCTCGATCAGCGCCCGGAGCGTCGCCTCATCCAGATTCCCGAATCCAGTCTCGTTGGGCGCATCGGCGCGACCGTCGTCAGGCATCGGGATCCCTTCTGCCGGTTCTTCACAAGGCAGGAACAGGTTGAAGCAGCAGGGGGGCCGATGCATCTCCCAATGTTGGCCAGATGCTGGGCCACGAGGGTCAGCTGCCCCAGCTGATGCCGCCCGGCCTGGTCCTGCTGGACCGCGCGCTGGGCGTAGCGGTCACATCGCCATGCAGGCCCCGCTCACCCCACGAGGCGGTGAGACGGTCTCTTCGCGGCTAGACTCGGAGAGGCAGCGATCTCGGGCCTTCGTCGAGCAGAGCCCGGTGTCGTCTACATCGATCAATTCCCGGGATGAGCTCTGTGCATCTCAGTCGTGAATCCAGGCGATGAGCAGTGAGCCTGCGCCTGACGAAGTGGCCCGGATGCAGGCGGAGGCGGAGTGGGACAGGGCGGGAAGGCTCTGAGGCCGCTCGGAGGCCGAGTCGATGAGCGTTGACATACCCCCCGGCCGCGTCCTCGTGGTCGACGACGACCCGCTCAACCGGATGCTCCTGACTCGCAGCCTCGAGCGGGAGGGCCACCGCGTCGGCTTCGCGGCAGGCGGCCAGGAGGCGCTCGAGATCCTGCGCGAGAAGCCATTCGACGTGGTGTTGCTCGACATCGTCATGCCCGAGCTCGACGGCGTCTCTGTGCTCGAGCGATTGAAGCGCGATCCCGTGCTTCAGCACGTGCCCGTGATCATGATTTCGGCGGTCGACGAGATCGATACCGTCGTCCGCTGCATCGAGATGGGCGCCGAGGACTACCTCCCCAAGCCATTCAATCCGGTCCTCCTGCGTGCTCGGATCAACGCCGCACTGGCCAAGAAGCGCCTCCAAGAGGTCGAACGCGAGCGGGTACGCGAGGTGTTCTCCCGGTTTGTGCCCGAGCACGTCGTAGATGATGTTCTGGAGCGGACGGACGAGGATCTTCGCCTCGGCGGCAGTCGCGGCGTCGGCACCGTGATGTTCACCGACATCAGGGAGTTCACCGCATTCACCGAGAGGACGCAGCCGGACCGCGTCATCGATCTTCTGAACGAGTACTTCGGCGAGATGATCGAGGCGATCTTCCACCACGGGGGGACCCTGGTCGGCTACCTCGGTGACGGCCTCCTCGCCGTGTTCGGGGCGCCCATTCCGCTCGACGACCATGCAGATCGGGCGCTTGCCGCGGCGCGTGAGATGCTCTCGGTGAGATTGCCCCGGTTCAATCGCCGTGTGCGCGAGCGGACCCTCGGCAACAGCTTTGAGATGGGCATCGGCCTCAACAGCGGACCGTTCATTGCCGGAAACGTGGGCTCGGCCCGTCGGCTGGAGTATACGGTCTATGGGGATACCGTGAACACGGCGTCGCGCATCGAGGGAATGACGAAGATTACGAGGCAATCAGTTCTCATTGCGGATTCGACTCGGCAGGCCCTCCTGCGCCCGCCAAGCGACCTCGTCCACGTGGGCGAGTTCGACGTACGCGGTAAGCAGTCGAGCATCAGGCTCTGGACAATCTGATGCGGCTCGCAGCCGGGTGACCACCTGGGCGAGAAACCCAAGGGCAATCAGGGCGCCTTGACTGACACGTCGTCGCTGACGCGGGGTGGAGACTATCGCGGGTCGCGACCGAGCAAGCCTGAAGGTCACCACGGCCCGGGCGTCGTCCTGAGGTCCGGCGAGGGCAACGATGCGGCAGCGGAACGACTCGCGGCTGCGTCAAGCCCGATTCATGGCCGCGGCGCCGCTGGCGCACCGTCACCAGGTGTTCGGCCAGCTCGGGCGCCACCCCCGGACCAGCGGTTGGCGCTAAGGTTAGCCCTCAACGGCCATTCGTCTCGGGAGTCCCGGAGATGTCCCCCGCCCGATCGTCGGTCACGCCATCTACCCACACGTTCCGCGTCCGCATCCTCGGCGGCCTCTATGCTCCACCGCACGCCCAGCAGATCTGGCGCGAGCTTGAGCTCACCGGCAACCAGACGCTCGGCGATCTTGGCGAGGCGATCCCGCTCGCCTTCGGCTTCGACGACCCGCATCTGTGGTCGTTCTTCCTCAGCGGCAAGGCCTGGGACCAGGCCACCGAGTACGCCCTTTCGCCGTCACCGGACGCCGCCGGCGGCGGCCCGCGGGCGCGGGCAGCTGACCGGCTGCGCATCCGAGACGTCCCGACCGGCAATGAGTTCCTGTTCTTGTTCGACTACGGCGACGAGTGGCACTTCGGCGTCCGGCTGGTCCGCTCCGGCAAGGCGCCCAACCCCGGTGTCCGATACCCGCAGGTGGTAGCCAGCCACGGCCAGGCCCCACCCCAGTACCCGGCGGTCGAGGACGACTGGGACGAGCAGGCCGAGGATGAGGAGTTCCTAGCCCAGTGGGAGCAGGCCGAAGCCGAGGCGGTCGGGGTCCTGCGGCAGGCGCTGCCGGCTCCGACGCTGGCGCAGGTACCGGCCGGGGAGCTGACCGCGGCCTGCCGGCGCCTGCGGGCCAGTTTCGGCCGGCACGACCCTGCCATCGAGACGATCCGGCGGGCCGCTGGGCTGGAACCCCAGCTGCCGGCCGATGACGCGGAGCTGTGGCTGGCCGCGGCCGGCTCGCTGATCGCCATGCGGGAGCCGAGCGGGTTGGATCCCGAGCTGGAGGCTGCGGTCATGGCGCTGGAGCTGGCCGACTGGGTCGGTGCCGTGGTCGGCCTGGTGCGCGGTGGCGTCGGTGCGAACGCCGAACCGGCGGCGCTGGTCGCCGCCATCAACGACTGCCAGGAAGTGGATGGGACGGTGGACCCCGACGACGCCGACCTGGTCGAGCTTGCCTTTGAGGTGGTGCTTCCGACCTGGGCCGCGGTCGGCGCGGTGGACGCCGACCGCCGGCTGACCGCGCTGGGTGCCTGGGGGCTGCCCCGAGCGCTGGCCCGAGCCTGGGGCGGCAACCTCGACGCCACCTAACCAGAAGACCTCCACCGTGCTCTCGTCGAGCTGCTCGCCAAGCGCGTCCTGGACGGCGACCAGCTGGCTGAGCGCCTGCAACACGGTGGCCAGGTCGCACCGGCCGGCGGCAGGCAGCGAGGAGCGTCGCGCTGTGGCTCCATCTAGCGCACGCCGGTGCCGTCTGTCAGCAGGCCGGCCACGCTCCCCAGCCAGCTGTCTGCCCTGCAGCCTGGGTGATCTTGGCCATCGCGGTCCGGAACTGCTCGCGGTCCTGGGGTGCCAGCGGCGACAGGAGCTGGCTGAGTTCTGCGGTCACCTGAGCGTGGAACGCGGCCGCTGAGCGGCGGCCGGCGTCGGTGAGCGTCACGCGCAGGGCGCGCCGGTCACCTGGCACCGGTGCTCGTTCGGCCAGTCCCCGTCGTTCAGCTCTGTCGACGAGGCCGGTGAGCGCGGCCTTCTCGACGCCGCAGCAGCGTGCCAGGTCCGTCATGCCCCTCGGGCCTTGGGCCAGGACGCACAGCAGCCTGGCCTGGACGGGGGTCAGGTGGTGGCGGTCGGCGATGCGCGCGAAGGCGCCCTGCACGAGGCGGGACAGCTGGACGAGCCGGTCGGCGGCGTCGAGCTGGGTCTCCTCGGCGGCCGGCGGCTGTCGGGCGGTTGGGCGTCCGTGGGCAGCCACCACGGTCATCGCCGGAGTGGGTTGCACGTTCCATCCATGGGCTCACGGTACACCACAGGTATAGTTCACTTCATGTATAGTCATATTTCCGAACTGTTGTCGCTGTGCGAGGCCATGCGTTCGCCCAAGGAGGCCCGTGATGTCGTTCTCCGACCAAGAGGTCGCCTACCTGCGCTCCCAACGGCTGGCCCGCCTGGCCACCGTCGCCCCGGACGGGCAGCCGGACGTGGTACCGGTCGGCTTCGAGTTCGACGAGAGGTATCTGTACGTCGGCGGCCTGGACCCGGCGAGGACCCGCAAGTTCCGCAACGTGCGGGCCGGCAACACCAAGGTCGCCCTCGTCATCGACGACCTGGCCTCGGTCCGTCCGTGGAGTCCGCGCTACCTGCGGATCTACGGCACCGCCGAGCTCGTGGAGCGACCGGGCCTGTTCGGGCACGGGCCCTACATGCAGATCACGCCCACCATCTCCTGGAGCTTCAACCTCGACGGGCGCTCGTTCACCCACGACCGCGGGGTCGTCCCGCGCCGTACCGTCCACCACGCCGCCGATGCGGCGGGAAGCTCATTCGTGCCCCCGGCACAACCGGGTGCCGTGCAGTCAGGCGACTGATGCCCAGCCGGGCGCGCGACACGCGCCCCCCGGCCGACCACTACAGAGGAGATCGCATGAGCTTCGACACCCGAACTGGAACCCGGGGTCGCCGTCAGCCTGGCACCGGTGGCCCGGTCGGCCGGTGGATAACAAGGCGGGCCGTCAACCGGATCCGCCGCAAGGGAAAGATGCCTGGCTTGGGCTTCAACGCCCTGGTCCTGACCACGATCGGCCGCAAGAGCGGCCTCGAGCGCCAGACGCCGGTCGGGTGGTTCCCCGGCCAGGACGACAGCTGGCTGATCGTGGCCTCGGCCGCTGGGGCGGCCCGGAATCCGGCGTGGTACCACAACCTCGCCGCCCATCCCGACCAGGTCTGGATCGAGATGCCCGGCCGCAAGGTCGCCGTGACCGCCGAGCAGCTGCACGGGGCGGAGCGCGACGAGGCCTGGCGGCAGATCACCGCCGCCGTGCCCCGCTTCGCGGCCTACCAGGAGGCGACCGACCGCGAACTGCCGATCATCCGCCTGGCCCCCCGCTCCAGCTGAGCAGCAGTCCATACCATTCCCCTCAAGGCGTCCGTCGCCGCAGACTCCAGTCGCGACCACCACCGCCTGGGAGATGACCCGCCGGTTCGCTCTGGCCTTGCAGTAGGTGGCGTCCACGAACACATAGGGGAAGACCTGGCCGGCCACGGAGCGGCCGGCCGCCCTGCCGATCTCGGCGACCGCGACCGCCCAGGTGAGCAGCCTGGGACCGGTCAGCTCATACAGCTGGCCCACGTGCCGGTCATCGGTCAGGGCCGCGACCGCGACCTCGGCGATGTCCTCGGCGTCGATGAACGGCTCCGCCAGATCCGCGGCGGCCGGGAAGGCGACCTCACCGGCGCGCACCGGCTCCAGGAACAAGCTCTCGTTGCCCCAGCGGGCCTCGCGCGGTGCTTCCGGCCGACACCTGAGCAGCTGAGGACCTCATGTGATGTGAGGAGCGCCACCGCGGAGGTTCGGATGCGCAGCTCCGGATCCCCCCGTGGTGGCCAACAGCCTCGGCCGATGGCCGTTGCGCTGGGCCAGCCGATCAGGACTCCGCTCGTGCGGCATGGCCCAGGCGCTGAAGCTCAGTCCAGGACCGCCAGGTCGAGCCGGCGCAGGCGCGCGGGGTCGGCGAGAATGTCGATCTCCACAATCCTGTCGTGCCGGACCGTGAACCCCATCACCGCGAGCAGTCTCCCGCCCGTGGCCGCGACCACGCCCGCGGCGCCATTCACCAGCGCCGGCCGCGCAAAGGGTGCACGCCGCGCGAAGGCCAGCGCCTGCTCGGCCACTGACCGCGCCCCACGGACCATCCTGGAGGCGCCCGCAGGCACCCCACCCCAGTCGGCGCGGACCACCACGTCTGGGTCCAGCACCGCAACGAGCGCATCGAGGTCACCGTCGCGCGCGGCCGCAAGGAAGGCATCGACCACTTTTCGCTGGTGGGCGAGATCGGCATCGGGAACCGCGGCCGAAGCCCGGACCCGGCGGCGGGCCCGGCTGGCCAACTGGCGGGCCGCGGCCGGGGAGCGCCCCAGGATGGCAGCGATCTCCTCGAAGGGCACCGCGAAGGTGTCGTGCAACACCAACGCCAGCCGCTCGGCGGGCGCCAACTGCTCCATGACCACCAGCAGCGCCAGCCCGACCCCCTCGGCCAGCAGTGCCTCCTGCTCAGGGTCGAGTGCGTCCTGATGGTGGATGATCGGGTCGGGCAGGTGCACCCCCAGCAGCTCCTCCCGCCGGGCGGTGCGCGAGCGCAGCATGTCCAGGCACACCCGCGCCACGACCGTGGTTAGCCATCGGCCCAGGTTGTCCACGCCGCTGGGGTCGGCACGGCTGAGGTGCAGCCAGGTCTCCTGGACGGCGTCGTCGGCCTCGCTGAAGGAGCCGAGCAGCCGGTAGGCCACCGCCCGCAGGTGGGTCCGGTTGGCCTCGAACCGGCCAGCCAGCCAGTCGTGTTCGTCCATCGGTCACATTCTCTCGTCGCGGTCCGTTATCACAGTGACGGACCAACACCAGCCGATGTGACAAGGAACTCAACGGCGAGGAGGAGGAGCAATGCCACCAATGGTGTCCAGCATCGAGATCGCCCGTCCTCCAGCGGAGGTCTTCGCATATGCCACCGACCCCTCGCGGTTCGCCGAGTGGCAGAACGACGTCGTGCGCGTGCGCATCCAGGGGGGCCACCCGCCCAGCGTAGGCTCCAGGTTCACCACCACTCGCCGGATCGGCCGCGTCGAGTACAGGTTGACGCAGGAGATCACCGAGCTCAGTGCCCCCAGGAGCTGGGCCGCTTCCAGTGTCGACGGGCCGCTCAGGGCAAGTGCGAGCATCACCGTGGAGCCGCTGGACGGCGGCACACGGTCGCAGGTCACGTTCGCGCTCGACTTCCAGGGGCGCGGGCTCGGCAAGCTGCTCCCGCTGGACGTCATCCGCAGCATCGCGCTCAAGCAGGCGCCCAGCAGCTATCGGAACCTGAAGGAACGGCTCGAAAGCAGCGATTCGCGCGGCTCGGGCTCGGCTGGGGCGACCCTCCGACGAAGGGCCCGGTGAGCCAACCGGCCACCGGAGCTGCCCGGTGGCAGCCAGTGGGCCATCCAGTGCCAGCGCCGCGTCCTGATCGGCGTGCACAGGGCGATGCGGGGCGACAGCCAGCGCCTGATCAGCGCCGTGGACACCCTGCCGGACGGCGACATCCAACACGCGGCGGCCCTCGGCCGCGCCTTCGCCGCCATCGCCGGGCTGATCCACGACCACCACTGGACCAGTCGACCCAGACCTGAGGCCACGATCTGCAGCCGCCATGCCGACAGGGTTCGGCCGGCGCTGAATTGGGGACGAGCTGAAGGCAAGGCGAGGAGGCGCACACCAACTGTCCACCACAGGAGGACCATGGCATGAACAGCCGACGACGCTCCTACCGTCAGATGCAACTCCTTGGTCGCCGCCGCCAGCAGCCTCCGGCGGTGCTCTTGGCAGCGGTCCGCGTCGGCGCAGCCGCGGTCGGGGCGGCGGCTGTTGGCGCCGGGGCCGTCGGCGCCTTGGCGGTCGGCCGGCTGGCGGTCGGACGAGCGGTGGTCCGCCGCCTCAAGATCGGGGACCTGGAGGTCACGCGGCTGCACGTCCATGAGCTCCAGGTGGACCAGCAGCCGGCCGCCGCCCAGCCCGCGACCACATCGGCCTCCGAGACCTAGCCCCAGCCGCGCTGGCCCTAGCCGTCCCACCAGTCGGCCACAAGAGGCCCTCGACCGAGTGGTCGCGGGCCTCCCAGACGTGTGCGGGCCACCGGCGAGCTGCTGTTGGGGCGAGGTCGTGGACGGACTCTCCATGTGGTCATGCTTGCTCGGTGTCCGACCGCTCCAGCGTCGCCCAGAAGGCGGCCCGGATCGCACTGGCACCCCACGCATTGGGCTCAATCAGATCGCAGTACCACAGGCCACGATCGGACGGGCGGGCGGCCGACTGGGTGGGGTCCCCGGCGGCCAGGCCATGGCCGAGGAAGCGGGCATGCACATCAGCCACCAGCGCCTGGTGATGTTCGGCCAGCATCCGCAACGCCCGGTTGAGCTCGGCCAGCAACTCCAGCGCCTCTGGCCAGGGCGGTAGGCCAAGCCGACCGGCATCCCCGCTGCCGTCGCTCGGGTCATAGACGGTGGCGACCACGATCGGCGCCTGTGAGCCCATCAGACTCCGCAGGCTGCCCAGGACCAGCCGACCGTTGTCCACCACCGTCCTGATCGCCCGCCGGGCGGCGGTGGCGTCGCCGTAGGCGGCCAGCAGGTCGTTGCCGCCCATGGTCACCGTGGCCAGCGTCGGGGTCCGCTCCAGCCGGTGCAGCCGCCCAAGCTGCTCGCCCGCCACCGTGGCCGAGGTGGCGCCGTCGCTGGCCAGCAGCGCCAGCCGGGCGGTGGGGTCGCGGGCGGTCAGATCGCGGCCGGCCCAGGCGGGAAAGTCGTCGTCCCGGTTGCGCCACAGCAGGCTGGCCGCCCCGCGACCCGGACCGCCGGCGTAGTCATCGATCGACATCGAGTCGCCCAAGGCGACATACCCCACCGACTCATGAATCCGCTCCATGCCCAACGTCGCTCAGGCGGGCACGCCGCTCGTCTGGCCGACCTCGATCAGGTGGCCGTCGGGGTCGCGCATGTAGCAGCGGATCTCCCTGCTGTGGACCTTGGGTGGGGTGAGGAACTCGGCCCCGCGGGAGCGCCACTCCTGGTAGGCGGCCTGGATATCGGCCACCCGGAGGTTCAGGAAGGCGCTGGCGCGAGTGGGATCGGCCGGTGGTTCCAGCACGACCTCGGGTTTGTCATCGGTCGGCCCTCCACCGACGTTGATGATCACCCAGCTGTTGGCCAGCTTGACGATCGTCGGCTCGCCGTCCAGCACCACCTTGCCGCCGAGCACCCCGGTGTAGAAGTCCCGAGAGCGCGCGACATCGGCGGCCACGATGAAGTGGGTCACCACGAACCCCCCGCTGGGGGCGGGGAAGTCCTCACTTGCCATTGGCACTCCTCCTTCTCATCCGCCCTCGTCGGGACTCATACGCCTCCCTGCCGCCGAGCAGGCGGTCACCGATGGTGCATGGTTCAATCGGACCCACGGTGGCCTGCGCCCGTTTGGGTAGGTGACGGCTACCAGCGCACAGATCATGCCCGACCATCCGCCTGACCGCCCCGGGCACAGACCCGACTCCGATCGTTAACGACCGTCTGCGGTGTGCGCAAGGGTCCACGAACCATCCGGCTCCTGCGCTAAGCGGCAGCGGCGGCCATCCTCCAACTGGACCTGGAACATCCGGCGGCGCCTGCCACTGGTCGATCCAACCGGCTCCTCGATCCAGCGACGCTCGACCCGCAGCATCACCTCACGCCCGTCGAGCAGCACCACCCGCGGCGTCTCGTCGCCGCGACCCGCGCTGGCCTGTGAGTCAGCAGGGCGTGAGCGCGACGAACCGGCCGTAGTGATCGCGGTAGGTCTCGGTGTAGGTGAGCGGCGGGCACAGGTTGGCGCGCCGCATCATCTCGCTCGCCTCCTCTGGCAGGATCGAGCCCGCCCGGGCATAGGCGTCCACGGCGGTGTTGAAGGCCTTGGTGTAGGCGCGGTGGGTTGCGAAGCCAAGCTGGGTGATCGTCTTGACGTTGTCGTAGCTGCCGAGGAAGCCGGAATGGAACGCGGCCTCCCCGAGCTCGACGAACGGTAGACGGGGGCCATCGTCGACTGTGCTGGTGGGCGGGGGCGCGACCCGGTTGCGGACCCATCGGTGGGCCTGGAGGAAATGGGCGCGTAAGGCTGGAATCCAGCTGGCCGGGGTCGTCTGGTTGGAGAACAACGGCACCAGCGGGTCCGAGATGTGCGGCGTGCCGGCCACCGCGTAGAACCGATACTGGTCGGGATGGGCGCCGGCGTCGACGAGGTTGCTGGAGTCATCCGCCGCCGAGTTCACGATGAGCAGCTTGCCCTCGAACCTCCCCGCGCCGAGGGCCGCCTGTGGATCGACCGGGCTCTCGACCGTGAAGGGGAGGGCGAGCTCGAACACGCCATCGGCCTGACCTGACACGAGCAGCCGCAGTGGCACGCTGGCGGCATCGGAGTATCCGGTCAGGTAGGTGTCCCGGACCTGGCCGACCATGGCCTGGGCGTCGGTGTCGGCGGCCAGGGCGCGGGCGAAGTCAGCGACGATCTCGTCATCGGTGCGGCCATTGCCGTCGGCGACGCCGCCGTCGATGTAGGTGCCGGGAACAGCGGGGTCGAGGATGCGCTGGTCCAGGCCGGGACCAAACGATGTCGTGCTGTAGCCGACCCCGGCATGGGTGAACCTTCGTCCCAGCAGGAACTTCCGGCCCAGCTGGAAGTCAAGGGTGCCCAGGCCCGTCGCGAAATGCGGTGGCTCCATGACCACGGCACGGTTGCCATCGTCGGGGTCGACCGGCGCGGTGATGCGGTATGGGACCCGGAACGCACCCGTCGAGGTGTGGCCGGTGAACACGCCGTCGTACTGCACATAGGCGACGCCGTCGAAGCTGCCGGCCGGTGTCGCGGTGGTCGGGGCCTCGACGTCATCGGTGGCGGCGGCCGCGTGGGAGACGCCGGGCGCGGCAGTCCAGAGCATGGCGACGACCACGGCGGTGACGGCCTGTGCGCACCGCCACATGGGCATGCGGCCCCTCGTCCTCATCTTCAGCAAGCTCCTTTCATGGACTGCCTCTCTTGTCCGGGGAGTCTGGCAGCCAGGGATCGGTCGATCATGGGGGACTGTCCCCCAAGTTTCGGGCCGTCTCAGGTGAGCTGCGTGGAGGCGAGCGCCCTGCCGAGCTCGTCCCGCGACCGGACGCCCAGCTTCCGGTATGCCGAACCGAGCTGGTTCTCCACCGTCTTGGCCGTCACGAACAGGGACTGGGCGATCTCGCGGTTGGTCATTCCGCGGGCGGCCATGCGGGCCACACGCCCTTCGCTCGCCGTCAGGGCACCTGGCCCCGTCACCGCGCGCCGCCGTGGACGGGCACCGGAGGCTCGGAGCTCGTCTTCTGCCCGCGCAGCCAGGCGCTCGGCGCCGCAGCCGTCGGCGAGGTGGAGCCCCGCGTACAGGTGCTCGCGCGCGGCTACCCGCTGGTTGCTCCGGCGCAACGCCGCCCCCAGCTCCACCAAGGTTCGTGCGCGCTCTAGGACCGCATGCGTCTTCTCCAAGACATCCAGCGACTCTTCGAGCAGCTCGATGCCGCGCTGGCCTCCCTGGAGGCAACCGGCTGTCCGAAGCGCGACGCCTTCGCATCGAGCCAACCCACTCCTCCTCCCGAACGCCAACTCGTCCTCAACGAGCTCCATGGCCCCGTCGAGCTGTTCACGAGCCAGCGCCAGAGCCAACGGCGAGCGCCAGAGCAGCCACAGAGGATTGATGACTCGAGCCCCGAGAGCGATCCCACCGGCCCTGCGTAGGTCCGCGATCGCCTCCGGGCGCTGACCCCGTGCCAGTCGCAGCCGGCCACGCACCGCCAAGACAAACGCACCTGAGATCGTCGCGGCGAGGCTCGCGGGCAGCGTCAGCGATTCGACGAGCTGTGACATGTCGTCGACGGACGGCCGCTCGAGCAGGATGTCGGCACCGCACTGGAAGGCGCTCGGCAGCCAGAAGGCCAGGCCGTGCTCGCGAGCGAGATCCACCCCAGATCGGAGATGCGCTTCCCCGTCTACCAGGCTCCCTCGCTGCGCCCTGATCCAGGCGTGGTAGATCGAGGCGGCGGCGTAGCCTACGACCGATCCTCGCCGGTGCGCATCGTCGGACATCTCCTGGACCACCCGAGAGGCCGCATCAAGCTCATCCAGCGTTATGAGCGCGCCCGGCGCATGCGCCATCACCGGCGACTCGGAGCCAACTTCGCGAAGGTAGCGACCCTCGTCCAGCCCCTGCTGCACAAGCCTGAGCACCTCGGCGCGGCTCATCCCCCGCGACGCCATGACCGCCGCCACGTGCAGCGCCAGCCCCCGAACCGCCGGACCGCGCTGTTGGACAAGGGTGAGCAGGCGTGGAAGTCGCTCCTCGAACAGGTGTGCGGTCCTCGGATCGAAGAACTCGACGGCGCCACGAGCGGTTTCGATGTGCGCCACGAGATCCAGGTCGAGTTCCACTGGCTCGGCCAGGGCGTCCCGAATTCTGTCGCCAAAGCTGCCCCAATCCCCCGACAGAGCGTGCAAGGTCGCCAGCTGGTACGTGATGCCGACTCGAACGGCCGCGTCGTCGGCGAGCGAGATCGCCTCGCGGAGGTGGTCGATCCCGCGCAGATCTCCGGCTAGCGCTTCGGCTTGCCCCAGCTCGTGGAGCAGGGTGAGCCGAGCTGTTCTCCCCCCCTCCGAAAGTGCGCGTCTCAGATATGCGGCGGCGCTCTGTGGCGCTCCACGTCGAAGGGCCCCGTCCGCGGCCCGGCGTAGAGTTTCCACCACGTCGTCCCGTCCTGCCGGCTCGCTCAACAGTAGATGGGCGCCGACCTCGTCCAGAGGCGCGTCCTCCTCGGTCAGGACCCGCGCGACTCGGGCGTGGGCGGCAGCTCGGGCCGTGGGATGAAGGTCCTCGTAGATTGCCTGATGCACCAAGGGATGGACGAAGCGCATGGGGTGGGCGGGTGCGAGCAGGTCCATCGCGATCAAAGCGTCGACGGCCAGGCGAGTGGGGTCGAGCTCCACGTCCGCGAGCGCGGCGATGCGGTCCAGGCGCGCCTGGCGGCCCAGGACGGCGATCGCTCGGGCCACGGCAACCGCCTCCGGCGACAGCCGCCCGAGGCGGAGCATTGTGGCCTGGGCCACGGTCCTCGGCCCGGACCTCTCGATCAGACCGGCCGCCTCCCTGGTGGGCTTGACCCCATCGGCCTCGAGGGTGCCGAGGAGCTCCTCGAGCAGGAACGGAACGCCACCCGTAGCCGTCCGGCACGCTTCGATGAACGTCACCTCGGCGCTCCCCAGCCGTGCACGCACGAGCTCTCCGACGCCGTGCATGCTCAGCGGCGTGGGCCGGATCACCCGCACGCCTGGCCCCGACACCAACTCGGCCACCAGCGACGCGTCCACCTGCGGATCACCGGTCCGAACGGCAACCAGCAGCAAGACCGTCATCCCCTCAAGCCGTCGGGAGAGGTAGGCGAGGAACCGCAGGGATGGCGGATCGGACCATTGCACGTCGTCGACGGCAACCATCACCGGATTACTCTCGGCGAGGTTCGCGGTCAGCCAGTAGAGGCCGTGAGCCACGGCGGTCGGGTGGCTGGGTGGCGTGCCGGGCTCGACTTCCTCGGGCGCTACGACAGGTTTCGCCAGGGCTGCTGCCCCCTCGAGCAGATGATGTCGCTCCGAAGCCAACCCACCGGCGATGACCGGTGTGAACAACTGCCTCACGACGCCGAAGGCAAAGTCGCTCTCAAGGAACGCGCCCTGGCTCGCGATCACTGTCATGCCAGCCTCGATGGCGCGTCGCCGAGCCGTGTCGAGGAGCGAGGTCTTGCCTATGCCGGCCGGACCCTCAAGGATGACCGCCGTCCCGTCCCCGGCAAGTGCAGCACGGATCGCATCGTCGATCGCCAAGAATTCCTTGTCGCGTTCTAGTAGCCGCGCGACGGCCGCGGCGGACCCTGTTCTCGGGTCAGGGTGCATCCCGACGAGAGAATACGTCCCGCAGAGCATGCGAATCCAGGTGTTCGCCGCCGCCCGGGCGTCATCCTGCCCGAGCAGTGGGCGGTTAGGATGAGTTCACGATGGCGGCGGTGATCGAGCTGACCGCGCTGACCAAGCGGTACGGCGCCACGGTGGGGATCCAGCAGCTGGACCTATGGGTCGAGGCCGGGGAGGTATTCGGCTTCCTCGGGCCCAATGGGGCGGGCAAGACGACCACCATCCGCTGCCTCGTCGGGCTGCTGTCGCCGACGGCTGGGACGGCGCGGGTCCTGGGGCTGGACCCGATCGCCGACCATGCCCGCCTCACCCCCCAGATCGGCTATTTGCCGGGTGAGTTGCGCCTGTATGGGGAGCTGACCGGCGCCCAGCACCTGGCGTTGCTGGGGGCGTTGCAGGGCCGGCCGACCCCGCGACGCGAGGAGCTGTGCCAGCGGCTGGAGCTGACCGGCCGGGACCTTGGCCGGCCGGTGGCCGAGTACTCCCACGGCATGAAGCAGAAGGTCGGGCTGGTGCAGGCGCTGCAGCACGACCCCGAGGTGGTGATCCTGGACGAACCCACCGAGGGGCTGGACCCGCTGGTCCAGGAGACCTTCTTCGCCCTGGTCAGTGAGGCCAGTGAGGCAGGCCGCACCGTGTTTCTGTCCAGCCATGTCCTGTCGGAGGTACAGCGGGCCTGCGGACGGGTGGCGATCGTACGCGGCGGGCGGCTGGTCACCGTGGAGGCGGTGGCGGCCCTGCGGGAGGCGCGGGCCCGGCGGGTCCGGCTCGGCTTCGCCGACGGCTATGACCACAGCCGGGTTCCGGTGAAGGGGCGCTGGTCGCCGACGTGGTCCGGGAACGAGCTGCGGCTGCTGATCCCTCCAGATGAGCTGTTGGCGGCGTTACGCCGGCTGCTGGAGCTGCCGGTGACCGACATCGCGGTCGAGGAGGCCGGGCTGGACGAGGCCTTCCTGGCCTTCTACCGCCAGGCCGAGGCCGAAGCCGAGGCCCGCCGTCCCAAGGCCCCGGCCTGGGGCGCCGACCTGCCGGGCGACCCAAGGCCAGGGCGATGAGCACCCCTGGGTCCACAGGAGGCGGGCACGCTGCTTCCGCCTCCCGGCAGCCTGGTCGTGTCGGCCTTGACGTCCGGAAGACTGGCTCACTGGTGCGGCGGGCCCGGCTGGCGCTGTACTGGCTGGCGCTGTACCGGCGCCGCCGGATGGTGCTTGCGCTGGCGCTCGGGATGGTCGCCTTTGAGGCGCTGATCATCGTGATCACCCGCACGATCCCACCCGAGGACATGTTCGCCGGGTCGATCCGGCAGCCCCCGAGCGCGTTCCGGGCCTTCTCCGGCTCCGGCGGCGCGGTCTCGCTCGCCTCCTACCCGGGCCTGCTCGGCGCCGGCCTGGTCCACCCGTTCTGGATCGCGATGCAGCTGACGGTGGTCGGCTCCTTTGGCGCGGCCGCGGTCGCCGCCGACGTCGAGGCCGGCACCATCGAGCTGCTCATGGTCCGGCCGATCTCCCGGGCCCGGCTCCTGGCCGAGCGGACCGCCGCCCTGGTCACCGGCTCGGTCCTGGTCACCGCGGCCGCGACCGCCACAGTGGCCATCGGCGTGGCGGCAACGCCCAGGCTGCATGAGGCGGTGCCGCTTGGTGGTGTGGCCGCCGCCGGGGTGCTCGGCCTGGGGCTGGCGCTGTGCATCGCCGGTCCAGTGCTGGCGGTGTCCGCGGCCGGCCGGCACCGAGGCCAAGTGGTCGGCGCGACCATCCTCCTCGGCGCGGTCGGCTTTGCGGTCAACTTCGTCGCCCAAGCCTGGTCGACGGTCTCCTTCCTTCGCTACCTCAGCCCGTTCCACTACTACACGCCGGCGGACGCGCTGGTCAGCGGCACCGTCCCGGTGGGTTCTCTGACGGTGCTGCTGGCCGTGTTCGTGGCCGGGGTCGCGGTGGCCGCGTTGTTGCTGGAGCGCAGGGACCTCGCCCCATGACAACCATCCCTGCGGACTCTTCCGCCGGGGTCAACTCCACTCCGGACCAGGGCGGACCGCCCCGGCCAGATCGTCGCCCACCGCGACGGCGCCGAGCTGGTCGCGACCGGCGGCGGCGGCGCGGTGTGGATCGGCCACGCCGAGGTCAAGCCCGCCGACGGCGGTCGCGGGTGGGGTCATGCGAGGACGAGGCGCAGAGTCGTGAGCTTGAGCGCCAGCAACGACGAATCCGTCTGCGGGCCAGGCAGAGCGACCGGCTCGGCAGGTCAGTCGTCATCCATGGGCGGCATCAAGCGAGCTAGATGGCGTCAGGTCCCTGAGCTGTCCCGGCTTGCTGGCACCGTGCGAGTCTGGGAGACCGAGATCCTGGCCTTCCACGCCACCAGCGGCTACTCCAACGGGCCACCAAAGCCATCAACCCGCTCATCAAGAAGACCAAGCGAGTGGGCACGGCTCCCCCACGTTCGCCAACTACCGCCTGTGTCTGCTCTTGCACGGCGGCGTCAGGTGGCAGACTCACCAGCACGCAGGGCTGCGACGTCGGCCCGACCCTCGGCGGTGCAGCGCTGCCAAGTCGCCGCCACAAGGAGCGGACATGGCTGAGGATCCAGCGGCTGACCGTCAGGCCCTGGTCGAGGTGATCAACCTCGGGTTGTTGTGGCATTGCCTGTGCGCGATCACCCGGCTGGAGGTCCCCGACCGGCTGGCCGCCGGGCCGCTGCCGCTGACGGAGCTGGCCGCCACCACCGGCGCCGACCCGGACGCGCTCAGGCGGGTGCTGCGGCTGGTCGCCGACCACCACATCGTGACCTTCGAGGATGACCGGGTCGGCCTCACCGACCGCGGCCGGCTGCTGTGCCGGGATCACCCGTCCTCGCTGTCGGCCGCCTTCGCCACCGTCGGGGGCTCCGACCTCGCCCACGGGCTGACCGACACGCTGCGGACCGGCCGGGCGGCCGCCCCCAGGGTGCTGGGCATGGGCTACTGGGAGTACCTGGCCGCCCATCCCGACCAGCAGGCCCTGTTCGACCAGGCCATGGTCCAGCGGGCCCAGGCACTCTCGCTGGCCTGCGTGCCGGTCCTGGACTGGCCCGCCTCAGCCACGATCGCCGACATCGCCGGCGGGACCGGCACCCTGCTCGCGGCCGTGCTGCAGGCCGCCCCGGCCGCCCACGGCATCCTGGTCGACCAGCCACAGGTGCTCGAGCACGCCCAGCCCGTCCTGGAACGCCACGGGGTCGCCGACCGGTGCCGGCTGCACCCCGGCGACCTGTTCGCCCCCCCACCCCCGGCTGACCTGTACCTGCTGGCCAGCGTGCTGCACGACTGGGACGACCGCCACGCGACCCACATCCTGGCGGCCCTGGGCCACAGCGCCACCAAGGACACCCGGCTGCGGATCTTCGAGATGCTGCTCCCCACCGACGCCACCCCGCACCGGGCCAAGATGAGCGATGTGCTGATGCTGCTGCTGTTCGACGGCGCCCGCGAACGAACCGTCGGCCAATACCAGGCCCTGCTGGAAGCCACCGGCTGGCAACTGGAACAGACAGTGGCCAGTCCCGGGCCGATGAGCGTGATCCAAGCCCGCCGTCCAGCGGCCAGCTAGGACCCTTCTCTCAGCTGGCTGCAGATCGGTACAGGAGCCCTCCCCCACGGCCGGAAGCCTCCCAGCACGACCCGGACCGCACCGGCCCGCCAGCGGGTCCGCTGCTGGTCGCCCCGGCCAGCAGGCGGCGGCGGTGGGTGACGGCGGCCCCGGCGAACCTGCGTAACCGGTGGTACCGACCCCCCCGTCGCTCACACACCGGAGGCCTGCGGTCCCTCGGTCGAGAGCCGGGCACGGATCTCCTGGATCACCGGTTGGATCACCGGCAGCTGGGGGCCTTCCTCGTCCAGGACGGCCTGGAACGCTGCCCGGTACCACCGCTCATCAAGGTCTGACGCCACGAGGCCCAGGAGCTGCTCTGCCCCATCCAGGCGCCCCCACAAGAAGTCGTGCTCGCGGGCGGGACGGTCGAAGAAGGCGCCGAAGTGGTGGACGGCGGCGCCCTTGAGCTCCTTGGGGGGTAGCCGGCCGGGCCGGCCGTCGCGTGGGCTGATCCGGACGATGTCGATCGGGCGGAGCTGGCGGATCTCGGTTAGCTCGACGATCGGCAGGATCAGGGTGTCCCACACCGGGAAGCCGAGGAAGCGGACCAGCAGCAGCCGCTGGAGTTCCGGCCAACCGCCTGTGACGGCTACGAACAGCTCCCACAGCCGTCCCGGGAACGGTTTGAGCGCCTTGTCCAGGTATGCTCCGAGCCGGTCCAACAGACCATCCAGCGGGACGCGGTGCTCCTTGGCGAAGTGCTGGGGCGAGACCTCGCGGCGTACCGGCTCGGCGAGCTGCTCCTCATCGAACAGCCCGAACGGCTCGGGGGCCACCCCCCC
>Ga0081538_10002004_pt1 | contig 20341 bp, 23 predicted proteins | sample TabmetS5T2R1_FD_71022 | JGI IMG/M metagenome (GOLD analysis project Ga0081538, IMG submission 71022) | Tabebuia heterophylla rhizosphere microbial communities from the University of Puerto Rico - S5T2R1 | ecosystem: Host-associated > Plants > Roots > Rhizosphere ...
CCAGAGGCCGCGAATGCCCTCCGGGAGCCGAATCGTGAAGCGCGCCCGTCAGGATTCGAACCTGAGACCTTCGGTTCCGTAGACCGACGCTCTATCCAGCTGAGCTACGGGCGCCCGCCGGACAAGGGTAGCGTCCGCCTTGGGAGGCCGCCGGGTGGCGTCAGAGGTCGTGGATGTCCTCGGCGATGGTGCGGAGCGTCTGGGCGGCGGTCCGGCGCTGGGCGTTCGTGAGGCTGTCGAAGATCGCGCGCTGGCGGGCTCTCACCCAGTCCGTCTTCTCGGCCAGCACGACCCGCCCCGCCGGCGTGAGGGCGACCGTGACGAGGCGTCCGTCGCTGCCGGAGTTGCGCCGGCGCTCCACGAATCCCCGCTCCTCGAGGGACCGGAGCGCGCGGGTCGCCGTCGGGATCGCCACGTCGGCCGCGCCGGCGATCTCGGTGACGGTTGAGGGGCGCTCGCCCAGCGCCGAGAGGACGTTGTATTGGGAAAGCGTCACCTCGGTGGCGCCCCCGGGGACGCCCCGACCCGTCGCGCGTCGCACCGCGCGAAACAGCTCCTCCAGCGCGGCACCGAACTCGGCCTGGCTGTCTTCGCTCGCACTTGACACGACCCGGCACCGAATTTAGCTTGCTAACCAGCCTGCTAATCTAGTTAGCACGCTAAGGACAGGGAGCAGCGGTGTTCCATCGGATACTCGTCGGAATCGACGACAGCTCCGCCTCACGCCGGGCGCTCGAGCGAGCGGTCGAGCTGGCGACAGAGGGGCATGGCCGCATCGGGCTCCTCGGCAGCGCCCCCGAGCCTCCCTGCATGATCGCGACGAGTCCGGTCGTCCCGCCTGCGAGCCGCTCCCAGCTTCGGGCGGAGACCGAGCAGTGGGCTCAGCGCTGCGTCGAGGAGGCCACTGACGCCGTGCCCACGGAGATCCCCGTGACCAAGCTCGTCTGCCACGGCGACCCCGCGTCCGCCCTACGCCGCGAGGCCGAAAGCGGCAACTGGGACCTCATCGTGGTCGGGCAGAGCTCGAAGCGATTCCGCCTCTTCCGGCCGGTCGGGGCTCGCCTCGAGGGCTGCGCGACGCCGGTTCTCGTGGTCCACGACGGTGCCCCCACAAGCGTCGAGCGGCCGGCGGCAGCCGCCTCCCGCACGACGAAGCCGCCGACCCGCGCCGTTCCCGCGAAGGGCGTCTGAGTCCGTCAGCCGTTCGGACTGCTCCCGACCGACCCCTCGAACAGCTCGGCCACCATGTGGCCATGGCCGTCGGGATCCCACACGCACAGCTCGCGGTTTGGGCCTGGACCCGGCCCCTCGTCGATCTCGCCGGGCGCGATCCCGTTGCGGATCAGGCGTTCGCGGAAGGCGTCGAGATCGGGCGTGTAGAGATAGAGGAAGCCGGGGCCCGGCTGATCCGGGTCCGGCTCGGGCACTTCGCTCACGCGCGCGAGCATGAGCTTGGCGCTCGACGTCGCCTCCAGGCCGGCGAACTCGAGGCGCCCGTTCGGCTCGTAGCGCTTCACCACGCGGAAGCCGAGCGCCTCGTAGAAGGAGATCGAGCGGGCCACGTCGGTCACGTGCACGAAGGGCACCAGGTCGACGACCGTGTCTTCCGTCGGGGTCATCCCGTGATGTTGACACCGCGCAGGCGTCAACCTAAAGTTGACGCATCGCTCTCCCATCACCCGATGAGCTGGTGGCCCACGTGCGGAAGCGCGCCGACGACGAGTCGCCCGGCGCGCGGCTGCGCGTCGCGATCGAGACGGGGCACGAGCTCACTGACGCGGGCGACGCCCTCATCGAGCGCTTCGTCTCCGAGGCCCGGGCAGCCGGGCTGTCCTGGACGCAGATCGGTCAGCAGTTCGGCACCAGCAAGCAGGCCGCCCAGAAGCGATACGGGGCCCCCGACGCCTGGCCCGGGCGCTGGGCGCCGGCCGCCCACCGCGCGCTCACCCGAGCCGAGGAGGAGGCACGCGGGCTCGGCCGCCCCTACGTAGGAACCGAGCACGTCCTCCTCGGCTTGCTGGCAGGCGACGACGACGTCGCGGCCCGCGTCCTCCTCTACCTCGGGGTCACTCGCGAGGGCCTGCTGGGGACGAGCTGCATGCAGGTCGATCCGCACGAGCCGCCAGAGCTCGATTGCCTCCTGGTGATGCCGCGGCTGAAGCAGGCGCTCGAGCACGCGTCGCGGATCGCCGAACGGCTGGGGCAGCGGGTTCCCGGCACCGAGCATCTGCTTGCCGGCCTGCTGACCGTGCGCGGTGCCCTGGCGGTGGAGATCCTCAAGCAGGTGGGCGTGCGTCCCGATGACGTTCGCGCGGAGCTCGCCTCCCGCCTCGACGTCGAGCCCGATCAGCTGGTCGCCGCCCGCCCCCGGCGCCGGCGTCTTCTGAGCGCCTCGTCACACAGGCGATGAGCATCGCCGCCGCGGGCGGTCTCAAGGGGCAACATGTCTGCCTCGCTCTTCCAGCCCCCCGCAAGCGCGCCGGTGCGACCCGGCGTCCGCAGGCGGGGATCGCATTCGCGCCGGTCGCACGAGCGAGTGGGCCAGCCCGTTCTCGACGCGGTGATCGTCGGCGGCGGGCCCGCCGGGCTGAGCGCCGCGCTCGTTCTCGGCCGGGCGCGCAAGCGCGTGCTCGTGCTCGACACCGACCGTCCGGCCAATGCGGTCTCACAGGCGGTCGGCGGCCTGCTCGCGCAGACGGGCGTGGGCCCCGCCGAGCTCCGTAGGTCGGGCCGCGACCAGCTCGCCGAGTACCCCACGGTCGAGGTCCGCAGCGGCGCCGCCCTCGAGGCCGAGCCGCGCGACGCGGGATTCGCCGTCAGCCTCGAGGGTGAGAGCACCGAGCGCACGCGCGGCCTCGTCCTTGCTCACGGCCTGCGCTACGACCCGCCCCCGCTCCCCGGGATCGCTCCTCTTTGGGGCCGATCGGTCTTCCACTGCCCGTTCTGCGACGGCTGGGAGGTGCGCGACCGCAGGCTGGCCGTCCACGGCAATGGTCCCGAGGCGGCGCGCTCGGCCCTGGTCGTCAGCGGCTGGAGCCGCGACGTCGTCCTCTGCACGGACGGCCCGGCGCGCCTCGACGGCGAGGTCGCCGTCCTCGAGGCCGCAGGGGTTCGCATCCGCGAGGAGCCGATCCGAGAGCTGGCCGGCCATGAGGGCCGTCTCGAGCGGATCGAGTTCGCGGGCGGCCCGGCCGAGCATCGCGACGCCCTCTTGGTACGCACCCAGCGCGGCCAACCCAACGGCCTCGCCGAGGCGCTTGGATGCAGCCTGACCCCCGGCGGCACCATCGAAACGGACTCCGACGGGCGCACGAACGTGCCGGGCGTATACGCCGCGGGGGACGCCGCGACCGAGCAGCTCCGTTCGGTGGCCAACGCCATCGGGACCGGGTCACGCGTCGCGTACGCCGTCGCCCTGGACCTGGTCCAGCCGCGCGCCTGAAACGGAGAGGGAGGGATTCGAACCCTCGAGAGAGCTTTCCGCCCCCTACTCGCTTAGCAGGCGAGTGCCTTCAGCCACTCGGCCACCTCTCCGCGAGAGATCCGATGGTAGCCGCGGGGCGGCGGCGCCGGAGCGCGGCTAGATCAGGACGCCCTCGAGGCGCAGGAGGAACTCCTTGCGCTCCAGACCGCCGGTGTAGCCGCCCAGCGCGCCGCCGGTGCGCAGCACCCGATGGCAGGGCACGACCACCGGCAGCGGGTTCGCCCCGAGCGCGTTCCCGGCCGCGCGCACCGCCCGCGGGCTGCCGGCGCGCTGGGCCACCTCGGCGTAGGTGCTCGTCTTCCCGAAGGCGATCCGAGCGGTTGCGTGGAGCACCTTGCTCGTGAAGCCTCGGGTGAGCGCCCAGTCGATCGGGAGGTCGAAGTCCGTGCGCCGTCCGGCGAAGTACTCGTCGAGCTCACGACGCGCGTCATCCAGCCGGGCGGGCGCCTCGAGGATGCGCGGGGAGAGCTTCCGCGAGAGCTCGTCGAGCACGTCGGCGTCGGGCCGGAACTCGGTGTATGCGACGCGCACCAGACCACGGGGAGTGGCCGCGACCACGAGCGTGCCGAGCGGCGAGTCGACGGTGGCGTAGGCCACGTCGAGCAGACCCTCGGCGGCGGCACGCTCGGCGAGCTGCCGGTCGAGGTCCGGCGCAGGTGCGTCGGGCAGCGCGGCCGCGCTGCCCCGCAGCGCCGCCTCCAGGGCGGCGTCCGCGCCGGCCGCCTCCGTCGTGCCGTTGGGGGTTGGCTTGTCGTTCATGGAGTCCATCCTTCTCTCAGCGTTCGAAGGCCCTCGAAGACGTTCCGCCGGGCGGCGTCCTCCGAGGACTCGAGCAGCCGGGCGAGCTCGGGATAGGGCATCCCGAGCACGGTCCGGCAGAAGACCGCCGTGCGCTGCTTCGGTGGCAGCTCGCGGACGGCTGCCCAGAGCTCGGGCTCGTCGTCGGCGACCACGTCGGCGCTCGGCGCCGCCGCCCTTTCCGGCACTGACTCCACCGGCACAGGCCGGCGGCCCCGTGACCGGTGCAGGTCGATCGCCTTGTTGTGAGCGATCCGCAGCAGCCAGGCACGCAGGTTGTCGGCCCGCCGCAGCTGCGGGTACGCCCGCAGCGCGGCGATCCAGGTCTCCTGAAAGCAGTCGTCGGCCTCGGAGTGGCCGGCGGTCGCGACACAGAAGCGGTAGACGTCGACCCGATGCTCGTCGAGCAGGGCCTGAAAGGGCGGAAGCTTCACGTCAAGAGAACGGTGGCACGCCGCTCGGCGTGAGGTCAGGCGCGGATGAAGATCGGCGCACCGAGCGGGACGGTTTCGATCAGCCACCGCGCGCGGCCGGCCTGGGTCCGCATGCAGCCGAGGCTGACGGGCTCGCCGATGCTCGACTCGTCGCTGGTGGCGTGCACGGCGAGGCGATCGCCGCCGGGCCAATAGGGCGGGAGATGGGTCTGGTGCCCGGAGAGGGCGAGGACGCAGCAGCCGTAGGCGGAGCCGGGGTCCGTGACGCGGAGCTTGTCGGTGACCGTGAACCGTCCCCGTGGCGTCGGGTTCTCCTTGCGGCCAATCGCCACTCGCATCTTCTTGACCGTGTGGCCGTCATGGCGCACGAAGAGGGTCCGCTTCGACAGGTCGGCATGCAGCGACCAGCGCACGCAGTCGAGCCGCGCCTCGTTGCGCCGGACCCAGCCGATCTCGCCGTTCCGCAGCTCGGCGGCCTGTACGCCGAGCCATTTGCCGCGCTGTTTCAGCACGCCGAGCACGCGCGGCGACCCCCACTCGGTTTTCGCGGTGATCTTGATGCGCCTGCGGCCGCCTGGCTCGCGGTAGAGAACCGTCGAGCGCGGCACGTAGGCGGTTGAGTAGCAGGAGATCGTGCGCGGGTCGGTCGGGAACGGCGCGGCGAGCGGCCCGCCCTGGTCCGGGATGAAGTGACGCGTGTTGTTGTCGCCGCCGCCGCCCCCCGACGGCCGGATGATGCGATCCGTCTCGCCGAACTGGGTCGCCCCGACGACCCCGGCCGCCCCCACGAGCGAGGCGACGCTGAGCCCGAGGAGGGCCAGCGGGACCGCCCGCCGGGGAGGATCGGGCGCCTCGCGTTCGCGGTCGGCGAGTATTTCGAGGACGGGAGGAGCGGCTCGCTGTAGCGGGGGAGCAACGGGAGGGGGCGGGGCCGACGAGCCGCCGTCGGCGGCAGGAGCGGCGCCGTTGCCGCCGGGCTCCGCCGAGGCCTCCTCGGCCGGCGCGGGTTCCGCGGTCGCGGGCGGCGGGGGCACGGCCGGCGGCGGCGCGTCCTCCGCCGGCTCCTCCGCTTCCTCTCGCTCCGGCCGCACGGGCACCGGGGCGAGCGCCGGACCCATTGCCTTTATCTCGGCGTCGTCCGGCGGCGGCACCGGGGTCAGGCGCGTGCCGCCTGCTTCGACCGCGAACTCCTCGCCCAGCCTCGCGCTCGCCATGCTCCACGTCTCCGGCTCGAGCAGCGCCTTGAGGACCGCGCCGAGGTCCTCGCCTCGCTGCAGCTCCATCTCGTCGGCGAGCTGCTCGATCGCCCGGGCCCTGCGCCGGGCCACCTCGGTCGATTCGCACTCGTAGAGGCGGGCCAGGGCCTCGTCCGGGACCCGCCGGCGAAGCGAGAGCGAGAGCAGCTCACGGTCGCGCGGGTGTATGCGTTCGAGCGCCTGGACGAGCTGTTCGGGACGGATCACGGTCGATTCCGGGATGCGCGGGCAGCGTCATGCGGGCCGCACGGCGACTGGACCCAAGCGTACTGAGGCTGGAAGTCGGAGCCCGCCGGATGGCGACCCCGCCCGACGCTCTTACCATTGGCGGTCGGAGGGGTGGCAGAGTCCGGTCGAATGCAGCTGCCTTGAAAGCAGCCGGCCTCGCAAGAGGCCCGGGGGTTCGAATCCCTCCCCCTCCGTCATAGGCTCCGCCGGTGGACGTTCGCCGCTCCTATGCCGACGCCGAGCCGCGGCCGTTCTGGCTCGCTCAGCCGGGCGCGCCGGATCCGGCGCCTCCGCTGGAAGGCGAGCAGGAGGCGGACCTGGTCGTCGTCGGCGGTGGCCTCACGGGCCTCTGGGCCGCCCTGCTGGCCCGGGAGCAGGGGAAGGCCGTCGTCCTCCTCGAGGGCGAGCGGATCGCCTTTGGCGCCAGCGGCCGCAACGGCGGCTTCATGGATGCCTCGCTCACCCACGGAATCGAGAACGGCGCCGCGCGCTGGCCGGACGAGATGCGCGAGCTCGAAGAGCTGGGGCGCGCCAACTTCGAGGCGATCAAGCAGACCATGCGGCAGCACGGCATCGATGCCGGCTTCGAGGAGACCGGCGAGCTCGCCTTCGCCACCGCCCCCTACCAGGCCGAGTGGATCCCCGAGATCGTCGAGACCGCGCGGCGCTACGGCTGGCGCGCCGAGGCCTGGAGCGCCGACGAGGCCCAGGCAGAGGTCCACTCGCCCACCTACCACGGGGCGGCTTACCTGCCCGACGGCCGCGCCGTCGTCGACCCGGCCCGCCTCGCCTGGGGCCTGGCTGCCGCCGCAAGCGCCGCCGGTGCGCGAATCCATGAAGGGTCGCCGGTGGTGCGGCTCGAGCCGAATGGCGCGGGGGTGGGGGCGCGGACGAGAGACGGCGCGGTCAAGGCCCGCCGCGCCCTCCTCGCCACCAGCGCGTTCCCGCCCCTCGTGAGGGCCATCCGCCGCTACGTCGTCCCCGTCTACGACTACGTGCTCGTCACCGAGCCGCTGAGCGAAAGCCGGCGGACGGCGATCGGCTGGCAGGGGCGCCAAGGCCTGACCGATCTGGGCAACCAGTTCCACTACTACCGCCTCACGAGCGACGACCGCATCCTGTTCGGCGGGTACGACGCCGTCTACAACTTCCGCAACGGCATGGGGCCCCACCTCGACGAGCGGCCCGCCACGTTCGAGCTCCTGGCGACGCACTTCTTCGAGACCTTCCCCCAGCTGGAGGGCATCCGCTTCACCCACCGCTGGGGCGGCGCGATCGACACCTGCTCCCGTTTCTCCGTCATGTTCGGCCGGGCGCTGAAGGGCCGCGCCGTCTACGCGGTCGGGTACACCGGCCTCGGCGTGGCGGCCAGCCGCTTCGGCGCCCAGGTCGCACTCGACATGGCCGACGGCCTCGACACGCCGCGTACCCGGCTGAAGATGGTCAGGTCGAAGCCGATCCCCTTCCCACCTGAGCCGCTGCGCTGGGCCGGCATCACGCTGACGCGCCGCGCGCTGGCGAAGGCGGACCGCGACGGGGGCCGGCGCGGGCCCTGGCTGCGGACGCTCGACCGCCTAGGAATGGGCTTCGATAGCTGAGGGCGCGCCGTACCGGTGCAGAACGGCGGGCACCTCCACCGTGCCGTCGTCGCGCTGGTGGTTCTCGGCGATCGCGATGATCGTGCGGCCCACCGCCACCGCCGTGCCGTTCAGCGTGTGCGCATGCAGTGGCGCGGCGCCCTCCTCGGGCCGGTAACGGATGTCCAGACGCCGGGCCTGATAGTCCGTCGTGTTCGAGCACGAGGTGAGCTCGCGGAAGCGCTCCTGCCCCGGCAGCCAGGCCTCCAGGTCGTACTTCTTGGCGGCCGAGTTGCCCAGGTCGTTCACGGCGATGTTCACCACCCGGTACGGGATGCCGAGCGCCTGGAGGATCTCCTCCTCGATCGCCAGCAGCCGCTCGTGCTCGGCCTTCGAGTCGCCCGGCTCGACGAACGTGAACATCTCGACCTTGTCGAACTGGTGCACGCGGAAGATCCCCTGCGTGTCCTTGCCCGCCGCGCCGGCCTCGCGCCGAAAGCACGAGGAGAAACCGGCGTAGCGCAGCGGCAGCCGTCCCGGCCCGACGATCTCGCCGGCGTGCAGCGACGCGAGCGGCACCTCGCTCGTGCCGGCCAGGTACAGGTCGTCCTCCGGCACGCTGTAGATCTGCTGCTCGGTGTCGGGGAGCATGCCGGTGCCGAACAGCGCGGGCTCGCGCACGAGCACGGGCGGCACCACGGGCGTGAAGCCCTTCCCCTCGAGCAGCTCGAGCGCCCACTGAACGAGCGCCATCTCGAGCCGCACCAGCGGTCCCTTCAGGTAGACGAAGCGGGAACCCGCCACCCGCGCGCCGGCCTCCAGGTCCAGGTGCTCCCCGAGCAGCTCCACGTGGTTGCGCCCGCTCCGGCCGGACTCGCCCTCCTCGCGAAGAACCTCGTCCTCGAGCGGCGCCGTCTCGTCCGGCAGGTTCGGCAGCGCGGCCAGCACCGCGGCACGCCGCTCCTCCACGACCCGCAGCTCCTCGTCCAGCTCCTTCTCGCGAGCCGAGACGCGCCCGACCTCCTCGATCGCCTCCGACGCGTCGTCGCCCGCGCGCTTGAGCTCCCCGATCCGCTTCGAGGCCTCGTTCTTCCGGCGCCGGAGCTCCTCGAGCTCGGGCAGGACCACGCGCCGGCGCTCGTCGAGCTCGAGCGCCTCGTCCAGCATCGCCGGGTCGAAGCCCCGCCGGCCGAGCGCGGCGCGCGCCGGCTCGGGGTTTTCGCGGATCCGCCTGAGGTCGAGCAGGACGACCCCTCCGTGCGGCTAGGGACCGGACCGGCCGGAGTACTCGGCCAGGAAGTCCGCGACCAGCTCGGCCTCCTCGCCGACGACGATGTTCGCGGGCATGATCGCCCCCGAGAAGCCCCCGTTGCGGATCGCAAAGAGGACGTCGTCGCGGCTCTCCTTGCGAATGTTGAAGTTGGGGCCGTTGGTGCGCTCGCCGCCCTGCAGGTCGCCGGGCGGCTTCGAACCGTAGGCGTTCGCCACGTCCAGCGAATGACAGCCCGAGCAGCGCTCATAGAACAGCTCGGCCCCCGCGTGCGCTTCTGGCTCGTCCTTCGGCACCTCGATCTCGCCGCCGCAGCCGGCCGCGAACGCGGCCAGGAGGGCGCACAGGATGACGGTCGGGCGCGTCACGGCGGCGCATAGTATCCGCTCCCCATGCGTCGCCTCGCCGTCCCCTGCGCCATCGTTTTGTGGCTCGCCGGGTGTGGAGGCGGCGACGACGAAGAGCCGGTCCGCACCGCCACCGTCAACCCGAACTCGACCCTTCGCGTGAGCGCGGCCGAGTACTCCTTCGACCCCGGCCGCGTGGTCGTCCGCGGCGCGGGGCCGCTCACGATCACGCTGCGAAACGCGGGCGACCTCGCCCACGACCTCCGTCTGCGCCGCGCAGACGAGGAGCTCGGCGGCACGCCGGTCATACCGGCCGGGGAGACCGTATCCGCCCGGGTGAACCTCGAGCACGGGAACTACGAGATGTTCTGCAGCGTCGGCGACCATGCCGAGCTCGGCATGACCGGAGAGTTCGAGGTCAGGTAGGAGGATCCACTCCCGGGGTGGCGAACAACCTCTCTGCCCCGGCGACGGCCGGTGACGGCCTCCAGTGCGCGAAGGGTTCGCTCGGGGTCGTCGAGATTCGGCGGCGAAAGGCCGCCGCCGGGGCTGCCTACGTCAGCCTTTTCGCGAGGCGCAGCAGCGTGCCGCCGCGCCGGCTGGGCCGCAGGTCCACCTCGTCCATCATCAGCTGCATGAACTCGAAGCCGCGGCCGCCCTCGGGCAGCGCGCCGCGTCGCATCACCCGCGGCACGAAGCTCCCGGTGTCGACCACCTCGAAGACGAGCGCGCCGGACTCCTCCGCTGCCAGGATCCGCACGGGATCCTCGGGCGACCGCGAGCCGTGCCGGATGGCGTTGCTCACCGCCTCGCTGAGGGCGAGCTTCACCTCATAGCGACCGTCGGCGTCGAAGCCGAAGTCGGCGGCGGCGCTCTCGGCAAAGTCACGCGCCTCCTTGAGGCGGTCGAGGTCGGCGGTGATCGAGTGTTCCCGGGGGCGGAAGCTCAGCATCGCGATTTCTGGTGGGGCGAGACAGTGTTACGCGAATTCGAGTGATCCGGATCGCTCGCCTCCGCGAAAGGACGGGCCAGTGAGTGGCCCCCTGGCCCCTAACCATCACGGAGGAGCTCCCTATGAAGAGGCTCTCGTTCCTCGCGGCCTTGCTGGCCGTAGCGGTCGCCGTGCCGTTGAGCATCGGCTCGAGCCACCGCGAAGCGCCAAGGATCCTCAAGGATCCGACCGCGGACAACACGGACGTGTGGGCTTTCACGGCGGCGGACGCCCCGGGAAGCCTGACGGTCGTCTCCAACTGGATCCCGCTCGCGGATCCGGCCGGCGGGCCGAACTTCTACCCGCTGGATGAGAACGCCCGCTACTACGTCAAGATCGACAACACGGGCGACGGGTACGAAGACGTCGCCTACCGCTGGAAGTTCAGGAATCGCTTCCGGAACCCGGGCTCGTTCCTGTACGCGGCTCCCACGGTCGACTCGGTCAAGGACCAGGACATCAACTTCGTCCAGACCTACGACCTCTACAAGGAGACCTACAACAAGAACCGGAAGCTCGTCGACGTCGAGCGGATCGCCAACGACGCACCGGTCGTGCCGGACAACGTCGGCCCGAAGACGATCCCGAACTTCGCCCAGGTCGAGGCGGGCGGCGTCACCTCGCTGAAGGGCGGCGGCAAGACGATCGTGACCCCGGCCGACGACGCGTTCTTCGTCGACCTCGGCACGATTTTCGACGGCATCAACCTCGACAAGCCCGGCCGGCCGAACATCGGCCTCGGCAACCAGGGTGGCGGCAAGGACGACGTGGCCGGCTACAACACGAAGTCGTTCGTCCTGCAGGTGCCGGAGAGCGAGGTCACGCGCAACGGCAAGCAGGTCGCCGGAGCGAACGCGAAGAACGCCGTGATCGGCGTGTGGTCGACGACCGAGCGCAAGCGCGTGTCGGTCCACGGCCATCGCGCGTCGCGCGAGTGGGTCCAGGTCAGCCGGCTGGGCAACCCCCTCATCAACGAGGTGGTCATCCCGATCGGCAAGAAGGACAAGTTCAACGCGACGTCCCCAGCGAACGACGCGAAGAACTTCGGCAAGTTCGCGCTCAACCCGGAGCCGGCGCGGCTCCTGAACGCCCTGTTCAACCTGGGCGTCAAGGAGACGAACCGGACCGACATCGTGCAGGCGCTGCTGACCGGCGTGCCCGGTCTGACGCAGATCGGCAAGAACCCGGCAGCGGCCGACACGCTCAAGCTCAACCTGGGCGTGGCGCCTGCAGCGAACCCGAACCGCTTCGGCGTGCTCGCGGGTGACACCGCCGGGTTCCCGAACGGCAGGCGGCTGATCGACGACGTCGTCGACATCGAGCTCCGCGTGATCGCCGGCGCACTGCTGCCGGCCGACCAGGGCGGGAAGCAGATCCCGCTCGGAGACGGCGTCGACCAGAACGACAAGCCGCTCCGCTCGGCCTTCCCGTACGTGCCCCTGGCGAACGACGGGTTCGGCAGCCAGATCAAGCGGATCGAGCCGCAGCACGCCCCCGTGCCGCAGCCGCCGCAGTAGCAGGACGACTCGAGGCCTGCCCGCCCGCCTCTCGGCGGGCGGGCGGCCGACCTCTTCAGCGCTATGACCCGACCAAACCTCCTCAAGCTCCTGGCCCCGCTCGCCACCTTCGCCTGCGGGCTCGCCCTGCTGCTGGCCGGCGGCGGCTCGAGCGACGCCCGGCTGTCCGGGAGCGCCGCGCAGTACGCCTCGCTCGGCAACGCATCTCTGCAGAAGGCGCGGGCGACGGGCGACCCCACCCAATACTCGCGAGCCGAGCGCAGCTTCGGCGCTGCGCTGCGACGAGACGCCCGCAACCTCGACGCGCTGCTCGGCACCGCCACCCTCGCCGGCCTGCGCCACGACTTTCACGGGCAGCTTCGGCGCGGGCTCGAGGCGCATCGGCTCATGCCCGAGCTGGTCAGCCCCTATCCCGAGATCGCCGACGCCCAGATCGAGCTCGGGCGCTATCGGGCCGCCGAGCTGACGCTCCAGCGGATGCTCGACCTGAAGCCGAATCTGGCTTCTTACGCGCGCGCGTCTTACTACCGCGAGCTCTCGGGAGACCTGCCCGGCGCCGTGACGGCCATGCGGCTCGCGGTCTCCGCCGGCGGCGCGCCGGAGAACGTGGCGTACGTCCAGACCCTGCTGGGCGATCTCGAGCTGCAGCGGGGACGCCTCGGCGCGGCGCGGCTGGCGTACACGGGCGCGCTCCGCTCGATGCCGGGCTACCCAAGCGGGCTGGTCGGACTCGCGCGCACGGACCTGGCGGGCGGCGATCCCCGGAGAGCCGCCGCCCGCCTCCGCCGCGCCGCCGAGCTCCTCCCCCTCACGACGACGCTGACGCTGCTGGCCGACGTCGAGCGCTCGCTGGGCCGGACGCAGGCAGCCGACGGTGCGCTCGCCGCCGCCCGGGCTCAGCGCGCGCTGCTGCGCGGCGCCGGAACGCGGCCCGACGCCGAGACAGTTGTGTTCGAGGCGGACCACGGCTCGCCCGCGCTGGCGGTGCGGCTCGGCCGGCGCGTATGGCGGGCGGCGCCGTCGGTCCGGTCGGCGGATGCGCTGGGGTGGGCGCTGACGCGAGCCGGGCGTCCCCTCGCGGGGGTGGTCTTTGCGCACCGCGCCTTGAAGCTGGGCTCCCGCGATGCCGCCTTCCGGCTGCATGCCGGAGTAGCGGCCAGGGAAGCGGGACTGCCGGCGCAGGCCGCGCGGCACCTGAGGGTGGCGGCCGAAGGGCGGGCCGCCCTGTCGCCCTCCGCCGCCCAGATGCTCGAGGAGGCCCTGCGATGACCCCCTCCCAAAGCACGCGGGGAACGTTTGCCGCCTATATCGCGGTCAACGTTCCTCGCGTGGCGCAATGGGCCGCGGTCCTCGCCCTCCTTGCTGCCGTTCTCGCGACGTCAGCGCCCCCCGCCGACGCCCATCCGCTCGGCAACTTCTCGGTGAACCACCTGTCGACGGTCCGGATCTCGGACGACCGGATCGAGGTGCGCTACCTCCTGGATCAGGCCGAGATCCCGACCGTGCAGGAGCGCGGGCTCGAGCGCGCGGAGCTGCTCGAACGCAAGCGCAATGAGGTTCGGCGAGGGCTGGAGCTGTCGGTGGACGGCCGGGCTGCGGCGCTGCGCTTCGATGGCCCCGGCCGCGTCACCTTCCCACCCGGAAGCGGGGGCCTGGAGACCTCGCGCTTTGAATTCGACCTGTCGGCGGCCGTGCGCTCACCCGGCAGGGTCGAGCTCCACGACGGCACCTTCCCGAACCGGGTCGGCTGGAAGGCCATCGTCGCCGAGCCGGGCGAGGGGACCGCCGTCCGCACGCGCGTGCCCAGCGCCGACCCGACCAACGGCCTGACGCGCTACCCGGCCGACGTCTCGAACAGCCGTCGCGACGCCGTCTTCACCGTCGAGCCGGGCGACGGCACGCTCGTCGCGCCGCGCGGCGAGGGCGGCGACTTCGAGACGACGACCACCCGCAGCGACGGCTTCGCCGGCCTGTTCGAGCGAGCGGCCACCGGCGAAGGGGTTCTCGTGGTCCTGCTCCTGGCCGCCTTCGGCTGGGGCGCGCTGCACGCGCTGAGCCCGGGCCACGGCAAGGCGATGGTGGCCGCCTACCTGGTCGGCACGCGCGGGCGGCCGCGGCATGCCGTGATCCTGGGGGCGACGGTCACGGTCACCCACACCATCGGGGTGTTCGGCCTCGGGCTCGTGACGCTCGCGCTCTCGCAGTACGTCCTTCCGGAAGACCTCTACCCGTGGCTCAACCTCGTCGCCGGCCTGCTCGTGGTGGCCGTCGGGCTCGGCGTGCTGCGCTCGCGCGCCCGCGCGCGCCAAGACGACCATCATCATCACCACCACCACCACGACGTCACGAACCGCGGCCTCCTCGGCATGGGCGCCGCCGCCGGCCTGCTCCCGTGCCCCTCTGCCCTCGTCGTCCTGCTCGCGGCGATCGCGCAGCACGAGATCGCCCTGGGCCTTCTCCTCATAGTCGCCTTCAGCGCCGGTCTCGCGGCCACCCTGACGGCGCTCGGACTTGCAGTCGTCTATGCGCGCCGCGTCCTCCCGCTCAGGGCGGGGGCCGGCGTGCTCCCCGCCCTATCCGCCCTCGCGATCGTCGGGGTCGGCGTCCTGCTCACCGCCAACGCCATGCCGGGGTTGGTGTGACCTCCAAGGAGAACTGAGATGAGTTTCGAGTTCCTGTTCGGACCCGTCGAGCATCTCGACGAGTGGCTCACCGGCCTGATCGACGGCGCCCCGCTGCTGGTCGCCCTCGGCATCGCATTCGTACTCGGCCTCCGCCACGCATCCGATCCCGACCACCTCGTGGCCGTGACCTCGCTCGTCGCCGCCGACGGTGGCGACACCCGAAGGGCCGCCGGGCTCGGCGCCTGGTGGGGCCTCGGGCACGCCGCGGCGCTCATCCTGATCGGCGTCCCCCTCATTGCATTCAAGACGGAGCTGCCGGCGGCTCTCGAGTCAGGTGCCGAGAAGGCCATCGGCGTCGTGATCGTCGTGCTCGCCGCAAGGGTGATCTACAAGTGGGCGCGCGGAGATTTCCGCGGCTCCGCGCACGAGCACGCCGGCGGCCATCCGAAGCGCCGCCACCTGCGACGCGGCGGTGGCGAGCACGGCCACGTCCGGACGCCCGGCCAGGCCCTTGCGATAGGCGGGCTCCACGGGCTCGCCGGTACGGGCGCCGTCGTGCTGCTCCTGATCGCTGCGCTGCCGACCCAGCTCGAGGCCGGGCTCGCACTGGCCGTGTTCGCACCGATGTCGATCGTGTCGATGGCGGCCTGCACCGCGGTGTTCGCCTGGGTGCTCACCCGCCCGATCATCGAGCCGGTCTACCGGACCGTCCTGATCCCCGGCCTCGGCATGTTCGGCGTGATGTTCGGCCTTTGGTACGCGGGGCTGGCTTAGCCGCCTGTCTGGTACGCGCGCAGGGCCAACGTGAGGATCAGCAGCACGCCGACCGTCATCACCCCCATCTCCCCGAGCGCCACTCGGCGCGCCACCGCGACCTGCTCGCGGCGGTCCAGCCCCTCGAGGTCGTCCACCCGCTCGAGCTCGCGCTGCGCGACGCCCACCCGCATCCCCTCGCTGACCAGCGCGATCACGAGCGGCACGACGCCGTAGGCGACGTGCAGGCCGTCCGGCGCGGAGCTGCCGCGCGCGAGCAGGATGAAGCCCACCGCCGCCTGCACGACGACCGTGGCCTGCGCGACCCGGAGGAGCGGCCAGAACACGATCGCGGCGCGCGCGTCCTTGCGTGCCCAACCCACCGCGCCCCACCCCGCGGCGACCGCGTTGGACACCAGCACCGCGATGCCCAACGCCATGTGAAACCCGCTCAGCGAGTGTCCTTCCGCACTATGTAGCACTGCCGCACAAGAAAGCGTTATACCTCCCGGCTGGAGTGCTGAAGAGCTACCTGCCCGCCCTTGTCTTCCTGGTGCTGGGAATCGGAGTCGGCACCGCCTTCACGCTCGCCAACCACGCGCTCGGGCCAAAGCGGCCGGGCAAGACCAAGAGCGAGCCGTACGAGAGCGGGCTTCCTTCCGACGTCAGGAAGAGCTTCCGCTTCGGGATCAGCTTCTACCTGATCGCGATGCTGTTCATCCTGTTCGACATCGAGGTCGTCTTCCTCTATCCGGTGGCGCTGCAGCTCGACGCCCTCGGCTGGTTCGCCCTCGGGGAGACGGTCGTGTTCATCGTGCTGCTACTGGTCGCCTTCGTGTTCGTCTGGAGGAGGGGCGCACTCGAATGGAAGTGACGCGCACCAGGGTCGACGACCTTCGCGTCCGCCAGCTCAAGGCCCAGCAGATGCTGCGCGGCGAGCTCGCCGGCAAGGACCTCGAGGAGTTCGTCGAGGAGCGCCTGCTGTTCACGAGGTTCGAGACGGCGCAGAACTGGGCGCGCAAGAACTGCCTGTTCCCGCTCGGCTTCGGCCTCGCCTGCTGCGCGATCGAGATGATCACGGTGATCGGCTCGCCGCGCAACGACCTCGCCCGCTTCGGCGCCGAGGCGATCCGCTTCACGCCGCGCCAGGCCGACCTGCTGATCCTGTCCGGACGCGTGTCGATCAAGATGGCGCCGATCATCCGGCGGCTCTACGACCAGATGCTCGAGCCCAAGTGGGTGATCTCGATGGGCGCCTGCGCCTCGAGCGCCGGCATGTTCAACAACTACGCGGTGGTCGCAGGCGCCGACAAGTTCCTGCCGATCGACGTCTACGTGCCGGGCTGCCCGCCCCGGCCGGAGGCCCTGATCTACGGGATCATGAAGCTCCAGGACAAGATCATGGGCACCCCCGGGATGGGCTGGCGGGAGCGCTACCAGGCGTACGGCACTGAGGAGAAGCCCGAGGGGACCGGAGTTGCCTGACGCCACCGGGCTCGAGTTGATCGCCCAGCGCGTCCGCGACAAGCTCGGCGACGAGAGCGTCACGGGCACCGTCTTCTTCCGCGACCAGGCCACGCTCGAGGTCGCGCCGGCCGCGCTCCACGACGTGCTCGCCTACCTCCGCGACGAGGACGACGAGCCCTGGACCTCGCTCATGAGCCTCCACGGCTGCGACTACCTGCCCGACGAGCCGCGGCTCGGCGTCCACTACCAGCTCCTCTCAATGGAGCGGACCGACAGGCTCAACGTCAAGACCAGGCTCGGCGCCGACGACCCGCGCCTCCCCACGGTCATCGACCTCTTCCCGACCGCCGACTTCCAGGAGCGCGAGGTGTACGACATGTTCGGCGTGGTCTTCGAGGGCCACCCCGACCACCGGCGCATCCTGATGCCCGAGGACTACGAGGGCTTCCCCCAGCGGCGCGACTTCCCGATGGGCGGCGAACCGGTCCTCTACACGTTCAACGAGGGCAAGTACCCGCGCTGGTATGACTGACTTCGACCCGACCAGCGTGCCCTACCGCGAGCGGGAGCGCTCGGTGACGATGGAGCCGATGCGGGAGGAGCCCGTCTCGGGCACCGAGGCGATCGCCGAGGGCGACCGCCACGACGAGCTCCTGACGATCAACATCGGCCCGCACCACCCGGCCACCCACGGCGTGCTGCGCCTGCTCACGACCCTCGAGGGGGAGGTCGTGCGCGACGTCAAGCCGATCATCGGCTACGTCCACACGGGCATCGAGAAGAGCTGCGAGGACCAGCAGTACTGGAAGGCGATCACGTTCGTCGAGCGGATGGACTACCTCGCCTACTACTTCAACGCGATGGCCTTCTGCATGGCCGTCGAGAAGCTGCTCGACATCGAGGTGCCGCCGCGCGCGCAGTACCTGCGCGTCGCCCACATGGAGCTGAACCGGATCGCCTCGCACCTGTTCGCCTTCGCCACCGGCGCGCTCGACATCGGCGCGGTCACGATGCTGTGGTGGGGCTGCCGCGACCGCGACCTCGTGCTCGACCTGTTCGAGATGTCGTCCGGCCAGCGCATGCACACTCGCTACTTCCAGGTCGGCGGGGTGATGGAGGACATCCCGCCCGGCTGGGAGCAGAAGACGCGCGAGTTCTGCAAGGTGATGCCGCAGCGGCTCGACCAGTACCTGGACCTGCTGGACCGCAACGAGATCTGGATGCGGCGCACCAAGGGCACGGGGATCATCTCGCAGGAGCGCGCGCTCGAGCTCGGTGTGACAGGCCCGCTGCTGCGCGCCACCGGGCATCCCTGGGACCTGCGCAAGGCGACGCCCTACTCCTCCTACGAGCACTTCGACTTCGACGTGCCCGTGGGCATCCATGGCGACAACTACGACCGCTTCAAGGTGCGCATCGAGGAGGTCCGCGAGTCGATCAAGATCGTGGAGCAGGCCCTCGACGGCCTGCCGGAGGGGCCCTGGATCACCGACAACCGCAAGGTGGCGCTTCCCCCGCGACACGAGCTCGCGACCTCGATGGAGGCGCTCATCCACCACTTCAAGCTCGTGACCGAGGGCTTCCGGGTCCCGCCCGGGGAGGCCTACGCGGCGGTCGAGTCGCCGCGCGGCGAGCTCGGCTGCTTCGTCGTGGCCGACGGCTCGGCCAAGCCCGCCCGCGTGCACGTGCGCGACCCGAGCTTCGTGAACCTCCAGAGCCTGCCGGACATGGCGAGGGACTCCCTGATCGCCGACTTCATCGCCTGCGTCGCGATGCTCGACCCGATCCTCGGGGGGGTCGACCGGTGAAGGACGAGGGCGGCATCCGGGCGACGCCGCTGCCCCCCGGCTGGGACGAGGCGGTGCGCCTCGAGGACGACCCGGCCACGGTCCCCGACCCGGCCTCGATGTACGTGCCACCCGAGCTGCGCGCGGAGATCGAGGGGCACATGGCGAAGTACCCCGACCGTCACTCGGCCGCCCTGCCGGCGCTGGCCGCCGCGCAGCGGGTGCACGGCTGGTGCTCGGAGGACGCGATACACCAGGTCGCGGCCGTGATGCAGGTGACGCCGGCGTACCTGTCGAGCGTGGCCACCTTCTACGACATGCTTCGCACGAGCCCGACGGGCTCGCGTTACGTCTACGTCTGCACGAGCGTCGCCTGCCATCTGAGCAATGCGAAGGCCGTGTACGACGCCGTCGAGGAGGAGGCCCGCGAGCAGGGCCTCGAGGACGTGGAGCTGCGCGAGTTCGAGTGCCTGGGCGCCTGCGACATGGCGCCGATGGCGTCCATCGACGGCCGCTATGTGGGGCCGCTCTCGACCGACGACGCGCACGAGCTGGTCGCGGCGCTGAAGGAGGGCCGCCAGCCGTTCCCGGGCCGTGGACTGGGGGATCCCGAGTGAACGAGACGCGCGTCCTGCTCGCGAACATCGACGAGCCCGACCTGAACACGCTCGCCGTCTACGAGCGGCTGGGCGGGTACCGCTCGATGCGCAAGGCCCTGCTCGAGATGAGCCCGGAGGACGTGCTCCATCAGCTCGAGGAGTCCGGGCTGCGGGGCCGCGGCGGCGCCGGCTTCTCGATGGGCAAGAAGGCTTCGTTCATCCCCAAGGGCACGATGGACAAGTACCTCTGCTGCAACGCGGACGAGTCCGAGCCGGGCGCCTTCAAGGACCGCCTGCTCATGCAGAAGAACCCGCACCTGCTGATCGAGGGCTGCATCATCGGATCGATCGCCGCCGGCGCCAACAAGGGCTTCATCTTCATCCGGGGCGAGTACTCCCTCCAGGCCGACATCCTCGACGCCGCCGTCGAAGAGGCGTACGAGAAGGGCTACCTGGGCGAGTCGATCCTCGGCTCGGACCATTCCTTCGACCTGGTCGTCCACCGCGGCCAGGGCGCGTACATCTGCGGCGAGGAGACCGGTCTGCTCGACGCCCTCGAGGGCAAGCGCGGCAACCCGCGCCTGAAGCCGCCCTTCCCCGCCAACCAGGGCCTCTACCAGGGGCCGACGCTGATCAACAACGTCGAGACGCTTTGCAACACCCCGCTGATCATCGAGAAGGGCGCGGAGTGGTTCCGATCGATGGGCGAGGGCAACTCGACCGGCTCCAAGATCGTGTCCGTCTCCGGGAACGTGCAGCGGCCGGGCAACTACGAGGTCCCGCTCGGCGTCACCGTGCGCGACGTGATCTACGGCCTCGCCGGCGGCCCCCCCGAGGGGCGCGAGATCAAGTGCTTCTTTCCCGGCGGCTCCTCCGCGCCGGTGCTGACCAAGGACCACCTCGACCTGCCCTTCACCTACGAGGCGATGGCCGAGGCCGGCTCGATGCTCGGCACGGCCTCGGTGATCGTCGTCGACGACTCGCAGCCGCTCGTGCCGCTCGCGCTGCGCCTGGCCGAGTTCTACCGCCACGAGTCGTGCGGCAAGTGCGTGCCCTGCCGCGAGGGCACCAACTGGACGGTCAAGACGCTCGAGCGGCTCGACCGGGGCGAGGGCACGCCGATGGACCTCGACATCCTCGAGCAGGTCCAGGGCAACATCATCGGCAACTGCCTGTGCGTGCTGGGCGACTCGATGGCGATGCCGGTCG
>Ga0081538_10002005_pt1 | contig 20335 bp, 16 predicted proteins | sample TabmetS5T2R1_FD_71022 | JGI IMG/M metagenome (GOLD analysis project Ga0081538, IMG submission 71022) | Tabebuia heterophylla rhizosphere microbial communities from the University of Puerto Rico - S5T2R1 | ecosystem: Host-associated > Plants > Roots > Rhizosphere ...
CCTTACCGAGGACGAGCTCTCGCGCATGTTGAACGCCGCCAGGGCCTCCAACTACCGCGACTACGTCATGCTCGCCGTGATGGCGGGTTGCGGCTTGAGGGAGGTCGAGGTCGTGGGAGTCAGGATCGGGGACTTCCGCGAGGCGGCGGCGGATCAGGTCCTGCTGCGCGTCCTCGGCAAGGGCGACAAAATCCGCAACGTCCCGATCTCACCGGACCTCTGGCGCCTGATACAACGCTTCGTCCTGCTCACCGAGAGGAGCTTCACCTCTCACCCCGATTCCCGCAAACCCCTGTTCACCTCCAGGGTCGGCAAAGACAAACCCCTCACCACCCGCTCGGTCCAGAACATCGTGAAGAAGTACGTGCGCGCGGCAGGCATAACGAAGGCCATCTCACCCCACTCCATCCGCCACACCGTGGGCACCAACATGGCCGTAAACGAGGCGCCCCTGCTCGTCATCCAACAGTTCCTCGGCCACTCAGACCCGAAGACGACCATGCGATACATCCGCCGCGCAGAAGAGCTCGCCACCCGGGCGTATCGGTATAATACCTTGCCGCTGTAGAAGGACGGATCAGCGTTTGTAAGGATCGTGGGAGGCGTACTCCTCCATGACGTTTTGGAGCATCTGCTTCTCTGATTCTATGTACTCCCCGATAGCGCGTGCGAAGGCCGGGTCCCTGATCTTGTGGGCGCTGTAGGTGAGAGAAGGGAGAAAGCCCCGCGCCAGCTTGTGCTCGCCCTGGGCGCCGGCCTCGAGGAGTTCGAAGCCCCGCTCGATGGCGAAGTCGATAGCCTGGTAGTAGCACAGTTCGAAGTGCAGGTTGCGCCTATGCTCCGCAGCTCCCCAATAGCGGCCGAAGAGCGCGCTGTCCTTGAGGAAGAACAGCGCGCCCGCCACGGGACGGTCGGCCCGGCCGCGGGCCACTATCAGCAGTGTCCGGTCTCTCATGGTCCCGAATACCTCGTCGAAGAAGGCCCTGTTGAGGTAAGGCACTCCCCACTTGCCGTCCAGCGTAGCCAGGTAGAACTCGTACATCCATGCGGCGTGTTCGGGGAGGAGCGCGTCTCCCGTGAGGTGAGAGATCTCCAGATCCTCCAGCTGGCGTCGCTCGCGCAGGATCTGACGCCGCCGCTTGCCCGAGAGCGCCCCCAGGTAGTCCGAAAACGTCTCGTAGCCCCGGTTGCGCCAGTGAAACTGCAGCGAGTGTCTCACCGCGAAGCCTCTTCTCGCGAACTCCCCGAGCTCATTTTCGGGTAGATAGAGCGCGTGCGAGGAACTTACCCCGTACTCCGTTCCCAGATCCTCCGCCGCCTCGAGCAAAGCCCTCGCCACCTTGCTCCGGGTCGCGACATCTGTGTCGCAGCGCAGCAGGAGCTTGGGCCCCGTCGCGGGCGTGAACGGCACGGCGGCCACCAGCTTGGGGTAGTAAGAGAGCCCGTACTGCTGGTACGCCCGCGCCCACTCCCAGTCGAAAATGTACTCCCCGTAAGAGTCCGTCTTCAGATACAGACACAGGGCGCCGAGGACACGCGCCCCTTCCTTGCATACCAAATAGACCGGCATCCATCCGCTGCGGCGGCCGATGCTGCCCGAGCGCTCGAGCGCACGCAAGAACTCGAAGTCGAAGAAAGGGAACTCCGGCGGCTCCAGGCCCCGCCACGTCTCCCTGTCCACGTCCTCGATGCCCCGGAGACGCTCTACCCGCATCATGCTCAAACCAGCAGAAAACCCTCTCTCAAGAAAACCACATAATACAACACCCCCTGGGATTGCAGTCCGGGCGGCTCCCTGGAGTATACTTCGCGAGGGGTAAACCGCCCGCTTCGAAGGGTAGGCCGATGAGTGTCACAGTCTGCCTCGCTACGAATACAACTCTTAGCAATCCACAGGCGAGGGACATCTGTGGGTCTTTCTCAATTGGGCCCTCGGTCTGCGGGCGCTCGGCTGCGAGGTAATATCAACTCCGGCAGTGCGCCACCGCAGCCGACTTCGGCACGCTGCGAGCGCTGAGTGAGCAGTACAACGCGCACCACGGTAAGGAACTCGAGGAGCCGCGCCCCGATTCGCCCTGACCGCCGATTCGCCCCAGTAGCGAGAGCTTTTAGCGCGAACTTCGCATAACGGGAATTCTCGGAAGTTCGTACCCAGCCCCAGAGGGCCCGTGCCCGAGGGAGATCGTCGACCCACACCGGGTCCGCTCAAAGCGGACCGCCTCGGGTCGGGCGCGCCAAGGACCTCCCGTACGTCATCGCCGAACTAGCCGGGACCAGCGCCTGCCCTGGCCCGGTCCTTCGACCCCGACTACCCGAACCGGGTCTGTGCTGTCCACGCTCCATGATGGAGTCTATGGGCGGGGCCGTCGGGTGTGGTTGTTCGAACGGGGGGGGTATTATGTGTGTTTAGTATCTGTGGTATGTCTATCCGCGGGGAGCCAGGCCGAGGCGGGCCTTGACCGATTGCAAGCCTTTGCGGAGGGCGTCCGTGCGTTGCTTGCGCCGCTCCATGCGCGACGTCAGGCGCCTTATGCGCTGCTTGTGGTGCCGAATCTTTTGGCGCTCCTCTTTGATGGCGGTACGGAGTGCTTTGTCTCGGCGGTCGCTGTTTTGCGCTGGTGCTTCGCCCGGCATCTTGAGTTGCTGTAGCTTGTATCTGTGCGTCTCTAGCTCCCGCTGCTGATGGCGCAGGCGCCGGGCGAGTCTCTCACGCTCCACGCCCCGGTTGGCCACGAGGAGGATCCCCCGCGGGTAGTAGCGTAACAACACGAGCATTCCCTCGAGACCCCGTCGCCAGCGTCCCTCCCTGAGGTGGGATCTTACCTGGTCTACGACGGGGGCGCCGTGCCAGTCTCGCCAGAGCCTCTCCCCGGCTTTGTAGGCCGCCTTGTAGCGGGCGTCCCCCTTGACGCGTTTGCGCTGTGAGCGCAGCGCGTCCATGTTGTACTTCAACATCAAGGTGCGATCGCGGGTCATGTTCGCGTCGTGGCGCCGTATCTCGGCGACGATCGTGTCGTGACAGTAGACCGGGAAACGCTCCAGAATACGGTAGTAGAGGTCGTAGTCTTCGGCTGCCCTGTAAGAAGTATCGAAGTCGCCCACGGCGTCGAAAACACAGCGCCGATACATCACCGCCGGTACGTAGATTGGGCAACTGCGCAGCAACTCGAGGTAAGGGTCATCCCTGACCCGGAACTGCTCCCACCCGGGCACGACGGAACCATCGGCAGTGATCTTCCGGCACAGTCCGGAGACGAAGGCGTATCCCGGATGCGCCTCTAGCTCCCTAACCCCGACCTCGAGGGCTCCCGAAACCAGACGGTCATCAGAGTCCAAAAACACCACATAATCCCCCCCCACCTTCGCCAGGCCCCGGTTCCTGGCGGCCGCAAGGCCCCGATTCTCCTGCCTTATGAGCCCGACCCTAGAATCCACCTTGGCGTAGCCCGAAGCAACCTCCGCCGCGCCGTCGGTAGAGCCGTCATCGACGACGACGATCTCCAGGTCGGCGTAGCCCTGGCAGAGCACGCTCCGTATGGCCTCCCCGAGGAACCGCGCCTGGTTGTAACAGGGGATCACCACGCTAACCTTGCCTTCCTCCGGGCGAGCGCCGGAGTAGGGTCGCGTGCCTCCCGTGTCCCTCGCCGCGCCCGTGTTCTCGTTCATCACAACTCTCCCTGACTCGCTCTGGGAGCCTACTATTGTACGGATTCACGCCGTCGTAGGCTTCGTGGCGGATCGACCCTGTCCACGTGGCCGAGAACGATCTCTCACGGGCGGACGCCGTCCGGGCGACGGTTGTCTCCGGGGCACCTTATAGAATTGAGCGATGAGGCCTGATATCGTAGACGCGGCATGCAGACCGAAACGCTCGCAATCGTACGCCCGCCCACGACCGGCGACCAGAACTTGGCTTCGCGCCTGTCCAAGGGCTTTAGAGACGCCTCTCGCCGGGTCGCGGTGTACTCCTCGCCCGAGGTAAGCGCCCTGGCCCCAGATGATTTGGGTAACACCACCCTGGTCGTAGTGAGTCCGGGGCAGTGCATCGAGACCAGCGGCAACGAAGGGGCCTTCCTCTCGAAGGTGGCCCGCGCACGAAAGCGCATCCTGGCGTCCGTAGGCCCGGTGCATAGCCAGGGATACCTCTCACGGCTAAGGAGGGGCATCCACTTTGACGCCCTCTTCGACCTCGGCTTCGTGTCCCAGAGAGACAGCCACTATAAGGTGACCAACCTGGCTTACCACTTTGTGTTCAACGGCCTTACCCGAGAAGAAGTACCGTTGGCCGAGGAGCCCGCAAACCGGGCAGAGCGTACGATCCCTTGGGTCCTGGTCGGACCCAGAAGCGATAGGAACCGGGATCTCTTGGGGGCGCTCTTCGAGCATCAGGTCGACCCAGGAGGCTTCTGCCTCTTGCATGCCCGGCAGAAGAACACGACCCCGCCAGAGCCGACGCTCGGTGGCCCGCAACTCTCGGCGATCCTGTCGAAGGCCAAGTACTATCTGTGGGGCGCAGAACGTGAGGGTATGTATTATGAGAGTTTCCGTTTCATCGTCGCGCTGTTGGCCGGGACGGTACCATGCAAGATAGACGCCGCCCTCGCCGCCGTGGGGTTCGAGGTTCCCGGCGTCTACGCTTCGGTGCCGGCATTCGATACGGAAGTGCGGGACATAGGGTATAGTGAGATGTATCGTCGTGCCAGCGATTTCTACGTCTTTAGGGGACGGTTGGGGGAGCATTTGTCCGGGGCGTTACGTCTTGTCTGAAGCCAAGATACTGCAGAGCACGAATCGTATCGAGTCCACCGTCCTCGCCGACCCTGGTTCGCAGTCGCTCTACGGGCAGAGCAAGGAAGAGAACGGCGTAACCATCTTCATCCCGACCTGGAACCACAAGCCCTATCTTCCCCGCTCGATCCGCAGCGCCCTGCGGGCGATCGAACGCCTCGAGGAGGCCGGTCACTCAGGAGAGCTCCTGGTTATCGACGATGCCTCCCGCGACGGTTCCCAGAAGTTCTTGCGCACGGTCCAGGTCCTCTACGAGGACGCGCCGCTTAGAACGGTCTTCCTGGAGCGTAACCTGGGTCTGCCAAGGCTGCGCAACCTGGCGATGCGGATCTCGCGCTACAGGCACGTCTGTATGCTGGACGCCGACAACGAGCTAGTCGCGGACAACTTGCCGCTGTTCTTGCAGAGCAGCGTGAGGACGGGCGCCGCGTTGGTGCACGGTCTGTTGATAGACAAGCGAGAGGGCAAGATGACGGGTATAAGGTCGGACAACGTCGCGAGCATGCGCCTCACGGCCGGCAACTACATCGACGCCTTCGCCTTGCTAGACACGAAGAAAGTACTAGGAGCCGGGGGCTTCGTAACCGACCAGAGGCTCTACGGTTACGAAGATTGGGAGATGATCCTACACCTGATCGCCGAGGAAGAGGAGCTCGTTTTCGTACCCGTCGTGCTTGGCTATTATCATCTGACTCCTGGATCTATGTACGCGGAGACGGCGGAGGACAAGGGGCCTCCCCCACGCTCCGCCGCGCCCGAGGTGGTTACCTTGCTGCGGCGTATGTTCGCCCAGACGGGCACACGAGAGTGGGATGCCGTGAAAGTGGGACGCATCTACCACCCCGCGGTAGGCTACATTGACTGACGGTGGGCCCTACCGGGAGGCACCATGACTAAGGCCAGCGGCCAGTGGACCTCACAGATCGTCGAGCACACGCGGCGGCTCGAAGAATACAAGAAAACCATAAGCAGGCTCTTCCCCGCGCTACCCAAAGACCTCCTCGACGCGGGGTCGATCAAAGACGTCGATGCCCTGGTCCTGGCGCTCTTTTTGCGGTGTTATCCGCACGAGCTGAGTGTGCTCGAGGTAGGCACGTCCTTGGGGATAGCCACCTTCCACTTCGCGGGCCAACCCAGTGTGTCGAGGGTGCTTAGTGTAGACCCATTGGCGACCGAGGACACCACCGAGACCTCGAGTATGGACATCGCGCGGGCGGCCCTCGCCGAGTTCGCCGACGAAAGCGTCAAGATACAGCTTCGCCCAGGCGATCTAAGCGGCGCCTCCGCGAAACTGGCGCACGAACTCCCCGAAAACGAACCGCTGCTGGCGTACGTGGGCGGGGCGCGCACCAGGGAGGCGGTGGACGCGGATCTTCAGGCTGTCTTCGATGCCAACCCGCGCGCCTTTGCCATCCTGGACCGCTGCAGGGGTGAGGAGGGACCGTTCGTACAGGCGGGAATCGCAGACTGTATGGAGAGAGCGCCGGGAAAGTATCACTTTCGGCTCTTCGGGGACCTCAGTTCGGGTATGGCGACGAGCAAGCTCGGGATCGTCTATCCCGACGAGGAAGCTTCGGAGGTACAGAGGTGTCTCACGGAGCTCGCCCACCTGTTCAGCGAACGGTTGGACCCGCTGTGGCTGGCGGGTCGGGAGCAAGAGTTGATCGGCATTGTGAGCACCTACAGGGACGAGGCGGACACCCTGAGCGGGCAACTCCAGGACCTGCTCGGCGAACACAGGTCGCTGGACGGCCGCAACACAGAACTCCAGAAACGCATCTCTCAGCTCGAAAGGCGGAAATCCCGGTTGGAAGAGCGCAACGCCGGCCTGAAAACCGAGAACAAGGGGCTTCAGAGTCGCACCACTCGACTCGAGAAGCGCATCTTGCAGCTCGAGAAGCGAACGTCCCAGCTGGAAGAGCGCAACTCGAGGCTCAAAGAGGAAAGGTTGCTGGTCATCTCGAAACTCAGCGACTATCGCAGCGCCGGCCGCTACAAGCTCGCTGATGCTCTGGCGAAAAACGTCCTTCGCATACCGGGCGTGAAGGCCGTGGCAAGACGCACCAGGCCGAAAGAGTAGGGCCCGGCGTCGAGGCTGGCCGCGTATTCACCCTTCCTGTAACATCTCCTTTATGAACCGTAGGCTTACTTCCCCGGGCGTGTGGGGAGAAACGGGTCGCATGGAACACCATGACAACACCTAGGCCCGCCGCCAGAAGGCCGAGGGCGCTGGTTACGGGAGGGGCCGGATTCATCGGCAGTCACCTCTGCGAGAGACTCCTCGCAGAGGGTTACAAGGTCGTCTGCGTGGACAACTTGAGTACCGGCAGCCTTGCAAACGTGGCCCCCTTTTTGGCGAACGAGACGGACTTCGAGTACATCGAGCACGACGTAAACACCTACATCGACGTTGCCGGAGGGCTCGAGGAGGTCTACCATTTCGCCTCTGCGGCGAGCCCGGCCGACTTCGGGCGCCTCCCCATCGAGATCCTCAAGACCGGCGCCCAGGGCACCCACAACTGCCTCGGGTTGGCCCGCTCCAGGGGGGCCCGCTTTATGCTCGCCTCCACCTCGGAGGTCTACGGCGACCCGCTCGTGCACCCACAGCACGAGGACTACAGGGGCAACGTGAGCACCACCGGCCCGAGGAGCGCCTACGACGAGGCCAAGCGTTACGCCGAGGCCCTGACGATGGCCTACCACCGCCACCACCGCCTGGACACCAGGATCGTGCGTATTTTCAACTCCCACGGCCCCAAAATGAGGGAAGACGACGGCAGGATGGTGCCGAACTTCATACGACAGGCCCTCCTCGGCGAACCCCTGACCGTCTACGGGGAAGGCACCCAGACCAGGAGCGTGCAGTACGTCGACGACCTGATCGAAGGCGTTTTCCGCCTGATGAAGAGCGGGGAGTGGCGCCCCGTCAACATCGGCAACCCCGTCGAGTACTCCGTGCGCGAGCTGGCCGAGATGATCGTAGAGCTCTCCGGATCCGGCAGCGAGATCTCCCACCAGCCCCTCCCCGAGGACGATCCCAAACAACGCTGCCCTGATATAACCCGCGCCAGAGAAGTGCTGGGTTGGGAACCGCAGACCGGGACCCGCGAGGGCCTCGCCAAGACCCTGCAGTGGTTCGCGTCTCAGGCGGAGACTAGACACCGGGCGTCGACCACGACCCGCGGCGAAGGCACTTGAGGTGCGGGTACTACTGACCGGGGGAGCCGGGTTTATCGGGTCTTGCATAGCAGAGCATCTGCTCCACAGCGGACACGAAGTCGCCGTCGTCGACGACCTCTCGACGGGCAGGCGCGAGAACGTACCAAGAGGGGCCCAGTTCTACGAGGCCGATATCCGCTCCGGGTGCGCCGAGATCTTCAGAGACTTCGGGCCCGAAGCCCTCTGCCACCAGGCCGCCCAGATGGACGTGAGGCGGTCCGTAAGGGAGCCGGATTTCGACGCCGACGTCAACGTCCTCGGAACGGTCCGCCTCCTCGAGAACTGCACCGAACATGGCGTGCACAAGGTCATCTTCGCCTCCACGGGCGGGGCCGTATACGGCGAGCAGCACCAATTTCCCGCCCCCGAGGATCACCCGCAATACCCCGTCTCTCCCTACGGGGTCTCCAAACTCGCGGGCGAGCGCTACCTGCACTACTACCAGGTCCAGTTCGGCCTGCCCTACGTAGCGCTCCGCTACGCCAACGTCTACGGGCCCAGGCAGGACCCTCACGGAGAAGCGGGCGTCGTGGCTATCTTCTGCGGCAATCTGGCCGGTGGTAAGACCTCGACGATAAACGGCGGCGGGGAACAGACCCGCGACTACGTCTACGTAGAAGACGTAGCCCGCGCAAACGTCCTGGCCCTCGAAAACGACGTGCCCTCAGGAGCGTACAACATCGGCACGGGCCTGGAGACCAGCGTGAACCGCCTCTACGGGTTGCTACTCGAGAGCTCCGCCAAAGACCTTCCACCCCGGCACGGACCATCCAAGCCGGGCGAGCAGCTCCGAAGCTGCGTAGACCCGAGTCTAGCCGGACGCACCTTCGACTGGCACGCGCAAACCGGCATCCGCACGGGCCTCCGAGAGACCCTTCGCTCCTTCGCCGCCCTCTAGGGCGGTTTTCATCACTCACCTTCCCCATGCCAACGGGCCATGTGCTCGGCCTGGGTTCGCAGGTACGCCCCCTCTCCGAAGTGGTGGTCGTAGAATTCCAGCTCCAGGTGGTGGGCCTGCAGGTAGGTCAGGATGAAGATGCTCGGCACGGTGCCGGGGAACTTCCCGAAGCGATCATAGATGTACTGGGCCATGATCGACACGCACGCCTTGAACTCCTCGTTGTGGACCTGGGCGCTGCTGCGCACCCTGGAGCTCTCCTTCCAGGGACCGGGCGTGTCCGGGTGGAACGGTCCTCCCGGACCGAACTTCCGTTCGGCGAAGGCCTCGACGGCGGCCCGCATGTCCGGATAATGTGGCGGGCAGTAGCCCGCGAAGACCCCAGGTAAGCCCGTAGGGTTCGGCAGCGACCAGCGTTCGTCGGTGTCGTAGCGGAAGCCCAGTCCGGGCACTTCGGGGTCGCCGCTGGCACCAAGTACCGTGTACCGGTCGATGCCGTCGAACATCCAGCCTCCCAGGCCCATCGCCTGCAGCATCAGCATGCCGGCGTAGCAGGAGGTCGATAGTTCGGCGGTGCACTCCGTGAGCGCATACTGCTCGGCGAAAGTCAGTGGCAGGGGTTCTTCCAGATCCACGAGGTTAGAGAAACGTTCTAGACCCGGGATCTGCTCCCCGTTTACGTCGTCGTAGAGCCCGTATCCGTTCTGGACCAGAAAGCACAGGATCGCGATCATGTGCTGCGCTATATCCCCCACCGGGATGAGCAGCGTGCTCCCGGGAAGATTGACGCACCAGGTGTTGTGCCCCTCCATATAGGGCTGTTCGGCGGGGATGTATAGCCTGCTGTCGGAGAGCTTGCGTATCCTGGCGCGGTGGGCATCCAGTATCGCGTCGAGGTCGAGAGGCCCGTCGGTCGTCCGCTCCACCAGCGCCGGGGCGTCGCGGGTCTCGAAGAGGTAGACGCCCTCATCGTCGGTGAAGAACAGCTCGCTGGTGTGAAACCCCGCCGCCGAGGGGAAGGTGCGGCCTCCGGCGGCCCCAGAGTAGTTCGAGAGATGGGGAGCGTACCCGGCGTGGCGCATGATCATGTAGTGCCAGCCGGTGTTGCCCGCCGCCGCCGTCAACACCAGCATCTGCTCCAGCTCGGAGAGCGGCACTGGCTCGTGCCTGGAGGTGAACGCCAGCGGCCCGTCTGGGATCGAAGCCCCCAAAGAGAACCTGCGCGCCCGCCTCCCGAACAGCGCCTCGACCAACGGAAACTCCAGGACGTCCTGCAGGCCGGGCGGATGTGCACGGGTCTCCATGAACTCTCTCTCCTCTCCTACTATCCCGACTAATCTTGCCACGACAGAGGCCGCTGTGCTACAAAAGCTGGCTTAGGCGAGCCGGATCACATAGAACATGCCCCCGCTGTCCTTCTCGGCGAGGAACCCGTTCGGGCTCGTCGTGACGTCTTCGAGCGGCTCATCGCTCTTGGGAACGGCGGGCTCAACCTTGAACGGACGGAAGTGTACGCGCACCCCGCCCAGGGCCTCGAAGGCCGCCCCCGTCCACTGGTTGGTAGCCTCGGTGACCAGATATTCATAGCCGAGCGTCTGGCAGCGCTCCGCGCTCGCCGCCACCAGCTCGAAGGTATCCCCTTTCGGGAGATCGTCGGAACGGGAGATCAAGAAGTGGTGGCTGACCTTGCCAGCCTCGTACGCCTCCCGAAACTCCGGGTACCGCTCGGAGAGGGCCGGCAGCGCCGCCGCGTCCTGGGCGCCCAACGCGCCGTAGACCGGCGCCCAGACCGATATCAGGGTGTCGAGGAACGGATCGCCCTCCCGCAAGGGTGGTTCCTCGTCGAAGGGCCCCATCGTCTCGTTGAACGCGGCACCGATGACGCGCCCCTCGCCGTCCAAGATAACGAGGGATTGGGTCAGTATCTCCTCGTTGACCTCGATGGCGCCCTGAGGACTGGTGGGGTCGGTCAGGGCGGTAAGACGAGTTATCCAATACGTCTGAGTCTCCGTGTCCCACGAACCGAACGTGTCGGTTCCGAACGGATCGGCGTGGCGCGTCTCCATGAGTCCCGCGGGCGGATGCTTGGGCGGCCGGAGGTGGCGGGCCTGCGGTTCCCAGCGGGGGAACCCCGCGCCTATCACCCACGCCGACTGCAAGAGTTGGTCCTTCGTCAGTTCCGTCGCGAGGACCGTGTTGTATCGGCTGCTGCGGTAGGGCTTGGCCCGCGCGAAATCCACGAGCGGCAGTGATTCCGGCAGAGGCTGCAGCCCGTGCTGGGCGACATCTTTGGCTTTCGGATAAGCGCTGTAGGGCAGAGGACGCGGTCCGTCAGCATCGCTGGCGTGCTCGTCGAGACCATGTCGTTTCTGTTCGGTCATGCTGTTGCTCCCTTTCTCGTGCTCGGTAGTCTGGCCACTAGCCGGAGCTCGGACGAGAGCAAGGCGGCTGTACCCGGCTGATCCACCCCGTTGGCCTCGTGCATGGCTCACCCCTTTCCCTGCACCACTGCACAACGGTTTTCACCCGCCGCCATGATGCCATCCGGAGACATCACGCGCTACAGCACGGTCCGGCCATGACATAACACGCATATCGGCATGTTCTCAACCCGTGGAGGGGGTCCTTGGATCCCCGACCAGAAGCGCCGCGATCAGGGCGCTGGCGAGCGCGAGCCCGGCGGAGGCCAGCATCACGGCCCTGAATCCCGCGACGAATGACTCGTCTATGGCGTGTTCGATCTGCGCTTCCATCCCATCATTCACGTTAGCTGGCGCCTCTGCCGCCCCGAGATCCGCTTTCGCCGCCTCCATCGCGATCCGGACTTCACCGGGCATATCCATGTCCTCCATACGCGTGTCCAGGCTCGAGGAGAACGCCCCGTAGATGAGCCCGCCAAGAACGGCGACCGCCAGGAGTCCCGCAACCCTGGCCACGGCGTTATTGACGCCAGAGGCCATCCCGGAGTGCTCGCCCTCGACCGAGCCGAGTGCCACCGTCGTCATGGGGGTTATCGCCAGCGCCATCCCGAATCCTTGAACGACCATCGCGGGGAAGAACGAGATCCAGTAAGAGCCGTGCTCCGCACCGGGGAGTGCAAAAAGTAGCAGGCCCGCAGCCACGGCGAGGGAGGCCACAACGAGGGGCACCTTCGCCCCGAAACGCGCGGAGATGCGCCCGGAGAAGCGGCCGATCAGGAGCGCCATCGCCACAAAGGGCAAGAACACGCTGCCCGCGACGAAGGCCGAGTATCCGTGAACCTGCATCATGAGGAAGGGCAAGAAGAAAAGAGAGCCGGTCAGGGCCATGTAGAAGAGTAGCGTCACCAGATTTGCGCCGGTGAAGCTCCTGGAGTGGAAAAGTGAAGGTGGCACCATCGGATGCCTGGCATGCTGTTCGACCAGGACGAAGACCGAAAGGGCGATCAACCCCAGAACGAGGGCGGCGAGCACCCTAGAGTCGCCAAAGCCCCTGGCCGAGGACTCGATAAGGGCGTAGACCACCCCGGCGAGCCCGCCCGTAGCGAGGATCGCGCCGGCGAAGTCCAGCCTGCGGGCGTCGGGGTCCTGGCTCTCCGGCACGTGCGACAGCGCTATCGGGATCGCCACGACGGCCATCGCGGGGGCCAGCAAGAACGCCGCCCGCCAGGAGACGTAATCGACGAGCCATCCGCCAAGGACGGGCCCCACCGCCATCGCCAGGCCGCTGAGCGCCCCCCAGGCGCCGATTGCCCTGGCCCTTTGCTTCCCTTCGAACGACGCCCCGACGATCGCCAGCGAAGCGGGGATCAACAGCGCCCCTCCCAAGCCCTGCACCGTCCTGGCCACGACGAGTTGTCCGGTATCGGGGGCGAGGGCGCACCACAGCGAGGCCGCTCCGAAGATCGCCGCGCCGACGACGAAGAGGCGCCGCCTCCCGAAGCGGTCGCCCAGGGTGCCCCCGACGAGTATGAGCGCCGAGAGCACCAGGGCGAATGCTCCGTAGCTCCACTGCACCTCCCGCGCGCTCGCCCCGAGCTCGGCCTGCACCGCGGGCAGGGCAACGTTCATTACCGTGCTGTCGAGGAATGCCATCCCCGAGCCCAGAGAGGCCGCCGCTATCACCCATGGCCGCGAATCCGGCCGGCACAGCGCGGAGGGCTTGGTGGACCGGACAACGCCTATTTCGCAAGCCGGGAGGACGGCGGGCATTACCGGGTCCTCCTGATGCGTTCCTCTTCACGCGCACCCAAGGACCGCAGCACCGATCGCCCTCTCTGCGGGGCACGCCTCAACCCGTCACCGCGTTGCTCGAGCAGTTCGATCTCCCCAGGTGCCTACGTGGCTATCACCTGCCAGAAGTATAGCCCGCCGCGGTCGCGTCCGGCGAGGACGAGGTCTACGAAGTGCGTGACCCAGTTCGCATAATCGAATATCGCAAGAAGAGCTCGCCACCCGATAGGTGGATAGACGCCAGGTCGAGGGTCGGACGGTCGCGGGCGGGGAGCGCAGGACCTCTGAGCAAGGTAAGGGTCCGCTCCGCGCTTCCGCCGAGCAGTTCTGGCGCCACGGTAAGGAAGAGCTCGTCGACGAGATTGCGCGAGAAAAGGGCGTGGTTGAGAGCGGGCCCGCCCTCGACCAAGAGGGACTCGACGCCACGCTCCGCTTCGAGGATCCGCAAGGCTTCCTCGAGGTCGACGGCACCAGTTGAGTCCGCAGGCGCCTTCACCACCGGCGCGAGGGCGCGCAACCGCTGGGCAACCCTCCCGGGAGCCGCATCGGAGAGCAGGATCAAGACTTCCTGGCCTTCCTCGACGATAAGGTGTTCCTCCAGCGGTACGTCGCCCGAGTCGGTGACGATGATCGCGAGCGGTTGTGGCAGACCGTCTGGGCCGTCGAGGCCGAGGGAGAGCTTCTCGGCGCGCAGCGTACCGGCCCCGATCATCACGGCGTCGACCTTCGAACGAAGGGTCCGCATCGTCCGGCGATCGGTCCTACTCCCTATTCCGGCGGCCTTCCCCCCCATCGTCGTCCTGCCATCCACCGAACTGACCGTGTTGGTAATCACGTACGGTCTTGCGCCCTCGCGACGCCCCGCGGGCGGCAGGACCAGGTCTTCGTAGACGGCAAAGACCTCCCGCGCGGGGGGAGGGTAGAGCCCGAGTATCTTCACACCCTGTAGGAGGCGTATCTGCCCAAGGCCGAGTGGGGTAGGCTGACGTCCATCCACAGGCCCGACTCACTGGTCTCCTGGGCGTGTATCTCCGCCAGGCCGTAGAGGCGACTCGCGGCCGCGTACTCGGCATGGGGGATAAAGACTCGCATCCTCTCCCTCCTCGACGCGATGGCGCGGTAGATCTCCTCGAGGAGCGCCCCGCTGTCCCGGATCGCGCTTATGGCGACCGCGTGCGGGTGATCCCTCCTGAGCTCGGCGGCGCGCGTCTGTGAAACGAGGTCCATCTTGTTGAGGCACATCACCATCGGCCCCGTGCCAACCCCGTCGTCCTCGTTTCTCCCATAGAGACTGCGCAGACTGCGCGTGACCGTCTGGATCTCCTCCTCCAGTTCCTCACTGGAGGCGTCCGCGCAGACCACCGTGACGTCGGAGTCCCGCGCCACTTCGAGTGTCGAGGCGAAGGAGTGCACGAGTTGCGTGGGCAGCTTCCTTATGAACCCCACGGTGTCGGTGACCACGAAGTCGGGCCACATTCCATCCGGCCCGTTTTTCCTGCTCCCCTCCACGAGACGGGTGGTCGTCTCGAGCGTCTCGAAGAGCCTGTCTTTGGTCGACCTCCTCGCCCCGCTGAGGGCGTTCAAAATGGTGGTCTTGCCGGCGTTCGTGTAGCCCACGAGCGCGACGGTCGGCGGTCCTTCCTCCCTCAGCCGCGCACCCCGGACGGCCCTACCCGCCTTCTCCTCCTGGAGCTTGCGGTTTATGGTCGCCATGCGCTCGCGGATCACGCGCCTGTCGTACTCCAGCTGTTGCTCGCCGGGGCCCCTCGTGGTTACCCCTCCGCCCCCCAGGCGGCTCAACTCGGGATTCTTGCCCTTGACCCTCGGCAAACGATACTCCAGGTCGGCGAGCTCGACCTCGAGGCGGCTCGCCGCGTCCCTGGCATGCGCCTCGAAGATCCGGATGATCAACTCCGTCCTGTCCACGACGGAGACGCCACATGCCCTCTCCAGTACCCTGGCCTGGGACGCACTCAACTCGTCGTCCGCGATAACGAATCGCGCCCCCGCACCTTCTACCAATCCCCGCAACTCCTCGCGCTTGCCACGCCCGAGGTAACCGGTGCCGTCCCTGCGGCCCTGCTCGAGTACACCGGCGACCTCGATGCCAAGGGTACTCGCCAACCGCCCCAACTCCGCCATGTGGCGCCTCTCCCCAGCTCCCGCGAGTACCGCACGCTCCTCACTCATAGGCCGAGTATATCATGCATATTATGCAAATCTAATCGGTGCTCCGTGCTCTGCACTACGGTTATTCTGGCGCGACCTTCCAGTGTACGGGCCAGCTTGTCGAACCATCGCATCTGGCGCCGGGCGAGCCGTCTTGTCCTGGTTGCTATAAGCTCCTGCGCCTGCTGCAGTGAGATCGTCCCCGCGAGGTGTCCTAAGAGCTCGCGCACTCCCACTGAGCCCATTACCTGCGGGCTTATACGCGTTCCGGCCGCGGCCATCTCTCTCAGCCTTCCGGCCTCCTGCAGGCCGTCGAGGGCAATCCTCCTCGACCTCTCGCCTATGGCGGCGTCGAGGGCTGGCCTCTCGGGACGCAGGTAGACGATGGCGGTGTCGTAGCGGAGGTCTCCTCCCCAGATAGAACTCCGGCGCGCCTCCCCGGCCAGTTCCAGCTCTCTGGCCCGCGCGGCCCTGCGGGGGTTGGGCTCTCCCTCGGCCGCCTCCTCGGCCCGACGGCGCAACTCTGCAGGGACCTTCGGGGCGAGGGGGATATCCAGCAGGATCGCATTCAAATACATTCCCGTTCCCGCGTCGAGGACGAAGTCGGTCTCCTTTGCGATGATCTCCTCGGCGAGCGCCCTGTGTCTGGCTACGGTCCAGTCCTCGGTCACGGAGACGACGCCGACCAGCTCCGCCTGCCGCCCGCGGGCCTGGTTTGTTATCATGGGCAGCTCCCTGTATACCTGCATGGAATCTACGGCCAGTGTGGGTACGTACCGGCCCTCTGCCTCGGTGAGCCTCTCGGCAAGGGCGTCGGAGAGCTCGCTCTTGCCGCCGGCCGTCGGCCCGCAGACTACGAGCGCCCGCTTCTCGCTATCCTTGGCCGTGGTCCCTCAAGCCGAAGTGTCAACTTCACCCGCGTACAGCACGTGGGGTCCCGCGGACTCTATCCTGGCCCTCACGTAGTCTCCCGGTGCAGCGTCTGTATGGACGTGAACGGCGTGACCGCTCCACGTCTCCCCGATGGCCTTGCCGTCCTCCGTGCTGCCGTGACGGATGTAGATCTCCTCTTCGTTCCCGATTTTGCGCTGATTCCTACTAAATGCATTCTGTTCGACTTGCCTCAGCACCTCGAGGAAGCGCCGCTGGACGATCGAATCGGGCACGGTCCCGGGTAGACTGGCGGCCTCGGTACCCTGTCTCGGGGAGAACTTGAAGATGTACGCCGAGTCGAAAGCGCAGTCCTCCACGAGCCTGAGTGTCTGTTCGTGGTCTTCCTCGGTCTCGCCGGGGTGGCCCACGATAATATCCGTGCTGAGCGTGCCGTCGGGCGCCGCCTCTCTGAAGACCTCGATCTTGCGCCTGTACCTCTCGGCTTTGTAGCCGCGGTGCATGACCTTGAGCATCCTGTCCGACCCGGACTGCACGGGCAGATGGAGCCGCTTCACGATGGAGTCCCGCTCCCCGATGGCCCTCAGCGTGCGGTCCTCCATGTTGGAAGGGTGGCTCGTGGTGAACCATACCCGCGGCGCGCTCTCCGAGACGGCCTCCAGTAGATCGCAGAACCTCTTCCCCTCGTGCCTCCACGCGTCCACCGTCTGGCCCAGAAGCGTAACGTAGCCGGTGCCGCCGGCGACGAGGTTCTCCACCTCCCCGATCACACTTTCCATCGGGCGGCAGATCATACGCCCCCTCACGGTCGGGACGATGCAGTAACTGCACTGGTAGTTGCACCCCGTCATGATCGTGACGAAGGCGCTGTGTCCACCCTCCGTGCCCGGCAGTTCGGGCGTGTACGTCTCCCGCATCGTCGGTAGTCCCACGAACTCCGCCAGCTCGTAAGTATTATGGGTGCCCAACACGAGGTCGATATCGTAGGTCTGCCTCAGGGCCGCCGATTCCTCGGCCGCGCCGATGCAGCCCGTGAGGGCCACCCGCTTCACGCGCCCCTCGCGGCGGAGGCGGTTTAGTTCTCCGAGGTGCCCCCTGACGCGGTCCACGGCGTTCTCGCGGACGTAGCAGGTGTTCAGTATTACGAGGTCCGCATCCTCGTAGCGCTGGACCTCCGCATAGCCCGCGTCCTGGATCATCCGCCTTATGCGGTCCGAGTCGTGCACGTTCATCTGGCACCCGAAGGTCCTGATGCAGGCGGTCTTGGCTCCAGGTTCGACCGCCTCTCGAGGCTTCCTGGAGAGCGGTATGGGCGCCGTCTTCGTCGTGCTACTCATACTGTTCCTCCGGCTCGTAGACTCTGGCCCTGAGGGAGATCTCCCCCGGGCGGCTCTCGACCCTCAATTCTTCGACCTCCAGGTACCCGGCCAGCGCCGCCCGCCTGAGTATATCCGCAATGCGCGCGCTTTCCTCCTCCCCAAGCTCGAGCACCGGCCCCCCATCTCGCCTCCCAACGGGCCTCCCTCCCCCGACCCCTACACCACGCTCCCTCCCCGAAACGCCCTCGACCGGACGTATCTCACCCCTCAATATCCTCTGTACGCTCCTCACCGATACGCCAAGCCCAAGCCCGAAAGCCGCCTCCCGTAGTCCCGCGCTGTCTCCGTGAGTTTGTATTATGCGGTGGTGTATGAGGGTGGCGAGGATACGGGCCGGTGGTCCGTAGTAGGAGTGGAGTTTAAGGCTGTGGGCGTTGCACTTTGCGGTAAAGCGTTCGAGGGTGGCGCGGAGGTTGCTCTTGGAGGGTCGGGTGGTCGATTGGAGGGCGCGTTCCGGGAGGAGATCGGTATCGAAGGTGGCCTGTATGGAGGTAGGCGAGGATGCGGAGAGGACCCTGGTCTGTAGGGAGAGGTTCTGGATCTGGTACAGGGAGAGGCCTGCGCCGTGGGTGGCAGGGTCGTCGGGGTATGTGACGGGGTCGAGATGGCGGGTGGTAACGCCGGGTTGTAGGATCAAATCCCTGTAGGGCTCCGGGATACCGTGGCCGTCGTCGATGACGGTCAGGGTCCTGAATCGCCTTTCTTTGAGGATCGAAGCCACGTAGATGTGAGAGGCGCCTGCGTCTCGGGCGTTGCGCGCCAGTTCCAGGAGGGCGTCTTCCACGTGGGCTATGCGGGAAGGGCCCCGGCGGGCCCCCTCCACGCCCGTCAGGCGGGCGAAGCCCGCACCGAGGTCCCTGTAGGGGCCCTCCATCAGGGTTTGGTCCGGATCGATGGTGGCATCGGCATGGCCGAGGTATGTGCGTGGGCGGTTCGCGAACCGCCCCTACAGGGGGTTGTTCGCCGCAACGAATCTTCCTTACCTGGCGACCTCGCTGACCCGGCTCTCGCGGATGACGGTCACCTTTATCTGGCCGGGGTACTCGAGGTCGGTCTCTATCTGCTTGGAGATGTCGTAGGCCAGCTTGGCGGCGATGCGGTCGTCGACTTCGGAGGGCTGGACCATGACCCTGATCTCGCGTCCGGCCTGGATAGCGTAGGCTTTGTCCACCCCTCTGTGGCCGAGGGCGATGTCCTCCAGGGAGCGCAGGCGTTCGATGTAGGTCTCCGTCGTCTCACGTCTGGCGCCGGGGCGGGCCGCAGAGACCGCGTCGGCGGTGGCGACGAGCACGTCTTCCACCGTCTCCATCTCGATCTCGTGGTGGTGGGCGCTTATGGCGCGCACCACATCGTCCGACTCCCCGCACTTCTTGGCGAAGCGGCCCCCTATGAGGGCGTGGGTGCCCTCGACCTCGTGGTCTATGGCCTTGCCGACGTCGTGCAGAAGGGCGGCCCTGCGCGCGATCTTGACGTTGGCGCCGAGTTCCTGGGCCATCATGCCGCAGAGGTTGGCGACCTCGACGGAGTGGGCCAGCACGTTCTGGCCGTAGGACGTCCGGTACTTGAGCGCCCCGAGAAGCCTGAGGAGGTCGTTGTGCATGCCGCCGGAGATCTTGGCTTCGTAGAGCGCCTGGCGGCCCGCGGCCTTCATCTCCTTCTCGACGTCCTTGCGGGCCTTGGAGACGATCTGTTCGATGCGACCGGGGTGGATGCGCCCGTCCTGCACGAGCCGTCCCATCGAGACCCGCGCCACCTCGCGCCTGACGGGGTCGAAGCTGGAGATCACCACCGTCTCCGGCGTGTCGTCGATGATGACGTCCACCCCCGTGGTGGCCTCGAAGGCCCTTATGTTCCTGCCCTCCCGGCCTATGACCCTGCCCTTCATATCGTCGGAGGGCAGAGACACGGCCTTGACCGTCGACTCCGAGGTCAAATCCGAGGCGAGGCGTTCCATGGTCGTGGAGATCAGACGCCGCGCCTCGACGTCGGCCCGCTCCTCGGCCTCCAGGGTCTTCTCGCGCACCATGCGCCCGAGCCGGCCCTCGAGCTCCGACTCCAACTCGGAGAACAGCCGCCTCTCGGCCTCCTCGCGGCTCAGGCTGGAGATCTCCTCGAGCATCCTGAGATGGTCGGCCTCCCTCTCCGCCAGCTGAACTTCTTTGCGCCGCATCGCCTCCTCGGCCTCCGTGAGCCGCCGCCGGCGCTCGTCGAGTTCGCCCTCTCGCCTCTCCAGGGCTGTGTCCCTGTTATCCAGGCGCTCCTCGACGCGTGCGATCTCGGCCCGCCTGGCACGCACTTCGGCTTCGGCGTCGTCTTTGATCTTGAGCGACGCTTCTTTTGCCGCCAGGTCGGCCTCGCGGCGTTTGGTCTCGACCTCGCGTTCGGCGTCCTCGAGTATGGACCTTGCGTCGGCCCTGGCCTGGGCCTGGCGAGTATCTACACGTGACTTGAAGACGTAGTAGCCCAGCCCGGCGCCGATGGCGAGGCCGACGACCAGGTCCAGGACCAGTAAGAAAACATTCACGGGTTGTCCTTCCAGCGGGCCCGCCGTGCGTGCGGCGGCCCGGCATCAAGCTAGCTCGACTCTCCCTGGGCTTCCGGAGGCTCCCGGTACTCCCGGGCGACCTGGGCACATACCTCCGCCGAGTAACCCCGGCGAACCAGAAAGCCGTAGACCCTACGCGCTTCTGCGTCGGACCCACGCCCATTATACCGCCGCGCGGCGGCGGATCGAGCCTCCCCCACCTCGGAGCGGCGCGCCGAGCCCCCCTCCCCCACCC
>Ga0081538_10002006_pt1 | contig 20335 bp, 19 predicted proteins | sample TabmetS5T2R1_FD_71022 | JGI IMG/M metagenome (GOLD analysis project Ga0081538, IMG submission 71022) | Tabebuia heterophylla rhizosphere microbial communities from the University of Puerto Rico - S5T2R1 | ecosystem: Host-associated > Plants > Roots > Rhizosphere ...
GGTCTCCTACCAGATCGCCAAGCGCTCGCAGTTCTTCGAGGTCGAGGTCGGCCTGGAGACCACCCTGAAGCGGCCGATCATCAACACCCGCGACGAGCCCCACGCCGACCCCGAGCGCTACCGGCGGCTGCACGTCATCATCGGCGACGCCAACATGAACGAGGTGGCGACCTTCCTCAAGACCGGGTCGCTGGCCATCGTGCTGATGCTGATCGAGGACGGCGCCATCCCCGGCGAGGAGTGGCAGCTCAGCAACCCGGTGCAGGCCCTGCGCGCGATCGCCAAGGACCCGACGCTGCGCACCACCGTGGAGCGCCGCGACGGCCGCCGGCTGACCGCCTGCGAGGTCCAGTGGCTCTACCTGGACGCGGCCAAGGCCTACCTGAAGGACCGCGAGACCAGCCACTGGCAGGTCGAGGTGCTGGGGCGCTGGGAGGCCGCGCTGGCGCAGCTGGAGGAGGACCCCGCCAAGGCCGCCCGCACCGTCGACTGGGTGACCAAGCACCAGCTCATGCAGCAGATCGCCGCGCGCGACGGGCTCGACCTCTCCGACGCCAAGCTGGCCCTGGTCGACCTGCAGTACCACGACGTCCGCAGCGACCGCGGCCTGTACTACCGGCTGGCCGCGGCCGGGCGGGTCGAGCGGCTGGTCGCCGAGCAGGAGGTCACCCGCGCCACCAGCGAGCCGCCGGAGGACACCAGGGCGTTCTTCCGCGGCCGCTGCCTGGCGAAGTACGCCCCGCAGATCGCCGCGGCCGGCTGGGACGCGATCATCTTCGACATCGGCCGGGAGACCCTGCAGCGGGTCCCCATGCTCGAGCCGATGCGCGGCACGGCCGCCCACACCGCCGCCGTGCTGGACGCCAGCCCCACCGCCGAGGACCTGATCCGCAACCTGCAGAGCTAGGAAGGCCGTCCACCACCACGGCCGCCCACGGCGCGAGGTGGGCGCGGCGTGACAGAATCGCCCGAGGGTTTGTCCAGGGAGGCACGATGGCGAGAGACAGCGGCGGCGGCGCCGAGCAGAAGCGGCGTCCGCCCGGCAAGCAGGACGCCGAGCAGGAAGATGCCCAGGCGTCCGCCGACATCACCGAGAAGGGCGAGGAGCTGAAGGAAGAGCTCGACTCCCTCTTGGACGAGATCGACGACGTCCTCGAAGAAAACGCCGAGGAATTCGTCAAGCAATACGTCCAGAAGGGGGGCCAGTGACTTGTCGTCGTTCCTGGGCGGGAGGATCCCACCAGGACGCGGCCGGGAAGAGGCCGGCGTGAGGAACCCGTTCGAGGGGCCGCCGCTGCACAGCCCGTCGTTCGTGGACGCGCTGCGGGCGTACGCGCCCGAGCTGCTGGAGCCGCCCACGACCGCCGGAGCGGCGCCGGAGGTGCCGCACGCGACCACCGTGGCGGCCGTCCGCTACGCCGACGGGGTGGTGATGGGCGGCGACCGGCGGTCGACCGAGGGCATGACGATCGCCCAGCGCGACATCGAGAAGGTCTTCCCCGCCGACGACTTCTCGGCGGTGGCGATCGCCGGCGCGGCCGGGCCGGCGATCGAGATGGTCCGCCTGTTCCAGACCGAGCTGGAGCACTACGAGAAGATCGAGGGCTTCCCCCTGTCGCTGGAGGGCAAGGCCAACAAGCTCGGCCAGATGGTCCGCGGCAACCTCGGCCTGGCGATGCAGGGCCTGGTGGTGGTGCCGCTGTTCGCCGGCTACGACGAGCGCCGGCGGACCGGCCGCATCTTCCGCTACGACGTCACCGGCGGCCGCTGGGAGGACGCCGACTTCCACGCCACCGGGTCGGGCGCCAGGGACGCCCGCGGCAGCCTCAAGAAGCGCTACCGGCACGACATGGACGGCACGTCCGCGGTCGACGCGCTGATGGAGGCCCTCTACGACGCCGCCGAGGAGGACGCCGCCACCGGGGGGCCCGACCTGGTCCGCGGCATCTTCCCGGTGGTCGCCACCGTCACCGACCAGGGCTACCGGCGGCTTCCCGACAACGAGCTGCGCAAGGCGGCCGAGCGGATCGTCGACGCGCGCGCCCGAGGGGAGGGCTGAGCGGTGAGCATGCCCTTCGGCTACGTCCCGGTCGAGCAGCGCACCAAGGAGATGGCCGACTACGCCCGCAAGGGGATCGCCAGGGGTCGGCCGCTGGTGGTGCTGGAGTACGACGGCGGCATCGTGTTCGTCGCCGACAACCCCTCCACCCACCTCCACAAGATCGCCGAGCTGTACGACCGGATCGCCTTCGCCGCCGTGGGGCGCTTCTCGGAGTTCGAGAACCTCCGCCAGGCCGGGGTCCGCCTGGCCGACATCCGCGGCTACTCCTACGGCCGCGAGGACGTGACCTCCCGCTCGATCGCCAACGCCTACTCCCAGACCCTGGGCCAGATCTTCATCCAGGAGTTCAAGCCCTACGAGGTCGAGCTGTGCGTCGCCGAGGTCGGCGCCGACGGGGCCCCCAACGCCCTGTACCACATCGTGTTCGACGGCACCGTGCTGGAACGCGAGGGCTACCTGGCGATGGGCGGCCAGTCCGAGGAGCTGAACGCCGAGCTGCAGCGGGGCTACGAGCAGGGCATGGGCCTGGACGCCGCCCTGCGGCTGGCGGTGCGGGCGCTGCGCCAGGCGGCGCCGGAGGACGAGGCCGGCCCCCGGCGCGAGGTCGCGGTGCTCGAGCGGAACCGTGCCAGGCGATCGTTCCGGCGGCTCACGCAGGAGGACGTCGCGTCCCGGACGGCCGAACCGACGCCATGACCGCCGGCGGGCCGCCCGACCGCGGCCCCCACCCCGACCCGCCCGCGCCGCCGGAGGTCACGCGGCCCGCCTGGATCCCGCCCGCCCCCCTGGGGCGGCCGCAGGCTGGCGGCCCCCCGCCGGCGTCCGGCATGCCGCCGGGGGGTGGCCCGCCGCCGGCGCCAGGGCGGCCGCCGTGGCCACCGGCGCCGCCGGGCGGGCCGGGGTGGGGCCGGCCGGACCCGCCGCCCCCGCCGCGGCGCCGCCGGCCGCTGGTGACCTTGCTGGTGCTGCTGCTGGTGACCGTGCTGGCGGGCGCCGGGGTCCTGCTGGTGGCCGACCGGGGCGACCCCCGGCCTCCCCCGGCCAGCGCGGGCGCGGCACCCGGCGGCGGCGCCGCGCCGACCACCACCCGGCCGTCCGCCGCGCCGGAGCGGACGCCGGCGGCGATCCGGGCGGTCCAGGCCGAGGTCGCCGAGCTGCGGGGGCTCCGCTTCCGGCGCCCGGTGCCGGCGACCCTGGAGCCGCCGGCCAGGCTGGCCAGGCGCCTGCTGCGGATCCAGGATGCCGAAACCGACGAGGCCGACCTCGCCCGCACGGGCCGCGCGCTGGCGGTGCTCGGCGAGCTGCCCTTGGGGACCGACCTGCCCCAGCTGCTCCGCCGCATCCAGGCCGAGAGCGTGCTCGGCTTCTACCTGCCGGGGCGGCCGCCCAAGGGGCGCCTGTACGTCCGCTCCTCCCGCGGCCTGGACCCCTCCGCCAGGGTGGTGCTCGCCCACGAGCTGACCCACGCGGTCACCGACCAGCACTACGACCTGACCCGCAGCGACCGGCTGGCCGCGGCCAGCGGCCGCGAGGACGAGGCCGCCGCCTACGCCGCCCTGGTCGAGGGCGACGCCCGCCTCACGCAGCTCCGCTACCTGCGCGAGCGGCTCACCCCGGCCGAGCAGGCCAGCGCCGGCCAGGCGTCGGCCGGCGACCGTACCCCCAGGCGGGACGCGGCCCCGGCGGTGATCCGCGAGTCGCTGCTGTTCCCCTACCGGGAAGGCCTCCGCTTCGCGATCCTGCTCTACCAGCAGGGCCGCGGCTGGTCGGCGCTCAACCGCGCCTACCGCGACCCGCCGACCTCCACCGAGCAGGTCCTGCACCCCGAGAAGTACCTGCTCCGCCGCGACCGCCCGCAGGCGCTCACGGTCCCGGACCTGAGCGGCCAGCTCGGCGGCGGCTGGCGGCCGGGCACCCAGCTCGGCTTCGGGGAGCTCGACGCCCGCCTGCTGCTGCAAGGGGAGCTGCCAGCGACCGCCGCCGCCGCCGCGGCAGCGGAAGGCTGGGACGGCGGCCGGCTGCGCACCTTCGAGCGAGCCGGCCGCACCGCCCTGCTGCTCCGCACCGTCTGGGACTCCCGTGCCGAGGCCGCCGAGTTCTGCGGCGCCATGACCCGCTGGGCCACCACCCGCTTCGGCCCCCCCACCACGCCCCGCCGCTGGTCGGGCGCGGGCCAGCACGCCGCCCTCCGGTGCAGCGGACCCCGCGTCGCCCTCCTCACCGCCCCCGACCGCCCCACCCTGCAACGCCTCCTGGCAACCACCCCCCGCCCCTGACGCCCCCACGACCCCGCCAGGTGCACGAGGTCACCGACCAAGGGCCACGCCGCCGGCAAGACCGGCACCGCCCAGCCCGGCACGGCCGACCCGCCGCCCGCGGCCCCCGGGTGGCCGGTGCCGCGTCAGGCCGGTGCCGGCCCAGGCACGATCGTGTCGTACACGGCCGCCACCGCGTTGGCGATCTCCTCCCAGCGCCGCGAGCGCGCGGCGGGACTCTGCTCGATCTGGATGCCGCCCCCGCCCGTGGCCGTGAGCCGGTTGACGACGTTGCGTTCGTCGTCCCCACCGAAGTTGTCCTCCGGCGCGGCGATGCGCACGCGCAGGCCCGAACCGGCCGTGGCGCGGTCGACCTCCGCGGCGATCGCCTGCTTCAGCTCGTCCGGCGCACAGCCGCCGACGAGGACGTCGGTGTCGACGTCGGCGTCCTCGAACCCGTGGAAGGCGACCGCGTGGGTGAACCCTCGGGAGATCACCAGGTCCAGGCGCGGGAAGCTGGCCGCGGAGATCTCGGTCGAGGTGATGTGCCAGCGGACGAACGCCCCGCCGCCGGCCTTCCAGCCCTTGCACCGCCAGGAGCTGACGGCCTTGGCCGCCAGGCGTGACGCGACCCGCTCGGCCTGCTCGTCGGTGTGGCGCTCGATGTCGCCGCCGTGCGGCGCGATCACGATGAGCTCCCGCTGGCGGCCGTTGTCCCGGAGCCGCTCGACCAGCTCGCCGCACGCCCTGGCCTGGTCGACCGTGAGGTTCGGGTGCGGCCCCACCGAGTCGACCACCCCGTCGAACTCCTCGCGGGTCCCGAGCCGCTCGCGGCCCCTGCGCCCCATGCGGACGGTGGTGTCGGGGTCCTCGGGGTGCACCTCGCTCACCGTGTACAGCCCGAACGCGTCGCTGCCCAGCCTGACCCGGACCTGTTGCCCGACCGCACGGCCGATCGTGGCGAGCCGAGCCGCATCGACCGAGCAGTGCTCACGGCGGCGCTGCAGGTCCTGCTGGTCCGGCAGCGCCGTCCGGACCGCCGCGTCGTAGGTCGCCATCCGGAAACCTCCCGCCTCAGGCCCCCCGACGCCGCGCGCCGGCCCGGACATGCTCGCGCGACCGCGGGAGCCGTGTCCACCGCGCGTCATTTGGGCGTGCCGGGTGACGCCGGGCGGCCGGCGGGTGGTGGCGGTGGCGGTCCCCGACCGGCACGCCGGCGGGCAGCTTCCGGCCGGCCTCCCCTGGCGAGCCCGCCCAGTTGACCGTCACCCTGAGGAGCGGCGACCATGGCAGGGCCGCCCCTGACCACTGGAGCCCCACCCTGCGCCGCTGGATCCGACGCCGCCTGCTGGCGCTGACGCTCGCCGGCGGCCTGCTCGCCGGCCTGCTCGGCGCGACCCGCCCCGACGGCTCGCCGCCGCTGTTCGCCGCCGGGCTGCTCGGCAACCGCGGCGCGCTGGCCGCCGTCGCGCCCGACCAGGACGCCGGCGCCGCCTACGTCCCCGGCAGCACGGTGCTGCGGCTGGCCGATGGCCGCCTGCGCTACCTGCCGCCCGGTGCCGCCGAGCCGGCGACCGTGGCGGCCGGCGACCCCGGCGTGCTGGCGGCGGTCGCCCGCGAGCGCGCCTGGCTGGCCGCCGGGGCCGTCCCCGGCGCCGACGCCGGCGAGCGCGAGGCCGCCGGCCTCTCCCTGCTGTTCCTGCGCCTGCTGGTGCGCCCCGGCGGCGCCGCGCTCGCCGCGCAGACCCCCTACTGGGCCTACGTCTGGCCGCGGGACGCGAGCTTCGTCGCCGCCGCGCTGTCGGTCACCGGCCACCGCGCCGAGGCCGCCGAGATCCTGGGGTTCCTGGCCCGCAGCCAGCGGCCCGACGGCACCTGGCCGGCCCGGTCCCACCCCGACGGCCGGCCGGTGACCGACGGACGCCCGTCGCAGCTTGACGCCACCGGCTGGGCGCCGTGGGCCGCGTGGCTGGCCAGCGACCAGGGCCGCGACCGTCGGCGGGCGCTGGCGTGGTGGCCGACGGTGCGGGCCGCGGCCGAGGTCGCCGCCGCGTCGCTCGACGCCGACGGCCTGCCGCCCGCCGTGGCCGACTACTGGGAGCGCCGCGAGCACGCCCCGACGCTGGGGACGGCCGCGGCGCTGCGGGTCGGCCTCAGGGCCGCCTCCCGCCTGGCCGCAAGCCTGGGGCACGCCGGCCCGGAGGCGGCCTGGCGCCAGGCCGCCGACCGCCTCGACCGCGCCGTGCGGGAGCGGTTCGCGCCGGCCGGCTACCAGCGCCACCCGCACGGCGGCGGGCCCGACGCGGCGGTGGCCTGGCTGGCGCCGCCGTTCGCTCCACCGGACCCGCGGGTCCGGGCCGCGGTGACCGCCACGGCGCGGCGCCTCAGCGCCGGCGGCGGCACGGTGCCCGGGCTCCCGTGGCACGGCAGCGACCCGTGGACCCCGTCGACCGCCTCGTTGGCGCTGGCGGCGATGGCCGGCGGGGACCGGCCGGCCGCCGAGGCCCGGCTCGGCTGGCTGCTCGCCCACCGCACCGCCCTCGGCGCCTTCCCCGAGCGGGTCGGCCGCGACGACGGCGCGCCGCGCTCGGTCGCGCCGCTGGCCTGGACCCACGCGATCGTGCTGCTGACCCTCGTCAGCCGCGAAGGCCGGGTCCCCACGCCCTGACCCGAGACCGTGCTACGGCGGCGGGCGCGCGTCGCCGACGGGTTCCTCGGCACGGTCCCCCGGGGGACGGCGCGGTGGGGCGACCTCGGCGGCGGCGGCCGGGTCGGGACCGGCGGCCGCGGCGGCGGCCTCGCGGGCGGCGAGGCGCTCGTTGAGCAGCACGTTGAGGGCGGCCGCGACCGGGATCGCCATGAGCGCCCCGACCAGGCCGAGCAGGGTCGCGCCGATCAGGCCGGCCAGCAGCACCGCGGACGCGCCGATGTCGACGGTGGTGCGCAGCACCCGGGGCGCGATCAGGTAGTTCTCCACCTGCTGGTAGGCGACGAAGAAGGCCGCCACCAGCACCGTGGTCGGCCACAGCGGGCTGGTGAACAGCGCCACCGTCACCCCGACGACCGCCCCCAGCGTCGCCCCGATCATCGGGATCAGGTCGAAGACCGCCACCAGGAACGCCAGCGGCACCGCGAACGGCACCTCGAGCAGCCTGAACGCCAGGTACGAGGAGATCCCGGCGACGATCGAGATGATGATGTTGCCGATCATGTAGCCGCCGACCTTGTCGATCACCAGGTCGACGACCCGCCTGACCCTGGGGCGCCGCTCGGCGGGGAACAGCCACACCAGCCCGTTGCGGATGCGCGGCAGGCCGGCCATGAAGTAGGCGGTGAACACCAGCACGGTGAGGGCGGAGAACAGCGCGCCGAACAGCCGACCGGTGAAGCCGAGCACCCCGGTGCCGATCCGGCCGGGGATGCTGCCGACGATGCCCTGCAGCTGGTCGGTGAGGTTGAAGCGGTCGTTGAGGCTGCGGAACCGCGCCGAGCGGGCCTGCAGGTCGTCCAGGTAGCCGGGCAGGTCGTCGATCAGCTCGCGGCCCTGGGCGACCAGCGACGGGATCACCGAGACCAGGAAGCCGAGCAGCGCGCCGAAGGCGACCACGAAGATCAGCGTCACCGCCAGCCCCCGGCGCATCCCCCGCTCGGTCAGCCAGTGCACCGCCGGTTCGAGGCTGACGGTGATGAACAGGGCCACCAGCACCTGGACCAGGATGCCGCGGATCGAGTACAGGCCCTGCAGCACCAGCAGGGTGGCGACGGCGCCGAGGCTGAAGAAGACCCCCCAGCGGAACAGCTCGGAGGCGCGCGGGCGGTCGGGGAGCGTCACCATTGGACGGATGCTACCCCGCGGGGGTTGGGGACGGGCCGTCCCGTTCGGCGCGGTGGGCCGGTAGGATGACGGCATGGACCGGCGCATCTTCGGGCTCGAGAACGAGTACGGCGTCACCTGCACGTTCCGGGGTCAGCGCCGGCTGTCGCCCGACGAGGTCGCCCGCTACCTGTTCCGCCGGGTGGTGTCGTGGGGCCGATCCTCCAACGTCTTCCTCGAGAACGGCGCCCGCCTGTACCTGGACGTCGGCTCCCACCCCGAGTACGCCACCCCGGAGTGCGACTCGGTGGTCGAGCTGGTCACCCACGACAAGGCCGGCGAGCGGATCCTCGAGAGCCTGCTGGCCGCCGCCGAGGCCCGCCTGCACGAGGAGGGCATCGCCGGGCAGATCTTCCTGTTCAAGAACAACACCGACTCGGCCGGCAACTCCTACGGCTGCCACGAGAACTACCTGGTCTCGCGCTACGGCGAGTTCCAGCGCCTGGCCGACGTGCTGATCCCGTTCTTCGTCAGCCGCCAGATCCTCTGCGGCGCCGGCAAGGTGCTGGCCACCCCGCGGGGGGCGGTCTACTGCATCGCCCAGCGCGCCGAGCACATCTGGGAGGGGGTGTCGTCGGCCACCACCCGCTCGCGGCCGATCATCAACACCCGCGACGAGCCCCACGCCGACGCCGAGCGCTACCGCCGCCTGCACGTGATCGTCGGCGACTCCAACATGTCGGAGTGGTCGGCGTTCCTCAAGGTCGGCGCCACCGACCTGGTCCTCGCCATGGTCGAGGAGGCCACCGTCCTGCGCGACCTGACCCTGGAGAACCCGATCCGCGCGATCCGTGAGATCTCCCACGACATGAGCTGCCGCCGCAAGGTCCGCCTGGCCAACGGCCGCGAGGCCAGCGCGCTGGAGATCCAGCGGGAGTACTTCGAGAAGGCGGCCCGGTTCGTGGACCGCCGCGACGCCGGCGAGACCGCCAAGAAGGTCGTCGACATGTGGGGGCACGTGCTGGAGGCGATCGAGGCGCAGGAGCTGGACCGCATCGGCCGCCAGGTCGACTGGGTGACCAAGTACCTGATGATCGAGCGCGCCAGGGCACGCCACAACATGCCGCTGTCCCACCCCAAGGTGGCGCTGATGGACCTGACCTACCACGACGTCAACCGCAAGCGGGGCCTGTACTACCTGCTGGAGCGGAACGGCTCGGTGGAGCGGGTCTGCGACGACCGCGCCATCGACCGCGCCACCCAGGAGCCGCCCCAGACCACCCGGGCGCGCCTGCGCGGCGAGTTCATCCGCCAGGCCAAGGAGCGCCGCCGCGACTACACCGTCGACTGGGTCCACCTCAAGCTCAACGACCAGGCGCAGCGGACGGTGCTCTGCAAGGACCCGTTCCGCGCCCACGACGACCGGGTCGACAAGCTCATCGCGAGTATGTAGGCGCCGGGGGTGACCGGTCGGCCTCGGCCGCGCCGCGGCCGGCGGCGCGGCGGCGGGCGCGCCAGCCGAGCCACAGGGCCACCAACGCGGCGCCGTAGCGGCTGGCGAACCCCGCCAGGGTGTCGACCAGGTCGCCGGCGGCCGACGGGCGCGCCGCGGTGCCCACCGCCGGCGGGCCGGCCGGCGCCAGCGGCACCAGGGTGATCGACAGCACCACCGCGACCAGGCTGGTCAGCCCCCACGGGATCGCCGCGACGATGCCGAGCAGCGGCACCTCGTGCCAGTAGAACACCCACGGGGTCAGCAGCAGGTAGGCGAGGAAGAACGCGGCGATCTGCGGCCAGGGGTCGCGGTCGGCCCGCAGCTTCCGCGCGACCAGCACGAACGCGACCACGATGCCGGCGATGGCGAGCTGGCGGCCCAGCCGCGCGCCGGCGGCCGCCGCGGCCTCCTCCGACGTGCCGAGCAGCGGCAGCCCGGCGGCCAGCAGCCGCCGCACGACGTTGGGGGGGCTGCCGCTGGAGAAGTGGTTGCTCACGTCGACCGCGGTGGTGAACAGCCGCCGCCCGGCGTCCGCGTAGGGGAGGTAGGCCACGGCGGTGACGGCGGTGCCGAGCAGGCCGAGGCCGGCCACGGTCGCGACCCTGGCCCGCAGGCCGGGCCGCCGCACCGCCAGCCACAGGGCGTACAGCGCCGCCAGCGGCCCCAGGTACACCTTGAGCAGGAAGCAGCCGACCAGCAGCAGGAAGGCGAGCAGGTGGCGGCCGCGGCGGTGGGCGAGCAGCGCGCCGGCCAGCACCAGCAGCAGCAGGGCGTCCACGTGGGCGGACATCGCCACCGACTGCAGCACCATCGGGTTCCAGCCGATCAGCAGCAGCGGCCAGCGCGGGTCCTCCCCGCTGGCCGGGTCGGCCCGTAGCGCCCGCACCAGCAGCCAGATGGCCACCAGCTCGGCGGCGGTGAACAGCAGCTTGGCCAGCACCACCCAGGCGAGCATGCTGGGCCCGGCCACGCCGGCCACCAGGCGCAGCAGCAGCAGGAACGGCGGCCCGTAGACGGGCCCGAACAGCCGCCACGACCAGAACTTGTGCCAGGGGTCCAGCGGGTGCTGGTCGGGGAACGACAGGTACGGGTTGGCGCCGTACTGGTCCTGGACCTTGCCGTAGAACGAGTAGGCGTAGACGTCCTTGGAGGCGACCGGGGGGACCAGCAGGGCGAGCAGGTGCAGGACCGCGACCCCGGCAAGCAGCAGCGCCCAGCCGGGCCGCCGCCCCCGCCGCCACTGCCAGACCGCCAGCGCGAACGACGCCATCGAGACCACCCAGAACGCCGTCACCTGCCCCTGGGGCCGCAGCTCCACGTCGAAGTCGCGGTGGGTGGGCAGCCGGTGCAGCTCCAGGAACCGCGGTGCCAGCGGCAGCACCAGGAACAGCCCCACCCCGGCGGCGACCCCCACCAGGCAGGCCACGAACACGGCCCGGTCGCCGAGCCGCCGCCGGCCCGGCGCGAGCCGCTGGCTCATCGCCCGGCCGCCGCCAGCCGGCCCGCCAGGGTCCCGGCGGCGGCCGCGGCGGCGAAGAGCAGCGGGTCCTCGTCGGGCCCCCGGCCCATGGAGGTGACCTCCAGGTCCCAGGCGGCCAGCAGCTTGGCCGCGTCGGGGGCCTCCACGGCGACCAGCTCGTGGCGGGCGCCCACGCCGGCCTCGGCGAGCTGGCGGTCGACCAGCTCCCGCAGCCCCGGGTCGCGCAGCACCGGCACCGCCACCGCCGCGCGGGCCAGCGCCAGGCGGCCGAGCGCGGTCAGGCTGTGGTGGCTGACCCCGCGGTGCCGCTCGCGCCGGTCGGCGGACGACAGCCGCAGGCAGGCGACCGGGCGGCCGCCGAGCGCGCCGGCGGCGTTGACCGCCTCGGCGACCTGCGTGCCCGAGAACCCCAGGGCGGTGCCGGACCCCATCCCGCCCGGGCCCTGGGCGACCACCACCACGTCGGCGGCGAGGACCGCCCTGGCGGCGGCCAGGCCCGAGTGCAGCGAGATCGCCTCCAGGTCGCCGCCGAACGCCTGCCCGGCGGTGACGATCCCGGCCAGCAGCCCCTGGGCGCGCATCGCCGCGGCCAGCCGCGAGAACGCCAGCGGCAGCGCGCCGCCGTCGCTCAGCACGTAGGCGACGGTCAGGTCGTCGGCCACGGCGCGGGCGGCCGCCGCCACCACCGGCACCATCGAGTGCAGCTCGGCGCAGACCACCGGCAGGCCGCCAAGGTCGGTGCAGGCGGCCACCGCCGCGCGGTGCGGGCTGGCCTCCTCCTCCACCGCCAGCACCCGGACCTGCGCCGGGGTGTAGCGGGCCTTGATCACGTGCCCGGGGCCGGGGGCGTCCACCGGCCCGCCGAGCCGCGCCATGACCACGTGGAACCCGCCGGTGCCGAGCCCGAGCGCCACCGCGGTGGTGTTCAGCACCACCCGGTCGCCGGCCTCGACCGGCCCGGTGACCTGGTCGTAGCTGATCGCGAGCGCCTCGCCCCGGTCGCCGTCGACCGCCACCCGGACCTCGGTCGCGCCGGGCCGGCGGCGCACGATCGCCGTGACCCGCCCGTTGCGGATGCGGACCACGGCCGGCTCAGGGCTGGTCCGCGCCGGCGGCGGGCCCGCCGGGGCCGCCCTGGGTGCCGCCGTTGGCGGCGCGCAGCACGTAGGCGCAGACCGGGTCGCCGGCCTGGATGTGCGCGACCCGCTCGACGTCGACGCCGGGCCCGGCGAGCTGGCGGAACAGGGCCAGCTCGTGGCTGCACGCGGTGGGCCAGGCGCCGGCGACCCTGGCGATCGCGCAGTTGTGCTCGCGGACCAGCCAGCGGCCGTCGCCGGTCTGGTGGCAGTCGGCCATGTAGCCGTTCTCGTCCTGGATCGCCGCCAGGGCGGTGGCCAGGTCCGGCAGGGAGCGGCCGCGGGTGCGGCCGGCGTACAGCTCGGCCAGCTCCTGCTGGCGGTGGTCGAAGAGGCGCTCCACCGCCTCCGGCCCGAGCTCGCTGGCGGCCGCCTCCAGCAGCTGGGCGACCAGCTGGTGGTAGTTGCGGGGAAACAGGTCGTGGCCCACCTCGGTGAGCGCGTACACGTAGGCGGGCCGCCCGCGGCCCTGCGGCCGGGTGCTCTGCCTGACCAGCCCGACGTGCTCCAGCACCTCGAGGTGCCGGCGCACGCCGACCCCCGACAGGCCGAGCGCCGCGCCGAGCTGGGCGACGGTCTGCGGGCCCTCGCGCTTGAGCAGGTCGAGGACCGCGCGCCGCGTCGGGGCGCTGGGAGCTGGCTCGCTCATTGCGCCAGGCTAGCGGCACTGCTCCGACCAGGGCAACGACGGCCGGATTCCACTAGCATCGGCGGATGCGGAAGGTGGAGCGGCTCGTCAACCTGATCGCCCTGCTGCTCGACACCCGCCGGCCCCTCACCCTCGACCAGGTGGCGGAGCTGGTGCCGGGGTACGAGGCCAGCGGGGAGAGCCTGCGGCGCATGTTCGAGCGGGACAAGGAGGAGCTGCGCGGGCTCGGCGTCCCGGTCGAGCGCGCCCCGATCGACGCCTGGGGCACCGAGGAGGGCTACTTCATCGACCCGGAGGCGTACGGGATGCCGGAGCTGGACCTCGCCCCCGACGAGCGTGCCGCCCTGGCCCTGGCCGCCAGGGCGTGGTCGGGAGCGACCCGGGACCCGGCGGCGGTCGCCGGCCTCGCCAAGCTCGACCTGGACCCCGGTGCCGGCCCGGACGCGCTGCGGGCCAACCTGGACGGCGCCAGCCCGCTGCTGGCCAGCCTGCTGGAGGCCGTCTCGGCCCGCAAGCGGATCGTCTTCGGCTACCGGCCGCCCGGCCGCCCCGCCGCCGAACGCCGCCTGGACCCCTACGCGCTGGTGCACCGGCGCGGCACCTGGTACGTGGTCGGCCACGACGCCGACCGCGACGCGCAGCGGTCCTTCCGCGTCTCCCGCATCGAGAGCGACGTCCGCAAGCTCCGCGGCACCAGCCGCGGCCCCGACTTCGAGGTGCCCGACGGGTTCGACCCCGGCAAGCTGCTGCCGACCGCCGGGGAGCCGGAAGGGGCACCGATGGCGCTGGTGCGGGCGCCCCGCGCGGCGGCCCGCCTGGCGGAGCTGCGCGGCGCCGCGCCGACCGGGCCGCCACGCCCCGACGGCCGGGTGACCCTGCGCCTGCCCGTCGGCGACCGCGACGGGATGCTGGCCTGGGCGACCGGCAACGGCGTGGAGATCGTCGAGCCGCCCGACCTGCGCGCCGAGGCCCACCGGCGGCTCGCCGCCCTGGCCGCGGTGGTGGAGGCGTGAGCCCGGCGCCCCGCAGCCCCGACGCCAGCGCCGCCGGGCGGCTGCAGCGGCTGCTCGCCCTGGTCCCCTGGGTCCTCGACCACCCCGGCGCGACCGTCGACGAGGTCTGCGAGCGGTTCGAGATGACCAGGGAGACGCTGGTGGCCGACCTGGAGCTGCTGTACGTCACCGGGGTGCCGCCGTACGGGCCGGGCGACCTCATGGAGGCGTGGGTCGACGGCGACAAGGTCCACATCGGCTTCGCCGACTGGTTCGCCCGCGCCCCCCGGCTCACCTGGCGGGAGGCGGCCGGGCTGTACCTCGCCGGCCGCGCGCTGGGCGCCCTGCCGGAGGTCGCCGAGCAGGGCGCGCTGGCCCGCGCGCTGGCCAAGCTGGAGGCGGTGCTGCCCGCCGACCAGCTCGGCCGGGTCCACGAGCTGGCCGGCAAGGTCTCGGTCGACCTGGAGGGCGACCCGGCCGAGACGACCCACCGCACCGAGCTGGCACGCGCCGCCGCCGCCGGCCGCCGCGTCGAGCTGGAGTACTACTCCGGCTCCCGCGGCGAGCTGACCAGGCGCAAGGTGGACCCGTGGCTGGTGTTCAGCGCCTCCGGCCACTGGTACCTGTCCGGCTACTGCCACAAGGCGCTGGGGGAGCGGCTGTTCCGCATCGACCGGGTCGTCTCGGTGCGGCCCACCGAGGAGCCGTTCGAGCGGCCGGCCGGCTTCGACCCCGAGAGCCACGGCGGCCCCCCCGGCGTGGAGCTGTTCGCCGGTGGCCTGGAGTGCGAGCTGGACCTCACCCACCACGCCGAGTGGGTGGCCGACTACTTCCCGATCCTGGCCAGCGGGCGCCGCCCCGACGGCCGCCTGCGGGTCCGGCTCGCCAGCCACCAGCTGTCCTGGGTGGTCCGCCTGGTGCTGCGCCTGGCCCCCGACGCCGAGCCGGTCTCACCCCCCGAGCTGCGCCAGGCCGTCGCCGAGGCCGCCCGCCACGCCCTGGCCGCCTACGCCCCGGCCTGACCCCCGGCGGGCGCCGGGGGCGGGTCTCAAGCGCCCAGCAGAGGGGCCGATACCCCGGGGCATGAGCGACGATCCCATGCCTCCGACCAGGATCCGCGCAGCGGCCCGGCCCTGACCTGGGACGACCTGCTCGACCTGCACCTGGAGCTGCAACCGCCCGACTGGTGGGCGCGCTTGGCGGCGGCGTGCCGCTGAGGGTCCCGTCCGGGGTAGCATCGGGCGCCGGCACCCGCCCACCGACCGGAGGTCCCCCTGCCGCTCTGGCTCTCCATCCTGCTCGGCGTGTTCTGGCTCGCCGTGCTGGTCACCGTGGTCTTCACCGCCTGGCGCATGGTCGCCAACCTGAAGGCGCTGCTGGCCTCCGTGCAGGCGCTCGGCGAGCGGCTCACGCCGGTGCTCGAGGAGCTGGCCGCCGCCAGCCAGGAGACCGCCGAGCACGCCGCCCGGCTGTCGGAGCGCGGCGCCAGGATGGCCGAGAAGGACTGACGGTGCTGCTGCCCGGCCCTGGCCGGGGTAGACTCGAACGCGGAGCTCGCCTGCGGGCACGATGCGAAGGAGTCGCGCAATGCCAGGGCCGGAGTGGATCTGGGTCATCGTCGTGGTCGTGGTGCTGTTCGGCGCCAGCCGCCTGCCGTCCATGGGCCGCAACGTGGGCCTGGGCATCAAGGAGTTCAAGAAGGGCGTGACCGAAGGCGCCCGCGGGGACGGCAAGCCGGAGTCCCAGGACGGCAAGCCGGCCGCCACCGACGAGCGCGACCGCGGCACCACCGCCTGACGCGGGTCGGCGGCGACCCGACCTCCCGTGCGACGCCTGCGCCGCCCGCCGGCCAACCCGACGGGCGAGATGTCGATCCTCGAGCACATCGCCGAGCTGCGAGGCCGCCTGGTCAAGAGCTGCGTCGCCCTGGTGGTCACCACCACCGTCGCCTTCGCGGTCCTCTACGACCCGGTCATCCAGTTCCTGCTGCGCTCCTACTGCGAGCTGCCGGCGCGGCTGCGGATCGCCACCGCCGCCGGCGACGCCAACTGCGGGCTGGCCGCGCTCAGCCCGCTGGAGCCGCTGTCGATCCGCATCCGCATCTCCCTCACCGTCGGCCTGCTGCTGGCGATGCCGATCGTCGCCTTCCAGCTGTGGCGCTTCATCACCCCCGGCCTCAAGCCCAACGAGAAGCGCTACGCGATCCCGTTCGCGCTGGCCACCACCGTGCTGTTCGCCGCCGGGGTGACGCTGGCGTTCCTCACCCTGCCCAAGGCCATCAACTTCCTCGCCAGCCTCGGCGGCAGCGGCGTGCTGACCTTCTTCACCGCCGACCGCTACCTGCGCTTCGTGCTGTTCATGGGGCTGGCGTTCGGGCTCAGCTTCGAGTTCCCGCTGGTGCTGGTGTTCCTGTCGATGGTGGGGGCGCTGTCGTCGCGGGCGATGCTGCGGGCCTGGCGACCGGCCGTGGCGGTGATCATCGTCGCCGCCGCCATCATCACCCCCAGCCAGGACCCGATCAGCCTGTTCGCCATGGCCGTCCCCATGTGGCTGTTCTACTTCGCCGCCGCCGCCCTGGCCCGCTTCGTGATCGAGCCCCGGCGGGCCAGGCGCCGGCGGCTGGAGACCCAGGCGGGCTGAGCCGTGGAGATCGGGCCGCTGCGCCCCGACGACTGGCCGGCGGTCCGGGCCATCTTCGAGGCCGGGATCGCCACCGGCAACGCGACCTTCGAGACCGCCGCCCCCACCTGGGAGGCCTGGGACGCCGCGCACCTCCCGGGGCACCGCCTGGTCGCCAGGGACGACGGCCAGGTCCTGGCCTGGGCGGCGCTGGCGCCGGTCTCGGACCGCTGCGCCTACGCCGGGGTCGCCGAGGACAGCATCTACGTCGCGCCTGCCGCGCAGGGCCGCGGCGTCGGCCGCCGGCTGCTGGCCGCGCTGCTGGCCTCGGCCGAGCAGGGCGGCATCTGGACCGTCCAGACCGGCATCTTCCCCGAGAACCAGGCCAGCGTCCGGCTGCACCAGGCGTGCGGCTTCCGGCTGGTCGGCGTCCGCGAGCGCCTGGGACGCCTCGACGGCCGCTGGCGTGACGTGCTGCTGCTCGAGCGCCGCAGCCCACGCATCCGTTGACGCCCACTTGACCGCCGGGACCACGGTACCCTTGACTCCCGTGGGCGCAGCCGAGCGGCCCGAGGACACGACCCAGGCGCAGCCGGAACGGGAGCAAGCAGCGTGGCGATCAAGGGCAAGACCAAGCGCAGCCAGGGACGGCCGGTCAGGCGACCGGCCACCGGACCGCGGATCCAGGCCGCCGACCGGCGTCAGCCGTGGTACCGGGCGCCGGCCTTCCCGGCCACCCTGGCCGTGATCGCCCTGCTCGCCACCCTGGTCGCCGCCTACGGCCGCGTGCAGGAGGGCTGGGCCCGCGACGACGTGCGCCGCTTCACCAGCGCGCTGCGCGCCCAGACCGACCAGCTCCCGGCCGTGCTCGGCGCCGGCACCAAGGAGCTGCCCGGCTTCGCCACCGCCGAGGAGGCCACCACCGGGAAGATCAGCCCGAAGGAGCTGCAGGTGCGCGCCAGCGGCTGGTCGGCGAAGCTCGAGCAGCTCAAGACCGACGTCGAGGCGATCACCGTCGGCGAGGTGCCCGCCCAGAGCGAGTTCGGCGGCAACCCGATCAACGGCGTCGGCGGCCGGGTGCCGATGCTGACCAGCGTCCGCGACGAGTACGCCGCCGCGATCGGCGTCTACGTGGAGGCGGCCAACACCTTCGCCCAGGCCGGCAAGGCCCCCGCCAAGGGCTCCCTGGCCAAGGCGCTGGTGCAGCAGGCCACCGGCACCGCGGCCAGGGCCGGCGAGGCGATGGACGCCGCCGCCGGCGCGCTCGCCCGGATCCACGCCCGCTACGACCTCGACCTCACCAGGCAGCTGCCCGGCGAGTCGGCCGAGGCGTACGGCGCCCGCTACCAGCCCGCCGGACAGCAGCCCCAGGGGATCATCCCGAACTAGGCGCCGGTGCGCGCCCTGCTGGTGCACAACCCGACCGCGGGCGGCGGGCGCGCCGTCAGGCTGCTGCCGGCGGTCGCCGGGCGGCTGCGCGCCGGCGGCGTCGGCGTCGAGGAGCACGCCACCCGGTCGCTGGAGGACGCCCGCATCGCCGCCTGCGAGGCGGCCGGGACCGTCGACGCGGTGGTGGCCGTCGGCGGCGACGGCACCGTCGGCGCCTGCGCCGGCGGCCTGGCCGACGCCGGCCCGGCGGCCAGGGCCGCCCTCGGGGTGGTCCCGGCCGGCGGCGGCAACGACGCCGCCCGCAGCCTGGGGCTGCCGTTCGGGGACCCGCTCGCCGCGGCGGCGCTGCTGCCCGGCCTGCGGCGGCGGCCGGCCGACCTGGCGCGGGTCGGGGGGCGGAGCTACCTGGTGGTCGCCGGCGCCGGCTTCGACTCGGAGGTCAACCGGGTCGCCAACCAGCGCCTGGCCTGGGCGCCGGCGCGGGCCCGCTACGCCGGCGCGCTGCTGGCCGAGCTGGTCGTGGGCCGTCCGGCCGGCTTCCGCCTCACCCTGGACGGTCGGGAGCACCAGCTGCGGGCGTGGTTCGTGGCGGTGGCCAACAGCCAGAGCTACGGCGGCGGCATGCGGATCGCCCCCGACGCGCGCCTCGACGACGGCCTGCTGGACGTGGTCGTGGTCGGCGACGTCGGCAGGGTCGAGTTCCTGGCGGCGTTCCCCAAGGTGTTCTCCGGCCGGCACGTCGGCCACCGCGCGGTCACCATCCACCGGGCCCGGCGGGTCGAGCTGGCCGCCGACCGTGCCCTGGCGGTGTACGCCGACGGCGAGCCGGCGGGCTCCCTGCCGGCCGCCTTCGAGGTCCACCCGGCGGCGATCGGTGTGCTGGCCGCCGACGGCGCCCCCGCCTTCGCGGCCGGATGAGGCACCTGGCAGGATGGGCGGCATGGAGCACCTCGCCGCCGACCCAGGGGTCGGCCCCCGCGCGCTGGTGGACGAGTTCGCCCGCGGGTACAGCTTCGAGCTGGACGACTTCCAGCGCCGCGGCTGCCTCGCGCTCGCCGCGGGCCGCGGCACCCTGGTGGCCGCCCCGACCGGCGCCGGCAAGACGGTGGTGGGGGAGTTCGCGGTCTGGCTGGCGCTGCGCTCGGGCGGCAAGGCGTTCTACACCACCCCGCTGAAGGCGCTCTCCAACCAGAAGTTCGGCGACTTCGTGGCCCGCCACGGCGCCGCCAAGGTCGGCCTGCTGACCGGCGACAACTCGATCAACGGCGAGGCGCCGGTGGTGGTGATGACCACCGAGGTGCTGCGCAACATGCTCTACGAGGGCAGCCCCACCCTCGGCGGCCTGCGCTACGTGGTCATGGACGAGGTCCACTACCTCCAGGACCGGGTCCGCGGCGCCGTCTGGGAGGAGGTGCTCATCAACCTCCCGGTCGACGTGCTGGTGGCCAGCCTGTCGGCGACGGTGTCCAACGCCGAGGAGTTCGGCCAGTGGCTGGAGGCGACCAGGGGCCCGACCGAGGTGGTGATCGAGGAGCGCCGCCCGGTGCCGCTGGACAACTACTACCTGGTCGGCCGCGAGCTGCACCCGATGTTCGTCACCCGCGGCGCCGACGTGGTGCCCAACCCGGCGCTGGCGCGCCGCGGCGAGCGCGACTGGCGGCCCGGCCGCGACACCAAGGGCCGCCACGGCGGCCGGCCGCGGGGCATCGGCCGCGGCTGGGTGCCGTCCCGGGTCGAGGTGGTCGACCTGCTGGAGGCCGAGGGCCTGCTGCCGGCGATCTACTTCATCTTCTCCCGGGCCGGCTGCGACCAGGCGGTGGCGCAGTGCCGCGCCGCCAACGTGCGGCTGACCAGCCACGCCGAACGCGCCGAGATCCTGGAGTTCTGCGACCTCAAGGTCGCCCCGCTGGACCCCGCCGACCTGGACGCGCTCGGCTACCAGGCCTTCGCCGACTCGCTCGGCCACGGGGTCGCCAGCCACCACGCCGGCATGCTGCCGCTGTTCAAGGAGGCGGTCGAGGAGCTGTTCGCCCAGGGGCTGGTCAAGGTCGTGTTCGCCACCGAGACGCTGTCGCTGGGCATCAACATGCCGGCCCGGACGGTGGCGATCGAGCGGCTCACCAAATGGCAGGGGGAGCGCCACGAGCTGCTCACCCCCGGCGAGTACACCCAGCTCACCGGGCGGGCCGGGCGCCGCGGGATCGACCGCCGCGGCGCGGCGGTGGTGCTGCACCAGCCGTTCGTCCCCTTCGAGCGCATCACCGGGCTGGCCTCCACCCGCACCTACCCGCTGACCTCGTCGTTCCGGCCGTCCTACAACATGGCCGTCAACCTGGTCGCCAACTACGAGCGCACGGAGGCCGAGCGGCTGCTGGCGTCCTCGTTCGCGCAGTTCCTGGCCGACCGGACGGTCCACGGCGCCGAGCAGACGCTGACTCGCAACG
>Ga0081538_10002007_pt1 | contig 20333 bp, 18 predicted proteins | sample TabmetS5T2R1_FD_71022 | JGI IMG/M metagenome (GOLD analysis project Ga0081538, IMG submission 71022) | Tabebuia heterophylla rhizosphere microbial communities from the University of Puerto Rico - S5T2R1 | ecosystem: Host-associated > Plants > Roots > Rhizosphere ...
TCTCCGGCTGGCGCAGCCCGGCCTCCGGCGAGCTGGAGCTGGACGTGTGGGCGAAGCCCGACGGCGCCGATCTGCGCTCGGCCTCGGCCCGTCTCGGGAGCGTGCAGTACCCCGCGGTGGCGTTCGCGGACGGGTCGTGCCAGACCGAGTGCCCCGCCAAGGTCACGCTGCGGATCGACACGGAGGACGTCGCCGACGGCTTCCATCAGCTGGTGGTCACCGTCGAGGACGTCGACGGCGTCGTCACCACGATCGACACCGTGCCGCTCGAGGTCGACAACACGCCGCCCGTGTACACGTCGACGGTCACGATCAGCGTGTCATCCGGCGCCATCTCGCCGAGCCCGCCGCCGCCCGGCGGCGGCGTCACTCCCGGCGCGACCGCCGGCTGCGCATCGCCGCGCCTCTCCATGTTCCTCGCGCAGGCCCCGTTGCGCGCGAGGCGCGGCGTCCCGGTGCTCCAGGCCGGCAAGCGCTACCGCTTCCGGGGCGAGCTCACGTGCCGGATCAACGGCCGCCGCCGCGCCGCCCGACCCGGCACGCCGGTCGCGCTGCGAATCCGCGTCGGCGGGCGCGTGGTGCAGCAGCAGACCCTGAAGGTGCGCAAGGACCGGCGGCTGCTCCTCAAGCTGGCCTTCCCGGCCGGCCGGCGCGTGCTCGTCTTCAGCGTGCGCGGCACGGGCGGCGACACGGTCAGCGTCCGCGTCCCGGTCCGCGTCGTGAAGGTGAAGAAGCGAGGCCGCCGGTGAGGCTCGGCGCCACGGCGGGCATCGCGCTCGCCTGCCTGCTGGCCGGCGCCGCGCCGGCCGCCGCCCAGACCGACGTCGGCGGCACCGTGCCGAGCATGATCGAGCTGGCCATCGACGACTCGTCCGGATTCGCCACCTTCCCCGCCGGGCCTGGGGAGCACGAGCTGGTCATCCCCACGCGGATCACGTCCACGGCCAACCGCGCCGTGCTGAGCGTGGTGGACGGCGACCTCACCAGCGGGCGCCGGCTGGGCCACCTGGCCAGCGGCGCGTCCGTGCTCGAGCAGCCGCTCGAGGCGCGCGTGGGCTCGGACCCGTTCCAGCCGCTGGACGTCTCGATCGACCCCGTGCTGGCCGAGTTCGGCCCGGTCGCGCGCGAGCGCGCGCGGATCCGGCTGCGCCAGCGGATCGACGCCGGCGAACGCCCGCGCGGCACCTACACCAAGACCTTGCTGATCACGCTGTCTGCGACTGCACCGTGAAGCACCTGAGGAGGGAACCGTCGATGTACCGGAGCAAGCTGACCCTCGGCGCTGTGATCGTGGCAGGGCTCGCCGCGGCGCAGCTCGCCTCCGCGGAAGGACCGTCCGCGCCCCGCGCCGCTGCCGCGCAGGGCGGCCTGTCGGTGACCCCCGCCATCCTCGAGACCACGGCGCGCCGCGGCGCGTCGGGCAACGCCACGATCACCAACGCGACCGGCAGGAAGCTGCGCGTGACCGTGCGCCCGCGGCCGTGGCGGCAGTCCAGCAGCGGCGCCGTGGCCGCCAACCGCCGGCGCTCGCTCGGCGGCGTGCGGGTGAGCGCGACCCGCTTCACGTTGGCCGCGGGCGCCGCCCGCAGCGTGACCGTCAGGCTCTCGCGCGTGCCCTCGCGCAAGTCGCAGTACGGCGCGCTCGAGGTGGTCGGCAAGCCGGTGAAGCGCCGCAAGGGCATCAACGTCGCGTACCGGCTGATCTCGAGCCTGCGCTTCAACCCGACCGCGGGCGCGCGCCGCTACCGGCTCAGCGTCGGCTCGGCGGGCACGACCGGCCGCGGGTCGAGCCGCTCGCTCGTCCTCAAGGTCCGCAACCGCGGCAACACCGTCGACCCGGTCGGCGGCAGCGTCAGCGTGAGCGGATCGTCCGGCGGCCGCAGCCGGGCGATCTCGGCGGTGCGGATCCTGCCCGGCAAGCGCATCAACCTGCGGCTGATGTCGCTCAGCGGGATGCGCAAGGGCTCATACCGCGCCCAGGTCACGCTCACCCAGGCGAACCGCAACATCGTCAGCGTCACGCGCCGCTTCCGCATCGGCTGAGCCGCGACTCGGGCGGCCGCCGCGCTAGCGGCCGCCCGATTCGAGCTCGTCCCGCAGGCGGGCGAACGCCTCGCCCGAGAGGCGGACCGTCACGACGTCGTCGTACGTGCCGCCGAACACGACGGTCGAGCCGCCGGCGCCCGCGAACCCGCCGAAGACGTGCTGGCCCTGCATCCGCGTCGCGCGGCCTTCGTCGGCCACGATCGACAGCGTCTCGCAGAGCCAGCGCGCCTGGGCGAGGTTGAAGACGACGCCCGTCTGGCCGTTCGAGAGCACCAGTGCGCGGTTGTCGACATGGACGTACGGGCCCGGCGTCTCGGCGGCCAGCGTGATGGTCATGCCCGGGAGTGTGACCCAGGCACCGGCGGTCAGCAGGCCACGAGCAACGTGAACGGGGCGTCGAGCGCCGCGCCGGCCGCGTCGTAGGTCTTGACCGACACCTTGGTGCCGTCGGCGGTCGGCGACGCGGTGGCGAAGCCGGCCGGTGCCGCCTCGATCGTGCCGGCCGCGGTCTTGACGCCGGTCACCGCCACGCCGTACTGGCAGGCGCTGACGTCACGCGCGAGCGTGACCGTGTAGTCGCCGGCCGCGTTGCGGGCGATCGCCGTGGCGTTGCCGCCGGCGGCGGCGCCGGCCCCGGTCGCGGCAGCGCGGAACGTGACCGCGTTGGCGTCGGTGAGCGCGGTGCGCGCGGCGGTCGACAGGTCGCCGGACGCGACGGTGCCGTCGACGATCTCGGTCGAGCGGACCGACTTCGGCCGCAGCTCGGACGCCCCGACGGAGTCGGCGCGGATCTCGGACTGGCCGACGGCGCCCGCTCGGTTCTCGGACTTGCCGACCGCGCCCGAGGCGATGTGGCGCTTCTGGACGCTGTTCGTGCCGAGCGAGACGGCGGCGTAGCTGGTGCCGCCGAGCGCGATGAAGAGCGCGAGCACGGACGTCACGTTCGCGAAGCTGAGTCGATGTCGCATCAGTGGTTCCTCCCGGTCGTTGTCCGGTTCACAACCGGCCAGGAGCAGGGGAGTTGCGGCTCCCTGTCAGGCGCCCGACTGCACGGCGCGGCGCCCCGCGGCCACCAGGTCGGCGAGCCGGACGAGCTTGATCCGCGGGCGGCCGTGGGGCTCGCCCGCGGCCTTCTCGTGCTCGTCGATCGCCTGCCAGCCCTCCCAGGTGACCGCGTCGGGAGCGCAGGTGGCGAGCCAGGCCGCGACGTCGTCCGCATCCGGGCGCGCGGCGTCCAGCGCGCCGGCCTCGGCGTCCTCGACGACCTTGGCCACGGTGTCGACGGCGTCCTTCTTGTTGGTGCCGATCACGCCGCTGGGGCCGCGCTTGATCCAGCCGACGGCGTACTCGCCGGGGAGCGGCGTGCCGTCCTCGTCGCACACGCGGCCGCCCGCGTTGCGGATCAGGCCGCGCGCCGGGTCGAAGGGCACGTCGTCGACGGGCCGGCCGGTGTAGCCGATGGACCGGAACACCAACCCGCAGCCGATGACCTCCTCCTCGCCCGTGGGGACGGCGCGGCCGTGCTCGATCCGGTTGCGCACGACGCGCAGGCCCGTCACGCGGTCGTCACCGAGGATCTCGACCGGCGAGCGCCGGAACTTCAGGCTGATCCGCCGCCCGTTGGTGCCCGGCGGCCGCTCGGCATAGGACCTGAGGATCTCGACGTTGCGGCGCTTGGTCGGGTCCTCGGGCTCCTCGACGCCCTCCAGCTCGGCGGGGTCCACCTGCACGTCGACCCCCGTCATCTCCCCCAGCTCGCGCAGCTCCGGGTTCGTGAACGCGGCGTGCTCCGGGCCGCGGCGACCGAGCAGGACGACCTCCTGCACGTGGCCCGCCGACAGCGGCCCGATCGCGTGGTCCGCGGTGTCGGTGAGCGCGAGCTCGTCGGGGTCGAGCAGCAGCATGCGCGCGACGTCGATGGCCACGTTGCCGTTGCCGATCACCACCGCTCGCTGGGCGCTCAGGTCGAACGACTCGTCGCACGCGTCGGGGTGGCCGTTGTACCAGGCCACGAAGCGCGTGGCCGGGTACGAGCCCGGCAGGTCCTCACCGGGGATGCCCAGCCGCCGGTCGAGGTCGGTCCCGATCGCGTAGACCACGCCGTGGTAGTGCTCCAGCAGGTCGGCGCGCGAGACGTGCTCGCCCAGCACGACGCCGCCGAAGAAGCGGAAGCCGGGCTTGGCCGCGGTCTTCTCGTACACGCGGGTGACCGCCTTGATGTTCGGGTGGTCCGGCGCGACGCCCGAGCGCACGAGGCCGAACGGCGTCGGCAGCGCGTCGAGCAGGTCCACCTCGAAGCCCGCCGCGAGCAGCTTGTCGGAGGCGTAGAAACCGGCCGGGCCGGCGCCGATGACGGCGATCCGCATTTCTCTTACGCTAGCTGGAGGGCATGTCAGACGGCATCGGCTACGAGCTGCTCCGGTTCCGGACGCGCGAGGGCGGCGAGACGACCGTCTACCTCGTCCGCCACCCGCGGCGCAGCACGCGGCTGACGCTGAAGTGCTTCGACGAGCCGACGCGGCTCGACTGGTGGTGCGCGGAGACCGGCCATCCCGAGGCGATCGTGGCCGGCTTCTTCGTGCGCGATCCCCACCGCCCGCTCGGCGAGGTGCGGATCGGCGGCGCGGTCGTCGAGCACGAGCCGGTCCCCGATCCCTGGCGCGAGCTGCGGGCCTGCGTCCACGTCGACGGCTCGGTGCGCGTGGCGGCGCGCGGCGAGCTCGGCTCCGAGCCGCCCGGCGACCTCGTCCAGGCCGGACCGCTGCTCGTGCGCCACGGCCGCTCGGTGGTCGACGGCGACGACCGCGAGGGGTTCTCGGCCGGCGCCTCGCAGTTCGACTCCGACATCACGGTCGGCCGCTACCCGCGGTGCGCGCTCGGCATCAGCGACGACGAGCTGCTGGCCGTGTGCTGCGACGGGCGCCGCTCGGGCGTCGACACCGGGCTCGACCTCGGCGAGCTCGCGCGCCTGCTCGTGTCCTTCGGCGCGTACGAGGCGATCAACCTCGACGGCGGCGGCTCGGCGACGCTCGTCCACCGCGGGCATCTGCTCAACCGCCCGTACTCGAACGACGACCAGCCGGCGCCGGAGTCCCGGCCGGTGGTCACCGCGCTGCTGTTCGAGCGGGTGTAGGGCCTCGGGGAACGTCAACTGCGCTGGGGAGGGGAGCTGGGTGTGCCACCCCGCGAGGTGAGCTACCGACGACTGTCCTGCCTGGTGGTCGCCATACGACCATAAGTCAGGACGGTTCCCCCGGAACCCGCCGAAGTCGGAGGCCCGAATGATTCCCAGACTCCCCTACCCAGCCGCCGTCGACGTTCGCCCGCGTCACGCCGGGAACGGGCCCGCGCGGTGCACGAGCCCGGGGAGGTCGCGACCGAGCACGCCGCCGAGCCACTCGGAGACGGCGATCAGCGCGTCGAGATCGACGCCGGTCTCCACGCCCTCGCGGTCGAGCATGTAGAGCAGGTCCTCGGTGGCGATGTTGCCGGTCGCGCGCGGCGCGAACGGGCAGCCGCCGAGGCCGCCGACCGAGGCGTCGAAGAGCGTGACGCCGTGCTCGAGGCCGGCGGCGGCATTCGCGTACCCGGTGTTGCGCGTGTTGTGGAGGTGGAGCCCGACCGGCACCTCGCCGCGCGTGGACTCGACCAGCCGTGCGACCTGGCGCGGGACGGCGACGCCGATCGTGTCGGCGAGCATCAGCTCGTCGGCGCCGGCCGCGGCCATGCGGGCGGCGTGGTCGGCGACGACGCCGGGGTCGACCTCGCCCTCGAACGGGCAGCCGAAGGCGACGGCGAGCGTCACCGTCGCGCGCAGGCCGGCGTCGTGCGCCGCGGCCACGATCTCCGCCGCCGTCCGCGCCGCCTCCTCCACGGTCGTGTTCTGGTTGCGCGCGGCGAACGTGTCGGTCAGCGGGTAGGCGTAGTGGACCTCGCCGGCGCCCGCGGCGATCGCGCGCTCGAGGCCCTTGCGGTTGAGCACGAGCGCGGCGAACGTGGTCTCGGCGCCGCCGTCGTCGAGCGCCGCGAACACCTCCTCGGCGCCGGCCATCTGCGGGACCAGCTTCGGGTGCACGAAGCTCGCGGCCTCGACGCGCGGCAGCCCGGTGGCGGCGAGCCGCGCGCACAGCTCGGCGCGCACGGGCGGCTCGAGGGCGACGGGGTCGTTCTGGAGGCCGTCGCGCGGCCCGACATCACACAGCGTGACGCGCATTGCATGCAGAATCATGCCAGGAGGCCTTGATCAAGGGCGGAGTGCCTGATTTTGTATGCACATGGCTGCGCCGACGAGCACGATCCGGGTCCACGACGTGCTCCGGACGGCGATCCTCGACGGCCAGCTCGCGCCCGGCGAGCGGCTGCGCGCCGAAGCGCTCGCCGGCCGCTTCGGCACCTCCCGCACGCCGATCCGCGAGGCGCTGCTCATGCTCGAGCGCGAGGGCCTGGTCGAGCTCCAGCCCAACCGCGGCGCGATCGTGCGCTCGTTCGACGCCGCCGACCTGCTCGACCTCTACGAGGTCCGCGCGCTGATCGAGCCCCACGCGGCCGCTCGGGCGGCGACCCGGATCCAGCCGCCCGCCCTCGAACGCATGCGCGAGCTGTGCGACGCCGCCGAGCGCCGCGGCGTCCCGGTGGCGGACCAGATCGTGTTCAACGAGGAGTTCCACCGCATCGTCGCCGAGGCGGCCGACTCGCCGCGCCTGGTGGCGGCGATGCGCGCCGTGGCCGGCATCCCGCGCGAGTTCCGGACCGCGTTCTGGGCCTCCGAGCAGCAGCGCGCGCAGTCGCTGTTCTGCCACCGCGAGCTGGTCACCGCGCTCGCGGCGCGCCAGGCGGAGCTGGCCGAGGCCGTGATGCGGATGCACATCCTCGGCGCCCGCGACTTCCTCTGGCGGACGGTGCACGAGCATGCCTGACCCGCCGCTCACCGGCCTCCGGGTGGTCGAGTTCGGCCAGCTCCTTGCCGGCCCCTACGTCGGCACGCTGCTCGGCGACTTCGGCGCCGACGTCGTGAAGGTCGAGGCCCCGCCGAACGGCGACCCGATGCGCGACTGGGGCCGCCTGCGGCACAACGGCCACTCGCTCTGGTGGTCGATCCTCGCGCGCAACAAGCGCAGCATCACGCTCAACCTCCGCACCGAGCGCGGCCAGGCGCTCGCCGCCGACCTGGCAGCGGGCACCGACGTCGTGCTCGAGAACTTCCGCCCCGGCACGATGGAGAAGTGGGGGCTCGGGCCTGACGACGTCCATGCCCGCAACCCCCGCGCCGTCTACGCCCGCGTGTCCGGCTACGGGCAGACCGGCCGCTACCGCGACCGCCCCGGCTTCGCCTCCGCCGGCGAGGCGATCGCCGGCCTGCGGCACATCAACGGCTACCCCGACCAGGCACCGCCGCGCAGCGGGATCTCGCTCGGCGACACGATCGCCGCCCAGTCGGCGTTCCAGGGGATCCTGCTCGCGCTCTACGCGCGCGACGCCCGCGGCGCCACCGGCCAGGTGGTCGACGCCTCGATCGCCGACGCCTGCTTCGCGATGATGGAGTCGACGGTCGTCGAGTACGAGAAGACCGGCTTCGTGCGCGAGGCCACCGGCCCGCGGCTGCCGCGCATCGCGCCGTCGAACGTCTACCGCAGCAAGGACGGCAAGTGGGTGGTGATCGCCGCCAACCACGACACGCTGTGGCGGCGGCTCGCTGACCTGATGGGCCGCCCGGAGCTGGGCGACGACCCGCGCTTCGACTCCCACCACGCGCGCGGGGAGAACGAGGACCTGCTCGACGAGCTGATCGGCGACTGGGCGGCGCAGCACACGGCGGCCGAGCTCGACGAGCTGGTCAACGACGCGGGCGTGGTCTGCTCGCCGGTCTACGACGCGCGCGACATCGCCGAGGACGAGTGGTTCCGCGAGCGCGGGCTGCTCGTCCCGCACGAGGACGAGGTGCACGGCGCGATGAGCGTGCCGGGCGTCGTGCCGAAGCTGACGGGCACACCGGGGCGCATCCGCCACGCCGCGCGCTGGACGGTGGGCGCCGACACCGAAGCGGTCCTCGGCGAGCTGGGCCTCGATGGCGAGGCAATCGACGTGCTACGAGGGGAGGGCGTGATCTAGATGGCGTATCGGCTAGGCGTGGACGTCGGAGGGACGTTCACCGATCTGTTCCTCGTCGAGGACACCGACGACCGGCAGTGGAGGGTCAAGACGCCGTCGACGCCCGCCGACCCGTCGCAGGGCGTGCTCAACGGCGTGCGGCGGATCTGCGAGGTGGCCGGCATCGGGCCCGACGCGCTGCGCAACGTGGTCCACGGCACGACGGTGGCCACCAACGCCGTGCTCGAGTCCAAGGGCGCGCGCGTCGGGCTGATCACCACGCGAGGGTTCGGGCAGATCCTGCACCTGGCACGCTCGCAGACACCGGGCCCGCTGGCCGGCTGGATCATCATGATCAAGCCCGACCCGCCGGCGTCGCTGGCCGACACGCGCGAGGCCGTCGAGCGGATGGACGCGCGCGGGAACACGCTCGTCCCGGTCGACCGCGAGCAGGTCGAGGCGGTCGTGCGCGACCTGATCGACAGCGGCGTCGAGTCGCTCACGATCAGCCTCATCAACGCCTACGTCGACGGCCGCCACGAGCGCGAGATCGCGGAGATCGTCGAGCAGGTCCAGCCCGGCTTCCCGGTCACGGTGTCGAGCGACGTCCTGCCCGAGTTCCGCGAGTACGAGCGCACGCTGACCGCCTGCATGAACTCGTACGTGCGGCCCACCGTGGCGTCCTACGTCGACCGGCTGCGAGGCTCGCTGCGCGAGCTCGGGGTGGCCAGCGAGGTCGACATCCTGCGCTCCGACGCCGGCGTGATGACGCCGGAGGAGGCGGCGCGCAACCCGGTCTACGGCGTGCTCTCCGGACCCAGCGGCGGCGTCGCGGGAGCGCTGTACGTGGCGGCGCGCGCCGGCTACCCGAACATCCTCACGTTCGACATGGGCGGCACGTCGACCGACGTCTCGCTCTGCCAGGCGGGCGAGCCGACGATCGGGCGCGAGACCACGATCGGCCAGTTCCGGATCAAGATCCCGTCGATCGACGTGCACACGGTCGGCGCCGGGGGCGGCTCGATCGCGCACGTGCCGGAGCTCACCGGCGCCCTGCGCGTGGGCCCCGAGTCGGCGGGCGCCGAGCCGGGGCCGGCGGCCTACGGCCGCGGCGGCACGGCGCCGACCGTGACCGACGCCAACGTCGTCGTCGGCCACCTGCCGCCGCGGCTCATCGGCGGCGAGATGGAGCTCGACGTCGAGGCGGCGCGGACCGCGGTGGGCACGATCGCCGAGGCCATGGGGCTGACCCTCGAGGAGGCGGCCGAGGGCATCCTCAAGATCGTCAACGAGAACATGGCCGGCGCGCTGCGGGTGATCAGCGTGCAGCGCGGCCACGACCCGCGCGAGTTCGCGCTCGTGGCCTTCGGCGGCGCCGGGCCGCTGCACGCCAACGCCGTGGCCGAGCTGATGGGCTCGTTCCCGGTCATCGTCCCGCCCTCCCCGGGATTGCTGTGCGCGCTCGGCGACCTCGTCGCCGACTTCCGCAACGAGTTCGCGCGCACGCTGATCCGGCTCACCGCGGAAGCCGGCGCGGAGGAGATCGACGCGATCCTCGGCGAGCTCGAGGGCCGCGCGCGCGAGTGGATGGACGCCCAGGGGATCGAACCCGGCCGCCAGAACGTCGCCTTCCACGCCGACATGCGCTACCACGGCCAGGGCTACGAGATCCCGGTGCCGATCGGCGACGACCTCGAGGAGCGCTTCAACGCCCTGCACGAGCAGCTCTACGGGTTCCGGATGCCGGACACGCCGTCGGAGATCGTCAACCTGCGCGCGGTCGGCACCGGCGTGCGCCAGAACCCCGAGCTGCCGGAGGGCGAGCTGCACGGCCCCGACCCGGGCGTGGAGGGACCCGTCTACGACCGGGCGGCGCTGCAGCCCGGCAACCGCATCGCCGGTCCCGCGGTGATCACCGAGTTCGACTCGACCACGGTCGTCCTCGAGGGCTACGAGGCCGAGGTCGACCGCTACTTCAACATCCTCATCCGGAGGGCCGAGTCATGAGCGAGGCGCTGCCGAGCGGTCAAGGTCGGCCGGATGCCGACCTTCTTCATCAGAAGTCCGGCAAGGACGCCCGGACGGGCATTCTCATCGCAGAGATCCCCGACCTGAAGATCGACCCGATCACGCTCGACATCATCGAGAACGCGCTCCGCCACGCGCGCTTCGAGATGGACGCCGTGCTCTTCCGCAGCGCGATGAGCCCCGTGATCCGCGAGCAGCACGACGAGTTCCCGATGATCACCGACCCCAAGGGACGGATGGTCGTCGGCCAGTTCGGCGCCTACATCTCGAAGATGATGGAGGAGTGGGACCGCGGCATCTACCCGGGTGACGTGATCCTCACCAGCGACCCGTACAAGTGCTCGGCGTCGATCTCGCACACCAACGACTGGCTCGTGCTGGTGCCGATCTTCTTCGAGGACGAGATCGTCGGCTGGTCGAGCCAGTTCGGCCACCAGATGGACGCCGGCGGCCGCCTGCCGGGCTCGCTGCCCACCGGCGCGACGACGGTCTTCGAGGAGGGGATCATCATCCCGCCGCTGAAGATCGTCGAGCGCGGCGAGGTGCAGGAGGACGTCCTGCGGCTGATCCTCAACAACGTCCGCCTGCCGGAGATGAACCGCGCCGACCTGTTCGCGATCATCGCCGGCTGCCGCGCCGGCGAGAAGCGCGTGATCGGGCTCTGCGAGCGCTTCGGCAAGGACGTCTACCTGGCCGCCCTGCAGGCGCTGCTCGACCGCACGCACGAGGCGATGCGCAAGCTGATCCTCGCCGCCATCCCCGAGGAGCCGCAGTCGTTCGAGGACTGGATCGACGACGACGGCCTCGGCAACGGCCCTTACAAGATGAAGCTGACGATCTGGCGTGAGGGGGAGCACGCCTGGTTCGACTGGTCGGGCACCGACCCGCAGGCCCTCGGCCCGATCAACTTCTACCTCTCCGAGGGCATGTTCAAGATGTTCATCGGGGTCTACCTGATCATGGTCAACGACCCCCAGATCCTCTTCAACGACGGCTTCTATCCGCTGCTGCACGTCGTGATGCCCGAGGGCTGCCTGCTCAGCCCGCGTTACCCGGCGGCGCTCGGCTGCCGCACGCACGGGCTCACGCGGCTGTTCGACGTGCTCGGCGGCGCGCTCACCAAGCAGGCGCCCGAGCTCAACACGGCTGCCGGCTACGGGAGCTCGCCGTACATGCTCTACAGCGGCTGGAAGGACGACGGCGAGTTCTTCTACGCGATGGAGATCCTCTACGGGGGGATCCCGGGCAGGCCGATCGGCGACGGGATGGACGGCCACTCGTGGTGGCCGCTGTTCGAGAACATCCCGACCGAGTACCTCGAGGCCTACTACCCCTTGCGGATCGACGGCTACACGACGGTGACCGACTCCGGCGGCGCGGGCTTCCACCGCGGCGGCAACGGCGTCGAGAAGCGCTACGTGTACCTCGAGCCTGGGCACGTCTCGATCCACGACGACCGCTGGCTCACGCCGCCGTGGGGCGTGCTCGGAGGCGAGCCGGGCGAGCGCTCGACCAAGCTGCTGCGGCGCGCCGACGGGTCCGAGCAGGCACTGCCGGCCAAGTGCGACGAGGTCGAGGTGTCGCCGGGCGACATGCTGATCTACCGCACGGCGGGCGGCGGCGGCTGGAAGGACCGGCTCGAGCGGCCGGCCGAGGTGGTGGCGCGCGACGTGTCGTTCGGGCTCGTCTCGCGCGAGAAGGCGCTGCGCTCCTACGGCGTGGTGCTGGACGAGGCGGGAGCGGTCGACGCGACGGCCACGGAGGCCGAGCGCGCGCGGCAGGCCGCCGAGCGCGGCGAGGCCAAGGCGTTCGACTTCGGCCCGTCGCTGGCCGACGCCCTCGCCCGCTGCGAGGAGGAGACCGGCCTGGCGCCGCCGCAGCCGGCCAAGCCGCTGCGCTGGTCGCCGCTGGAGGACCCGGACGCCGCCCGCGCCCGGGTCCGAGAGGCGTGGGAGGCCGAGACGGCATGAGCGCATTCGCGGGCCCCGCCGGGTTCGGCAGCCGCCCTGCGGTGGTGGTCGTCGACCTCCAGCGCGGCTTCACCGACCCGGCCTGCCCGCTCGGATCCGAGCTCGACGACGTCGTGGCCGCCACGCGCTCGCTGCTCGACGCCGCGCGGGAGGCCGGCGTGCCGGTGATGTTCACGCGCGTCGTCTACGACGATGCCAACGAGCGCGCCGCGGCGGTCTTCCTGCGCAAGGTCCCGGCGCTCGCGGTGCTGACGCCGGACAGCGAATGGGTGGAGATCGACCCGCGGCTCGGCGTGCGCGAGGGCGAGCCGGTGATCAGCAAGGCGTTCGCGTCCGCGTTCTTCGCCACGCCGCTGGCGTCGATGCTCTCCGGCTGCGACAGCCTCGTGGTGTGCGGGGCGACGACGTCGGGCTGCGTGCGCGCGACGGTGGTCGACGCGCTGCAGCACGGCCTCGCCCCGCTCGTCCCGCGCGAGTGCGTCGGCGACCGCTGGCCCGACCCGCACGAGGCGAACCTGTTCGACATCGAGAAGAAGTACGGCGACGTCGTCTCGCTCGGCGACGCGCTCGCGCTGCTCACGGCTGGGCGCGCAGGTACGCCGGCACCCGGCGATGCACGTCCCCGCTCGGCGGCAGACCGAGCTTGAGGAAGATCCGCTTGACGTGCGCCTCGACGGTGCGGTCGGTGACGACCAACCGTTCGGCGATCGCGTGGAGGTTCGTCAGAGAAGCTGGTCGATGGTGATCGGCAGCGAGCGGATGCGCCGGCCGGTTGCGTGGTAGACAGCGTTGGCGATCGCCGCCGCGATCCCGGGCAGCCCGAGCTCGCCCACCCCTTTGGTGCCGATCCCGGTGAGCGGGTCCGGTTCGCCGACGAAGACGACGTCCATGGCCGGTACGTCGGCGTTGACGGGCACGAGGTAGTCGGCGAGCGTGGCGTTCGCGATCCGGCCGGTGGCGTCGGTGACGGTGTCTTCGAGGAGAGCCTGGCCGATGCCGCCGACGGTGCCGCCGATGATCTGGCTGCGGGCCAGCTTCTCGTTCAGGATTCGCCCGCCGTCGACCACGGAGACGATGCGCGCGACGCGCACTGTGCCGAGGTCGGGGTCGACGCGGACCTCGACGAACTTCGCCGCGAACGGGCCGGACCGGGCCGAGCCCGTGGGCTCAGGGGGATCGCTCGCGCCGTCCGCTGTCATCTCGTCGAGCCGGTGTCGGGCCAGGATATCCGTGTACGCCTCTCCGGCGTCCGGGTCTTCCCGGCGCTGGATGCGCCCGCCACCGACCGCGACGTCGTCGAGCGTACAGCCCTGCAGCGGCGAGGCGGCGTCGTCGGCGACCGCGTCCAGGAACCGCTCGACGAGCGCTCGACAGGCGGCGTTGACCGCGGTCCCCAGCGACGTGGTGAGGCCCGATCCGCCCGCCGCCGGCGACCATGGCATGTCCGAGTCGCCGAGGTCGAACCGGACCTCAGCGAGCTCGAGGCCGAGCAGCTCGGCCGACAGCTGTCGCATGACCGTGCGGGTCCCGGTGCCGATGTCGTTGGCGGCGCTGCGCACGAACGCGGTTCCGTCGCGGCCCACGCTCGCCCGGGCCTCGCACCGCACCTGCCACCACGAGTAGCTGACGCCGGCCATCCCGTAGCCGACCTGCCAGGGACCGTCGCGCATCGAGGCCGGCTCGGGATCTCGCCGCGACCAGCCGAACCGCTCGGCGCCGACCGCGTAGCACTCCCGCAGCGCCTTGCTCGCCCAGGGGAGCCCGGATTGCGGCTGGACCTCCGCGTAGTTGCGCAGCCGCAGCTCGAGCGGGTCCATGCCGACCTCGTAGGAGAGCTCGTCGATCGCCGATTCCAGCGCGAAGTTCCCCGGTCCTGCTGAGGGCGCGCGCAGCCATCCCGTGGGCGCGATGTTCAACCGGCGCCGCCGGTCTCGGGTGGAGACGTTCGGACAGGCATATGCGTTGGACGTGGTCGCTGCGATGGCCTGGATGCTCTCGTCTTCGATCGCCGCGCTCACGGTCGACTCGTGGTCGATGGCGACGAGCTCGCCATCGCGCCTGGCGCCGAGCCTGAGCGTCTGAACCGTGTTGGGGCGGTGCCCGATGCCGGTGAACATCTGCGGACGGGTGAGGACGAGCTTGACCGGACGTCCGACCGCGCGGGCGGCGACAACCGTGAGGATCACGTGGGGCCAGACGATCAGGCCGGCCCCGAAGGCGCCGCCGACGTATGGCGCGTGGATGCGGACGGCGGCCGTCGGGATCCGGAACGTCGCGGCGAGGAACGCTTGGAGGTTCGACGTCCACTGGGTGGCGTCGTGGACCGTGACGGTATCGCCGTCCCAGGCCGCGACGGTCGCGAACAGGCCGAGCGGGTTGTTCGTGTTCTCCGCGGTCGTGTAGGTCGCCTCGTGCGTGATCTCGGGGGATGCGCGCCTGGCGTCGACGTCTCCGCGTCGCACGTCGGCGCCCCACGGGTTGGCCTGCAGCTCGCCGTGCGGGTCACTGATGTCGAGCACCGCGTCGGTTTCGTCGTAGGCGACCTCCGCCAGGCGCGCCGCCGCGGCTGCCTCTGCCGGCGACTCGGCGACCACCAGCGCGATCCACTGGCCGTGGTGGAGGACGCGGTCGTCCTGAAGCGGAGGCGGCGGCGGTGGACCCAGCAGGCCCGACGGCCCGCGCTCGAGCCTCGGGGCGTTCTCGTGCGTGATGACGTGCAGGACGCCCGGCGCGGCCTTCGCGGCGTCCATGTCGATTCGGGTGATCCGCCCGGCGGTGACGGTGCTGCGCACTAGCGCGGCGTGCGCGAGGTCCGGGTAGCTGACATCCGAGGGGTAGGCCGCGGCGCCTGTGACCTTGGCCGGGCCATCGACGCGGTCCACTCCTGCGCCGATGACCGTGGGCATGCGCGCCGTGGTCATGGCCGCTCCGCCGCGAGGGTATGCAGGATCCGCACGATCGTGCGCTTGGCGAGCTCGACCTTGAACGCGGTGCCGGGAACGGTGAACGGACTCCGGAGCGCGGCGTCCGCGGCGGAGCGGAAGGTCTCCCCCCGTGCGGACGCGCCGATCAGGATCTCCTCGGCCTCGCGCGCGCGCCACGGAACCGTGCCGACGCCGCCGAGAGCGAGCCGCGCTTCGGCGATGGTCCCGTCCTCGATCGTCAGGACGGCCGCCGCCGAGGTCAGCGCGAACTCGTACGAGGCGCGGTCGCGGACCTTCAGGTAGCCCGACCGCGCGCCGACCGACAGCAGCGGGATCTCGATCGCGGTGACAAGCTCGCCGTGCCGGAGGACGGTCTCGACGTCGGGCCGGTCACGTGGGACGACGTGGAGCTCCGTGAACGGGAAGCGGCGCGCTCCGCCGGCCCCCTCGACGTGCACGACGGCGTCCAGCGCGGCCAGCGGAACGCAGAGGTCCGAGCCGTGCACGGCGATGCAGTGCTCGCTCGCGCCGAGGATCGCGTGCATCCGCGCTGGACCCCTCACGGCGGCGCAACCGGACCCGGGAGCCCGCTTGTTGCACGCCGCGACCGTCGGGTCGCGGAAGTACCGGCAGCGCGTGCGCTGCAGGAGGTTCCCGCCGATCGTCGCCATGTTGCGCAGCTGCGGCGAGGCGCCGGCGAGCAGCGCCTCGCGCACCAACGGCAGCCGCTCGCCCACCGTCGCGTCGGCGGCCAGCTCCGCCATCGTGGTCAGCGCTCCGACGTGAAGAGCGGTACTGCTCCGGGTGATCCCACGTAGCGGCAGGCGCGTGATGTCGACCAACCGCTCGGGCGCGACCACGCCGTCCTTCAACACGAGGTCGAGCTGAGTTGTGCCACCGGCGAGGTACTGGGCCTGAGGGTCGGCGCTCACGAGCGCCACCGCCGCCGCCGTGTCCTCTGCGCGCACGTACTCCAACGGCTGCATGGTCACTCCCGCGCGACGTCCCGGATGGCGTCGACGATGTTCGGATAGGCGCCGCAGCGGCAGAGGTTGCCGCTCATGAACGCGCGCACCTCCTCGTCGGACCCCGCTCGTCCCTCCTCGAGCAGCGCGAGCGCGGACATGATCTGGCCGGGCGTGCAGTACCCGCACTGAAGGGCGTCATGACGCACGAACGCCTCCTGCAGAGGATGCAGCTCGCCATCGCGCGCGATGCCCTCGATGGTCGTCACGTCTCTGCCGTCGCACTGGGCCGCGAGCGTCAGGCACGACAGCACGCGCTTGCCGTCCAGCAGCACGGTGCATGCCCCGCACGCTCCCTGATCGCAGCCCTTCTTCGTACCCGTCAGCTCGAGCCGGTCGCGCAGCGCGTCGAGCAACGTCGTCGCGCCGTCGACCTGCAGCCGCTCCGCGCTGCCGTTCACGTGCAGCGTCACGGCGATATCGCCTGAGTTTCTCGCGGCTCGATTCACGACGGTTTCCACTCGGTATCGCCAGCAGCAGCCCTCATCGAGTCTCGCCACAGCCCGGCACGGCGTCGATCTGGATCGCCATCCGCGTGATCGCGCATGCCGATCGAACACTCGACCTCGGCGAGGACCCGCTGCTCGACACGTCACCGCAGATCCGGGTCAGCGGGCGGATCGGTGGGCGCCGCCTCGCGGCGATCGTCCCGATCCACTGACACCAAGCCCGCGAGACCGGCGACCACGGCGTCGCCGGTCTCGGGCGCGAACGGCATGACGAGCCCGGTCGCCGGTCCGTAGACAACCGGGCTCCAGTGGACCTCGTAGCCGCCGCGTGCGTGCTCAGCGGCGGTCGGGAGGTAGCCGAGATAGCCGTTCGTCGTTCCGCAGAGGAACACCGTGTCGGACGTGCGGGCGGCGAGGTCGAGGGCGAGCTGGGAGAACGGCTCGGCCGGGACGCCGCAGATGACGAGGGCGCCGATGTGGATGGCGGTCAGCTCCACCGGGACGCGCGTGTCGATTCCGTTCTCGATCGCCTCGAGCCACGCGGAGGGGTCGCGCCCGCGTTCGCGCACGACCTCCTCGGCGAGGCGGCGGATGCCGTCGGCGTCCGGGAGATCGAGCATGCGGGCTTCGATGACGCGCGCGGCGGCCGAGACCCGTGCGGATCCGCCGTCGCCCGTGCGAACCGCGTCGGCGATCGCCTCGCTGGTGCGCTCGAGGTCGGCCTCGGTGCCGCGCCAGAGCGGGTCGACGTCGCCGGCCGCGCCGACGACGACGACCGCCGGGCAGCCGAGCCGGCGGCGCACGGCGCCGGGGAAGTCGGCCGAGATCACGTCCAGCCGGTCCTCGAGCGTGTTGGCATGCGCGGTCGCGACGACGAGGACGGCGTGGTCGTCGAACCTCAGCGTGCCGATCCGGCGGTCGACGGGCCCGGCGGGATCGCGGCGGTTGACGCCGATCGGCGCCTCGGCTAGCCCGGACGAGACCGTGCACGGAACGGTCTCCTCCGCCGCCCGCGTGGCGACGTCGACCAGCCGCTCGGGCAGGTCGTCGAGGTACGCGGCGGTGAGCGGGTCGCGCGGGACGAAGAACGGTCCGGAATGGGTGTGGGTCGCACACAGCATCACGGCGGCGCGCTCGAGCCCGAGCCGCGCCGCGGTCTGCTCGCGCACCTCGGTCGCCATCGCGACGTCGAGCCCCGCGAGGTCGACGGACGTGATCGAGACCGCCTGCTCGCCGTCGGAGACGTGCAGCGAGATCGCGAGCAGCGGATCGAGGACGCCGCTAGAGGGCGCATCGCGGCCGTAGCCCGCGAGCTCGATGCCGACCGGCGGCGTGATGTCGGCGCGCGCGACCCCGACCCGGTTCATCCGAACAGCGCCATCAGCACCCGCTGCACCGGCTGCGAGGGCTTCACGAACACCGTCTCGTCCCGATAGCGCTTCAGGAACCGGGCCGCCCAGCGCAGGCCGCGCAGGCCCCGCGGCATGCCCTTGGGCGTGAAGAGTCCCTGCTGGGCGGCCTCGGCGCTCTCCTCCAGGAAGGCCTGGAGCCGCAGCGCGGGCTGGACGAGCGTGTGCAGCCGCACCTCGCGGTCCTCGACCGCGGCGACGCCGTGCACGACGCCCGGCCGAACCACGATCTCGCCGTCCTCGGGTCCGATCTCGCGCCACTCGTCGCCGACCAGGAAGCGCGCACGGCCTTCGACGGCGGACCAGATCTCGGTCTGGCGCGGGTGGTAGTGCGCCGGCAGGCCGCCGCCGGGCTCGAGCCAGCAGTGGACGACGAGCTCGTCGCCGACCGGCTCGAACGCCATCCGGACGCGCGATACGGGATCGTGGACGGTGTTCATCGCTCCTCCTTGGCTTGGCCGGGGGTCACGAGCCCCGACTCGTAGGCGAGCACTACGGCCTGGACGCGGTCGCGGAGGCCGAGCTTGGTGAGGACGTGGGTGACGTGGGTCTTGACCGTGGTGTCGCCGAGCACGAGCTCGGCGGCGATCTCGGCGTTCGACAGGCCGCGCGCGAGCAGCTTGAGCACCTCCGTCTCGCGCGGCGTCAGCTCGGACAGCTCGGTCGGCGCGCTCGCGCGGGCCGACCCGATGCGGGCGAACTCCTCGATCAGACGGCGGGTGACGGTCGGCGCGAGCAGCGCCTCGCCGGCGGCCACGGCGCGGATGCCGTCGGCGAGCTGGGCCGGCGGCGTGTCCTTGAGCAGGAATCCGCTCGCGCCGGCCTGCAGCGCGTCGTAGACGTACTCGTCGAGGTCGTAGGTGGTGAGCACGAGCACGCGCGCCTGGTCGCGAGCGGTGATCTCGCGCGTGGCGGCGATGCCGTCGAGCTCCGGCATGCGGATGTCCATCAGCACCACGTCGGCCTGCAGGCGGCCGGCGCTGTGGATCGCCTCCTCGCCGTTCGAGGCCTCCCCCACCACCTCGATGTCCTCCTCGTTCTCGAGCACGAGCCGGAAGCCGGCGCGCACGAGCGACTGGTCGTCGGCGATCAGGACGCGGATGCTCATGTCCGGGCGACCGGAAGCCGGGCGCGGACCGTGAAGCCGCCGTGCGAGCCGCTGCCCATGTCGAGCGTGCCGCCGTAGAGCGCGACGCGCTCGCGGATGCCGACCAGCCCATGGCCCGAGCCGTCGCCCGCGGTCTGGCCGTTGGTGCCGCGCCCGTCGTCGGCGACCTCGACCTCGACGGCCCGCGGCTCGTAGCGCACGACGACCCGGGCGCGGGCGTCGCCGGCGTGCTTGGACGTGTTGGCGAGCGCCTCCTGGACGATCCGGTACGCGGCCAGGTCGACCCCGGTCGGCAGCACGGCCGGCTCGCCCTCGACGCGCAGCTCGACCGGCAGGCCGGCATCGCGGGCGCGGGCGGCGAGGTGGTCGACGCGCGCGAGGCTCGGCTCGGCGGCCGCGCCGCGCTGGGCCGGGTCGAGCCCGGCCGCGCCGCGCTGGGCCGGGTCGAGCCCGGCCGCGCCGTGCTGGGCCGGGTCGAGCCCGGGGGCATCTTCGCGATCGGCCGGGTCGTGCCCGGCGCCGGCGACATCGACGGGAGCCACGAGACGGTCGAGCTCGGCGAGCGCCTCGCGGCCGACGGTCGCCACGAGCTCAGCGGTCTCGGCCGTCCGCGCCGGGTCGCGGTCGGCGATGCCGACGGCGCCCGCGGCCTGGATCGCGATCACGCTGAGGCTGTGGGCGACGGCGTCGTGGAGCTCGCGCGCGACGCGCATCCGCTCGGCGAGCGCCGCCGCGCGCGCCTCGCGCGCCCGCGCGCGCGAGAGACGGATCGTCTTCTCGCGCAGCTCGGCGGTGAGCTGCCGGCGGTTGCGGATCGTGCGCCCGGCCGCCCACGGGGCGAGCGTCCCGCCGAGCACCGCGGCCGCGATCGCCGTCGGGTGGAAGACGGCCGCGTGCACGGCCGAGCCGGCGGCCAGCAGCGCCAGCCCCACGAACGCGCGGTCGCGCTCCGAGTGCGCGCCGATCGCGTAGGCGGCGCACGTGATCGCGCCCATGTCGAAGATCGGGAAGCGGTCCAGCCCGAGGGCGATGCTCTGGACCGCGACCGCCGCGAGCACCGCCAGCGAGACCTCGATCGGTCGCGTGCGCCGCCACAGCAGCGGCGCCACGATCAGCGCGGCGGTCGGCAGCGCGACGAGCCGGCCGTCGACGATCGCGAGCTCGATCACGGCGCCCACGAAGAGGCCCGTGACGAGGCCGGCGTCGAGCAGCGACGGGCCGCCGGGCGGCGGCGATCCGGCGACGACGCGCGACGTGCGGCCGGCAGCGGCCGGCGACGAGCGGTCG
>Ga0081538_10002008_pt1 | contig 20330 bp, 13 predicted proteins | sample TabmetS5T2R1_FD_71022 | JGI IMG/M metagenome (GOLD analysis project Ga0081538, IMG submission 71022) | Tabebuia heterophylla rhizosphere microbial communities from the University of Puerto Rico - S5T2R1 | ecosystem: Host-associated > Plants > Roots > Rhizosphere ...
GGGGCCGAGGCCCACCTGCCGTTCGGCGGCAACGGCCGCTCCGGCAACGGCAGCCGCCAGTCCGGCATCTGGGTGCTGGACCAGTTCACCCGCTGGCAGGCGCTGAACTGGGACTACGCCGGCAGGCTGCAGAAGGCCCAGATGGACGTGGCCGAGCCGGCTCCGGACCGGGACTTCCGTCTGTGAGCGGTCCCCTGGCGGGGCTGCTGGTGGCCGACTTCTCCAGGGTGCTGGCCGGGCCGTTCGCGACCATGCTGCTGGGCGACCTGGGGGCCGACGTGGTCAAGGTCGAGCACCCCGACGGCGGGGACGAGACCCGCGCCTGGGGACCGCCGTACGCCGGCGGCCACAGCACCTACTACCTCTCCATCAACCGCAACAAGCGCAGCGTCGCCCTGGACCTCAAGGACGAGCAGGGCCGGCGGGCCGCCCGGGCCCTGGCCGCCCGGGCCGACGTGCTGGTCGAGAACTTCAAGGTCGGGGCCCTGGAGCGCCTCGGGCTCGGGTACGAGGAGCTGGCCCGGGACAACCCGGGCCTGGTCTGGTGCTCCATCTCCGGCTTCGGGCGGGGCGCCGGGGCCGAGCTGCCCGGCTACGACTTCCTGGTCCAGGCGATGAGCGGGCTGATGAGCATCACCGGCCCGGCCGGCGGCGAGCCCACCAAGGTCGGGGTGGCCCTGGTCGACGTGCTCACCGGGTTGTACGCGACCACCGGCATCCTGGCCGCCCTGCGCGAGCGGGACCGGACCGGGCGGGGGCAGCGGGTCGAGGTCAGCCTGCTCGGCTCGGCCCTGGCCAGCCTGGTCAACCAGGCCTCGGCCTACCTGTGCGCCGGCCAGGCGCCGCGGGCCATGGGCAACCGGCATCCCAGCATCACCCCGTACGAGACCCTGGCCACCGCCGACCGGCCGCTGGTGGTGGCCGTGGGCAACGACGGCCAGTTCGCCCGCCTCTGCCGGGTCCTGGGGCTGCCCGAGGCGGCCGCCGACCCCCGCTTCGCCAGCAACGCCGACCGGGTGACCAACCGCGAGGCCCTGGTCGCCCTGCTGGAGGGGGCCCTGGCCGCCCGCGGGGCGGCCGACTGGGTGGCCGCCCTGGCCGGCGCCGGGGTGCCGTGCGGCCTGGTCAACGACGTGGGCGAGGCGTTCGCGCTGGCCGAGCGGCTGGGCCTGGAGCCGGTAGCCGACGCCGGCGGGGTCCCCCAGGTGGCCAACCCGATCGGCCTGGCCGCTTCCCCGGTCAGTTACCGCCTGGCCCCACCCGGCCTGGGCGAGCACACCGCCGAGGTGCTGCGCTGGCTCCTCGCCTCGCCGTAGTCCAACTTACGGTTTCTGTGGGCGTATCGCCGGGTTCCCGGGGCGCGCCTGGAACATGGAGGGGTGACGGCTTCGCGCCGCCATTCGCGTGTGTACGCGGTGATCCGGGAGGTGGCCGCTCAGGTGAGCGTGGTGGAGACGGACAGGACGGGCAGGCCGGGCGACCTCCACCGGCGGCAGGTGCTGCTGGTGGCCGAGAGCGCCGGCCTGGCCGCCGTCCTCCACCACCTCCTGGACCCGGCCGACCGGCTCAGCCGCGTCGGCTCGCTGCGCCAGCTGGCCGAGAGCCGGGCGCCCGAGGTCGCCGACGTGGTCGTGCTCGATGTGCCGCCCGAGGACCGGGCCGCCGCCGTCGGCCAGGTCCGCCAGCGCTACCTGGGGCCGCTGGTCATCCTGGTCGCCGGTGAGGACCGCCCCGGAGGGCTGCGCCTCGACGAGGCCAGCACCCTGCTGGCCCGCCCGTTCTCGGCCGAGGAGCTGCGCGCCGCCCTGGCCGGTCCGGGCCTCGCGAGGCCCGCCCCGAGGAAGGCGGCCCCGGCGGCGCCGCCCGGCCGACCCGACCTGGTCGACCGGGTCCAGCGGCTGCTGGTCGCCCTCACCCAGGGCTGGCAGGGCCAGCGCCGGGTGCGGGTGGCCGGGTTCTCGGCCCTCGCCCTGCTCGCGTTCACGGTCGCCTTCGCCATGGCCGCCCAGGGCCCCTGCGGCCCCGGCTGCGACGCCTTCGGGACCGGCTTCTCGCCGGCGGCGCCGACCCTCGCCCCGGCCTCCTCCGCCGCCCCCCCGACCACCGGCGCCAGGCGCGCCGCCACCAGCACCACCGCCCCGGCCGGCTCGCCCGCCACCGGCGCCTTCGCCGGCACCTCGGGCGGTCGCCTGGCCACCACCGCGACGACCGAGCGGCGGGCGACGACCACCACGCGCAAGCCCAGCTCGGGTGGCGGCGGACCGGGAACGACCACGCCGACCACCCGGCCAGCGACCACCGCGCCGACGACGGCCCCGCCGACCACCCAGCCAGCGACCACGGCCACACCCACCACCGGGGGGGCGTGACCGTGCCGAGCGGACATGCCTCGGTCACGCTCACTGGGTGAGTGCCGAGCTGGCATGGGCGGACTTGGGCGGGTGGCCCCGGCGAGACGAGAAGGAATACGCTCGCGGCGAGCAGATACGACCCCAGGAGAGGATGTCGGGGGTCCAGTGCTTGTCGGTGACCACTCGATCTACGGCTGAAGCACTAGCTGCCGTATTTCATATTGAACCAGGCTACGAATGACCGAAGCTGGTCAAGTTCATTTCCGCCAAACCACATTGAAGCACCGTCAGCCACATCCATGACGGAGTCGACACAGTCCCGCATGTGCTGCTGCACGTCCTTGCCCGATGGAGCACCTCTTCCCGGGGAAACCTGGACCGTGATCTTTCCCTGCAACCTCGGGTTTGCCGCCTTCAGCTTGGCGACGATGTCGTGGACGAAAGTCGAGTAGGCCCCCACGCCATCAGGCTGTAGTGCCTGAGCTTGAATATGGTAGTAGTCGCAGTATGGGGCGAACTGCGCGGCAAGGTTCCTGGTCAGCTGCCGGTCCGGAGTGCAGCGTAGCTGCAGACCGGCCGCATGAGCGGCATTGGAGGCTCTTCTTACGGCAGCCAAAGGATCGTTGTTGTCCTCGGGGATGTTGAAGCCGGTCTCGAAGTTGAATTCGGTGATCGTGAAGCCCGCATTCCGGTCTCGTCCGGCATTCTCGACGATGGCCCTGCTGCACTTGTATGCGGTACCCGTTGCTCCGGGCAACGCCTGAGCGCTGGTCACATACTGAGGCTTCATGCCTGTGTCGCAGAGCCCATCGTTGGCGCCGTTGGCCCGCAGGCGAGTGATGTCGCCTCCGTCCGTGTTCTGATTATAGATGTCGAACTGTGAGCCAGCGTCGATGTACTGGAGGTAGAGTGCCAGCCAAATCTTGCCCGAGCTGGCCGTACTGGTCCTACTGCTGTTCGGCATTGTCGTCGTCACACCGATGTTCGATGCCCGGCTCGTGCTGGTTGTCGTCACCGCCGCGGTTGTGGTCGAGGTTGCCGGTGTCGAGGCTGTCGTCGCCGGAGAGAGCACTGTTGCCGTGTAGCTGGTCGAGAACCCCGCCAGTTCTGTGAGCTTTACGGTATAGGTCCCCGCAACAGATACGGTCTTGGAGACGCTGATGGGTCCTCGTGAGCAGACCTTCGTGTACGCCGTCTCGGTGTAGCCCCGGGAATTGATCAACGCCACCTTCATCTCGGCTCTGCCGCTGCAGTCGACGGTTACGGCAATGACCCCCGAGCCGCTCAAGAAGCTGTGAGACTTTGAGCTGGAAGCAACCAGCCATCCCTGGAACTGTGCGGTCGAACCCGAAGCATCTCCTCCTGAGGTTTCCCAACGAGATGCCGCGTCGATGTCGGCGCGTGGCAAGAAGGGAAACGTCGCACTGCCCGCCGGCGCCCCGAGCAGCAACGAGAGCGCCCCGACCAGGCTCAGGGCACAGATCACGGCCAGGGCGGCCCGGATCGGCGAAGGCCGGCCCAGGTGCGTCGCTCGATTCCCCCTGGAGTGGCGGCCATGCGCGGCTGTGCGGATAGCGGCGTCAACATCAGGATGCTGACGAGCCCTCAGATGTCGACCACTACGCTGTCTGGGCATTACACACCCCCGCCGCTCGGCGACACGATGGGTATGGGGATGCCGCCAAGCGCAGGCTCGGAGTCGGCCATGGGGGAAGGCCGACGCATGCTGGGACAGCTACCACCAATCGTACATGGCTGCAAGCTGGCGCCAACCGCTACATGGTCATCGCTCCTCGGGGGCGGCCGCGGGGACGCGGCCCAAGGAGGCGGTCCTTGAGCCGATCGCTGTGCCCTTGAGGGAGACGACCTCGTCGTGGTGGGTCCGGCCGCGCCCACGACCACCGACGCCACCGGGCCGTAGCAGCGAGCCCTCCACTACCCGCTACTATCATTAAAGTTCCGTAGGCACAGCGGTCGGGTCACTCTGTCTGCTCTGCTGGGGCGAGATGGTCGACAGCTGGAGGTGGGGGATGGCGAAGAGCGGTCATGTCTTCGTCAGTCACCACCATGTCGATGCTGCGCCGGTAGGGGCGCTCGCTGACGCGCTCACCGAGCGGGGCGTTCGAGTACGGCTCGGCCAGCAGGACATCGCCGACGCCTCCGACATTACTCGCGGGATCAGCCAAGAGATCGCCGGGGCCAAGGCGTTGGTGGCTTACTACTCCACGTCCTATGCGACCCGACGGGCCTGCCAGTGGGAGCTGACGGCGGCCCTGGTTGCCGGCGGCCACCACGGTAACCTCAGTCAGCGGGTCCTGGTCGTCAACCCCGAGCCACGCTTGTCCCACATCTACCCGCTCGAGCTTCGCAATGCGGTCTATAGAGTGCCATCGACGACCGACGACCAGGATGGACTGGCTCACCTGGCGGACCGGATCGCCCAGCAGGTCGCCGAGCTCAGCACCCCGCTGGGGACGATGGGGCCGCTTGCCGCACCGCGCTGGCTACCCGGGCCGCGGATCGGTCCGGCTCGGTTCGTGGGACGACTTCCTGAGCTCTGGCAGATCCACGCATGGCTGCGGGAAGGTGCGGACTCGATGGCGGCCGGCCCCCGACCGCCGGTACAGGTATGGGGCTTTGCGGGGGTTGGCAAGTCGCTGCTGGTGGAGGAATACGCGCTCCGCTTTGGAGGAGCCTACCCGGGCGGGGTCGTGTGGCTTGACGCACATGGACACGACAGGTTGATGGCGAGTGGAGCGCGGCTCCTCACCGGCCAGCTCGATGGCGAGCTGCGCGCTGCAACCTGGCAGACCGCGGTGGAGGCTGAGCTCCGCGCCATCGCGGCGGCGCTAGGGCTGCCGCTCAAGGACCTGGATCCCGATCAGCTACGCGCGGAGCTGGCCGCGGCGATCCAGGCGAGCGGGAAGCCCTGGCTGTGGATAGTCGACGACGTGCCGGACGGGCTGGAAGAGGAGCAGCTCAAAGGGCTACTCGGGCCGCATCCGCTCGCGGTGACGCTGCTCACCACCCGTGGTGAAGAAACCAACACGCTGGTTCGGGCTCTCAACCTCGGGATGCTGCCCATGACCGACGGCTACACGCTGCTGACCAGCCGCCGCAGCCCTCGTGGACTTGCCGACAGGCAGGTCGCCCGGGAGCTCGTCGCCGAGCACGGTGGGCACCCATTGACGCTCGACGTCGCTGCCGCCGCTCTGGCCCAAGCGGACGAACAGGCCACCGCGGCCGAGTTCCGCCGGCGGGGCGGACACCTGTCGCGGGGGCTGGCGAGAGAACTCGACCAGCTCCTGCCGCGCAGCCATTCGGCGGCCATCGCTCGCACCCTGGCGGCCAGCATCGGCCGGCTGAGCGAGGACGGCGCAGACCTGCTCCGCCTGGCCGCGGAGCTGGCCGCCACCCCGATCTCGATCCGAATGCTCACCGAGGTCTTCGCGACCGTTGACCAGCTCGAAGAGCCCCTGGCAGCCAGGCGGGCGGCCGGCGCGGTGTACCAGGCTCTCCTGGCGTCCCTGGCAAGACCGGCCGACGAGCGCGCCGACTGGTTCGAGGTTCATCCCTTGGTGGCCCACATGGCCCGCTCCACCGACCCAGACCCGGTGCGGCGGGCTGCGGTGCGCTCCGCGGCCGCCGCAGTGTTGGTCAGGGCGATCGAAGCTGCCGATCCACTGGATCGGCGAGTGCAACCTGCGCTGGCCGCGGCCAGCACGCACGCTCGCGCCCTGCTCAGCCACCCGGGCAGCGCCGTATCCCAGGCCGAGCTCTACCTGCTGGGAGCGGTTGCCCGCTCGGAGTATGCCTCTGGCCATCACTTGACCGCCGCGTCACTCTTCCAGCAGCAATGGGACGCCTGCCGTCGGGTGCTCGGCGAAGAGCATCCGGTGACACTGGCCGCGATGGACAACCTCATGGGCGCCCTGGATGCCACGGGAGGACAAATCGCTGGCCGGGAGCTGTACGAGCAAGTCCTCGCCATCCGCCGCCGGACGCTCGGAGAGGAGCACCCCGCCACGCTGGCCGCCACGATCAGCCTGGCCGAGTCGTACCAGGCGCTGGGGGAGCTCGTGGCGGCGCGACAGCTGCACGAGCAAGCCCTCGCCGCGTTTCGACGGAAGCTCGGGAAGGACCACCAGGTGACGCTGGAGCTGATGCGCAAGGTCGCCATGCTGCAGCAGGCCACCGGAGAGCTCGGCGAGGCTCGAGAACTTCACGAGCAGCTCCTTGCCGCACGCCGTCGAACAGGCGGCTGGGAGCATCCTGCCACACTTGACGCCCTGCACAGCCTGGCAGGGATCCTGTTCATGCTCGGGGAGCTCGACGAGGCCAGGGAGCTCTACCTCCAGGCCCTCTTTGCTCGCGATCGGACGCTCGGGAAGGAGCATCCCGACACACTCGCCGAGATGAGCAGCCTCGGCCTGGTATTTCAAGCCACCGGAGAGCTCGCCCAGGCCCGTGGGCTACACGAGCAGGTCGCTACCCTGAGCCGACGAGTGTTCGGCGAGGAGCACCCGGCCACGCTGGCCGCGATGAACAATCTGGCCGGGGTCCTGTACGAGCTCGGGGAGCTGACCGAGGCTCGAGAGCTTCACGAGCGGGCCGTTGCGGCGTGCCGGCGGGTGCTGGGCGAGGACCATCCCGACACCCTCACGGCGATGGCCAACCTCGGCCTGGCGCTCCACGACCTCGGGGAGCTGGAGCAGGCCTGTCGGCTACACGAGCAGGTCCTCGTCAGGCGCAGGCGGATACTCGGCGAGGACCATCCCGACACCCTGGATGCCACCAGCCACCTCGCCGCGACGCTCCACGACCTCGGGGAGCTCGACGCAGCTCGTCGGCTGCACGAGCAGGCGCTTGCCGCCTGCCAGCGAGTCTTTGGCGAAGATCACCTCGAGACACTGAGCGCGAGGAGCAGCCTCGGGCGGACGCTCCACGACCTCGGGCAACTTGCCGATGCCCGCAAGGTGCAGGAACAGGTCCTCGCATCCTGTCGGCGAGTGCTTGGCCCGGAGCATCCCGTCACGCTGGACTCGATGGCCGACCTTGCCACGACGCTCGACGCCGAGGGCCACCATCGGAAGGCGAACAATCTGCGTACGCTGGTCGAGCAACGCGCGGGTCGCATCCGTTCCTCGATGCAGTCCTGAACCTTGCCGACTACGTCGGCGGAGGTCGGCGTCCTAATTCCCGCGGATCGAGGTCGGACCTCCGCTAACCGGCCTAAGAGAACACTACGTCAGATACAGCATCGGTGCGCGATGCACCTTCCTCCCGTCCTGCCCCAGCTTCGCGCGGAGTACAGCCAGGGCCAATTGATATGCCTGCTTTGCATGGCTGGTGGTTGCCTTGTCCGTTACTGCGACTGCCGCACGCTGGTTGCCCTGGTGCTGATGAACTGTGCCGTACGCCCTGAGTACGTAATGTATACGACGATTATGGGGTCCAAATCAGCTGGTGGGCTGTGCAGTGTTCTACTTGCTTCGCGAACGGTCCATCGCGTCTGCATTCAAACGAAGGGGGAGCATGATGGCGCCCACGGTCGCAGTGCTGGGAGCAGATGGGTATCTCGGCTGGGCGATGTCCCTACATCTCTCGCGGCGTGGCTACCGTGTGATCGCGGTCGACAACCTGAGCAAGCGGCAGTGGGAGACGGAGGTGAGCGCCACCCCGCTGGCGCCGATCTCGTCGATGGAGACGCGCGTCGCGCGCTGGAGGGAGATCTCCGAGCGCACCATCGAGTGGCGGAACGTGGATCTGCGGGATGCCGACCAGACCCAACAGCTGATCGCCGACCACCGGCCTGACGCCGTCATCCACTTCGCCGAGCAGCCGAGCGCTCCCTATTCGATGATCGATCTCGAGCATGCCGCCTCCACCCAGCTGAACAATGTGCTCGGAACCCTGAACCTGTTGTTCGCGCTCAATGAGCACGCTCCTGATTGCCACCTCGTCAAGCTGGGCACCATGGGCGAGTACGGTTGTCCCAACATCGACATCGAGGAAGGCTGGATTACCATCCAGCATAATGGCCGTAGCGACCGGCTGCCCTTCCCCAAATTGCCCCACAGCTTCTATCACCTGTCGAAGGTGCATGACAGCCACAACATCATGTTCGCCTGCCGCGTCTGGGGACTGCGGGCAACCGACCTGAACCAGGGTGTCGTCTACGGAGTGCAGACCGAGGAGACGGCGCTGCACGAGGAGCTACGGACGAGCTTCCACTACGACTCGATCTTCGGGACGGCCCTGAACCGGTTCTGTACACAGGCCGCCGTCGGCCTCCCACTCACGGTCTACGGTCGAGGGGGACAGACGCGCGGCTATCTCGACATCCGCGACACCATGGCGTGCATCACACTCGCGCTCGAGAAGCCCGCCGAGCCCGGGGAGTTCCGTGTCTTCAACCAGTTCACCGAGCAGTTCAGCGTGGCCGAGCTTGCGGGTCTGGTCCAGCGCGTGAGGGCAGAATACGGCTTGGAGACCTCCATCGCTCACATTCCCAATCCGCGGGTCGAGTTGGAGGAGCACTACTACAACGCCAAGCATCAGCGCCTGCTCGATCTCGGTCTGCAACCGCATCTTTTGAGCGACACCCTGCTCGAGTCGATGATCCAGTGGGTGGAGCAGCACGCCGATGGAGTGGACGGGGTGGCGCTGCAGCATCCCAGCGTGACCTGGACGGGCGGTGCCAACCGGTACCTCCATCCGGCTTCGGAGCGGGACGGCGTGGCCGCCGTACGCGTCTGACGCCTCAGTTCGACACAGTTCGACGTCCAGCCAAGGAGAGGTGAATGCTGGACTCGTCACCTGCACCCCCGGAGCCACAGCCGCCGTCCTCGCCGCTGCCGATGGCGGCGCTCCGGCGACTCCGTTCGCGGTCGATCGTACTTCGTTCACCGACCGTGATAGACGGGACAAGGATCGTCAACGGCAAAGGCAACGGCTCGCCGCGTCATGATCGGGCCGTGGCCGACGGTGCCCACAATGGAAGCCCAGGAGGTGGCGTCAAACCCGAGGTGGGCGAGCTCGTACCGTCCTCACTCGTGCCAAGGGCCAGGCGCAGAGTGGCGCCGCCACCAGCGCCGCCACCAGCGCCCCCAGCGCCCATCCACACTCGAAAGCAGTTCATCGTGGTCGCCGCGCTGTTGCTACTTGCCGTCGTCGGCCTTGCCCTGACGACCAGGACCGTGTCGTTCAGACAGTCGACGACGTTCTCCGGCGAGGTGCAGGCGGCCGGCCAGCTGCCGGTCAACTTCACCACGGCTGGAAGGGTCGCCGACATCAAGGTGCGGATCGGCGACCGCGTGAAGGCCGGCGCCGTGCTGGCGACGCAGGACAGGGCCGTCGCCAAGCAGGCGCTCGCCGCCGCCGAGGCCGCGCTGCAGGCGGACAAGGCGCAGTTGGCCAGATTGGCCTCCTCGACCAGCCAGAAGACGCTGCTGGAGCTGGACGTCGAGCGGGCAAGAGCACAGCTTCTCGCGGCGCAGGCAGCGGCAGCGGCCGCGAGCACGTCGACGGCGCAGGAGGCGGCCCAGCAGAGGATTGCCGCCGCCGAGCTCGCGCTGGAGTCGGTGAGGAGAAAGCTGGAGGAGGAGACGCGCGGCGGGGAACCGGCCCGTAGGTCCGCCATCGAAGCAGCGATCCAGCGCGACAAGACGACGGTCGCGCTCGCCAAGGCGACGCTCCAAGACAAGCTGCTGCGCGCGCCGGTCGCTGGGGTAGTGCTCGATATCGGCGCGACCCCGGGCGTCTTCGCTGACAGCGCCGGCGTACGGACCTACCCCGACGCCGCCCCCGTCACCCAACGGTCGGAGGGCTTTTCCTTCCTGCCCAGCGCCCCGGATGCGCAGGCATCGCGGCCCAACAACGGCAACGGCTTCACCCCGCTGATCATCCTTGGGAACGACTCCCGGTGGCGGGTGAAGGCGCAGGTCCCGGAGTCGAAGATCGCCAGCCTGCAGACCGGGCAGGCGGTCGACGTCATGTTCCCGGCCCTGCCCGAGACGAAGGTACCGGCAACCCTGACGACCCGTGGGATGGCTCCCATATTTGTCGGCGACCAGGTGTACTACCCGGTGATCTTCGAGCTGAAGTCCACCCCTGACGACCTGCTTCCGGGAATGACGGCAACGGTGCATGTTCGGTGAATGGCAGCTGTCGCAATGACCTCGCCGTCGTCAGCCGGGAAGGGTGCCGCCGATGAGATTTGATCTCGTCCAGGAGGTGGGCGTTGCCCTGTTCGTCTTCGACCTGCTGGTCGTCGTCGGCCTGCTCTGCCTGCCGCTCCTCGGTGAGAACGACGACGACAGGGGCGATGGCGGAAGTGTCGTGGCACTGCCACGGCCGCATGCGGTGGGGGCTCTGCGCAGCCTCGTCGCCATCGCCTCCTTCGCAATGATCTCGCTTGTCTATGTCGCATTCGGCCTCTCGCCGGTGAACCGACTGTATGGCCGGCTGCTGGACGGCCTGACGAGCCTCGTGATCCGAGATCCGGCTCTCGTCGGGGCGTACACCGGCCGCGCCGACCTGGGAGCGCGATTCCTGGTCATCGGATACTTCATCGCCTTGGCTGTCTCCCTACGGGCGAGCCTCTGGCGTCGCCTCCTCATCGGCGTCGAGATCCTGCTCTACCTCCTCCTCGTGGCCTCGATCGACGCCATGATCATCGCGGTCGGGATCGTCACCGGTTGGCCTCTGCAACCCTTCTCGTTCGAGGGCAACCTTGTGGCCTTGTTCGCAGGGTTCCTCGTGATGGCTCGCATGTGCTTCACGACGTTTGCCCTGCCGAGGAAGCTCGCGCTGGCCCGGACCAGGCCCCGGTACGCCAGCGACACGCTCATCGCCGCCGCCGTCCTCGCCTTCGCAGTGATCATGGTCATGCTGAATGGCCTGGTGCTCGCGCCTTGGCTGGCAAGGGGTGAAGCGAGCCTGGGACCTCTGATGGTCGCCATCGCGGTCTGGACCGTGTTCTTCCCGCTGATCTACATGACCCTCCTGGTCGTCAACAAGATCGCGCAATGGACACCCGAGGCGGTCTCGGAGGGCCCGGCGATCGACTTCATCGTCCCGGCCTACAACGAGGAAGAGAACATCGTCGCCACGCTGGAGGCGATCGACCGCGCCGCGCAGCGCTACCGCGGGCCCGTGCGGGTACTCGTCGTCGACGACGGCTCGACCGACCGCACCGCCGAACTGGCGAACCAGGCCATGGCCAGGTTCCTGGGCGCCCAAGGCATCGTCCTCAGCGGCCAGCACCACGGCAAGGCGCGGGCCCTCAACCTGGCGCTGGCTGAGACAAGCGCCGACATCGTGATCCGCAGCGACGCCGACGCGCGGCTCGACCCGGACGCGCTCCGCTTCGTCCCCGGATGGTTCGCCGATCCCTCGGTTGGCGCCGTTTCCGGGGTCACGGTGCCCCGCAGCGAGGCGTCGTGGTACCGCAAGATGCGGGTTCTCGAGTGCCTGTACGAGTTCCGCCTGGCACGGCCCGGCCTGCAGTGCGTCGATGCCATCGGCTGCGTGCCCGGCATCTTCGCCGCCGTCCGTCGTGAGGCCGCGGTCAAGGTCGGCGGGGTTACCGAGGGGATCAACGCCGAGGACGCCGACCTCACCTTCAAGCTGGGACGCCTCGGCTACCGGATGGTGCTGGACCAGCGAATCCGGGTGTACGAGGACGTGCCTGGCACCTACGCCGGTCTGCGCGAGCAGCGCTTGCGATGGGCGCGCGGCGGGATGCACGTCTTCACGCGGCATGCGCCGTTCCGCGCGGGGGGAACCGGTCCCCGGAGCTGGTTCGTCCTGTCGAAGATGCTCTTCACGCGGGTCACCGCGCCGATGCGCCTGTTCCTGCTGATCTATGTGACAGAACTGGTCCTCCTGCGGCCAACGGTCCGTCACAGTCTCGGCACGCTGGTGTGGTCCATCGTGTTCACCATCATCCCGATGATCGCGCTGCGAGGCTCATTGCTGGTGGTCTTTCGAAAGTGGCGCCTGCTTCCCTACGTCGTTCTCTGGTATCCCTACCAGTTCATCAAGCGGCTGCTGATCATCGAGTCCCTGCTCACGTTGCCGACGCGGCCCGTCAGGGTTCCCGGGCCGGCCTGGCTCACGGGATGGGAGCGGGGCGAGCTCGCCACCAACAGGCAGACGGCGGTCACGGGGGTGGCGACCAGTGTTCGATGACGTGGCGAAGAAGGGGGCTGGGACCTAACCGTGGAGATCACCTATCTGGGACACGCCGGGATGCGGGTGGAGGAGCACGGATTCCGTCTTCTCATGGACCCGTGGCTGTCGCGACAGGGAGCGTTCTTGGGATCCTGGTTCCAGTTCCCGAGCAACCACCACCTCGACCTCCGTCGAGTGCTCGACTGCGAGTGGGTGACTGTCTCCCATGAGCACATGGACCACATGGACGCCTGGGTGCTTTCTCAGCTGCCCGCCTCCACGCGGGTGCTCATTCCGACCTATCCCTCGCCGAGGCTTCGCCGCCGCCTGGCGCGGGCGGGAGTGAGGAACGTTGTCGAGGTTCCCTCCTGGCAGCGGGTACGGCTCAACGACCGGGGCGACTGGCTCACGTTCATTCCTGAAGAATGTCCGAAGCTCCACGATGCCGGGGTCCTGGTCCATGCGGGCGGCGCAACGCTCCTGCACTGCAACGATGCCCGCTTGAGCGTCGCCCAGGTCCGACGGGCCTGTATGGAGGCGGGCGGCCGTCTGGACGTGATGGCTGTGCAGATGTCAGGCGCCAACTGGCATCCCATCTGCTACAACTACTCGGAGGAGGCCATCCGCAGGATCTCGGCCGAGAAGCGGATCGGCAAGTTCAAGTCGGTGGCGCGCCTCGTCGGGTCGACCTCCCCCACCCTCGCCCTGCCATTCGCCGGACCCCCCTGCTTCCTGGATCCCACGCTCGCGCATCACAACCGATGGATTCCCGAGCCGGGACGGTTTCCAGATCAGGAGCAGGCGGCGACGTGGCTGGCGAGGACGCTCAAGCGGCAGACGGTCCAGTACTGGATGCCCGGCGACCGCTACCAGCCCCTGTCGGGCCGGCTCGAGCGCGACCCTCGCTGGAGTGACTTCTCGTACTCGGAGATCGACGGCTACTTGGAGTCGTATGCGGAAGCCCACCGACCCGATCTCGAGCAGATCTACGCCGCGCACCCCAGTCCCGGTGATGATTTCGGTGAGCGATTCGCCGAGCACTTCGCTCGGCTGGGAGAGCTCAACTCGTTTTTCCTGGACCGCATCGGCATGACGCTCCGCTTCGACATCGAGGGGCCTGGTGGTGGCCGCTTCGATGTCCAGCTCGGGCCTCGGCGAGTGCGCGTCGACCTTCGCGGCAGGACACGGTCTGCCCAGTATGGGTTCCGTGTCGAGTCCCGATGGCTGGACCCGGTCATACGCGGCCAGATCGGCTGGGAGGATCTGATGCTCTCCCTGCGCTTCTCGGCCTGGCGCGACCCAGACATCTTCAACGATTACATGCTCATGTTCTTCAAGCACGCCGACGCACAGGCCCTGGCGGCCATCGAGGCATACGAGACGCAGCGGAACCTGCAGCAGGAGCGGGTGGTGGTCTCCAGCCCCCAAGGAAGATACGAGATCAGCCGGTATTGCCCGCACCGCGGGCAGGACTTCTCGGAGGGTGGGGTCGTCGAGGGGGGGACCATCCGCTGCCTTGCCCACAACCTGCAGTTCGACCTCGAGACCGGCGTCTGCCTGAACGCGGTCAGGAGCGATCCGATCGTGACAAGGCGGCTGGACGACACCGATGACTCGACCGGCGGGAGGAACGAGCCGGTCGATGCCGGCCGTGCTCGGGCTTGACGCGATCCGGGCAACCAATATCTGCGTGAGGGGGGATGATGCCGGAGGTCAACAGAGCCCAGGTGACTGAGGTTGTCGGGGAGCTGGCGTCGCGGAGTCCTGAGGAGATCCTTGAGTGGGCGCTCCAGAGCTTCGGGTCCCGGTTCGCGGTCGTCACCGCGTTTCAGGCGGAGGGCATCGTCATCACGGATATGGCTCGAAGGCTCGATCCGCAGGTGAGGGTGGCGACCGTGGACACGGGTCGCCTGCCCGAGGAGACCTACGAGGTGATCGAGGCCGTGCGCGCGCAGCTCCGGGTCGGTGTCGAGGTGATCGCGCCGATGGCCGAGGATGTCGAGGCCATGGTGACCGCGCACGGTCCCAATCTGTTCCGCAATGACCGGGCCCTCCGTCAAGCGTGCTGCCATCTGCGGAAGGTGAAGCCGTTGAACCGGTTCCTGGGCGGGTTGGACGCCTGGGCGACCGGACTTCGCCGGGACTCAGGACCGAGCAGGGGCAATGTGGCAAAGGTCGAGGTGGATCTCGCGCACGGCGGGATGGTCAAGATCAACCCGCTTGCCGACTGGACGAAGGAGCAGGTCTGGGACTACATCCAGGGCAACCGCCTGCCCGAGCATCCGCTGTATCGTCAGGGCTATACGAGCATCGGCTGTGCGCCGTGTACCCGGGCGGTGCTGCCGGGTGAGGGTGAGCGCGCCGGGCGGTGGTGGTGGGAGTCGGATGAGCAGCGGGAGTGTGGAATCCATCAGCTCTTCTCGGGCGACTAGCTAGCTAGGGTCGGGTCCTTGCGCTACCAACCACACCGGAGCGAGGCGCAGCCTGGCCACCGGCCCAGGCGCACCTTGACAGTCGTGGCCATCGTCGTGGTCGCGGCGGTGGGCTGCGGGAGCCTTCTCGCCCTGGCGCGGGACCTGGCCGCCGGGGATGGCCGAACCGCTGCCGGCTCGGGGCAGCTGGCGTCGACCAAGGCCGGCAGCGGAGTGGTGCGGATCGACCCTGCGACCAACCGGGTGGTCGGGAGGCTCCCGTTGCCGGGCGCCAACATGGTGGCGACCGGGCTCGGCTCGGTCTGGGTGACCGGCACGGTCGCCAACAAGCGGGCCGTGGTTCGCATCAGCCCGGAGTCGACCCAGCTCCTGGCGCAGGTGGCGCTTGAGCCGTTCCGGGTGGTCTACCCCGCCGACCTCGCCGTTGGGGCGGGTGGGGTCTGGGTCCTCGGCGGTGACGCCGTCTACCGGCTCGATGCGGCCAGCAGGCGACGAACGAGGATCCCGATCCGGGACGCGAACGTGGTGCGGCCTGGGATCGCCGCGGGTGACGAAGGGGTGTGGGTCTCCAACCCGGAGAAGGGCGCGGTCGACCGGATCCATCCCCCGGGGCGTCCGAGCGATCGCGCGATCACGGTCGGGCGCTTCGCCAGCGGGCTGTCGCTCGCGGGCGGGTCGATCTGGGTGACGAACGACCGCGAAGGGCTGCTCACCCGCGTCGACCCCGTCCAGAACCGAGTGACCAGGATCTATCGGGTGCCTGGAGCCTCCGGGTCCGCCGCGGTCGGGGCCGGGGCGGTCTGGGTGGTGGACTCGACGACGGGAAGGCTTGCCAAGGTGGATCCGGACTCCGGCCGGGTCACGGTCGTCGACGTCGGCCACCGAGCGACCTGGGTGGGCGTCGGCCACGGATCCGTCTGGGTCGTGAACGGCGGGGATGGCATCGTCTCGAGGATCGATCCAGCGACCCTCCGGGTGACTGCGACCATCCCGGTTGGACCGCGACCCTACGCGCTTGCGGTTGATGAGGCGGCGGTCTGGGTCACGCTGCTGGGCCCGGTCGGGCATCCTCACTGAGCTTCAGCGCTTGCCCCGTCTTCGGGAGGCTCGCTATGGAGCCCGGCATTGCCGGGCTGCGGCCCCTTCCGACAGCATCCGCAGCAACATGACGCCGTTGGCCGGGCTGGGAGCGGCCCGCGGCACGTTGAGAAAGAACCCGTCGACGAGCGCTCGCACCGACGTGGCTGCGGCGTGCAACGTCGCTCCGCTGACCGGCGTGCCCTGCAGGTTCGCGGTCAGCCCGGACAGGAAGACGACCTGGGGGTTGGCGGCGAGCGCCTGGGCACGCGTCTGCCTCACGTACTCCCGGTAGGCCGACGGGTCCTGCTCCAGGGTCTGCGCCTGCACCTCCAGGATGTCTGCGTGTCGCGCGGCCGACTCGGCGATCCGGTGTCTGACATACGCCTGCCGGTTGGTCTCACCCCTCAGTTTCTCCTGCCGGTTCATCAGGTCGTTGGACGGTGTCAGGATCACCTTCCAGCCATGCGCCCGAGCCAGGGCGGAGAACCGCTCCATGTAGGTCGTCACGTCGCGCTGCTCGGCAGGCGGGGTGAGCGTCCAGGCCTCGGGGTCGTAGAGCACGGCCCTGATGGACGGGTGCATCCTGGCCGCGTCGACCACGCCGCGGAACTCGGCATAGCTCTTGAAGTTGGCGGTCGGGACGCTGGTCCAACCCGGTGGGGTCGGGTTCTCGTCAGGTCGGCCGGTGATGAACACCGACGGCTTGTTGAGCGCCCGGTCGCTGGCCACCGGGTCCACCCGCCGCAGGTTCTCGAGGGTCGACCTGGCCAGCACCAGATGTGTGGGCCATGCCGTCTGCTCGCCGTTCGGGCACGCCACGGTGGTCTCGGTGGCCGGCGTGTCCGGCTGGAGCGCGCCACCGGTCGTGCCGGTGGGTCGCTCGACTGCCTGCCGGTCGTTGGCGCAGGCCGCGGTCGACAGGACGAGGCAGATGCCGGCGAGGACCGCCCGGTGGTACCGGCGAGGCCGGGAGCCCCGGGCGGCCTCTACTGCTTGCCGGACGACGTCAGCCTCCCCTCCCGGCCTGGTAGTGGGCCAGGACCCGGGCGCTGCTGAGGGCTGTGGGGTAGATGGCCACCTCGTCGAGGTCGGCGCCTATGTATGCGGAGCTGGTGGTGGCCCGGCCGATGTTCAACGCGTTCGCGCTGGTCGTCATCGTCGCGTTCGCACCTGCCATTGTCACGTCGACGCCGTCGACGTAGATGTGCACGTCAGCACCGCTCTTGGTGGCCACAACGTGATGCCACGCCTGGTCGACGATCGTCACCGCCGAGCTGGCCGTGGCGGTCGCACCGGTTCCGCCGGGAAGCAGCACGACCCTGTTGTTGCTGCCGAATCCAAGCGCTGCAGGCCCGGTTCCCTTGTGCAAGAGACGTTGCGTCACACCCTGGGTTGCGCCCCGCTTGACCCACAGCTCGTACGTGAAGGTGTCCCCGACGTCCATCGGGCCGTTGTCGGCCACGCTCACATAGTCGTCGACGCCGTCGAAGCGGGCGGCCAGGTTGGCGTCGCTGGACAGCGCGCCCGGCACGCCGCGGGTCACGCCGCCGTTGTACCTGCCGCCAGCGGCGTTACCTGTCTCGTCCAACGCGTTGCCTGTCGTCTCTGCCAGGCGCCAGTAGCCAACCGGGCTGTCCGCCATGACCGCGTCGCGGTAGGGGGTGGCTGGTGGTGGAGGAGCCGTCACGGTGAAGTCGGTCTGGCTGGTGGCGGTCCCGCCCGCGGTGGTGACCCGGATCCGACCGGTCGTCGCCCCCGACGGCACCGTCGCGGTGATGTGGGTGTCCGAGGCCACGGTGAACTGGCTCGCGGCCACGTTGTTGAACGTCACCGCGCTGGCCCCGGTGAGGTCGGACCCCGAGATGTCGACGACGGTACCGATGTCGCCGCTGGTCGGCGCGAAGCCGGTGATGGTGGGAGAGGGCGGGCCGGAGCCGCTGGCCACCTCGGTCCAGGCGGCGACCGACGGCACGCCCGAGGAGGAGACCAGGAACAGCATGTAGTCACCGGGAGGTGCCTGGCGACCGTTGGCCGGCCCGGTGACGTTGAGGGTGTCGCCGGTGACGGTGAAGGACAGGTCGACGTGCCGCTGGTCCTGGTGCAGCGAGTGGGTCGCCGAGCCGGGACGGATCAGCGCGACGCGGGCGATCGAGGATGCGTCCGGACTGGTGACCGTGAAGCTGTCGCCGTAGCCGACCGACGAGGGGGCGTCGCCGATGGTCGGGCGGGGACCCTTGAACAGGTAGGGCGGCGAGTAGATCTCGCCCTTGGTCTGCATGGTGCCGTTGTCGTGGCCGGCGGACAGCACCCGCCCATCGGGCAGGAGCACCGCGGTGGAGTGGTACACCCGGGGCGCCTGCTGCGCCGCCATGAGGCTCCAGGTCTCGGTGGCCGGGTCGAACACCTCCGACTGCAGCACCGGGTTCGTGTAGGCACCGCCTGTGCCGCCGCCCACGGCGAGCACCTTGCCGTCAGGAAGCAGGACGGGGTTCAGCCACACCCGGCCGATGTTCATCGGGCCGGTCGACCGCCACGCCGGCGACGCCGAGGAGAAGTCGATGATCTCCGAACTGGCATCCGCACCGCCGGTATCACCCGGCCCACCGAATGACAGGATCTTGTTGGAGCCGGGCAGGAGCACGGAGCCGCCGGACTCGCCCCGGCCGCCATTGACGGTCAAGGCCGACGCCGCCCAGGTGTTGGTGGCGGGATCGAACAGCTGGGTCCTGGCCACGTTGGTGTTGGCGATCTTTCCGTTGGGCAGGAGGTGCAGCCTGGGGTAGTTCCCGAACGCGCGGTTGGCCGTCGACGGGAGCGTCGTGATCGTGTTGGCGACCGGGTTGTAGGAATCGACCGTGATCGCCTTGGTGGAGGTCTTGGTGTTCTTGAAGCCGCCGAAGACCAGCACACGACCGTCCGGGAGGGTCACGTTGGTGGGATACCACCGCTCCTCGGTCAGCAGCGGCGCGGAGCTGAAGGTGCCACTGGCGGGATCGTAGATGTCGTTGTTCTTCACGCCCAGCCCGTAGGCGCCGGCATGGACATGGCCACCGGTGATGAACACACGCCCGTCGGGGAGGAGCGAATGCCCGGAGCAGAAAATATCCCGAGCCCAGTTGAGGCTCACGTTGGTGAGCGCGCCGGTGGTCGGGTTCCAGACATAGGCATCGCTGCCCACCGACCGGACCGGGTACGAGAAGAGCAGCACCTTGCCGCCTGGAAGCACGGTGCTGTGGATTCCCTTGACCCCCATCTCGAATGGGGCGCTCCACTGCCCCACCACGGACGGGTCGGCGGCCTGCGCGCTCGCCTTGGGCGGCGATTGAACCGAGAGCCCGAGACCAAAGATGATAACCAGGATCGCTGCAAACCGGAGCGGGCGCTTTGCAGTCATGGCGGACGCTTCCCCCCTAGATCTCGGATCTCGCCAGTATCGCCCCTACCGCACGATCATTCCGACTCAGGGGAAAGGGCGCACCCTGTAGTTGCCGTAGATGAGCTACGTCATGGCCAGCGTAGGAAGTGAATAGCGAATGGTGAACCGCGCTCCTGCTCCGACACAACTAGCCAGCTGGGATAGGCCAACCGGACGAACGCTCCTACGGTGAATGAGGCTGGCGGCGCGCGGGAACGTCCGAGGAATGTGGCGCTCGACGACACTTCAGGCAAGTTCCTCGGGGGAGGCTTTATCGATGCTCGACGCCACCATCGGTCCTCGACCGGCCTGGATCCCTGGCCATGCCCGGCGTCACCAGCGAACAGGGGACTTGGACACTCGTTGGATGCCCACCTGTCAATGTGGCTGGGTCTTCTACTCGAGCGTACGCAACCTGCGCATCGCTGACCGCACCCACGGCTTCCATCTGGACCGGGTGCACCGGGCCAAGATGTCGAAGGCAGCTCAGGGCGGCGTCTCACGAGCGGTGTAACGGCCCCCACGCACGATCGACGTGATGCCCCCATACGACGGTGGTAGCGGTCATGCCTAGCCTCTCGTAGGCCACCGGACAGTAGGTCCTCGAGGCGAGATCCCTATACGCTTTCCTCTTCGCGGCCAGCCAAGGACCAGGATCACCATGGCTCGGGACCTGTCGGTGTTCGTGCACGAGCTCGGCCTCTGTGAGACTGACGAGATCGGCCCCCGCACCCGCATCTGGGCGTTCGCCCACGTGCTGGCCGGGGCCCGCATCGGGGCCGACTGCAACGTCGGCGACCACGCCTTCGTCGAGGGCGGGGCGGTGGTCGGTGACGGGGTCACCATCAAGAACGGCGTCCTGCTGTGGTCGGGGGT
>Ga0081538_10002009_pt1 | contig 20322 bp, 17 predicted proteins | sample TabmetS5T2R1_FD_71022 | JGI IMG/M metagenome (GOLD analysis project Ga0081538, IMG submission 71022) | Tabebuia heterophylla rhizosphere microbial communities from the University of Puerto Rico - S5T2R1 | ecosystem: Host-associated > Plants > Roots > Rhizosphere ...
GAGGATCCACGAGTTTGCCTGCTACGAACCGGTTCTTGCCCAACGAAACTCGTGGATGGTCGTGCCAAGCACGACCATGACGACGGGGCAATGCCCCATCGTCACCCCGCCTGCTCCGCCGGCATCACGAAGCTGGCCATCACTTTTTTCACGCCGGCCTTGTCGAACGCGATCTCCAGCTTGTCGCCTTCGGAGTGCAGCACCTTTCCGTAGCCGAACTTCTGGTGAAAGATGCGCGCGCCGCTGGGATAGCGGCCGGTGCCGGTCTGCACCACCGCTTCGGCGCTGAGGTCGATCAGCTCGCCGCCGCGCCGGCCGAAGCCTTCGCGCAACGGCTGCCGGCCCCAGCCGGATTGCGGGCCCATGTAGCGCTCCGACGGCCGCCACAGATGCTCCTCGTCGCGCTCGATATGCGCCTTGGGCAATTCCGCGATGAAGCGCGAGGGCAGCGCGTTCTGCCACATGTTATGGACGCGCCGGTTGGCGGCATAGGAGATCAGCGCGCGCTTCCTTGCGCGCGTGATGCCGACATAGGCGAGCCGCCGCTCCTCTTCGAGTCCCTTGAGGCCGTTCTCGTCGAGCGAACGCTGCGAGGGGAACAAGCCTTCCTCCCAGCCCGGGAGGAACACGATATCGAACTCCAGCCCCTTGGCGCCGTGCAGGGTCATGATGGTGATCATCTCGCCGTCCGAAGTGGCGGCGTTCTCCATGACGAGCGAGACGTGCTCGAGGAATCCGCCCAGGCTGTCGAACTCCTCCATGGCGTGGATCAGTTCCTTGAGGTTCTCCAGCCGGCCTGGCGCCTCGATCGACTTGTCGTTCTGCCACATCGCGGTGTAGCCGGATTCGTCGAGCACGATCTGCGCCAACTCGGCATGCGGCGTGGTCTCCGCCAGCTTGCGCCAGGTCTCGAGATCGCGCACCAGCTGCCCCAGGTTGCGGCGCGGCGCCGGCTTCAGCTCGTCGGTCTCGACGATGCGGCGCGCCGCTTCCGGCAGCGAGATGGTCGAGGCGCGCGCGAGATCGTTGACCTGCTTCAGCGTCGCGTCGCCCAGGCCACGCTTCGGCACGTTGACGATGCGCTCGAACGCGAGGCCGTCGTCCGGCTGGTTGACCAGGCGCAGATAAGCGAGCGCATCGCGAATCTCCTGCCGCTCATAGAAGCGCGGACCGCCGATCACGCGATAGCGCAGGCCGAGGGTGATGAAGCGCTCTTCGAACTCGCGGGTCTGGAAGCCGGCGCGCACCAGGATCGCGATGTCGTTCAAAGAGACACCCCTGCGCTGCAGGCTCTCGATCTCTTCGCCGATCTTGCGCGCCTCCTCTTCGCCGTCCCAGGCGGCGGTCAGCTTCACCTTCTCGCCCTCGGCCATGTCGGTCCACAAGGTCTTGCCGAGGCGCCCTTCGTTCTGCGCGATCAGGCCGGAGGCGGCGGCGAGAATGTGCGGCGTCGAGCGGTAGTTCTGCTCCAGGCGGATGACCTTGGCGCCGGGGAAGTCGTGCTCGAAGCGCAGGATGTTCTCCACCTCCGCGCCGCGCCAGCCATAGATCGACTGGTCGTCGTCGCCCACCACGCAGATGTTGCGATGGGCCTGCGCCAGCAGCCGCAGCCAGAGATACTGCACCACGTTGCTGTCCTGATACTCGTCGACCAGGATGTAGCGGAACTGCTTCTGGTAGCGCGCCAGGATCTCCGGCTCCTTGCTGAACAGCGAGACGTTGTGCAGCAGGAGGTCGCCGAAGTCGCAGGCGTTCAGGGTCGCGAGCCGCTGCTGGTATTCGCGGTAGATGCCGAGGATGCGCCCGCCGCCGACCTCCGCCTGCTCCGCCGCGCTCACCTTGTCGGGGGTCAGGCCGCGATCCTTCCAGCGCTCGATGATGCCGAGCACCACGCGCGACGGCCATTTCTGGCTGTCGAGCCCTTCGGCCTGGATGATCTGCTTGATCAGGCGCAGCTGGTCGTCGGTGTCGATGATGGTGAAGTTGGGCTTGAGGCCCGCCGCCTCGGCATGGATGCGCAGGATGCGCGCGGCGAGCGCATGGAAGGTGCCGAGCCACCAGCCTTCGACCGGCCGGCCGATCAACTGCGCCACGCGCGCCTTCATCTCGCCCGCAGCTTTGTTGGTGAAGGTCACAGCCATGATGTCGAACGGCCGCGCCTTGCCTGTCATAAGCAGATGGCCGAGCCGCGTGGTCAGCGCGCGGGTCTTTCCCGTGCCGGCGCCGGCCAGCACCAGCACCGGTCCGTCCTGCGTCAGGACAGCCTCGCGCTGCCGGTCGTTGAGGCCGGCGAGATACGGAAATTTCAGATCGAGGTCGAGAGTCGAATCATTCATTGCGGACCTTATACACGGGGGCGGCGCAGCTTGACAGGGCAAGCCGCCACGGCTGAAAACCCTCTCCAATCAACAGCTTTCGCAAGGAGGATGCGCATGCCGAGCGCAGCCGAAACCATCAGCCTGCCGGGCGCCATGCCGGGCACCCAGCGCCAGTTGCGGGTCTTCTCGTTCGGCGATCCTGGCGCGCGGCCCAAGGCCTATCTGCAGGCCGGACTGCACGCCGACGAGCCAGCCGGCATGATGATCCTGCGTGAGCTGTGCAAGCTGCTGGCGGCCGCCGAAGACGCCGGCGAGATCTCCGGCGAGATCGTCGTGGTGCCGATGGCCAATCCGCTCGGCGTCGACCAGGCGCTCAACAGCGCGATCATGGGCCGCTTCGAGCTGCGCTCCGGTGCCAATTTCAACCGCGCCTGGCCAGATCTTGTCAGTGGTCTCGCCGATTCCGTGCGCAAGCGCATTGGCAAGGATGCGGAGGAGAATGTCGAGCTGGTGCGGCGCGAGATCAAGCGGCGGATCGCCGCACTGCACCCGGAGAGTCCGGTGATGGCGCAGCGCATCGCCCTCGCCCGCCGCGCCTATGACGCCGACCTGGTGGTCGACCTGCATTGCGACGACGAGGCGCTGCCCTACATGATGGCGCCGGACGAATCGTGGGACGAGGCCAAGCGCTTCGCCGCCGATGTCGGCGTCCATTCGCTGCAGCCGAATGGCGAGAGCAACGGTGCGCATTGCTTCGACGAGTGTTTCTCCGAGCCCTGGCAGGCGCTGCACAAGGAATTCGGCGAACGCGTGCCGCTCGCCTGCAACGCCTTCACCTTCGAGATGGGCGGCGTCCTGGATGTCGACCCCAAGCAGGCGCAGCGCTATGCCCAGGGTTTCTTCCGCTATCTCAGGCGCATCGGCTGCATTGCGGGCGCGGCGCCGAAGCATCGCGCCAACGGCCTCAACGAGTTCCGCACGTTCGAGATGCTGGACAGCCCGGCCGGCGGGCTCCTGCTCTATCGCCAGCAGCTCGGCGACTGGGTGTCACCCGGCGATGTGCTGGCGGAGATCGTCGATCCGACCGCGCCCGATCTCGACAGCGAGCCGGCTGTCATCAAGGCCAGCATGAAAGGCTGCGTGGTGTCGCGCCGCCTGTCGCGCCAGGTCGCGTTCGGCGATTTCGTAGTGATGCTCGCCGGCCACGATCGGCCGGCGAGCGGCAGGTCGAAATCGCTGATGGACTAGGGTTCAGCGTGGGCGCCGTCCGATGACGCCAACGATCCGCTCCAGCCCTGCATCGCGCAGCAGGTAGTCCGGTAGCGGCTCTGCCGAGGGCCTACGCCACCGGCGTGTTAGCCTGGCGATCATCCTCGACCGCCAGTTCGTTTCACCAAGCCGGATCGCCACGGATCGCGGCTGCACCAATAAGCTAGTCACGTTCTTTCTCCAATCCGCCCGCCGCATGGCGGGCGGAGCCAGTGTTGTCCCCACATTTGAATCGTCGCCTTTGAGTCTTGGGCGCCGCTTGTCTTATCGCTGCGCCTTCGCTCCGAGCGGCGGATGGTCTTCCGCTTCGGTATCGTGGTAGCGGCGTCCCGGGATCAGCATCGAGACCTGCCGGCGGTAGTCGCGGTATTTCTCGCCGAACATGTTCACGAGATCGCGCTCTTCGAACCAGATCCCGATCAGGATGTAGGCGGTGCACGCCACCGAGAACAGCAGATGCCCCACGGTCATGGTCGGCGCCGCCCAGAAGGCGATGATGAAGCCCATATAGAGCGGATGGCGCACGCGCTTATAGAGGAACGGCGTCCGGAATTGCGGCTCCGGCGTCTTCCAGCCCATCAGCCGCGCCGCGACCTGGCGCAGGCCGAACAGCTCGAAGTGGTTCAGCAGGAAGGTCGACAGCAGCAAGATGCCCCAGCCCAACCAGAACAGGCCGTGGATGACCGCGACCGCGATCGGATCGGTGACGCTCCAGACCACGTCCGGCATCGGTCGCCACTGCCACAACAGCAGCGCCAGGGCCGCGGTCGCGAACACCACGAAGGTGCTGCGTTCGACCGATTTCGGCACGATCCGGGTCCACCAGCGCTTGAAACCCTGGCGCGCCATCACGCTGTGCTGGACGGCAAAGACGCCGAGCAGGACGACATTGATGATCAGCGCTTCGAGCAGCGGGCCCGGGGTCCCGGAATCGATGGTCTTCGGCACGATGATATTGCCGATGAAGGCGATGGCGTAGGCGAATGTAACCAGGAACGCTACATATGCGACCATGCCGTAAAGCACAGCAAGTATCCCTCCCATGACGATTCTCCTTTCGTGTGGGGTGGGAAGGGTCTAGTCCTCGGCTGTCAGCAGGCCCGCAATCTGCAATCAAAGAACCGTCAAAAGCGCGACAGATTGTGTGGTAGCTTCCACAACGCACGAAGGTTGCGCCGGGACGTGATGGGGCTCACTGTGGATCAGCCCCGTCTGGCGTTAACGAATAACGGTTTTGGGGCCAGGGCTATATGGCGCAGATCTACGTAAGCATGCTGGGCGGGTTTGCCGCCGGTGGGCCGGACGGGGCGCCGCTCGCCCTGCCCACCCGGAAGGCGGAGGCGGTGCTGGCGCTCCTGCTGTGCCGGAGCGGCGAGGCGCAGCCGCGCGAGCGGCTGATCGGCCTGCTGTGGGGCGACCGCGGCGACAAGCAGGCCCGTCACAGCCTCAGCCAGACTCTGACCGCCATCCGCGCCGCGATCGGCGGTGCGACCGATCCGTTCATCGCCGAGCGCGAGACCGTGGCCATCCAACCTGGCACGATCGGCGCCGACGTCATCGACCTTGACGCGCTGGCGGAGCGCGACGATCTCGACAGCCTGCGCGCGGCTGCCGATCTGTGCCGGGGTCCGCTGCTCGAAGGCTTCCGGGTTCACGATGCGGCATTCGACGAATGGCTGGCACAGGAGCGCACGCGCTTTCATCAGCTCGCCGTGTCCGTGCTGACCAAGCTTGCCGCGCACGAGGCCGTTGCCGGCGACGCGGCCGCGGCCAGCATGGCGCTGGAGCGCGCATTGGCAATGGACCCGCTGTCGGAAGAGGTTCATCGCCGGCTGATGCGTCTCGATCTCGACGGCGGCAACTACAACGCGGCGATCCGGCGCTACCGCGCCTGCAGCGAGGTGCTGAAGCGCGAGCTCGGCACCGTGCCGGAACCGGCGACCACCGCGCTCTATCAAGAGGCGCGCAACCGGCTCAAGGATGCACCCGCGCCAACGCTCGTTGCCACGGATCGATCCGCCATGGGCGACGAGAAGCAGGACATCCGCTTCTGCGTCACCGCCGACGGCGTGCGCATCGCGTTCGCGAGCGCCGGCAAGGGACCGCCGCTGGTCAAGTGTGCGAACTGGCTGAATCATCTGGAGTTCGATTGGCAAAGCCCGGTCTGGCGCCACCTGATGCGCGAGCTCAGTTCCGAGTTCCGCCTCATCCGCTACGATGAGCGGGGCAACGGCCTGTCCGACTGGAAGGTCGACGACTTCTCCTACGAAGCTTTGGTGCGCGACCTCGAAAGCGTGGTCGACGCCGCCGGGCTCGACCGCTTTCCGCTGCTGGGGATGTCGCAGGGTTGCGCGGTCGCCATCGGTTATGCGGTGCGCCATCCCAAGCGCGTGACGCGCATGGTGCTGCATGGCGGCTATGCCAAGGGCTGGCGCGCGCGAGGCAACCTCTCCGAGATCGCCAAACGCGAAGCGATGCAGACCCTTGTGCTCGAAGGCTGGGGCCAGGAGAATCCGGCGTTCCGCCAGATCTTTGCCTCCTGGTACATCCCGGACGGCAGCCCCGAGCAGTGGCGCTGGTGGAACGACCTGCAGCGGATCTCGACCTCGCCGGAGAATGCGGTCCGGCTGATGACCGATCTCGGCAAGATCGACGTGAGCCACTTGCTGGCGCAGGTTTCTGTTCCGACACTGGTGCTGCACAGCGTGAACGATGCCGCCGTGCCGTTCTCGTCCGGGCGCGAGCTTGCCAGCTCGATTCCCGGTGCGCGCTTCCTGCCGCTCGACAGCCGCAACCACTTGATCCTGGACCATGAGCCGGCGTGGCCGCGATTCGTGGAAGAGATCCGCGCATTTCTCCACGAGGATGACAAAACGGCGCGGCGCCGCTCGGCCGGGTGAGCTTGACTCTTTCAGGACGGGCGGGCGTAATTTGCGCTTCCCCGTCATTCGAAGAGTTCTTTCATGAGCAAAGTCGTTCAGCGCATCGATCTGGATTCCATGAGTCCAGGCACCGAGCGTTTCGTGAAGGCACACCGCTACGGCAAGCCCGGCGCGCGGCCGAAGGCCTATCTGCAGGCTTCGCTCCACGCCGACGAGATTCCGGGCATGCTGGCGGCGCACCACCTGATAGGGCTGCTCGACGACGCCGATGCGCGCGGCGAGATCAAGGGCGAGATCATCGTGGTGCCGGTCGCCAATCCGGTCGGCGCCGGCCAGGTCATCAACACCACCTTCGCCGGCCGCTACGATTTCCGCAGCGGCATTAATTTCAACCGGCGCTGGCCCGACCTGTCGCAGGGCCTCGCCGCCAAGGTGAAGGGCAAGCTCGGCAAGGACGCCGAGGCCAATATCGCGATCGTGCGCAAGGCGCTGGGCGAGATCGTCGATCAGATCTATGCGGTGGGCGAGAATGCCAAGCTGCGGCGCGAGCTGATGCGCCTCGCCTACGATGCCGACTTCGTGCTCGACCTGCATTGCGACGACATCGCGCTGATGCACATCTACACCACCAACACCTTCTGGCCGCGCGCCCAGGACCTGGCCGCCGAGGTGGGCGCGGCGGCGGTGCTGCTGTGCGACGATTCCGGCGCGGCTTCGTTCGACGAGAGCTTCTTTCTGCCCTGGTACCGGCTCCAAAAAGAGGTGGGGACGGACTATCCGGTGCCGGCGCCTGCGTTGACCTCGACCATCGAGTTCCGCGGCCAGGCCGACGTCTATGACGAGCTGGCGAGCCAGGATGCGCGCGGCTTGTTCCGTTTCCTGCAGCGGCGCGGGCTGATCGCCGGCGATCCCGGGCCGGTGCCGGCGCTGAAAGCCAAGGTCACCAACCTCGATGCCTGCGAGATTTTGCGTACACCGAAGGCCGGCATCATCGCCTATCGCAAGCGCGAGGGCGACGTGGTGAAGGCCGGCGACGTGATCGCCGACATCGTCGATCCGCTGGCCGACGATCCGAAGAAGGCGCGCCTCGAGCTGCGCTGCCAGTCCGACGGGCCGATCCTCTCGACCCGCGCCATGAAGGCGGTGGCGGCGGGCGATTCGGTCGTGATGATCGTCGGCGACAAGGCGATGCCCAATCCGACCGGATTGATGCTGAGCGACTAGGCGATGGCCGCGCTTACCGTCTTCGGCGCGGTCGGATCGGGCTCCATTCCGGTCGAGGCAACGCTGACTTTGCTCGGCATTCCCTACGACCTGGTGGAAGGCGTCACGTGGGTCGACGAGGCCGCGCGCAAGCGCGTCGAGGTCGTGAATCCGATGCGCCAGGTGCCGGCCGTGGTCCTTCCATCGGGCGAGATCATGACCGAGAGCGCCGCGATCCTGATCCACCTGGCGGACGCGCATCCGGAAGCGCGGCTGGCGCCGCCGGTCGGCGATCCCAGGCGCGCGCAGTATCTGCGCTGGATGGCCTATGTGTCGTCCGCGATCTACGCGCTGTTCTGGATCAAAGGCGATCCGATGCGGATCGCCGCAAGCAAAGATGATGCGCCGCGGGTGATCGACCGCGTCCACGACCGCATCGCCGCCTGCTGGGCCAACATGGACAAGCAGATCGCGCCCGGCCGCTACATCCTTGGCGACGAGCTGTCGGTGCTCGATCTCTACGTCACCGTGGTCTCGCGCTTCGGCCCCTGGCGCACGCGCTTCTACAAGACCGCGCCGAAGATGGCCGAGATCGTCCGCCGCGTGGACGCCGATCCGCGCCTCAAGGACTTCTGGGCGCGGCGGTATCCGTTCGAAGAAGGGTGGGAGCGGTAAGCGGCGCTGTCGGCACGCCCCCCACATGTCACCCCGGCCAAGCGAAGCGCGAGCCGGGGCCTATGCGCCGACGCCGCAACGCTGATGGACCGTATGGGTCCCGGATCACGCCACGTCGTCGCTGCGCTCGACGCGGCTGTCCGGGATGACAGTCTTTCGGCTACCCCCGCCGCTTGTTGCCGATCGCGATGCCGCGCCCTGCTTCCGGCGGGCGTGGCAGCGCATCGTGCGCCTGCTTGATCTCCGCCAACTTGTCGAAGAACTCGTCCGGCATCTCGGCCACCCGACGCTCGTTGAAGTTCACGAACAGCAGCAGCCATTCGCAGGTGGCGGCGATGCTGCCGTCGGTCTTGCGCATGATGTTGAACCAGCGGATGCGCTTGCGGTCGAAGTCGAGGAGGATGGTCTCGACCGAGAAGCTCTCCCCCAGGAACAGCTCGCCCTGATAGGTGATGTGGTTCTCGGCCGCGAAGGTGGTGAAGCCGCGCGCCTGGACCTCGGCGAAATCCAGTCCCCAATGGCGGTAGACCCCGTAGAAGGCGTCGTCGAACGCCTTGAGGTAGAAGGCCACGTTCATGTGCTTGTTCTCGTCCACCCACTCGGGCAGGACCTTCAGATCGCTCCAGACGAATGGGGCGGGAATCGACATCATTTTCCTCGGAGTGAATGAAACGATACAGAGTGCGCCGCAACATGCCGGGGCGCTCCGCCGCCGGTCAAGCATGGCGCCGATACATCCCCAGCGCAGCTTTGGGAAAACCTGCGGGAAAGCGGCCGGCGCCCTGCGGAATGACGGGCCGCCCGGCAGACTGACCTGCCGCAGCGCATCAGGGCCATCACCCTGTCGCGATAGTGGCAAGATTATGACCTGGGCGTTGACTCCGCTTGCGCAACGGCCCTAGGTTTCGGCCAAGGCAGCCGGGAAATTCAAACAAGATCAAGGCTGTCCGATCTTACACGTGGGAGACTGAAACAATGAAACGTCGACTGTTGGGGGCCGTTGCAGCGGCCGCGCTCGCGTTTGGCTTCGCGAACGCCGCCACCGCCAAGACCCTGGTCTATTGCTCCGAGGGCAGCCCGGAGAATTTCAATCCGCAGATCAACACAACCGGCACCAGCTTCGACACCGCCTATCCGGTGTTCAATCGCCTGGTGGAGTTCAAGCCCGGCACCACCGAGATCATGCCGGCGCTGGCGGAATCCTGGGACGTGTCGGATGACGGCAAGGTCTACACCTTCCATCTGCGCAAGGGCGTGAAGTTCCACGCGCGCGGTGACTTCTCGCCGAGCCGCGATTTCAACGCGGACGACGTGATCGCCACCTTCAACCGCATGTGGAAGAAGGACGACGCCTATCACGGCGTGTCGGGCGGCGCGTACGACTACTTCAACGACATGGGCATGGCGGACCTCATCGGCGCGATCGACAAGGTCGACGAGAACACCGTGAAGTTCACGCTGACCAAGCCGGAATCGCCGTTCATCGCCAACCTCGGCATGGACTTCGCGGCGATCCACTCCGCGGAATACATGGCGCAGATGCTGAAGGCGGGCACGCCCGAGCAGGTCGACCAAAATCCGATCGGCACCGGTCCGTTCGTGCTGAATTCCTACCGCAAGGACGATCGCATCATCTACAACGCGAACGTCAACTACTTCCGCGGCAAGCAGCCGATCGACCGCCTGGTGTTCTCGATCACGCCGGACCAGGCGACGCGCGAAGCCCGGCTTGAGGCCGGCGAGTGCGACGTCATCCCGTATCCGAACCCGGCGAACATCGCGAAGCTGAAGGCCAATCCGAACCTCCAGGTCCTGGAGCAGGAAGGCCTCAACGTCGGCTATCTTTCGATGAACGTGAAGAAGCCGCCGTTCGACAACGTGAAGGTGCGCCAGGCCATCAACATGGCGATCGACAAGGAAGCCATCCTGGCGGCGGTCTATCAGGGCGCGGGCAAGGCCGCGAAGAACCCGATCCCGCCGACGATCTGGTCCTATGACGATTCGATCCAGGCCTATCCGTACGATCCGGAGAAGGCGAAGGCCATGCTGGCGGAAGCCGGCGTCAGCGACCTCAAGACCGACCTCTGGTACATGCCGGTGCAGCGTCCGTACAATCCGGATGCCAAGAAGATGGCCGAGCTGATGCAGGCCGACCTGGCGAAGGTCGGCATCACGGCCGAGCTCAAGACCTTCGAGTGGGGCGAGTACCGCAAGCGCCTGCAGGCCGGCGAGCACCAGATGGGCATGCTGGGCTGGACCGGCGACAACGGCGATCCGGACAACTTCATGGGCGTGCTGCTGTCCTGCGGCTCGGCCCGTGAAGGCGGCCAGAACGTCGCCAAGTGGTGCGACGAAGGCTTCACCAAGCTGATCGACGAAGCGAAGGCGATCTCCGATGTCGAGAAGCGCACTATGCTCTACAAGCAGGCTCAGGCGATCTTCCACGACCAGTCGCCGTGGGTGCCGGTCGCGCACTCGCTGGTCAGCATGCCGATGAGCAAGAAGGTGTCGGGCTACAAGGTGCACCCGCTGGGCACGCACATCTTCGAAGGCGTCGACATCGCCGAGTAGCTTTGGGTTGTCCTCGGGGGCGGGGAAAGGAAGCTTTCCCCGCCCCTCCTCTTTTGGGCCTATAATCGTTCATGCTCCGCTTTGTTCTGACGCGCCTCGGGTTGGTGATACCGACGTTCCTCGGCATCATCCTCCTGACCTTCGTCCTGATCCGCCTGGTTCCGGGCGATCCGGTCGAGGTGCGCGTGGGCGAGCGCGGCATCTCGCCCGAGCGCCATGCCGAGCTGCTGCATGAGATGGGCCTGGACCGGCCGCTCTACGTGCAGTTCTTCGACTATGTCGGCGGTGTCCTGCAAGGTGATCTCGGCATCTCGATCATCACCCACCGCCCGGTGATGGATGAATTCCTGACTCTGTTCCCGGCGACGGTCGAGCTGGCGATCTTCGCCATGATCTTCGCCACCCTGGTTGGATTGCCGGCCGGCGTGCTGGCCGCCGTCAAGCGGGGCTCGGTCTATGACCATACGGTCATGGGCGTCAGCCTCACCGGCTATTCGATGCCGATCTTCTGGTGGGGTCTGCTGCTGATCCTGTTCTTCTCCGTCTATCTCGGCTGGACCCCGGTTGCCAAGCGACTGTCGGACGACTACTTCGTCGACGAGGTCACCGGCTTCATGCTGATCGACACGTTGCTGTCGGACGAGAAGGGTTCGTTCCTCAACGCGCTCCATCACCTCATCCTGCCGACCATCGTGCTCGGCACCGTGCCGCTGGCCGTGATCGCGCGCATGACGCGCTCCGCCATGCTGGAGGTGCTGGGCGAGGATTACATCCGCACCGCGCGGGCCAAGGGCCTCAGCGTCTACCGCATCGTCGCGGTCCATGCGCTGCGCAACGCGCTGGTGCCGGTGGTGACGGTCATCGGCCTGCAGGTCGGCATCCTGATGGGCGGCGCGATTCTCACCGAAAGCGTGTTCTCGTGGCCAGGCATCGGCAAGTGGCTGGTGGAGTCGATCAGCCGTCGCGACTACCCGGCGCTGCAAGGCGGCGTGCTGGTCATTGCGGGCCTGGTGATGGCGGCGAATTTGGCAGTCGACCTGTTGTACGGCTTGCTCAATCCGCGCATCCGGCACAAGCGCTAGGGTGGCAGGATGACCGATACGACCCTCACCGCCACGCCCGTCAGCCAGACCATCTCTCCCGCCAGGGAGGTCTGGCTATCGCTGAAGGCCAACAAGGGCGCGCTGGCGGGCCTCGTCGTCATTGTCATCCTGATCCTGGCGGCCATCACCGCGGACGTGATTGCGCCCTATCACTATGCGGAAGTCTTCAAGGAGTGCGTCACCAAGCAGTGTCCGCCGGTGTGGCAGGAGGGCAGCGATCCGCGTTTCATTCTCGGCGCCGATGCGGTCGGCCGCGATCTGCTCTCCAGGATCATCTACGGCTCGCGCTACTCGCTGTTCATCGGCAGCATCGTCGTCACGATCTCGCTCGCCGCCGGCATCGTTTTTGGCCTGCTATCCGGCTTCTTCCGCGGCACGGTCGACATCCTGATCATGCGGGCGATGGACATCATCCTGTCCGTCCCCAGCCTGCTGCTGGCGCTGGCGATCGTGGCGATCCTCGGCTCCGGCCTGCTCAACGCCATGATCGCGGTCGCCATCACCTATGTGCCGCACTATGCGCGCCTGGCGCGCGCCGCCGTGCTGACCGAGCTGCCGAAGGATTACGTCACCGCCTCGCGCGTCGCCGGGGCGGGAACGCTGCGCTTGATGCTGAACACCGTGCTGCCCAACTGCCTGGCGCCGCTGATCGTGCAAGCGACCTTGAGCTTCTCCACCGCCATCCTCGACGCCGCCGCGCTCGGCTTCCTCGGCTATGGCGCGCAGGCGCCGACGCCGGAATGGGGCACCATGCTGGCCGATGCCCGCTCGCTGATCCGCTCCATGCCCTGGGTGGTGACGTTCCCGGGCCTCGCCATCCTTATCACCGTGCTGGCATTCAACCTCCTGGGCGACGGGCTGCGCGATGCGCTCGACCCGAAGCTGAAGCGCTGACCGCCATGCCCTTGCTCGAGATCCGCAACCTCGCGGTCGAATTCCAGACTCACCGCGGCCCGTTCCGCGCGGTCGACGGCATCGATCTCACCCTCGAGCCCGGCGAGCTGCTGGGCGTGGTCGGCGAGTCCGGCTCGGGCAAGAGCGTCACCATGCTGGCGGTCATGGGCCTCATCGCCTGGCCGGGCAAGGTGACCGCGGACGTCATGCGCTTCGCCGGCATCGATTTGCTGTCTCTATCCGATAGCGAGCGGCGCCAGATCGTCGGCAAGGACATCGCGATGATCTTCCAGGAGCCGATGACCAGCCTCAACCCGTCCTTCACCGTCGGTTACCAGATCATGGAAGCGCTGGCGGTGCATGAGGGCGGTTCGCGCTCGGAACGCCGGCGCCGCACGGTCGAGTTGCTGGAGCAGGTCGGTATTCCCGCGGCCGCGACGCGCCTCGATTCCTTCCCGCATCAGCTGTCCGGCGGCATGTGCCAGCGCGTCATGATCGCGATGGCGATCGCGTGCAATCCCAAGCTGCTGATCGCCGACGAGCCGACCACCGCGCTCGACGTCACCATCCAGGCGCAGATCCTGGACCTGCTGGTCTCGCTCAGCCGCGAGCGCAACATGGCGATGGTCCTCATCACCCACGACATGGGCGTGGTGGCCGAGACCGCGCAGCGCGTGATGGTGATGTACGCCAGCCAGCAGGTGGAGGAGCAGCCGGCCGAGCGCCTGTTCGAGCAGCCGCGCCATCCCTATACCGCCGCTTTGCTGGAGGCGCTGCCGGAACGCGCCAGCGACAAGCGGCTCAACACCATTCCCGGCGTCGTCCCCGGCATCGCCGACCGGCCGACCGGCTGCGTGTTCAATCCGCGCTGCGGCTTCGCGCAGGAGCGCTGCCGGATCGAGCATCCGGCCCTGGAAGCCAAGCTCGGCGCGCGCGTGCGCTGCCATTTCCCGATCGGCGGAGGTGCCTCGTGAGCGCCGTTGCCGCACGCGCGACGTCTGCCGCGACCGCGAAGCCGGTGCTGGAGGCGCAGGAACTGCAGCGCCACTACCAGATCGGCCGCGGATGGTTCAAGCAGGCTGCCGTGCTGAAGGCGGTCGCCGGCGCAAGCTTCACGCTCAGCGCCGGGCGCACTCTCGCGGTGGTCGGCGAATCGGGCTGCGGCAAATCCACCCTCGCCCGCATGGTGACCATGATCGAGCGGCCGACCGCCGGTCATCTCATGATCGAGAACACCGACGTGGTCGGCTGTGGGAAGCACGAGCTGCATGCGCTGCGCCCGAAGGTGCAGATGGTGTTCCAGGACCCCTATGGCTCGCTCAACCCGCGCAAGCAGGTCGGCCAGATCCTGAGCGAGCCGCTGGAGATCAACACCGCCAAGTCCGCCAAGGAGCGGACGGACACGGCGCGCGCCATGATGGCACGCGTCGGTCTGCGTCCGGAATTCTACACGCGCTATCCGCACATGTTCTCCGGCGGCCAGCGTCAGCGCATCGCGATCGCGCGCGCCCTCATCCTCAATCCGAAGATCGTGGTGGCGGACGAGCCGGTGTCGGCGCTCGATGTCTCGATCCGCGCGCAGGTGCTGAACCTGCTGATGGATCTGCAGGCCGAGTTCAATCTCGCCTACCTCTTCATCTCGCACGATCTCAGCGTCGTGCGGCACATCGCCGACGAGCTGATGGTGATGTATCTCGGCCGGCCGGTCGAACAGGGTCCGAAGCAGGTCATCTTCGCCGAGCCGCGCCATCCCTATACCCAGGCGCTGCTCGCCGCGACGCCGTCGGTCGATCCCAAGGCGCGTTCCAAGCGCCTGACGGTGAAGGGCGAGCTGCCATCGCCGATCAATCCGCCGCCAGGCTGCGCCTTCCATCGCCGCTGCCCGTTCGCGACCGAGATCTGCGGACTGGAGCGCCCGGAGTTGCGGCCGTTCTCCGGTCGCATGGTCGCCTGCCACCACGCCGAAAAGACCCTCTAGCGGGCCGAATCGGTCCGGGACCGACGCGTCTGACGCCCCTTGCTTCACGCACTTGTGCTGTGACCCGGATCGACTGCCTGACCACGTCTTGTGCCGGGTGCAGCTGGAATCGCCAGATTCCGCCGCGATTAAGGTCGGTTTAGAAACATGGTTGATGCCCGGATGAGCTATTTTTGTCACAGGAGGTTTCGGGTCCCTCGAAAGGCCTGTTTCCGGTCACTGGCTTAATCCCCGGAGCTATGCTAACTCATCGGCGGGGCGCGATAATCCTGGCATGGCTGCGTTTTTGCCGGCGTTGAGTTACGAACAGTTAACTTGCGCTGTGTGACGATCCGGCCACGCGTGGATGACCAGCGTCTCTGGGTTGATGGGGTTTCGGCGGCAGGGGTGTCGTCGGATCGTGGGGGCGGTGGAACGGCTCGAGAAGGGCCAGGCCAACAACACAAGGGCCAACTGCCGACAGAAGGTTGATCGAATGATGCCGCACAAGACTTCCAAGTTTCGCGTAGCGCTTATCGCAGCCACGCTCGGTGTTTCCGTGCTTTCCGCCGGCTGTGCGACCAAGCCCGATCCCTCGGACACCGCCGCGGTCCAGGCCTACAACGAGGCCAACGACCCGCTCGAGCCGATGAACCGTTATTTCTTCGAGGTCAACCAGTTCCTCGACGAGGTCCTGCTGAAGCCGTTCGCCGGCTGGTATCACGTCGCGCTGCCCGATCCGGCCGAGGATGGCGTGCGCAACTTCCTGCGCAACCTGAAGTCCCCGGTCATCCTAGCCAACGACCTGTTCCAGGGCGAATGGAGTCGCGCCGGCACGACCGTGGCGCGCTTCTTCATCAACTCGACTGTCGGCGTCGGCGGCTTCATCGATGTCGCCAGCATGATGGATATGAACTATCACGAAGAGGATTTCGGCCAGACGCTCGCGGTCTACGGCGCCGGCGAAGGTCCCTATCTGCACCTGCCGATCATCGGTTCCGGCAACCCGCGCGACTATTCGGGCCGCGTCGTCGACTACGCGCTCGATCCGCTGACCTGGGTGGGCTACGCCTACAACGTGTCGGAGATCAACACCGCGCGCACCGCCCTCGAGACGCTCGACACCCGCGCCCGCAACCTCGAAGCGATCGACGAGCTGAAGAAGGGCTCGGTCGACTTCTACGCGACCGTGCGCAGCCTCTATCGCCAGCACCGGAACGATCTGATCCGCAATGGCGAGAGCGAGCAGCAGGCCTCGCAGGATCAGATGATCACCGACGAGATGATTCCGGAAGACGGCGACCTGCCGGTTGATTTCAAGGCCGCGCAGCCGGAAGACCAGATCACCGTAGCGGAGTAGCCATGCTTACATCGATGTCGACCCGCCGGCTGCTTCTTGCCGCCGGCTTGGCATTGTTCGGATGGTCGCTTGCGCCCGCCGTGCAGGCGTCGGCCGATCCGACCGCCTTCATCAAGGAAGTCAGCAGCAAGGCCATCACCGAGATGGCGCCGGCCGCGAGCGAGACCGACAAGCAGCGCGCCGCCAAGCTGAAGCCGCTGCTCGAGCGGTATTTCGACATGCCGTCGATCGCCAAATACATGCTGGGCAGCTACTGGCCCAAGGCGACGCCGGAGGAGCAGACCGAGTTCACGTCGGTGGTGACGGATTTCCTCGCTCTCGCCTACGGCAAGCGCTTCGCCAGCTACACCGGCCACGAGATGCAGGTCGGCCGCGTGCGCGACGAGGGCGACGGCCGCACCACCGTGTTCTCCACCGTCAAGCTGCCGAGCGGCGAGCCCGCGCGCGTCGACTGGACCATCGCGGCTGCCGGCGACACCTACAAGATCGCCGACGTAAAGGTTGAAGGCCTCAGCCTCGCCGACACCCACCGCCAGGAATTCGCCTCCGTCATCAACAACAACGGCGGCAGCATCAGCGCGCTGATCGATATCCTGAAAAAGAAGGTCGGGAACTGAGCGTCCCGCTTCGCTGAAAAGAGAAAGGCCGCGGATCGCTCCGCGGCCTTTTTCTTGTTCGTCATTCCCCATCATGTCATCCCGGGCTTGACCCGGGACCCATACGCCATCACAGCGTTGCGGATAGTCCGCATGGGTCCCGGCTCGCGCAGCTTCGCTGCTTGGCCGGGATGACAGTTGAGAAGAGCGAGCGTTACGCCGCCTTGTTGGTGGACGCCTCCAGTACCTGGCCGATGGTCTTCTCCAGGATGTCGAAACCCTCCTCGATGATCGCGTCCGGCGCCGTCAGCGGCATCAGGAAGCGCAGCACGTTGGCGTTGACGCCGCAGCTCAAGAGGATGAGGCCGTTCTCGCCGGCCTTGTTCACCACCTGCTTGGTGAGGTCGGCGTCCGGCGTGCCGTCCTTGGTGATGAGCTCGCACGCCACCATGGCGCCGAGGCCGCGGATGTCGCCGATGCGGTTGCCGAAGGAGTTGCGGCGCTTCATCTCGGTCAGGCGCTCGATCATGCGCTTGCCGATGACGTTGGCGCGCTCCAGCAGCTTCTCCTCTTCCATCACGTCGAGCACGGCGTTGGCGGCGGCGCAGCCGACCGGCGAGCCGCCATAGGTGCCGCCGAGGCCGCCGGCCGCCGGGGCGTCCATGATCTCCGCCTTGCCGGTGACGGCCGAGAGCGGGAAGCCGCCGGCCAGGCTCTTCGCCATGGTGATGATGTCGGGCGCGATGCCGGAATGCTCGATCGCGAACATCTTGCCGGTGCGCGCGAAGCCGGTCTGGATCTCGTCGGCGATCAGCACGATGCCGTGCTTGTCGCAGACCTGGCGCAAGGCGCGCATCAGCTCGAACGGAACGATGTTGAAGCCGCCCTCGCCCTGCACCGGCTCGATGATGATGGCGGCGACATTGTCCGGGCCGACATCGGCCTTGAACAAGGTCTCGAGCGCCTTCAGCGACTTCTGCCAGCCGTCCTTCTCGTTCGTCTCGGGGAACGGCACGTGATAGACGTCGGTCGGGAACGGACCGAAGCCGACCTTGTACGGTTGATACTTGCCGGTCAGCGCCATGCCCATCAGCGTGCGGCCGTGGAACGCGCCGGAGAAGGCGACGACCGCCGCGCGCTTGGTGTAGGCGCGCGCGATCTTGACGGCGTTCTCGACCGCTTCCGCGCCGGTGGTGAGGAAGATGGTCTTCTTCGCGAAATCGCCCGGCGTGATGTCGTTCAGCCGCTCGGCGAGGCGGATATACTGCTCGTACGGATTCACCTGGAAGCAGGTGTGGGTGAACTTGCCGAGCTGCTCGGTCACCGCCGCCACCACCTTCGGATGGCAATGGCCGGTGTTCAGCACCGCGATGCCGCCGGCGAAGTCGATCAGGCGACGGCCTTCGACGTCGACGATCTCGGCGTTCGACGCCCGCTCGGCATAGATCGCGTAGGCGTTGCCCACGCCGCGGGGCACCGCGGCCATGCGGCGCTGGTGCAAATTGGCATTGCTGGTCATGCTCGACCCCTTTGTCCCTGATCGTGATAACGAAAGGCCGGAAGCAGCGCCCGGCCCGAAACCGGCGCCACTATATCAGGGCAAATCGTGCTGACCAGCACAAGGCATGGGGCCAGCCGCGACCTCGGTCGCGGCCGGTTTCCCATGACGATTCAAGGATTTATCGGCAGGCCTGCGGGCCGCCGAGGGCAGCTATGCGGCCGCCACCAGACGCGCCGCCACGCCTTCGCCGTCGAGCACCGCAGCCACCGCGTGCACGACTGCGGCAACGCGCACCGCAGCCTGGATCTGCTCGGCGGTGAGGCCCGCCTTGCGCAGCTCATGCTCGTGCGATTCGACGCACATGCCGCAGCCGTTGATCGCCGAGACCGCGAGCGACCACAGCTCGAAGTCGACCTTCTCCACGCCGGGATTGGCCATCACGTTCATGCGCAAGCGCGCCGGCATCTTCTTGTAGTCGCCGCCGGCCAGGTGGACGAAGCGGTAGTAGATGTTGTTCATGCCCATGATCGCCGCCGCGGCCTTCGCCGCGTTGAGCGCGACAGGCTCCAGCTTCGGCGCGAACTCCTCGGTGAGCGCCGCAATCACCTGCGGCTGGCGCGAGGCCAGCGCCGACACGATGAAGGTGCCGGCCAGCTGCTGCTGCGTGAGCGTGGTCTCAGCAGCGAGGCTCGACAGATTGAGCTTCAGGTCCTTGGCATAGTCGGGCAGCAAGGCCTTCAGGGATTCGAGCGACATGGAAATCACCTTTCGGAAAAAGAGCCGCCGCGGCCCAGGGAATCAGAGAGCCGCGGCGGAATGATCGAACTTAAGCGGCCTTCAGGACATCCTGGCCCTTCTGCCAGTTGCAGGGGCACAGCTCATCGGTCTGCAGGGCGTCGAGCACGCGCAGCACTTCCTGCGTGTTGCGGCCGACATTGAGGTCGGTCACCGACGCGAAGCGGATGATGCCTTCGGGATCGACGACGTAGGTGGCGCGCATCGCGACGCCCTCGTTCTTGTCGAGGATGCCGAGCGCCGTGCTCAGCTCGCGCTTGATGTCCGCCAGCATCGCGAACGGCAGGTCCTTCAGGTCGGCGTGGTTCTGGCGCCAGGCCAGGTGCACGAACTCGCTGTCGATCGAGGCGCCGTACACGACGGCGTCGCGGTCGTTGAAATCGCCGTTCAGCTTGCCGAACGCCGCGATCTCGGTCGGGCACACGAAGGTGAAGTCCTTGGGCCAGAAGAACACGATCTTCCACTTGCCCTTGTTGCTCTGGTCCGTGATCCGCTCGAAGGCCTTAGCCGGGTCGATATCGACCACCGCGTTCAGATCGAAGGACGGAAACTTGTCTCCAACAGTCAACATAATGCTTTCTCTCCACAAAACATCGTTTCGGAATGGCCTTCCCGGCTCTCCCGCGATGCAACATGGCGGATTTCGCACTTGCGGTAAAATGAATTAATCCTATTATATTGATCGATGACTTCGATTGTTCACCTGCCCAGCCTGAAGCAGCTCCGCTACCTGGTGGCGCTGGAGGAGCACCGCCATTTCGGCAAGGCGGCCGCCTCCTGCTTCGTCTCGCAATCGACCCTGAGCGCGGGTCTCAAGGAACTGGAGACCGCCCTCGATGCCGAGCTGGTGGAGCGCAACAACCGCACCGTCGTCTTCACCGCCCTCGGGCTCGAGGTGGCGAACCGCGCCAAGCGGGTGCTGCGCGAGGCCGAGGAGTTGGCGGAACTGGCGGCCAAGGGGCGCGAGCCGCTGAGCGGCCGCCTGCGCCTCGGCGTCATCCCGACCATCGCGCCCTACCTGCTGCCCAAGACCCTGCCGGTGCTGCGCAAGGCCTATCCGAAGCTGCAGCTCTATCTGACCGAGGACCAGACCGCGCGGCTGCTGGCGCTGCTGGAGGATGGCACGCTCGACCTGGTGCTGCTCGCCCTGCCCTATCACGCTGAGCACATCGAGACGCTGCCGCTGTTCAAGGACGGG
>Ga0081538_10002010_pt1 | contig 20321 bp, 22 predicted proteins | sample TabmetS5T2R1_FD_71022 | JGI IMG/M metagenome (GOLD analysis project Ga0081538, IMG submission 71022) | Tabebuia heterophylla rhizosphere microbial communities from the University of Puerto Rico - S5T2R1 | ecosystem: Host-associated > Plants > Roots > Rhizosphere ...
CACGCCCAGGGCGGCCTCGCGCTCGGGGTCCAGCCGCCGGCGGGCGGTGTAGAGCACCGGCATGCCGAACCCGGCGGCCCGCCTGGCCACCGCCTGGCCGATGCGGCCGAGGCCGATCACGCCCAGGGTCTTGCCGTGGACCTCGAACCCGAGGAAGAACTCCGGTCCCCAGATCCACGGCGTCCGCGCCCGCAGGAACCGGTCCCCCTCGGCGCCCCGCCGGGCCGCGGCCAGCAGCAGCGCCCAGGCCAGGTCGGCGGTGGCCTCGGTGACCACGTCGGGGGTGTTGGTCGCCAGGACGCCCCTGGCCGTGCAGGCGTCCAGGTCGAGGTTGTCGAACCCGACGGCGAAGTTGGCCACCACCCGCAGCTCCGGGCCGGCCCGGTCCAGCAGCTCGCCGTCGACCCGGTCGGTCAGCATCGACAGGAGCCCGGCCTTGCCCGCGACCCGCTCCAGCAGCTCGGCCCGGGGCATGACCCCGTCGCCGCCCCAGACCTCCAGCTGACAGCGCCCGGCCAGGTGCTCGCGGACCGGTTCCGGCACCCCGCGAGTGACCAGCACGGCGGGCATGCCGGGATTCTAGCGGCGCTACAGCGGCGTGCGGAGCATGGCCACGTGGTGGCCGAGGAGGCCGAGGGCGCGGCTGGTCTCGGGGTTGCCGGCGGTGTCGCGGGCGGCCTGCTCGAGGGCGGCCCCGGCGATCCGGGTCAAGGGACCTGTGACCAAGTCGAGACGGTCGACAGGCTCAGCCGCGGAGGAAGCTGAGGCGGACCCGCCGGCGGGGGTTGTCGTCGTTGAGGTCCACAAGGCAGATGCGCTGCCAGGTTCCCAGGAGAAGGCGGCCGGCCTGGACCGGGACGGTCAGTGAGGGGCCGGCGAACACCGGGAGCAGGTGGTCGGCGCCGTGGCCGCGGCTGCCGTGGCGGTGGGCCCAGCGGTCGTCGCGGGGCAGCAGGCGGGCCAGCACCTCCTTGAGGTCCTCCTCGGACCCCGACCCGGTCTCCATCACGGCCAGCCCGGCGGTGGCGTGGGGCACGAAGACCTGGAGCAGGCCGTCCCCACCGGCCTCGGCGGCGAAGGCGGCCGCCCGGCCGGTCAGGTCGAGCACGTGCCCGCCGCCGGTGTCGATCGAGAGCTCGGTGGTCTCCACGGGGGCCACCCTACCGGGTGGCCGCCTCGGCCGCCTCGGCCCGGGCGATGGCCTCCTCGGTGACGAAGCGGAACCCGGCCAGGGTGGCCAGCGTGAGCAGGGCGGCGGCCAGGAACGCGCCCCGCAGCCCCAGGAGCTCGGCCAGGGCGCCGCCGAGGAGCGCCCCGAGCGGCATGGTGCCCCATCCGACCAGCCGGTAGCTGGCGTTCATCCGGCCGAGCAGCCGGTCGGGCGTGATCCGCTGGCGCAGCGAGACCGTGACCACGTTCCAGAGCACGATCGCGACGCCGCTGGCCACCATCGAGACCCCGATCGGGACCGGCAGGTCGGTGGCCACCCAGACGACCAGGCTGACCCCGTTGAGGACGACGCTGAGGACCAGGATGCGGACCCGGCCCAGGCGCCGCTCGGCCGGGACGGCCAGCCAGCTGCCGAGCAGCGACCCGATCCCGAGGGCGGCGGTCAGCACCCCGTAGCCGGCCTCGGACAGCCCCATCGGCCCCGGGGCCACCGCGTACAGCACGAGCACCGAGAAGGCGGCGCTGAAGGCCATGTTCTGGAGGCCGAGCATGATGGCCAGCGGCCGCAGCACCGGATGGCGCCAGACGAACCTGGTGCCCTCGGCGACGTCGTCCCGGAGCCTGGTCGACCCGGCCGGCCCGGCCCCGGCCGCCCGGAAGCTGCCGACGATCAGGGCCAGGAAGCCCGCCCCGACCAGGTAGGCGGCCGCGGGCGCGCCGAGGGCGACGGCCAGGCCGGCCGCGGCCAGCAACCCGCCCAGGGGCGGGCCGATGAAGGTGTTGGCCACCAGCTCGACCGCGAACAGCCGGCTGTTGGCCCGGGTCAGGTCGTCGCGGTCCACCACCGCCGGCAGCAGCGACTGGGCCGAGGTGTCGAACAGGGTCTCCCCCACGCCGAGCAGCACGGCCACGGCGTACAGCATGGGCAGGCTGGCCAGGTCGGCCGCGACGGCCAGGGCCAGGCCGCCGAGCAGCACGGTCCGGACGAGGTTGACCCGGACCATCGACCGGCGCCGGTCCAGCCGGTCGGCGAAGGCCCCGGCCACCGGCGCCAGGAGCCACGGGAGCCGGGCGGCCACGGTGACCCCGGCGATCAGCAGCGGGGACCGGGTGAGCTGGACGGCCAGCAGGGGCAGGGCGACCCAGAGGACCCCGTCGGCCAGATTGGCGAAGCCAGAGGCGACCATGGCCTTGGTGAAGTTCCGTCCGAGAGGCATGAATGGACCCTAACCCATTGATTTGGAATAGTCAATCGATAGGATGGATCCATGGAACCGATGCTCAGTGGGCCGGTGGTGCGCCGGCCGGCCACGGCGGCCGAGGCCAAGGCGCTGGCCCACCCGCTGCGCATGCGCATCCTGCGGCTCTGCCTCGACCAGGCGCTGACCAACAAGCAGCTGGCCGACTGGCTGGGCAAGGATCCGGGCACGGTCCTGCACCATGTCCGCACCCTCGTGAGCACCGGCTTCCTGGTCCCCGGCGAGGTTCGCCAGGGGGAGAAGGGGGCGCTCGAGAAGCCCTACCGGGCCACCGGCAAGTCCTGGACCCTCAGCCTCGAGGAGAGCCCGGTCGCCGAACGCGTCGACGCCCGGGCGATGCTGGAGGCGTTCCAGGCCGAGCTGGCCGAGGCCGGGCCCGGCGCCGCCGCCGGCTTCAACCGCCTCGCCCTCACCCTCAACAAGGCGTCGCGCGAGGAGCTCGAGTCCAGGGTGCTGGCGATCCTGGACGAGTTCGTGACCCGGCCCGCCGACCCCGACGGCGAGCCCTACGGCCTGCTGTTCGCCATGCACCGCCGGTCGCCGGGGCCGGGTCAGGACCCGGGGAGCGGCGGGGTCGACCCGACGTCGTAGGCGAGCAGGTCCCCGTCGCGACGGACGCCGTCGGTCGGGCGGTGCCGCTCCAGCCGGCCCCGGTGGTCCAGGTGCACGACCTCGGCCCGGTGGACGAGCTCGGCCGCGTCGGCGAGCAGCCGGCGGTGGCAGCGCCACCACAGCGTCTCCGAGCACATGGCCACGGTCGGCTCGGCCGCCACCTCGGCCAGCAGCCTGTCCAGGGCGGCCCAGAACGGCGGAGTGCGCATGTAGTCGGCGTAGCCGCGGAAGGCGGGATGGCGCAGGGCGGTGTTGACCGACCCGGGGTCGGGCCGCCGGAACCCGCCCAGCTCCGGCTCCCAGCGGTAGGCGATCCCGGCCGCGCCCAGCCAGCCGGCCATGGCCTCGCGACGGACATGGGGGTGGCGGCGGCTGCCGGGGGCGGTGCGCACGTCGACCAGCCGCTCGACTCCGGCCCCCTCCAGCAGGGCCACCAGCTCCTCGGCCGAGGCCGTGCCGTGGCCGAGGGTCAGCAGCCGGGTCATGCCAGCAGCTTGTCCACCAGGAGCAGGGCGAAGTAGGAGAGCGGGAAGGCCATCAGCAGCGAGTCGACCCGGTTCAGGACCCCGCCGTAGCCGAGGAGGACGGTGCTGCGGACCTCGGTCCGGAAGGCCCGCTGGATGAAGCTGCCGGTGAGGTCGGCCCAGACGCTCCCGGCGGCGATCACCAGCACCAGCACGACCACGGCGGCCAGCGACCACTCGGGCGGCACGGCCACCCACAGCCAGCCGACCCCGACCGCCGCCCCGACCAGGTTGCCCAGCACCCCGCCCCAGGTCTTGGCCGGGTCGACCCGTGGCATGAGCTTGCGGCCCCCCAGCGCCGACCCGGCGGCGTAGGCGGCGATGTCGGACAGGGCCACCGAGACGGTCACGATCAGCAGGAAGTTGAGTCCCCAGGGCTCGGCCGACTTGACCAGCACGATGTAGGCCATGGGCAGGGCCACGAACACGTACCCGACCAGGGTGTCGGCGACCTGGCGGTGGGCGTCGGTGATCTGGCCGGACAGGATCGGCACCAGGGTGAGGGCGACGAAGAAGCCGAACGGCAGGAAGTCGAAGAAGTCCCTGGCCAGGGCGGCCACCAGCAGGCCGAGCTCACCCCAGAGAATCAGGAGATAGGCGTAGCGGCGCCCGATGCCGGCGATGCGGGCGAACTCCGAGCAGCCCTGCACGACCACGAAGGTGGCCAGCAGGAAGGCCACGAACCCGCCGGCGAACACGGCCACGACGAACAGCGGCCCGATGACGAACCAGGTGCGGGCACGCAGGAACAGGGTCGAGCGGCGCCACACCTCGAGCGAGCGCCGCTGGGACAGCAGGACGGCGGCCAGGCCGACCAGGATCAGCAGCATCACCCGCAGGAACACCGGGACGAAGAGGGGGTTGGCGAAGGGGTTGCGGGGCACGGGCCGGCTATGCCCCCTCCCAGCCCTTGACCATCGTCCGCGCCTCGGCCACCCCGGCCTCGGCCTTGGCCACCAGGGCGTTGTAGTCGTCGCCGGGGGGGATGGGCTCGCCGATGCCGACCACCACCCCGCCGGGCAGGGGCACGAACGAGCCCTTGGGCATCACCTGGTCGAGCCCGTGCAGGTACATGGGGACGACCGGCACCTGGGCGTCGACGGCGATGTAGGCGAAGCCCTTCTTGAAGCCGGAGGCGCCGGTGCCGCGGGTGCCCGAGGGGAAGATCAGGATCGACCAGCCCTTGCCGGCCAGGTCCTTGAGGAACTGGAGGGACTCCCGGCTGGAGCCGCCGGAGCGCACGAACGGCACCGTGCCCAGGGCCAGGGAGGCGGCCGCGCCCTTCACGGCCGAGCTGTAGAAGTAGTCGGCGGCGGCGGCCACGACCAGGCGGCGGCGGATGCGGCCGCCGACGGCGGCCAGGCAGACGGGGGCGTCGAAATGGCTCTGGTGGTTGGCCACGAACACCGCCGGGCCGTCGAGCTTGCTCAGGTTACGCCTGCCGATCACGGTGATGGGCGAGATGAACCTGAGCAGCGGGACCAGTGCCCCGTACTGGATGCCGCTGCGGACCAGGCGGGCCGGCGGGGTCCTCGCCCAGGAGTAGGTGGGGAAGCTCTTCCGCCGGCGGGCGGAATCGGCGCGGGCCGGCTGGCTCTGCTCCCGCTCGCTCACGTGGCCTCCCGCCCCAGGCAACTCCTTCATGCATTCAACCAGACCGGCCTGGGGACGGGCAGTTACGCGTGGATGGCCGGTCTCCCGATGTCCGGGGCCAGGTCCTCGACCCAGGCGCCCAGGGACAGCAGCTCCCGGTCGCCGCCGATCCGGCCCACCAGTGACACCCCGGCCGGGAGGCCGTCCACGAGCCCGGCGGGCAGGGACAGGACCGGGCTGCCGGAGCAGTTGAACACTCCGGGCAGGCGGGTCAGCGCGGCCTGGACCCCGACCGTCGTCCCGGCGATGGTCACCGCCCGCTCACTGATCCGCGGGGCCACGCACGGCAGGGTGGGCAGGAGCAGCGCGTCCCGGCCGGCCAGCAGCCCCTCGACCTCGGCCGCGAACCGCCCCCGGTAGCGCAGCCCGGTCAGGTACTCGCCGGCGAGCGCGCTGCCACCAATCCGGATCATGGACAGCATGGCCCGGCTGTACCCGTCCTCCCCGGCCTCGGCCAGCAGCCGAGCGTGGGCCTGCGCCGCCTCGGCCAGCACAATCGTGCCCACCGCCCCCCTGGCCGCCCCGAGCGGCAGCCTCACCTCATCCACCGTCGCCCCGGCCGCCTCGAGCCGCCGGCACAGCCCGTCCACCACCCCGGCGACCTCCGGGTCGACCGGGTCGAGGTCGTCACCGACAAGCCGCCCGACCCTCGGCGGGCCCGGATGGCCGGGGCCCGGGCGGCCCGGGTCGGCGGCCAGCACCTGGTCGAGCAGAGCGACGTCGGCCACGCTGCCCGCGATCGGGCCGACGTGATCGCAGGACCAGGACAGCGGCCACACCCCCGTGGCCGGGACCCGGCCCCAGGTCGGCTTCAGGCCGACCACCCCACAGCAGGACGACGGGATCCTAATCGACCCGGCGGTGTCACTCCCCAGCGCCCCGGCGACCAGCCCGGCCGCCACCGCCGCCGCCGACCCGCCACTCGACCCCCCGGCCGTCCGCTCCGGGTCCCAGGGGTTGAACGTCCCCGGCGTGGTCACCCCGTAGGCGAACTCATGGGTCCGGGTCTTCCCCACCACCACCGCCCCGGCCCCCCGCAGCCGCGCCACCACCTCGGCATCACGATCCGCCCGGTTCCCAGCCAGCTTGACCGACCCGGCCCCGGTCACCACCCCCGCCATGTCGACGAGGTCCTTGACCGCCACCGGCGCCCCGTGCAGCGGCCCCCGGACCCGCCCCCGCCGCCACTCCGCGTCGCGCTCCGCCGCCTCGGCCCGCACCTGGTCGGCGAGCACCAGCACGAACGCCCCGACCCGCGAGTCGAGCTGGGCAATCCGCTCGAGCGTGAGGTCGACCAGCTCACCACTGGTGACCTCCCCGTCACGAACCTGCCGAGCCAGCTCAGCAAGCCCAGCGCCCCCGGAGGGAAGCGTGGTCGACCGGGCAGCGGGGCTCCCGGCGTTGTCCACAGCCCCCGCCTCGCCCCCAGTCGCCCGCTCCACCAGAGCCCCCCGGTCGGCCGCTCCGGGGAAGGGCGGGTCCGAGGGGTGGAGGTCGGCGGCGGCCATCAGGGCGGCGACCCGCTCCAGGTGGAGTTCCAGGTCGCGTTCGAGCTGGGTGGTGTCGGGCGGGGGGTCGAAGCCGGCGGCGGCCAGACGCGCGCGCAGCAGTGCGGGCAGGTCGGGCTGGTGTCCCTCGTCCATGATCCCGATGCTACGGTGCCGGCATGTCGAGCACCGCATCGTCAGTCCCCCGCCCCTCCGAGGCGGGGCTGGACCGGCTCGCCGCCGAGGTGGCGCAGTGCCGGCGGTGCCCCCGGCTGGTCGCCTGGCGTGAGCAGGTGGCCCGGGAGAAGCGGGCCGCCTTCCGCGACCAGGAGTACTGGGGCCGCCCGGTCCCCGGCTTCGGCGACCCGGCGGCCGGCCTGCTGATTCTCGGGCTGGCCCCGGCCGCCCACGGTGGCAACCGCACCGGCCGGATCTTCACCGGCGACCGCTCGGGCGACTGGCTGTTCGCCAGCCTGTACCGCACCGGCTTCGCCAACCAGCCGATCTCGGTCTCGCGCGACGACGGCCTCGCCCTGAGCGCCTGCTACATCACCGCCCCGGTGAAGTGCGCCCCGCCCGACAACAAGCCGCTCCCGGCCGAGCGGGACGCCTGCGCCTCCTGGCTCGCCGCCGAGCTGGCCCTGCTCGACCTCCGGGTGGTCGTGGCCCTCGGCGCCTTCGCCTGGGATCAGGCCCTCCGCCATCTCGGCCCCGTCCGCCCCAAGCCCCGCTTTGGCCACGGCGCCGAAGCCCAGCTCCCCCACGACCGGGTCCTGCTCGGCTCCTACCACGTCAGCCAGCAGAATACGAGCACAAGGAGATTGACTGAGGAAATGCTGGATGGGGTGTTCCTCCGGGCTAGGGAACTACTTTGATGACGAGGCCGCAGGCTGTGGGCAGCAGAGCCCCACCGCAGCCGCCCTGACCCAGGCGGCCGGGCCGAAGTGGTCACCCTCGCCCATCGCCACCCAGCCTTCCCGACACTGGGCCTGCTAGTCGCCTTGGACTATTGCCCCGAGGAGCTAGAGCTCGCCCGGTTTGGCGTAGCGGTAGAAGAACGGCCCCAGCCCGGCCTGGGTCACGGCAACGACCAGCCCGAGATGGTCCTCCAGCGCTCGGGCCTGGTCCAGCCCGCCGACAGAGACCGGGTCGTAGCCGGCGTCACCGATGAGCTGCTCGGTCGCCTCTCGGGCGCCGTCCTCGGCCGCGTACAGGTTGCTCGGCCGAGCCCGCTGCTGGTCGATCTGGTCGTACAGCACCGCGAAGTTGACGTTGAACGCCTTGGCCACCGGGCCGCCCACCAGCGCCTTCACCTCGTGCGCGAGGGACGGATATTGCTCGTTGCGGCCGGCATAGGGGTTGGTCGTATCGATGGCGACCTTGCCGGCAAGCCCGGCCACCTTGCCGAGGGCGTCGGCGATCTGCCCGGACGGCACCGCCACGACCACCACGTCGGCGTCGGTGGCGTCACCGCCGTCGCGGCCCACGGCGGTGACGGCATGGCCGGCCCGCTCCCAGCGGCGGGCCAGCCCGCCGCCGACGTTGCCCCTGCCGAGCACGAAGATGTTCACCCTTCCTCCTTGCCGTTGGCGTCATCGGGTGGCCGGAAGCCGTCCCAACCGTCCCGTCGGGGTGGCGGCCAAGACAGGTGAGGACCCCGAAGGAACTCGCCGACAGCCTGGCCCGGTCGGCTCGGCGTGTCCAGTCGCCACATCGAATTCGTGGAGGTGCCAGCCGCTCGGCCGTGCGCTGGCCCGGATGGGGCAGTATTGGGGCATGCGGATCGTGTCGCTGCTGCCGTCGGCCACCGAGATCGTCTACGCCCTCGGGCTGGAAGGTCACCTGGTCGGGGTCACCGACGAATGCGACTGGCCACCCGAGGCCCGCGCCGTGCAGGTCGTGTCACGCTCCGCCCTGCCGGCGGCCGTCGAACCGGCCGAGATCGACCGGCTGGTCGGCGCCAGCATCGGCGGCGGCCAGCCGATCTACCGGCTCGACACCGACGCCATCCGCGACCTGCGCCCCGACCTGGTGCTGTCCCAGGACCTGTGCGCGGTCTGCGCGGTCCCCTCCGGGCACGTCAACCAGGCCCTGGACGTCCTGGGCTGCCAGGCCGAGGTCCTCTCCCTGGACCCCAGCTCCCTGGACGAGGTCCTGGAGGGCGTGCTGCAGGTCGGCAAGGCCGCCGGCGCCGGGCAGCGGGCCGATGAGGTGGTCGCCGGCCTGCGTGGGCGGCTCGCCAGTGTCCAGGCCGTGGTCGAGGGGCTGGAGCGGCCCCGGGTGTTCGCGCTGGAGTGGGGCGATCCGCCGTTCAATGGCGGGCACTGGGTGCCGGAGATGCTGCAGGTCGCCGGGGCCGAAGCCGTGCTCGCCCGCCCGGGTGCCCCGTCGGTGCGGGTGACCTGGACCCAGATCGAGGCGGCGGCGCCCCAGGTGGTGGTGTTCATGCCCTGCGGCTACGACCTCCGAGCAGCCGTCGACGAGGCGAGGCGGTCGTTGCTGCGGCGCCCCGAGCTGGCCGGTGTCGAGGCGATCATTGCCGTCGACGCCAGCGCCTTCTTCTCTCGTCCGGGCCCGCGGCTGGTCGACGGCGTCGAGATCCTCGCCGCGGCGCTTCATCCAGGATGGCTTCCCCCACCACCGGCGGGCACCGCCGTGCGACTCGGGCCAAGACCGCACCAGTGAAGCCTTGATGAGGTCTTCGACGGCCAAGGAGCCGGTCGCTGGCGGCGCACCCCGTCAGGACCCGGCCATGCCCATCATGGTGCTGGTCTGGTGCAGGCCGGGCGCCAGCGTCGGCACCCAGATCACGGCCACGGCCAGGGCCAGCGCGGCGACGCCGACCGCCCGGGCCAGAAGCTCGCCGTGGGCCCACAGCTTCTCGGCCAGCACGACCGCGGCCAGCACCACCATGGCGGCCAGGTTCATCACGCCCACGACGACGAACAGGGCCATCAGCGACCAGCAGCAGCCCAGGCACCAGGCCCCGTGGTGGGCGCCGGCGCGGACGTCCCGCAGCCGGCCTCGGTAGGAGCCGTAGTGCAGCAGCAGCGACAGCGGCGAGCGGCAGTGCCGCAGACAGCGGGTCTTCAGCGGGGTCAGCTGGTACACCCCGCAGGCGGCGAACACCGCGACCGCGATGGCCGTCGCCCAGGCCGGGTGGTCGTCCACCAACCCTGCCACCAGCGCGGTCAGCAGGAACGCCGGGACCCCGGCCCCGGCCCAGGCCAGCAGGTACCCGCCGGTGAACCCGGCCAGCCGCAGGGCGCGCCAGGAACGGACCGACCGCTGGTACATGGCGGCCACCGGGGCGACCGAGGGCAGCATCATCGCCGCCATCATCAGCGTCCACATCCCGACGAAGGCGGCCAGGCTCAGGCCCATGGTGCCGGTCATGTCGGCCATCGCCCCGGCCCGACCCACCGTGGCCAGCCAGGCCACCGCCGCAACCAGCAGCAGGATCGCCGCCTGCGGGGTCAGGCGCCGCAGCGACGGCGCGGCGGTGGTCATGCCGCCCAGGAGAAGGGCGCCGAGAAGCCGTTCTTGCCGGTGTTGTCGAACTGCAACCCGAACGCATTGAACCGCGAGGCGGTGGCCCTGGCGATGGTCAGGGTCGAGTTGGCCGGGTGGAATATGCCGGTGAGCTGCTCCACCGGACCCTCGGGGGTCTGCGGCGGCACGAAGTCCTCGACCTCGATCTCCACCTCGTCGCCGATCCTGACCCGATGGCGCCGGCCGTCCTCGACATAGTCGATCGGGGCGGTCTGGACGCCGAGCATCTCGCCGAACAGCGGGGCCAGCATCGCCATGGGGCCGCCGAGCTGGCCGGCGAAGACCGCCCCGAGCTTCTCGGCCTGCTCCTGGGAGGCGGCGGCGTCCATGAACACCCCGACCCGCCAGTTGCCGTCGGCCATCACCGGCGGGGTGTCGGCCAGCACGCCCACCGTCAGGCCGCCGACGTCGACGTCCTCGACCGCGCCCGAGTCGACGTGGAAGACGAGCACCAACCGGCATCGGTCGTAGTCGGCCGGCATGGTGAACCCCGAGGTGGTGCACGGGCACACCATGTCGCAGGAGCAGTTCTCGAAGTATGTGCCCTGAAGCTGCCACGCCATCGGCCACCCCGGTGCGCTCGGCTCGCTGATCGGCAGTCAGCATGTTCCACCCGCCGATTCCGGTCAACGGCGTTGCTCGCGTGGGCAGCCTGTTCTGCAGCTTGAGGGGTCAGCCGGTTGGTGGGATGAAGATGTGCACCCTGCTCATCGGGTCGAACCAGGCCGTGGCCGCACCGCCGGGCGCCATGATCTTGCGAACCCCGTTCTCGACGATGGTGACGCCATAGGTGCCGTGTTTGGCGTCCGCCCCGGTGGCGTCCAGCGGCCCTGTCGTCACGGTGGTCACCAACCGGCTCCAGGACCGGGTCCGTACGTCGAAGACCTGGGAGGCCTGCAGTGTGCCGGTGATGTTGGAGGCGATGAACTCGCCGCCGAAGGAGTAGACGCGGCGCCCCACCGCGGCCAAGATGTTGGCGCTCGCGCCGACGGGTGCCTGCTGCTCGTTCCGCCAGCCGCCTCTGTCTGGCCGCATCGATTCCACGCCGCGGAGGTGGGTGCTGACCTCGTTGCGGCCCTGGAACACCCAGATGCGGCCACGCCGGACCACCGCGTTGAAGTGCTCCCGGCTGGCATGCAGGGAAGGCGCCCGCCTCCACCTGAGGGGGAACACCGTGGTGTCCAGGTAGATGACCGAGTCCGTGGTGCGGATCGACTGGTTGACCGGATCGGGGCTGTGCTCGTAGGGCACGACGCCGCCCATCAGGTAGATCCGGCGGCCGAAGCTGACCGCCGCCCCAGCCGCTCTGGGGGTCGGCAGCGTGAGGCACCGCTGGCCTGGTCGGCATGGCCTGCCATCGGCGACCCGCACCGGGCTCCAGGTGCCGACCGGCGACCTGGGGCGTTCGGGTGTGAAGACGAACACGCCGTCGGTGGGGGCGAACGGCCCGGCGTGGCCGCCGAAGGCCCAGATCCTGCCCTGGTGCGACACCGCAACGATGTGGTGCATGTCCGGCAGGGGGAACGAGGATCGCGACGGCAGGCTCACCCACTGGCCGGGCACGGCGGGCGGGAGGGCTGGCTGTCCCTGCGGGGTGTAGACCAGCACCTCGCCGGTGCCCTCGAACGCGAACGGCTCTGGGTTGTTCTCGGTCGGTTGGGGCGGCGGCTGGATCGGCACGAAGCCGCCGATCAGATAGACAAAGCCGTTGAGCACGACGGCCGCATGCTCCTGCCGAGCCTGGAAGCGACCCTGGGCATCCTTGAGGTTGGCACCTCGGACCCAGGTCCCCCCGGTGATGACCGGGTAGGCCGACACCGGCGGCCCATCCCGGTGCCGGTCCCCCGCCGGCGCCTCCGTCGCGCCCAGCGCACCGGAGGCGAGCAAGGGGCCGGCCACCAAGCTCCCCGTACCCACCAGGAAGGTCTTGCGGGTGATCTTTGCTGGCACCTGCCGCTGTGTCTCCATCCTTTGCCTCCGCTTGGAGAGGTCAGAACCGACCTGTTGCACGAATTCGGCGTGCCATGTTCAAGAGTTCTGCATGAGGAGCACGGCGAAGTGTTCGGGGAGGCCACGGCGGTCCGCGTAGGGTCGGCGGCAGGCGCCAGCGCCGCATGGCATCCTCCCCCGCCCGCTCGACCCGGCGCAGATGGAGATTGCAGAGCAAGGGAATCCGCCCCCTTGGCCGGCACGTGCCGCTGAACCTATGCCTCGCCGGGCGGCGCGTCCATCCCCGTTGCGGGATCGAGCAGGCCAGCAGTAGTCGGCAAGCTCGAAGCGGCAAGGTAGGGATGCAGCGGATCCTCGTTGGGAGGGCCTTGCTGCTGGTGGTGGCCGGCCGCGACAGCGGCAGCCAAGGCGGACGGGCGCTGCCCGCGCCAGGCGTGGGTCGACAACGACGCTTGCCGGTGCGACCGCCACGACTGCTGGCGTGCCACCGGCCCTCACCACCGAACACTTCACCCTGCAGACGGCTCGGTCGGCAACGATCATGGAGAGCAACGGCCGCTCGGCGCTGTTTCTGAGCACCGTCTCCAGCGCCGTGGTTGCGTTGGCGTTCATCGGTCAAGTCGCCGACGTCGGCCAACCATTCTTCCTGTTCGCGCTGGCGGTGCTGCCGACGCTGTTCCTGCTCGGGCTGTTGACCTATCTGCGCCTGGCCCAGAGCGCAGGCGAGAACCTGCTGTACTCGCGGGCCATCAGCCGCATCCGCCGCTACTACCTGGACCTGGACCCGGCCGCGCCGTCCACATGATCGGCGGGGTCTTTGTGGCCGTGGCCGTCGGTGGGCTGGGCGCTGGCCGGGTCCCGGTGGCCGTCGCCGCCGCGGCCGGGGTGCACGCATAACAACTGCCGTAGGGACCCTCGACAGCAGCGCCGGCACCAGGTGACCGGACCGCCCGCTCAGACGGCGTACTGCGCCGGCGCGGCCACAAACCGCTGGTGGCACCCCTCAGAGCAGAAGTAGTAGGTCTTCCCCTCGTACTCCTCGCTCGCCGCGGCCGCGGCCGAGTCGATCTCCATCCCACATACGGGGTCGGTCACCGTCGCCATCACTTCTCCCTTCCATCCCTCGCGCTCCTGGGAATCATGCCAGCGCCGTCTCATGGAACGAAACAACGTCTTGGCCGAGCCGGCTCACCCGCTGGATGTCGCCCGGTGGTTGACGGGCGCACCGAGCATCCCGGTCTATGTGGGCTGCAGTCACGTGAGCACGTCGACCCCGGCGAGGTAGGCGGCCAGCGCCGCCACGCTCACCGCGACCAGGGCGATCACCACCGGTCCGACTCCGTCCAGGACGCCGCCGCCGGTGGGGGTGGCGCCGTAGCGGACATAGGCCCAGGCCAGGGCGGTCGCTGCGGCGAGGATGGTGTCCGGCCCGCTGCCCAGGACGGCATCAGGGGCCTCACCGGGCGGGCTGGAACAGCTCGACCACGTTGCCGTCGGGGTCCTGCAGCAGGATCTGCGAGCCGCCTGGTCCGGTGATGATGTCGTTGCGGAACTCGAGGCCGGCGGCGCGCAGCCGCTCGACCTCGCCGGCGAGGTCGTCCACCTGCAGCTGCAGGCGGTTCCAGCCACCAGGGACCGGCCGGGTGCCGTCGGGCATGGGTCGTCGTCCCGAGCTGGTCGGGCCGCTGAGCAGCAGCCGTACGCCGTCGCGGGCCACGGCGGCAAAGGCTGGGGTGGCGTCCTGCTCGAGGGTGAAGCCAAGGTGGGTGGTGTAGAAGGCGATGGCGTCGGCGACGTCGTCGATCATGTAGCGGACGCCGACCGTGCTGGTGGTGGCGGGCATGCACGCCTCCTATGTCGCTGATTACGGAATCCGATATCGATATCCGATAGGATAGGCCGGTGAGGTCGTTCCTGCATGGGGCGGTGCAGCTGCACGTGCTCCACCATGCCGCCGAGCACCCCATCCACGGTGCCTGGATGGCGGCCGAGCTGGCCCGCCACGGCTACCAGATCAGCCCCGGGACCCTGTACCCGACCCTGCACCGCCTGGAGGCCGCTGGGCTGCTGGCGGGCCACGACGACCTGGAAGCCGGCCGGCGCATCCGCCGCTACGCCATCACCGACGCCGGCCGTGCCGCCTTGGCCGAGGCGCGCCGCGCCCTGCGCGAACTCAGTGACGAACTCCTCCAGTGACCAGCACGCTCAAGGACCATGCCGAGGTAGCCACGCTGCGCGAGCATGAGCGTCCACCCACCGAGGACACCGCAGCGCCGCAGACCAAGAAGCCGCTGAGCAGGTAGCGGCAGGCGCCGATGCCCCTGACCTTCTGACGCCCGAGCCGGCCAGGTCGCTAGGCAGAAGGGCACGCCCGGTCCGTGCTTGGGACCAGGCAGTTCGCCGTCGCGTCCGACACGGGCGAGCACTCCTCCCTCGACAAGCTCCTCGCCCTGGCGACAACCGCAGGAGCGGCTCCTTGATGCGCCGCCAGGACCAGCAGACGGAAGGCGGTGGCCGCGGTGGCCCGGCCGCCGACCACCCGCAGCCCCCCGGCGGCCACGATCGCGTCGGTGGCCGGGTCGAGCCCGGTGGTTTCCAGATCGAGCACGGTGTAGGTGGCCTCCCGCCACGGCAGAGGACTCGGCGGCTCCGGCGTGGACAGGTGGGTGCGGACGGGTTCGGGCAGGTCGGCGCGGGCCAGCGCCCGCCGGGCCTCATGCCGCCGGTGGGCCGCCCGCAGCCGGCGCATGCTCAGGCGATCAGGTCGGCCTGGAAGGCGATGCGCACGCCTTCCTGGCAGGTGTGGAGCAGGTGGAAGGCGTCCTTGAGCCAGCGGCGCTCCAGCGCCCCGAGGTCGGCGAGGGGGGACAAGGTCGTCGGGGGCCGCGCCGGCCTGCAGCCGCCCGGCCTGGTGGCGCAGGCGGACCTCCTGGAGGTACTCGAACGCGGCGGCCAGGTCGGCGGCGGTCCGGCCGACCATGCCACGCTCGGTCGCCGTCCGCAGGCGGGTCACGGTGGCCGTCTCCGCGCTGCCGGCCTCCAGGGCGAGCAGCCGGGCCAGGTCGACGATCGGGGCGGTCCCGTGCGCCTTCAGGTCGATCCTGCCCTGGTGGTCGCCGCGCAGCTGGCGCAGGAAGCCGAGCGGCGGTCGGCGCCGCAGCGCCGCCCTGGCCAGGCGGCCAAGGAACCGCCGGTTGCCGGCCGCTCGCCCGATCACCGGGCGCAGCGCTTCCTCGGCGTCCAGCTCGCCGTGGAGCTGGCGGAAGTCGAAGAAGATGGCCGCCTCCAGCAGCGCCTCCTCCTCGGGCTCCTGGATCCAGCTGGCGAACTGGTCCTGCCAGGCGCGGCGCGAGATCCGCCTGGCAGGGTTGGTGGCCATCACCCCGCCCGGGCAGCGGGGCAGGCCGCAGCGCGCCAACGTCGCCGCCAGGTGCTCGGCCAGCGCCGCGAACCACTCGCCGGCGCCGGTGGGCGGGTTGTCGGCCAGCACCAGCGCATGGTCCTGATCGGTGCGCAGGGTCGGCTCGCGCCTGGCACCGCTGCCCAGGACCAACAGCGCATACGGGCACGGGGGCGGGCCGAGGGCCGCCTCACCGTCGCGGGCGGCCCGAACATACAGCGCGTCGTGGGCGCCGGCGACGAAGCGGGTGACGTCGCCGGCTGGCGAGCCGGCCTCAATCAGGCGGACCGCCGCCGCGGCCACCTCTTGGGCGTAGGCGGGCAGGCCCTGCGGGCCGGTCGCGCGGTCAAGCTGGCGGCGGACGAACAGCGGGTGGCGTGATTCGTGGCGCAGCAGGTCGGTGTCGGTGACCATGCCCACCAGCCGCCCCTCGCTGACCAGCGGCATATGGTGAATGCCGCGGTCGACCATGGCCAGCAGCACCTCGCCCAGGGTGGCCTCGGCCGCCATGGCGGCGCGGTCATCACCGCCTCCACCGGCGTGTCGCCGCTTCGGCCGGCGGCCAGCACCCGGTCGCGGAGGTCCGAGGCGGTGACCAGGCCCGGCGGCCGACCCCCGACCACCAGCGACGAGACCTGCTGGTCGCGCATGCGCCTGGCCGCCTCGGCCACCGTCTCGCCGGGATCGCAGGTGACCAGCGGCCGGCCGATCAGGTCACCGGCCCGCCCCGAGAACAGGTCCAGCGGGGCCAGCTGCCGGCGAGCGGCGAGCGCACGTCGCAGCCGGTCACCGGCCCGACGGGCCAGCAGTGCCTCGAACCCAGGCTGGTGTCGCAGCCGTTCGACCTGTTCGGCGGGGATCAGGTAGGCCAGGATGTCCTCACGGGCGACCACGTCCCACAGGTGCGGCGATCGCGACAGCAGCGACAGCTGCCCGAACGTCTCACCCTCGGCCAGCGTCTCCACCAGCTCGGAGGCGCCACGGTCGTCTGCCTGCCTGAGCTCCACCACGCCCTTGACGATCACGTGCAGATAGCGGCTCGGCTCACCGCTCTGCCGCAGGATGCCGCTGCCGCGGGGGAAGTAGGCGATCTCCACCGTGGCCGCGGTCTGCTCAAGCGCCTCCGGCGGCAGCCCATCGAATGGCGGGTGGGCGGCCAGGAAGCGAGCGATCTCCTGCATGCCGCACAGCATCCCCGGCCGGCGTGCCGCCGCCAAGCCCCACCGTCGCCCGGCCATCCCACCGGAACCGGGCCAGCACACCCCTGCATGGTCCTCCATGCGATGGACGCCGGCGCCATCATCCCGGCAGCGTTCGACCACAAGCGACTGGCACCTCCGGTGCAGTGACCGGACCGGTCGGACACACACCACGGCCCCTGACCTTCATTCCTCCAGGTCAGAGACCGTGTTGTAGTGGTGGCCGATGGTAGCCCCGACCGGATTCGAACCGGCGCTACCGCCTTGAGAGGGAGCATATCCCAGCTGACGCGTTGGCCTGCTGACCTGCAGCTTTGCCGCCAACTCGTATGCGCTCATCCTGGCTGCGGGCACGCATGGGGCACAACGCTCCCCGCCCCCCTCGGCCGGTGCGCTCGTGCCGAGGAGTCGACCGACCAACGCAACCGACCCCAGTCAAGTACTGGCTGTCGAACATGCCTGCGACAGCCCCGATGGTGGAGTTGGTCCGCGCTGCAGCCTGCGCTGGCGGGTCCAGCAGACCATCGTGACCTGGAGGCGCCTGGGCTGGACCACTATGAGGGGCACTGAAATACTGAGCCCCTTCGGCCTACTGAGTCGATTGGAGAAGCAATGCTTCCAGGAGCCAGCGAAGCCGCTACTATCGCTAAGGTTGGCGGATCGGTCTTGCAGGGGCTGCAGAAGGCCAATAAGCCACTGCCGTGGCCAGATACTCGAGAGGCATTACTCGAGCTCTATGCTATTCTCGACGATTGGTGTATGCGGGCTAGCAAGACCACTGCCTATGTCGAGAAGCGTCTCCTCGATAGGAAACGAGACCGGCTGGCCAAGGAGAAAGATTCCCACCATGACCCAGCAGAGCGCCCAGACTACAGTGGGCCTGATAAAGGACAGACCGTATTCGGGGGTGGGAACATAATACAAACTTCAGACTATTCAATCACGATGATGCGGGATATTGGAGAGATCATTGATCCAAAGGCTCCCTTACTGAAGCGGTGGCAAGCCTCCAGCCGTCGAAAAGCTGCTCGCCAGAGCCTTCGAACTATTCTTTCGGCGTACTCGCCGGAATTGCTTCGACAGTTCGAATTGGCTGTTCAAGCGCGCGCTAACTGGATACAGGAATATGAGCGGGCTTTCGATCGTTGGTTCGACTACCACACAGAAGAAGATGGTGCTCAAGTAGTCAGTGAAATGCATACGACTCTAAGCGGACTGACTAATTCGCGTGATAAGCTCAGAGACTTCATTATTGCGAATTTCCCTCTATCTGACAGGCGCTGATCACCAATGCAAGAGGCCCCACTGGTTCAAGAGTGATTTGGCTGCATGGCTGCAGTATGTCTCAATGAGGGCTCGTCTCGGAGACCCTAGCGCTCGGCTGCCTCCACGAGCTGATCCACACCGAACGCTCCAAAGAGCAGAAGTCCATCAATCATATCGAGCGCAGTGGCGCGGGTGAGTATGTCATCTGCTTGGGCGTACGCTCGGAGCACTAGCTCCCCGATCTCACGCGCATCGCCTGCTGCACCAGTGGCAATGTTGCCAATATTCCTGGATCCTGGGGGCCGATTCCATCTACGGCCCCAGCGCGGTCGGCCTCCGCGCGGCAGGGCCGGACCGGGTGGTCAGCCTGGCCGACGGGGCCGAGGCGACCAGCCGGACGGTGGTCCTGGCCACCGGGGTGACCTGGCGTCGCCTAGGTGTGCCGAGCTTGGAGGCGCTGCTCGGGGTGGGGGTGTTCTACGGCGCCGCCGCCTCCGAAGCCCAGGCCATGAAGGGCCAGGAGGTGCATGTGGTCGGCGGGGCCAACTCCGCCGGCCAGGCCGCCGTCCACCTGGCCAAGTACGCGGCCCGGGTCACCATGCTGGTGCGCGGCGCCTCGCTGGCCGCGACCATGTCCGACTACCTGATCCGCGAGATCCAGGCCACCCCCAACATCGTGGTCCGCTACCACACCGAGGCCGTCGACGGCCACGGCGACGGCCGCCTCACCGCCCTGACCCTCAAGGACCGCACCACCGGGGCGACCGAGACGGTACCGGCGACGGCCCTGTTCATCCTCATCGGCGCCCAGCCCCACACCGACTGGCTGCCCGAGGCCATCCGGCGGGACCGGTGGGGGTTCGTGCTGACCGGCGCCGACCTGGTCGAGGAGGGCCGGCTCCCGGCCGACTGGCCGCTGGAGCGGCCACCGCTGCCCTTCGAGACCAGCCTGCCCGGGGTGTTCGCGGTCGGGGATGTCCGCCACGGGTCGATCAAGCGGGTCGCCTCCGCCGTCGGGGAAGGCTCGGTCGCCATCCGGCTGATCCACGAGTACCTGAGCCATCGCTAGGGTAGGCGGCCATCAGCAAAGAACAGGTGAGGAGGCAGGCATGGCAGCGACCCACCGGCTGCTCAACGTGTTCCTGCGTCGGGCCTGGACCGGCCAGTTCACCCGACGGCCGTGCAGCCACCTCGACATGGTCAACAACGTCAAGCCGGCCTCGGAGGTCTGCCAGCAGTGCGTCGCGCTTGGCGACCGTTGGCCGGCGCTGCGGATGTGTTTGACCTGCGGGCACGTCGGCTGCTGTGAGAAGACCAGGAACCAGCACGCCCTCAAGCACTTCCAGGCCACCGGCCATCCCCTGGTCCGGCCCTACAAGGAACGGGGCATGAACTGGATCTGGTGCTACCTCGACAAGACCCTGCTCGACTCCCCAACCCTCCCAGCAGGAGGTGCCGGCCGACCCTGAGACCACACGGGAGCTGGTGTTACACGACGCCGAGGACCCGGCGCCCACCCAACCGTTCACCAGCCTGACGGCGGAACGCCAAACTTCGCGCTTCAAGGCCCGCGGCAAGCTGGGAAAGCGCAGCCTCGCACAGCGGTGGGCCGCCACTTACTCGCACGGAGGTGTCCTCCTCCGGGACAGAGTCCAAGCGAGCGATCAGTCTCCAGTGGCGGCGTGAGTCTTGCGCGACGTGTTCCACGAGACCACGTAGCTTCGCCGTTGACGGTCCCGATCGAGCTACGGAACGAGGGCCGCACAGCGGTGAGTCCGCCGTCACTCACAGGGACGGGGGCACGAATAGGGCACAGATACCCGCCCACAGCCGGACCCGGCCGGACCTGGTCGGACACACAACACGGCCGCTGACCTTCGTTCCTGCTGGTCAGCGGCCGTATTGTGCTGGTGGTGGTTGGTAGCCCCGACCGGATTCGAACCGGCGCTACCGCCTTGAGAGGGCGGCGTCCTAGGCCGCTAGACGACGGGGCCTTGTTGCGCTGGGGTGCCAGGACTCGAACCTAGACTAACGGGGCCAGAACCCGTCGGGCTGCCAATTACCCCACACCCCAGGGATGGTCGTGGGTCGCTGACCCACAGCTCGGGCATCTTAGCGGCCGGCGGCCGGATCGCTCAACCGGGCCGGACGGCGGCCCGCTCCAGGCGGGCCAGGGAGCGGGGCTTGCCGAGCAGCTCCATGGACTCGAACAACGGCGGGGGGGGGGGGGGGGCGGCGGGGGGGGGGGG
>Ga0081538_10002011_pt1 | contig 20319 bp, 17 predicted proteins | sample TabmetS5T2R1_FD_71022 | JGI IMG/M metagenome (GOLD analysis project Ga0081538, IMG submission 71022) | Tabebuia heterophylla rhizosphere microbial communities from the University of Puerto Rico - S5T2R1 | ecosystem: Host-associated > Plants > Roots > Rhizosphere ...
ATCTTGGTAGTCGTATGCCTTATGGCTATATCGTCAGGATGCCCCGCTAAAATCCTAAGATGAGTACACTAAATACCCATGAAGAGCGTACTTAGTAAAGTTTAATCCCATGAGGACATGTCCTCTTGTATTACATTAAATGCAACAGGGGCAGATAGCAAGTCATCGTTTCGAAAGCAAAGTGCTAAAGTCAAATCCTCTCAGCGACCCATATATTAGAGATGTAATAGTCTATCTTCCAGCAGGGTACTCCAAGACTGCTAGCAAGGGATATACAGCTGTAATTTATCTAGCTGCTTTTGGCAGTTTTGGTAAGGCAGTACTTAACCTAGATCCCTTTAGCGAAACACTAGAGGCAAGAATGAATCGATTAATTTCGGAAAAGAAATGTAGTCCGATGATTCTGGTCCTTGTAGATTGTTTCACTAAATTTGGAGGGAACCAATATATCAATTCAACAGCAACTGGCATGTACGAAGACTATATAACTTCTGAAATTGTTAGCTTCGTTGACAACAAGTACAATATATCAAATCACGCGGTAATGGGACACTCGTCTGGAGGATATGGTGCATTCGTGCTGGGGATGCGTCATCCTGATGTCTTTCAAGCAATAGTAGACCATTCAGGAGACTCGGCATTTGAGTATTGCTACCTTCCAGACTTTCCAAAAGCTCTTGAAGTATACAGAAGGTCAGGCGGAGGTCATAGCGACCCAAAGAAATGGTTTGAAGATTTTTGGCAGAAACCAAACAAATATCAAGATAGAGATGACATGACTGCACTTAATATACTTGGAATGGCTGCTCACTATTCTCCCAACCCGCAATCCCCCTATTTAGGATGTGATTTTCCATTTGACCTTGAGACCGGCGAGGTAAATCAAGATGTTTGGAATCGCTGGATCTCATCAGACCCTACAAGGATGGTGGCAAAATATCAAGACAATCTAAAGAAAATGAAGTTAATTTACATAGATTGTGGCATGAAAGATGAGTTCAATAATCATTTGGGTTGTAGAATTCTTCATTCGAAGCTTCAGAAAATGGGAATAAGACATTTTTATGAGGAGTTTCCAGGTGGGCACAGCAAAATCAGTCATAGATATGATGTTTCTCTTCCAATGATATCAAAAGAACTCGACACATAAGTGATAATAGTCTTGCAAATTCGGTTTTGACATCTTCACCCAAATATCTAGCCGATGTATGCAGCTGTTAAGAAGAACTTATCTTTCTATAAAAACCCGGGGGTGAAGGTGCCTAATAGAGATAATCTCGAACTGGAAAAGCGCCAAGGAGAAACAAGTAGTTATGTAAAGAATTTGACTTCATGGTCATCTTCTGAATACACTCTATTCCAAGAGCACAATCGTATTACCGATAAAGAAGAGAGAAGTAAATGGAAAGCCAAAGAAACAGACCTTTGGGCGTCACAATAATTGCGATATTGCTAGTAATTGCAGGAATTATATCTTTTGTAAGCGGGCTAGTTCTTCTAATAATCTTAGTCGGTATTGTATTCCTAGCGCTAGGCATTGCATATTTTGTTATGGCCTATGGTTTATGGAATGGCAGAGGTTGGGCATGGACTATTAGCTTGATCCTATCAGGGATAGGCATTGTAATGGGTATTGTATATATTATTCAGGACCCCCTTGGAGCAGGAATAATTAACATAATCATAAATGGTGTGATTATATACTATCTGACTAGACCAAACGTCAAAGCGTTCTTCGGTAAATGACATTACTGCACGCCTTATGCGGTCAAGTGACACACGCCTTGGGTGCTTCTTGTATGCAGACTTACAGACAAGACATCTTCGCACTTGAGCCAGCGTGTAACGTTGAAAGGATCCTTGGAAATCCCTCCGTGACATAACACTCATTGATCATGCTAGGACTGATTACTGTGTATTGATTCTAGGATAACATTGCGGTTATAAAATTTGGGCCTGACAAAGCGAAATAAAGGTGCTATTTCTTGTTATGTTGTATGCCAGTTATCACAAAGACAATTACTGTCAGCTCAAATGGTGAAAATGATATGATTGATATTACAAGCCAAACTGATGATGCTATCAAGTCAAGCAGGCTTCAAGATGGTGTTGTGGTAATATTTGTATCAGGCTCAACTTCAGCAATTACAACAATAGAATATGAACCAGGTCTCAAAAAAGATTTTCCAAAGATGCTTGCTAGGCTGGCGCCAAGTGAAATAGAATATGAGCATGACAAAAAATGGCATGATGGAAATGGACACTCGCATGTACGTGCATCACTGATAGGACCAAGTCTTACTGTCCCCTTTAATAACGGGAAATTGATGCTTGGCGTTTGGCAGCAAATAGTAGTGCTCGAGATGGACACTAGAGGAAGGAAGCGTAACATTGCATTGCAGATAATTGGAGAATGATGGTAGTAATACTATTCATGTTCCCATTCAAGAAAATAGTAAATAGAGATATATATTGAGTAGATTGGAGACACTTTTATTCTAATAGAGGACGACAGGCTAAGATTCAAAGGTGGATGAAGGATTCTTTTCACGTGGCAAGTGTACGCATAACCCCTTGGCTTGTGGTGCCTAAATATGAGTCGTATGTGAATTTCATCTCATTTAGATGATAAAGAACGAAAGCAGAAGCTCGAAGCTTTTCCTCCGCCATTATGCTCTTCTCTTTATTACTCAATTCTTTTAAATTCATAAAATATTTCACGCCAGCTGATACACAACAGCGATAACACCCGACAGCGCTACAGAGTATCTTGTGATTCACTTCCTGACATGTGTTGGACTGTGGTTGATGACTACTGCTACTATGTATTATTAGCGAGATGATTGGCAAGAATTCCTTTTTCAGCTAATAACTATAACTATCACAGAGCTATAGGTCATTCTTCTTTCCAATGCCCAGAATTCAACTTTCCATTTTCGACATCTTTTTACATGACGAAGTTTGACTTAACAAAAAACAAGGCGGTAGTAGCGACCGACCTGTATTGGACTATGGGGAGTCGGGGAATACAGGCCATTGCAGAACAGAGAGATAGTAGCCTCTCCTGTGCTACTACTACCGCCAATAGTATAATGTGGTTCCCCGCTTTTAATTTTTGATGTTTATTATTAGATTGCTGCAGTAACATCCAGAAATCAGCACCCATTTTCGATACCATCCAAGGCTACATAACCAAAAGAAGAATGACTTTTAACCACGCTCCCCATCTAAACTGGCGAAATTCTGGAATATTGAGGGTACTTAATATAGTATATATTGCCACATGCCACTTCCTTGCAAAATAGTCGAACATAGAACGCCACTCTGGACAGATTCCAAATTCAGGACCGTCCATATAGATATACGGTGTAAAGCATTCACTATAGACCATATGATATTCATCTTTTCGTTAGCTTCCTCTTCTCTGCTTGGCTCGCCCTCTCTAATCAAAACTTATCGCTATGGGCATCTGCAAATGCTGAGTCACAGCACCTTCAGCAATTTTTTCTCCTTCCTGTTTATCGTTACCGGCATATACTATGCTTTACCCTCGAATTCAACGAATACATCTCTGCTTTCAATTCTTCCACCAAATAATCTATATGACATCTGTGAACATTTTCATAATTTCCTACTGAAGTTAGGATGCTTTTAAGCAGTTATAATACTAGATTCCGAAATGATAATACACAGTAGGAAATTTACAACAGAAAGTTAATGAATTCGAATGAGAGTGAATATTGCAAGTGAATCAATGCTGGTTGAACTTGATAGTCTAGGCATTTTATTGAGTTCCATCGTTATATCAGTAGGTGCAACTACTCTTATTCTCTTTTTAATGAAATTGATAAGGGAGAAGTACAGTCGAAGAAAATACCGCTAGGAGTTGAATATCCTACTCTGTCCTTCTTTATTTCGTATATCTGGGCTAAATCCTAGCCAGAAAATCTCTATTCTGCCGAAAAAAGAGCGTGTTTAAGTTATTCCTGCTGCGTCTTACCTTTATCGTCTCTATCAATTCTTTTCTCTATCTCTTCTAATATTCTGTGGATTTCTCTTATCTCTTCCATAATCTCTTGTTGTGTCAAAGGTATTTGTGATTCTCGTTGGACCTGTTCGTATGCCTCCTCAGACTTCCTAACTATTACTGAGATAAACAGGTTAATGATTATGAAAGTTCCAATCAAGATAAAGCTCGCAGAGTATAGCCAGTATAGAGGTCCTAGATTCAAAACTATGGGCTCCATTACATCCACCCAACCTTCCAACGTAATGATTTGGAATAGCGTCGTAGCTGCAATCGGAAAAGATGACCAATGTTGTGGATCGATGTTTCTAAAAAGATGGTATCCCACAATTGCGTAAATGAAGAATAAAATTGAAAGCAAAATCAAAATGTTAACGATACTTGGTATTGAGCGCACAAGTGTAGAAACAATAGCCCGCAATTCTGTAGATTTAGTTATTAGTCTCGTTATTCTCAAAAGTCTGACCAGTCTTGCTACTGTTGAGAACTGCCCGGCAAATGGCATAAGGGAGAGTATAATGATTGCAAAATCAAAACAATTCCAACCATCCTTGAAATAGTTTTGCGGCCTTGGATAGCATGCGGTAATCCTTAAGGCTGCTTCGACTATGAATACTCCAATAACGATATTCTGAGTCAGGATAAATATGTCGGCTTCCACTAGCTCCCACTTTCTACTAGAGGGATGCAATTCAGGGGTTGCTTCAAAAACAAGGACTATTACTTGGAGAAGGATAACGCCAGTTATAACCCATTCAAATATCTTGCTTGATACAGCAGCTTGTGCAAACTTAACAATACTATTTGTTGATCTGGGAGATCTGCCGGAAAGAGAGCGTGATGATGATTCTTTTTCTTCCATGGACTTATTTAAGCACGCATCTTTTTGATATGCTCCTTTTAAAAATTATGCTATGGCCGCAAGCTGTTCGAGTTTTCCATTCATCGTCGTTACATTTTTCCTAGAAATTAGTGAAGCACTCTTTGTGAATTGCTCGTCATCTATCTCCGATTGTCCGATTGTTTGAAAGGATCAGGCAGTTTGTATTCGTGCATCATAGAATGAATAAAGGTGAGATATGCAGTCTTGCTTTATTTTACTATTGAGGCTGTCTTTTTCTATATCTGGATAATTCCTCGAATAAGAAAAAGCACATTTACGTTATACCCACGTTGGTTCGTTTGCTTCGATAGCCACAAGAGAAGCTGGCTATACTCTGGTCAAAAATAATAATGCACCGAAGGCATGTTTCCTAGTGTTCAACATATAAAAAGAGGAAAAGAAAAACGCTTTCTAGCCCAGTCATGTTCTTCAACACCTCACTTGGCGGAATAGTTCTTTATGGGTGTGGTTGTGCTTTTGAAAAAACATAGTTTGTTTAATGCTGATGCAGACAATTTAGATTGAAATCACCAAACCACACTAGATATTAGCTCTTATATATTATTACATGCAATATTTGCAAGTAATTTATCAGAAATCGAAAAATAGTTCCTTCACGATATAACTCCATGAGTGGACCAACTATGTTTTCGGTCTTCCAAAGACCCATTTTACAAGGCGCAAAGTATGGCTCGATTGCCGGCGTTATTGCCACTTGGTCTATTTCTACCGCGATAGCCGCCTCCGAGTTAGAGCTAGGTCTACCAATGGGCACATTTTATGCTATCATTGGAATTGCCCTCGGCTCAAATGATCCTACTACTTCTGCTTATGTAGGATTTGGATTACATCTTGCCACAGGAACCGTTCTTGGAGCTATTTTTGGCGCCTTAGCTGTAAAAGTGGAGCTTAAAAAAAATATTACAAATATTTTTAGACCCACTAGGTCCATTCTGATGGGAATTGGAACAGGCGTTCTCGTCTGGCTCGTCTTATTTCTACCCATAAGTGCATTGTTTATTCAACCTTCAACTAGCAGAATCGTTGAAATTCTACACTCAGGACAGGAGAACACTATGCAGTCAGTATTTGACGCTAATAGCCTTGGCCAATCGATGACGGGCATTGTCATCAGCGCAATAACATTTCATGTCATATGGGGCGCAATATTTGGGTTCATTATTAGCTCCCTTTTGAGAATCAAGTCCAGCTCATTGTTGTTATCTTCTGCAGCTTCTTCTTCTAAGCAAGATAATCAATTCACACGATTTCCTTTACGCATTGCATACTTTGGATTGGTAGCTGGTCTAATATCTTCGCTTGCTATTTCTGGTCTGATATTGCTGGTTGAGAGAATCAGCTCGCTTCCTGTCGGAACATTCTATTATGTATTAGTATCTGCTCTAACAAATTCTTACAGCAGTAATACCGAAACGGTAGTTATAATCGGATTATCAATTCACCTAGCTGCAGGCAGTTTTCTTGGGCTCATAATGTCCATGCCATTTCTTCTATTGAGAAATGCTCGAAGAAACGATACTGTTATTAAAAAGCCATCATTCATAGAAAAATATAGCTCTGTTTACGGAATAACATTTGGCTTCGGTCTTTGGCTTCTGATCTTTTTGCCGATTACTTTTATGATTGTGATTCCTCTTTTGGAGTCTTTTGAGTTACAAGATGTTATGATAAGACAGCGTGTACCAACTGGCCAGACAGCAGAGACAACCTTCTATGGACTGTTGTCTATGCTAGACAGGATAATCTATGGAGCGCTAGCCTTCAACATTTTTTATGGTCTCTTAACAGCTATTATGCTTCAATCCTTCTCTCAGAAGTATTCAGCGATTAACAATAGAAACCAAAGACAAAATGAAGCTGATTTTATCAGAGGACAAGAAAATAAATAGCTTCTGTCAAAAGAATATATTTTTCTTGATAAAAGAGTTGGTGCTATCTAGGTGTTGCAGTGAGTTGAGTGAGTGCTCGAGCGTACCGCAGAAAGAGTATATTTAAATACGAACTTAGAACCGAGGATTGTACTTCATTTGCTCGTTAAGGGCGTACCATCAGCTAACGACTGAATTATGCTGACTCATCATCCTGAGTAGGACTCTAAGATATATACATTTATTACTTGACTTGGATATATTATACCAAGAGGTTAGAATTATCTTACGCCATCTTTAACAAACAATATGGCGCTGCTTGCTAAGAGGAGAGATTGCAAATTTGTCTGGAAAGAGAAATAATACAGCAAATACAAGTAAGGCATCACTAGGCGTCGCAAATAATAATCTTGATGAAGGAGTGCTTACATTTGGTTTGTGGCTCAATGCTGAAGACAAAAAATCCTCTGAAACTCCACTCATTATGAAGGAATACGCTGAGGGCAAAAGAGTAGTATTGCGAGACAATATTTTGCAAAAGGACTTGATAGTAACCATAGTAGAGGGAATTCCATTTTGCAATGAATGCAGATCCAATGATTGTGCACATGTCGGATTTACTATATGCGCAATACAAATGGCAAACAAGTCAAAAATTGAATAGATCTTCCATTCAAAAATATTTATCCAATCATAAGACCCTTTTTGTCCTGGTATGATTGAGGAGATTTCTTTGATTCTTTAGCGTATCTGCACATTGCAATGCTACAAGTCCAGCGAAGATCTAGATAAATATATAGTGGTTTAAATTCGCAAAAGAATGAGTCGGATGTATGACTGAGATCATATCAACACAAGTAATTCAGGATTTTGCGATTATAATGGTTGTTGCATCAGTTATGGCACTCATTTCCTACAGACTTAAGCAGCCAATGGTTATTGGTTATATAGTTGCAGGGATAATAATTGGTCCGTATACACCGCCTTTTAGTTTCATACTTCATCCCGAAATTCTAAACTTGCTTGCAGAAATAGGCATAGTCTTACTTCTATTCGTAGTGGGTCTAGAATATCCAATAGCCAAACTTCGTTCGGTAGGAAGAAAGGCCCTTGTTATTGCCTTTTCAGAAGCCTTTGGAACCTTTGGATTAGGCTTCATAGTTGGTCAGATAATGGGAATGTCATTATTTGACAGCCTGTTTATTGCTCTAGCTATCTCCGTAACAAGCACCGTCGTATTGTCCCGAGTCTTGCAAGAATTTGGGATTGCAAAGACTGAAGTTTCAACTCTTCTCTTAGGAGTTACTGTAATTGAAGATATAATCATAGTATCCACACTTGCAGTACTGCAGTCAGTTGCTTCAACTGGTACTCTTACAATTGAGGAGATAGTCCTATCTGTAGTATTGGTTCTGGCATTCATTGCAGGTGCGTTGTTTATCGGTTCAAAGACTATACCCAAGTTTGTAGACTTTGTAAGCAAGACAAATCAGGTTGATGTGTTGGTTGTAGCAATTTTAGGTGTGGCATTTGGCTTGTCGTTTATCGCAAACCAGCTTGGCATATCAGTTGCAGCTGGGGCCTTCTTTGCAGGTGTACTCGTAGCAGAATCTAAAAGCCAGGCAACTGCCAGAGTTCTGACATCTCCACTCAAGGACATGTTTGCAGCACTTTTCTTCGTATCGGTCGGTGCACTTATGGATGTCTCTCAATTGCCATTGTTTATTGTTCCTGCGTTGATCTTTGTAGCTACCTCCTTTGCTGCCAAATTCATCACAGTTTATCTGTCTTCAAAATCTCAGAGGTTAAGCAATAAGGCATCAATGCAGATTGCATTTGGTTCTTCAGCATCTGGAGGCGAGCTTGCTTTGGTAACCGCAAAAGGCGGAGCTGATGTAGGTGCAACAAGTGCTTTTGTTCTACCCATGGTGGGAACAATGACTATCATTACATCCTTTTTGTCTCCTTATATTGTCAAGTTTGGATGGAAGTTAGGTGACAGATTTGCACAACAATCTGGCGAGGAGAAGAGCGAAGAGGAGCAGGAGAAATCGCGGAAAGGAGATGAACGATAGAACCATAGGTTTTACTTAAGTCTTGCAAATTCTTGTTTTTATGCAAGAATACAGAATCAATGCATCCATAAGCTAACCAGTTTTTCGCATACTTCTGATACTGGAACAAGAATGATTTAGACACAAAAGGTCATATAGAAAGAACCACAAGCAAAGTGGATTATTCTCTAGCTACACTCGTCTGACCTCTTATTGTATCATAAATATCGGACCCTTATATATTAGGTATTCTTTTCCAAGAGGAAAGAAGAATGGATGATGGTTTTAACTTCGGAAATGATGGGCTCGCTGCATTTCTGAAATTTTCTGTGACCTTGGTAGCTTGAGATCAATAGAACTTCAAGATACCTGCGATTCTTTGCGGTCAATGTGCTACGGCCGTCAAATGATGTTGGCTTGCATGAATACAGAGGTATAACGAAGATCAAATCTACGCCTTATCTTCTGAAGTACGCGAAGAAAATATACAATATTGCAATGATCTCAAACCTGCCAACAATCATGTTAGTAGCTAGGAGGAGTTTTGAGAACACATCTAAGTTCACGGATGTTATACCCGCAGTGAGGCCTGTTGTAGAGATAGCGGAGACAGCTTCAAACATGGCATCTTCCAGACGGCTATTAGTAAGATAGCTTAACACTGATCCTGTAATCAACGAAACAGAAACATAAAGCACTATGACCGTTAGAATTTCTCTAATTACTTTCTTACTCAGAATCAACGATATCCGCTTCAGTGCCCGCGCCTGCTGTTCTACTAGTCCTTCGAGGTTGCTTTTACGATGCTCATCTTGTAGCCTTGTCATAAACTCTGTGCTCCTATAGGGATTGGTAGTAGATGATATTGAGCTAGAAGTGTACATCTCTGGAGCGGTGATGGTGGTAGTGGTGGTGCCTCGATTCTTCGCTTTCGAGCCTTTAGTTAGTTCCTGGTAGAGAAGGATAAATCTACCCACCTTTATTCCGCCTGCTGTGGAAAATGCTGTTCCACCAATTAACATCATTACAGTCAGAACTGTCTTGGCTCCGTAAGGAAGGGATTGGATATTCAGGTATTGAAAGCCAGTGGTGGTTGAACCACTAATTATGTGAAATATTGAGCTATATATGTCAGCCTTACCTTGGGAGAGCCAATAAAAAATCAGGATAGCAGCCGTAATCATGACCAGAAAAACTGCTACTTCAATGCTTATTGTTTTCCTTGTTAACAGACCCTTCCTACTAAAAATGTGATAATGAAATGCAAAAGGCAGAGCTGAAAGAATCATTCCTACTGTTAATATGGCTAGGCGCTCTGGATGATCGGGGGTAATGATATTTGAGAGAGGGATGAACCCTCCACCTGTTATAGTGGCAAATGCCAATGAAATGGAATCTAAGGTGCCGGTTTGACCCAAGTATATGAACATAAAGATGAGTATCAACGTATAGGCTGTGAAAATTCCTACTATGGTTATTAGTAACTCCCTTACCCTTAGCAGACCTCCACCAAGCACACTTTTCATTGCACTTAATTTCCTCTCAGGGAAAAAGAGGATCATTACCAAGTAAACAAAACTTAGACCGCCGACCCATTGAGTGTATGAGTGATAGAAGTTAAGGCTCTCTGGAAGACTACCCGGATCGCTAATTATAGATAGTCCACCAGTCGTGAAGCCAGATGCACTCTCAAAGAAGCTATTTACAAATAGTACCAAAGGGCCAGCGTTACTTCCAAATGGGTTGATGTATATATATGGAATCGAGCCAAAAAGACTCAGTAGTATAAAACCGCTTACAATAAATATTGAAGCCTGTTTGAGATTCATTGGGCCCTTTTCACCGATATTTGTCAAAAAGAAGCCTGCAAAAGAGAGACCTACAACTGCAAAAAATATCCCTACAATACTTGAGCTCTCCCCAAGTGTTGTCCCAAGAAAAGCTGGGACAACAAGCAAGATACCTGAGAACTGAAGCAAAATACCAAGATTACCTAGGACAGGCTTGTATTGCTCCCTAATCAAGCTCCTATATCGGCTAAAAGTTCGCTCTATGACAGATGTGCGAACCGCATTTGCTAGGGACTCTTGGGTAACTACCCCAAGTATTCCAGAACTATCTGCTACAGGTATGCGTTTTACCTGGTTGAGTCGCATCAGATTCAATGCTTGTTTGACTGTTCCTTTTGGAGAAATGGTAACAATCGGCGAGGACATTATGGATTTAAGGAAAATTTGGTCAGAATCTTCGCCTCTCATAACTACCTTATCAATAATGTCACTGTCAGTTACTATCCCAATGGGTAAGTTGCCCCTAGATGCTATGATGCTGTCCGCATTGTGAGAGTGCATTTGCTGGACAGCTGAAGCAACGTTCGCATTTTCGTCCACAACTACAAATAATCGGTGCATATAGGAAGTGATAGGTCTTTCCAAGACATCTTGCATGAGCAGGAGCAGACTTGCTGGATACTCCTTGGTGTATTAATAACCTTTATGACGATAAATAGTACACGCAAGTCAAGACCACGTAGGAACACGAGGCTGGGAAATCTCTCCAGTGAGCATTAGAGATTGCTGCTAAGAGCATTATCATATTTGTCCTCTAAAACTGGCAAGTCTTCAATAGGGCATCTGACATATAGTACGGTTTCGCATCATACAACCATGGTCAAAGTTCTACCTTATGTTATGAGAAGTATCAATGAACTGAACATACCTGCTGGAAAAAGCCATGGATTTGAGATTTTGTATTTTGGCGTAAACCTAGTACTAATGCTTGATTATAGATTGTCTTTTAACATAGAAATAAAGGGCCCAAACAATGAGGATCAGATTGAGCTTATTATAATTAGCAGAAAAGATGTTTCTACATGGAAAAACAATGCTGATCCTCATCATAAGGATAGCAGCATATCGAAAATAATCATACATTATAGGAACAATGGAAGAAAAATTAATGATGTCTTTAGGCCAACCATGAGCGATGCCTATGCATTTATTTTAAACAATAGATTTTCTCCTAGCACCAGTCAAAAATCAAGGACCCATGCAGTAATGGTTACTCTTACTCATCGCTGGCAACAGGAAGTAAAAGAGTCACAGCTGAAAAATAGGCTATAAGGTGTTAGGACCCATAATGAGAAAGCTCATATTTTTTACTATACATGAAGAAATAGTAAGAAGGCCGAGAAGCAGTAGGTAGCACAACAAGTGGTGTTTGATAATGCATTCAAAGCGTAATCGCTAAAGAAAAAAGCATGTATTGGTTTTAGGCAGTCTCTTAGAGATTTCTCAGTTTGTCTCTTTGCTTTATCCAATGGATTTGTTAAGTGGATCTCTTAGAGGTACTTCAGCTGATCGTCTCTTTTTCATGCCAAATTTCTCAACATTTGAGCAACAAAAATTTTTCCAACATGCGCGTGTGATCTTGAGTGTCCTATCACATCCATGCCTTTATTCCGTTCCCGATCTTCTCAATAAACGCAATTTCAGACAATGGCTTTCGTTCTCTTGGTGTAAATGCCTTGTGTCTTAGTCTTTCAGGTAGCACATGATATGCGTCTTGATACCCAATTGCAATCATGATACCTATCTCGTAGTCATTGGGGACATCAAAAATCTCTCTAGCTCTCTGTACATCAAAACCCCCCATTTCATGCATGATCAGCCCTTGATTAAATGCCTCAAGAAACATATTCTCATTTGCTCCACCCAGATCATGAAAATGAAGTCTGTTAGGGCTTCCATTTTCTGAATATACTTTCTTGGTTACTGCACAAATCAGGATTGGAGCTCTCTTGGCATAATCGTTTATTTCCTTTAGAACCGATTGTGCTTTCTTTAGCATTTCAGGGTTGGCATTAGTAAATACAATATACCGCCATGGTTGTTCATTGCGTGACGATGGAGCCCATCTAGCAGCTTCTAAAATTGATAATAATTTTGAGAATTCTACTGGCCTTGTAGAAAAGGCCCTCGCACTCCATCTCTTTGCTATGATTTCACTGATAGGGTGGTTCGTCTTTGCTATATTTGCTACTATTCTCTCATCGTCCAAATGATCAGAATTTGTATTTTCTTCCATACAATGCTTCAACTCTATGGTATAATCCTACGACGTTAAATAAATAATAATAACACAACAGTAGTTATAATATTGGTACTAATGGAGTGAGCTCGTAACCCAAGTAAGAATAGTTTATCAACGCGTTTTCAATTCAACCTGGGTCTGCTAATTTCCTTGAATGAAAGAATGTAATCGACTGGTTGCATACTATACTATGTCTGGACTAGATGAAATCCTGCGTCAAAAGCTGCGCTTTACTTAACCTCATTGGTAATATCTTTCCCTGTCTGGCATTGTAGGCTGGAACTCCGACCCCGATTGCTATCATCGTACTTTTTTTAGCTGCTTGAGGAGAAAATAATTCCGTTACAGCATCATCAAAGAATGTCGAGCCAGAGGCCCCGATCCCTAGAGCATAGGCAGTGAGATATATTTTTCCTGCGATAACCCCAGCTTCAAATTGACAGGCCCTATAACCTCTATTGCCCAATGACCCTAGGACAGATTGCAAATCTGTCATTAAGAAGAAAACGACACTTGCATCGCTAAAAAGAGTTTGGCCTAAGCAAAGATAACCTGAGATATTCCTCGAGCTTACAATTTCCTTTATTCTATAGATAGAGGAATTTGGATTTGTCGCAGATTCACTGTGATCATAGAAGTATGCTCCTGGAGTAAGGCCGTCCACTGCGTTAGCTATAAAATAAATATCTATTAACGAATTTTCTTGGTCTTTAAATATATCTAGTGGTACCCCACTGGTGGAACAATAAAGTATAGTTTTTAGAGCAGAAAGTGAGATATTAGTTCTGGCAAACTTCCTGGAGGAGCCACGCCACAGGATTATCTCCTTTAAACTGGGTGAAGTTTTAATACTTTCATCTAATTCCTTTGATATTACGGAAGGATTATTCTCTGATTTAGAACCCTTTTTTTGGGAATGGTGGGGTCCTGTTGATAGAAATAACTGGTGACGATGAGCACTGCTGATCCACTCCTCCACTTCTAGTTTGCTTGTAAGCTTTGAAGCCTGATTTAGAGCCCAGATCTCTGGATAGTAGATTTCACTTCTTTTGGATAATGCGCGGATATTTGGCATAGGGATATGCGGTATCCTACCTTCACTACTGTGTTGTTGGCTAGATGCAATAATATTTTCCTGGCTTGCATTGCCTATAGCAGCTATAGCAATAGCTGCTTCTCTTTTATCTTCCAAAGATAGCAGCCCGCTTATCTCGTCGTCCACGAAACCCATGGTGATACGGGTAGAAAGCCCCATTGCGTGTGTTGTAGCAAGAAGATTAGCAGCAATTACCCCAGAGTCCCAAAACCAATGCCGATACGAGCGCGCCTGATATTTCCAAGCATTTCTCCACGCAATTGAGGTAAATATAATGGCGATAGCAGAGTTTGCAATGTCTTGGTTATTAGCAGTAGCTGTGGACAGATATTTTCTGTATCTTCCTCTTCGAATCTCTGTTAGGCTAAATTCAGCGGGCGAAAAGTGATAGACTCCAGCAGCTAGATCAGGTAAATTGTCATCGCAAACTACATACAATTCAATGGGATAGAGAGCACCAGTTGCTGATGCTGCGCGCATGTAATATTTACCATATGAAAATTTCATTTCCCTTGTAATTCCTGCTGAGAAGAACAAAATTTCTGCTAAGCTCGAGAGATCAACAGAGGGAATATTGTAGGCTGCATTAGTGCTTTTTGATGTTCCTGTTGTTGCTCTTGTTAAAGGGTCATTATCAAGATTTAACCCGTTGTTTGTCATGCCTCTAATGCAGCTAAGAGCATTAACTTCCGGCGTTGGAAAGCTTGTTGGCAGACTTATGGAGGGCGATTCTAGATATACCTTGAAGGGGATCGGTTTGTTATCAAAATCAAGATAATGTCTTGAGGTCAGTAAGCTAGCCTCCGAATGTTTTGTAGCCTCATGATAGTCTAACGCATATCTTATCTCTTTATTCAAAGTCATTTACTCATAAGCATAAAATTAGATAAAGTTACCATTTAATAAAACCAGGATTCATACGACTTCGATATAACTGTGCAGTAAACTTCTTTTTCACCTCTCTGGTAATGGCTTGTTACTGTTGTAATTAACTGCTATACCTCTACTGACTCAATACTATATGAATAATATGCCTATTCATGCTCTAATTTCTAGGTCAGAGTCGCCAAACCTCTGAAGCAGGCCCACCTTGTTCCTCATCAATTTTTTGTAAGGCGATTGCTTTCCTATAAAAAATAGGAGATAGTCGTCATACTTCTTTTCATCCTCCTCTTATGTTCTTCTTCCTATTCTTGTTCTTATTACTCAATTCTGTGAGGATAGGTGGTATGACATTATTTGTTTCTGCTGCAAAAACTGACCCCTGAGATCACCTTGATTCAAATGGTTTCAGGCAGCCGGAATGTAATCTCTTATTGGGAGACAAGGGATGATAAACTCTGCAAATCAAGAAGTTATTTTCTCTCTATTGGTATATTCTCCCGAAATGACCTAGGCTTTTTTCAGTCCTTGAATAATCTCTCCAATAGACTTGACTGTTTCAGCCATCCCATCAAAAATGTTCTTCCTTCTAACAGCCGCTACATTCAAACTTACACTTCTAAATTTGTATCTAGATATCATCCTTCCTATCTTTGTGATACATTCGTCTGGGGTTCCAGCGACTGCAAATTTATCAACAATTTCCTCATCTATGAGGTGGTCTATCTCCTTGGGATACTGAACTTTTGGCGAAAAGTACCAACCTTTGGCTCTTCTCACTGCATTGATGATTTTCTGCACTTTAGCCTCATCTATTAACAAATCAGATGGCTTTAATAGTGCCAAGTAATACGCTGCGTACAGCTTCACACTTTGCTTTGCTAACACACCATCTCTTGAAGCACATATAGTTAATCGCGGAGCTACCTCTATAGTGCCGATATCTCTTCTAGCTCTTGCTGCTCCTTCTGAAATCCAACCAAGATAATTCGTGAGCTGTCGGTCAGAAATGTATCGAGCTCCAATTACAATTATATCTGCTATCTCACCGGCTAACTTTGCAATCTTTGGGCTCCGAGTTCCGATGAGGATTGGCACAACATGATGTGGAGGAAATTCTAGCCTCGTATCTTTGGAAGACAACTCATAAGCATTACCTTGGTAATTAACGACTTTCCCTGCTAACAATTCTCTAATAATGTGAATAGCTTCTCGAATTGTTGGCGCAGGAGGTGACCGTATTATCCCTAGCTTTGCGATGCCAGCACCAGCTCCTATCCCTAGGAAGGCTCTTCCATCTGATATTTCATCCAGCGTTGATATAGCCGCCGCGATTACCGCAGGATGTCTCGTATAAGGATTTGTTACAAGGCTTCCTATTTTTATCCGCTTAGTGACTGTCGCACATAATGCCTGTAACTCATATGTATCTGGGTAGAAAATGACATCAGATATTCCGAGTCTATCGACTCCTGCGTCTTCTGCAATCTGAGCTAGCTTCATGACTTCTTTTGTTTTGAGAATTGGTGTTATTTCTGCCTCAAAAATAGACGCCATCATTACAATTAGGGTTACCTACACCATTAAGACTTCGATTCTCTTCATATGCAAAAGGTCCCACAGCTTAGCCATGAGTTTTAATAAGGAGCTTGCTCTTAATCTCTTCTTGAGATATACGTCTACTACGCTCCCAATTAGGGTGGCAATACGATCTTTTGTGCCGAATCATGTCAGGTCTGAACACATTGACGTCGATACTGTGATATAAGTAAATTAATACAGGAATACAAAGGAGTCGATATAATTTGTTCATTCCATTTTATTCTGATGATATTGCGGAATATTCTGTAGCAATTTGTGGCTTAACGTCTCATGCTAAAAAATCCTTCACCCACTGCGTTTTAAATTCACTTTGACTGGTCTGAAAGTGTATGATGGGAGGACGCAACCTGATCTTTTAAGGAATTTCGCTGGTCGTTTATTATTTACAAAGAAGGCAAATACCAACTTCAGCTATAAATTCAAACAAAGAATAATTGATGTTTTCAAATATTTTCCTGAGCTTCAAGAAGAGGTTGTTTATGTAGGGTGGATAGCTCCTCGAGGATGGGCGAGAGGAAGTTGTAGCTATATCTCTTCTTTTGCCAGTACCTCCACAAATATGAAATTGAAAATTAACTTACAACCTAATGAGAGAAATTTTACCATAGCACATGAGTTCACGCATCTCCTACAGGCCAGAAAAAAAGAAGAACTTCAGATACCTAGTGGTGAGAGGGCTTGCGACGTTTGGACATTGACTCGGCTGCCGATAGAATTGCTTGATGACTATCCTAGTTACCTGGGCAACTATCTCATGCGTAAGCGTTGGGATACTATAAAGATGAAAGTTAGAGAACTCGCATTTAGTGCTATTGAGATTAGAAAGACCAAAAGACAATACATAGTGTGGCTGGAAGATGAAATAAGAAAGTTGTAAAACATTATTTGCTCACCTGGTGGAATTGTCGGATTATATCAATAGCATTTTTGCCTATCAAGAACTTTTATGCATTGGAGACTGGTAGAGGCAGATTATTATATTATTTGTGTTAGGGCGATGGTGAAGAGGCAGTTACTATGACTGTGCCTCTCATACCTTCCTCTGCATGAATTGTACACAGAAAGTTAAGAACCTCTTCTCCAAAGCGGTATTGCCAAGAACCGTTAGGTCCAATAAAGCCATTGTCTATTGCTATTACTTCCGCTGATTTCGCGTTTGTTTTGTCGCTATTGCTAGCAGATGAGTTTTCAGGAATATGCTGGTGCTTTCTGTACTATCCGACCCCGTGGTTTGGTTGAAACACCTACAACGTTATGAGGAAGATTTGAAGGGTTAGACCACCTACCTTTAGTGCCAGCTTCTATCAATATTGTTTTTGGTAAAGTCTTTTCGCAAATGCAAACACAATTTCATTACCCGTATATGCACATATAATTACCATGAGCTATATCTTGGCCTAGACATCATCGCTAGCAATTCTGTTGAGAGAATCTTAATTAACTACTCTTCTGTCTGAGGAACTACTGACAGAGATATTTCTGCTGTGATATCAAGTGGGATATACCCTACTGTCAAATTAGAGCTTTGTAATATATAATTTAGAGATCATAAAAGAAAACGAGCAAACCATTTACTTGCAAGCTGTGCAACCATATCAAGCTTGCCAGGTTCTTCAAACAAGTGTGTCGCCTCCGGAACAATCACAATTTTCTTTTCTCCTTTTTCTGCAGATAATTGGTGTAATCTATCAAATGCTTCATGATTCATTTGTATAACGGGCGTATCATATCCCCCTACAATGAGAAGGGTTGGTGCTTTGACTTGGTCTAAGTACGGGTCTGCTAGATCTGGTCTGCCTCCACGAGAAACAATTGCTTGTATTCTATCGACTCTTTTAGCAGCTGCTGCCAAGGCCGCAGCTGCTCCTGTGCTAGCTCCAAAGTAACCCATCTTTTTTTGAATAGCGTTATCAACAAGAGTGTGAAATAACCAATCTGTTACAGCTATTAGTCTGTTAGTGAGTAATCCTATATCGAATCTTAGATGCCGGGTTTGCTCGTCGATTACCTCTTCCTGTTCTGTTAAGAGGTCAAAGAGTAACGTACTCAGACCTGCATCTTGCAATACTTTTGCGACATATTTATTTCTCTTGCTGTGCCTCCCACTTCCACTTCCATGGACAAATAGGACTATTCCTTTTGATCCTTCTTTGAGAGTCAAGTCGCCTGAAAGTGACAGAGTACCAATTGGAATCTGAATGGTCTGGTGAGGAGCTTTATCTTTCAATGTCATGAGCTCTACAACCCTTATCCTTTGCAGCTGGACTCTTGACACTCTGGTCAAACTCCTCAGTCTTAACTCCGACCACAGAATAGTAAGACCTTTGACATGGGCTATTATATATCAAATACAGACGCTCTATTTCACTACTTATCTTCAACATAGCCTATTTAGTGCTGCTGTTAGATAAGATTGCCATATGAAGGTGATAGATTTATATAAGAAAAATAGAAGACGAGCATAGCAGAGTAAAGCGATACATTCTATTATGTCGTCTTCACGCGAGTTTTTATTTAACATAGTATATACTATTTCTATTTTATAAAAAATTTTCTAGTCCAGAAGATCTATAAGACCGTACGGTTTGATTTAAGTCACTTGCAGAGTTATAATCGATGTTGGATTTTATAGATACATCCGACCCTTCAACGTTGCCGTTTAACCAACATGCTCTACATGTATACTCCTCCGATGACCCAGGTAAAGCTCCTACAAGATACCTTAATGAAGCGTTGAGTAGCGAACAGCTTACGGTTTATGTTCCGGTTGATATTGATAACGCTACAGACAACCACACAGAACGCATATCCGAAATGGCATCAGGGATTACAAATTACGAAGATCATGTGAATCATGGTAATCTTTTAACATTAGACATTAGATCATTTTACAATTCTGTATTAGCTGGAAACGTGCAACCTTTTGAGGAACTAAAGATATTACTGGAGGAGGCAATAAAAGAGCGAATTGCATCAGGCAAAAGTGATGAAGTAACTTTTGTAAGTGGCATTGCCGGGACACTAGCTACAAATCAAAAATTTGACCAATGTATTAATTCAGAGATGTGGTGGCAAATGACCCATTCTGAGTGGCTGCAGAAAGGTCTAAAGGTTACGTTGATATGTTCACATCCTAGAAAGATATTTGACAAAAACCATTTTATGCACTACAGACAGGCAATGTCATCGCTACACAATGCAATAGTGTAGCAGAGAAAAACTAAAGTTCAACAAGCACATCTCGTCTTGACACTGGCAGTGTTCATCCTTCAAGGTAAATGGATATGTTTTATGTTCTGTCAAGATTGACTTCCAGTCAACTAAAATATGCTGGTGGGTCTTAGATCATATTTTCAGCCTTGGTTCAAAAGTTGCTAGTAAATATTCTTTTGATTGTGAAGGGTAGATTTGGACCTTAATGTACAATTTAACAATAATCAATGTAAGTACCGATCCGTATGCCTTAAGTACCGCTTTTGCATAGATTATTGCAGCGTCAAGAGGTAAATAAAAGAGAAATGCACAACGAGCCAGAAGATAAGAATCTGGATAGAGGAAGGTTGGCCGCAACAAGATGGCTGCCAATGAGTGCAATAGGTGCTGCTATTCCCTTTGTCATCGGAGTTATAATGGGACTTTCTGTAGAACAGGTTTTGATAGCTGCAGCAATGACGAGCACACTGGTTTTTAGTGGTCTTTGGATGCAGTCGTACGGTAGGGAAAGACAATATAAGAGTGCGGCTTAAGAAGTTCCCCATATTTATTCTCAAGTTTTAGGTTTTTATATTATTTTT
>Ga0081538_10002012_pt1 | contig 20319 bp, 19 predicted proteins | sample TabmetS5T2R1_FD_71022 | JGI IMG/M metagenome (GOLD analysis project Ga0081538, IMG submission 71022) | Tabebuia heterophylla rhizosphere microbial communities from the University of Puerto Rico - S5T2R1 | ecosystem: Host-associated > Plants > Roots > Rhizosphere ...
GCCCTCGCGCTCGACGCGGCAGGCGTTCTCGATGGGGCCACCCGGCCGGTCGTCGGGCAGGGCGGGGCTGCCGCGGCGGCGCTGGTCACGATTGCGGCGCATCCCGGCCGCAGCATCGAGCGGCTTCGGGCTCCGCTGGGCCTCTCGCAGCCCGGCGCCGTGCGACTTGTCGAGCGGCTCGTGGACCTCGGCTGGGTCGAACGGGCTGGGGCGGGCGGCCGGCGGGGGCTCGAGCTCCGACTGACGCCCGAGGGGGAGACGGTTCTCGACGAGCTCCTCCTGGCCCGCCGAAACGCCCTCGCCGAGCTCCTCGAGCCGCTGAACACCGCGGAGCGCGATCAGCTCAGCGGCCTGCTCGAGAAGCTGCTCGCCGCGAGGACCGGCGACAGGTCCGACCTCGAGCGGCTGTGCCGGCTCTGCGAGTGGCGCATCTGCGCCCAGTGCCCGGTCGCGGGCGCCCTCCGCTGACCGCCCTCTCACGGGAAGGCGTCCGCCGCCCGACGCAGAATCACGGTCATTGGTGATCGTCCTCGGCATCGACCCGGGCACCGCGAACACGGGCTACGGGGTGGTGGTCTCGCGCGGCAGCACGCTCGCGGCGCTCGACGGCGGCGTGATCGAGACGCGTCCGGGCGCTCCGCTCGAGCGGCGCCTCGCCGACATACACGCGCGCGTGTGCGACCTGATCGCCGAGCACCGGCCGGTGGCGCTCGCCGTGGAGGACCTCTACTTCGGCCGCAACGCCCACTCGGCCTTTGCGGTCGGGCAGGCGCGCGGCGTGGTGCTGCTCTCGGCCGGGATCCACGGCGTGCCGTGCTTCTCCTACACGCCGCAGGCGGTCAAGCAGGCGGTCTGCGGATCCGGCTCCGCTGCCAAGGAGCAGGTGCAGCGCATGGTCGCCGCGCTGCTGTCGCTCCCCGAGCCCCCGAGCCCCGACCACGCGGCCGACGCCCTGGCCGTGGCGATCTGCCACGCGAACGGCGCGCCCCTGAAGGCGGCCCTCGCATGAAGCGGTGGAGGCGACTGAGGCGGCGGCTGCCGCCGCTGCGCCGCAGAAGGCGGGCGTTCGCGTGATCGCCTCCGTTCGCGGCGAGGTCCTCGTCCGGCTGCCCGGCGAGGTCGTGATCGAGGCGGCCGGCGTGGGCTACCGCATGGCCGTCTCCTCCGAGACCCTCGCCGCCGTCCCGCAGGCGGGCAGCGAGCACCGGCTCTTCACCCACCTGGTCCTGCGCGACGACGGCATGCACCTGTTCGGCTTCGCTACGAAGGGCGAGCGCGAGCTCTTCCTGATGCTGATCGGGGTCCAGTCGGTCGGCCCCAAGGTGGCGCTGGCGGTCCTCTCCGGGGGCACGCCGCGCGAGCTGCTCAACGCAATCGCCTCGGGCGACACCGCCCGCTTCCAGGCCGTTCCCGGGATCGGCAAGCGCACGGCGGAGCGCATCATCGTCGAGCTCCGGGAGAAGGTGGCCGGCAAGGTCTCGGACGAGATCGTCGTGCGCCGCACGCCCACCGACGACCCGCGCTCGCTCGCCCGCGAGGGCCTCCTCGGCCTCGGCTTCTCGCCGCAGGAGGCCGACGGCCTCCTCGACCAGGCCGACGGAGAGACCCCGGAGGAGCTCATCGCCGGCGCCCTGAAGGGGGCGCGATGAGCATCCGCACGCCGGGCGTCGAGCGGATCCACGACCCCGCCGAGCTCCCCGAGGACGAGCTCGACCGCTCGCTGCGGCCCAAGCGGCTCGACGACTTCGTCGGCCAGGAGCGGGTCAAGGAGCAGCTCGCCGTGTTCATCGAGGCCGCCCGCGCCCGCGGCGAGCCGCTCGACCACGTCCTGCTGGCCGGCCCGCCCGGCCTCGGCAAGACCTCGCTCGCGCACATCGTTGCGAACGAGCTCGGCGTGGAGTTCACCCTCACGGCCGGACCGGCGCTCGAGCGCAAGGGCGACGTGGCCAGCTACCTCACCGGGCTCGAGCCGCGCAGCGTCTTCTTCGTCGACGAGATCCATCGCCTCCCGCGCGCCCTCGAGGAGACCTTCTATCCCGCCATGGAGGACCGCCGCCTTCCCATCACCGTCGGGCAGGGGGCGGGGGCAAGGGTGGTCACGCTCGACCTCCCGGCCTTCACGCTGATCGGCGCCACCACCCGCGCGGGGCTCCTCACCACCCCGCTGCGCGACCGCTTCGGCGTCTCGCACCGCCTCGAGCTCTACACGCCGCCGGAGCTGGCCCGGATCGTCCGGCGCTCGGCGGGGATCCTGGACGTGGAGATCGACGACGAGGGGGCCGAGGCGATCGCCTCCCGCTCGCGCGGCACGCCGCGCGTGGCCAACCGCCTGCTCAAGCGCGTGCGCGACTTCGCCGAGGTGCGCGGCGCGGGCTCGATCGACGTGCGAGTGGCCGGCGAGGGGCTCGCGCTGCTCGAGGTGGACGAGGCCGGGCTCGACCGGCTCGACCGCGACATCCTGAGGGCCGTCTGCGAGAAGTTCGGCGGCGGCCCGGTCGGCCTCTCCACGCTGAGCGTGGCGGTGGGGGAGGAGCCCGACACGATCGAGGACGTCTACGAGCCCTACCTCCTCCAGCAGGGCTTCCTGATGCGCACGCCGCGCGGCCGCGTGGCCACCGACCTCGCGTTCGCCCATCTGGGGCTCGAGCCGCCCCGGGACGGGGCCCAGCGGCTGTTCTGAGCTTCTCTAGCATGAGGCGTTCATGCCGATCTTCATCTGCCCGAACTGCGGGGACCGGAGCGTGTCCACGGAGCGCACCGCCGGGTTCCAGGACCGCGCCCGCGCGTGCAAGAAGTGCGGCTTCGGCTTTCTGTTCGAGCTGCTCGACGACTACTACCCGGCCCCCAACGCCGCCTTCTTCCTGCTCGACCAGCAGGGCCGCCTCATCGGCACCGGGCGCGGAGCGCGCGAGCTCACCGGCCTCGGCGACCTCGACGTGATCGGCAGGCCCGTGGCCGAGGTCCTCAATCTCCAGTTCGAGAACGGCGACGATCACATCGGCACGGCGCTCGAGTGGGGCGTGCGGGTGCTCGACAAGCAGGTGGTCGTGCACGCCGAGGGCGATCGCCCCGAGCGGGCGAAGGCCGACATCTTCCCCGCCTACGACGAGGACGGTGGCCTGCTCCTCGTGCTCACCCCGCGATGACGAGCCGCACCCGCAACCTCTCGATTCTCGGGGTCGTCGCCGTGCTCCTGGTGCTGGCGCTGCTCGTGATCGTGCCGGGCACGCCGCTGTCGAAGGACACCAAACTCGGCCTCGACCTCGAGGGCGGCATCGAGCTCGTCTACGAGGGCCGGCCGACGCCGCAGGTGCCGACGGTCACGCCCCAGGCGGTCGACGACGCGATCGAGACGATGCGCAAGCGCGTGGACGCCCTCGGCGTGTCCGAGCCGGAGATCCAGCGCTCGGGCGAGGACCAGATCTCGGTCGGCCTCCCGGACGTGCAGGACATCGAGCGCGCCCGCCAGCAGGTGGGCACCACAGCCAAGCTCCAGTTCTACGACTGGGAGCCGAACATCCTCACCGAGGACGAGGTCTACGGCGGCGGTGACGCGCTCTTCGACGCCACGCTCGCGGCCTCGAAGGAGACGGGCAAGGCCGAGCGGACGGACGTGGTGCCGGGCTCCGGCGAGACGCCCGAGGAGGCGGACGAGAGCAACAACACTCAGGAGGACCGCTACTACCTGTTCGGCCCGGACGAGCTGCCGATCGGGCCGGACAAGCAGCCCGTCCGCACGGAGACCTACGAGCCCTCCGGGACCTGCCGGGAGCTGCTCTCCGAGTACGACGAGCAGCCCGGCGATCCGAACGAGTACGCCAAGGGCACGGAGTGCCGGCCCGAGCTGGAGGCGCTAGGCCCCGGCGGCCCGCCAGACGGCTCGCGCGTGATCAAGGTCCCCGCCGGGGTCATCGTCGTCGAGCAGGAGCGGGCGCCGAACCAGCCGCCCCAGCTCAAGCGCTTCACGGTCCTGGAGGACGACTCGGAGCTGTCGGGCGACGACATCCGCAACCCGGAGGCCGGCACCCACCAGCAGACGGGCGAGCCGCTCGTCTCGATGGAGTTCAGCGACGAGGGGCAGGAGGCCTTCGCGCGGGTGACCAAGCGGATCGCGGAGCGCGGCTTCAACCTGTCGACGACCAACCCGGGCGTGCCGCGCGAGCAGCTCGTCCAGAGCTTCGCCATCACGCTGGACGACCAGATCGTCTCGCTGGCGACGATCGACTACGCCGAGAACCCAGAGGGGATCGACGGGCGCGACGGGGCCCAGATCGAGGGCGTCGGCGGCTTCGACGAGGCCAACGACCTGGCCGAGAGCCTGCGCATCGGCGCGCTGCCGATCGAGCTGAAGCTGGTCTCCGAGACGCAGGTGTCCGCGACGCTCGGCCAGCAGGCGCTCGACCAGGGCCTCGCCGCCGGCGCGGCCGGCCTGGCGCTCACGATCATCTTCCTGCTCGTCTTCTACCGCGTGCTCGGCATGGTGGCCACGGCGGCGCTCCTGATCTACGCGGCGCTGCTGTTCGCGCTCGTCAAGCTCATCCCGATCACGCTCACGCTCCCGGGCATCGCCGGCCTGGTGCTGACCCTGGCGGTGGCGGCCGACGCCAACATCGTCATGTACGAGCGAATAAAGGAGGAGGTGCGCGCGGGCAGATCGATCCCCGCTGCCATCTCCGCCGGCTACTCGAAGGCGCTGCGGACGATCATCGACGCGAACGTCGTGACGATCGGGGTGGCGTTCATCCTGTTCACGCTGGCGACCGCCGGGGTGAAGGGCTTCGCGTTCACGCTCGGAGTCGGCACGATCGTCTCGCTGTTCACCGCCGTGCTGGCCACCTCGGCGATCCTCGGCTCGATGGCGCGCTCGCGCTTGCTGCGAAGGCCGAGCGCGCTCGGCGCCGGTCCCGAACGCGTGGACTTCTCGCGCTTCGACTTCATGGGCAAGTCGCGCTGGTTCTTCTCGGCGTCCGGCCTGATCCTGGTGATCGGCGCCCTTGCGATCGCCGGGCTGGGGATCAACTTCGGCATCGACTTCGAGTCGGGCACGCGCATCACCGCGCCGCTCGAGCGGCCGGCGAGCGTGGACGACGTGCGCGGGGCGCTGGAGCCGCTCGGCTACGGGGACGCCAAGATCCAGGAGGTCGAGGCCGAGGAGCTCGGCGACAACGTGAAGCAGATCGCGGTGGCGCAGCTCGAGCCCGACGAGGTCACGGACGTCCGCCAGGCCCTGGAGCAGGAATTCGGCGTCGACGACTTCTCGTCCACCTCGATCGGCCCCACCTTCGGCGAGCAGATCGCGCGCACCGCGCTCATCGCGGTGATCGCCTCGCTGCTCCTGATCGCGATCTACATCGCGTTCCGCTTCGAGATCAAGTTCGCGATCCCGGTGCTGATCGCGCTGGCGCACGACCTTCTCATCACGGCTGGCGTATACGCGCTGACCGAACGTGAGCTCACCACGTCCACCGTGGCCGCGCTGCTGACGATCATGGGCTACTCGCTCTACGACACGATCATCGTGTTCGACCGAATACGCGAGAACGTGCCGCGCATGCCGCGGGCCACGTTCTCCCAGATCGCGAACCGGTCGATGTCGGAGGTGCTCACGCGATCGCTGGCCACGAGCTTCACCGTGCTGATGCCGGTGGGCGCGCTGCTGCTGTTCGGCGGCGAGACGCTGAAGGACTTCGCCTTCGCGCTGCTCGTGGGGGTGGCCTCCGGGGCCTACTCGTCGATCTTCATCGCCACTCCGGTGCTCGTGGAGTGGAAGGAGCGCGAGCAGGTGTACATGCGCCGCCGGCGGCTCGTGATGGAGCAGCACGGGGGCCTGGTGCCCGCGTTCGCGACGGGATCGCTGGCGGAGGAGCCGGCCGTGGCCGCGGCGCCCGCGGGGGTCGCCGCCGCCACCGCGACGCCGGCGCGCGAGGGCCGCAGCAGCCGGGCGGAACGCCGGGCGCGGAGGACCGGAGCGGGACCGCCGCGTGCGGGCGCGGCGCCGCCGGCTGGAGACGCGCCGCCGCGGGCGGGTGGCGCGCCGCCGCGCGCGGCCGAGCCGCCGCCTTCGCGCGCGGCTGAGCAGCCACCGTCGCGCGCAGCTGAGCAGCCGCCGTCGCGGGCGGCCGAGCCGCCGCCCCCGCGGCCCGCGCCCTCGCAGCCGGCCACGCCGCCGCCTGCCGCCACGCAGCCGCCCGACGCCGGGACGAGCGAGCCGCCGGCCGACCAGCCGCCTCCGCCCGAGGCCACCGAGCCGCCGCCCGAGCGGACCGCTCCGGCGGCCGGCGACGGTGCGCCCGCCGGGCGCCCCGCGTCGCGCACGACGTCCACGGCGGGCGACGGGGCCCGCTCGAAGCCGAAGCCGAAGTCGAAGCGCCAGCGGGCGCGGAAGAAGCACGGTCGCCGATGAGCCTCGTCGTCTGGGTAATGATGGGAATCGCCGTCTGGCACTTCACCGTCTTCGTGCCGGACCGCTTCTGGGGCGGCATCGTCGGGGCCTTCTGCGCGGCGTTCATCGGCGCGGCGCTGTTCGGCTTCATCGTCAACGGCGCCACGGTGCCGGGCCGCAACGACACCGAGCTGGTACAGGCCCTGATCGCGATTCCGGGCGCGCTGGCCGGCCTGGCGCTGTCCTACTGGTACGGGGCCCGGGTCGACCGTGAGCACGGCATCGACCACGGCTTCACCCGCGCCGGCTCGCGGTGATCGAGCCGCTGACGGCGAGCGTCACGGTGGGGGCGCCCCGGGAGCGCGCCTTCGAGCTGTTCACCGAGGAGATGGGGACCTGGTGGCCCAGGGAGTTCTCCTGGTCGCAGGACAAGCTCGAGGCGATCGGGATCGAGCCTCACGCCGACGGGTTCGCCTACGAGCGCGGCCCGCGCGGCTTCACGCTCCACTGGGGCAGGGTGAAGGCCTGGGACCCGCCGGCCCGCTTCGTGTTCACGTGGCAGATCGCCGCGGACCGCACGCCCCAGCCCGACCCGGAGCGGTCCAGCGAGGTGGAGGTGCGCTTCCACGAGGAGGACGGCGCCACCCGGGTGGCGGTCGAGCACCGCGACTGGGAACGCCACGGCGACGGCGCCCGTGAGTACCGCGACGGCTTCGAGCGGGCGGGCGCCTGGCCCTACGCGCTGGAGCGCTTCGCCGCCGCGGCGTAGCCGGATGCCGCGCCAGGAGGTCCAGTTCCTGCGCGACGGCTACGAGGCGCTGCAACGCGGCGACGTCGAGACGTTCACCGCGCTGTGTCGGGAGCGCCTGCATCCGCACTTCGAGTTCCACCTCGTGTGGGACGGGCGGGTGCTGAGGGGCCTCGAGGGCACGCTCGAGTGGCTCTCGGACACGCGCGAGACGTGGGAGGACTACAGCCAGGAGATCGTCGGGATCACCGACCTCGGCGACGACGTGCTGGTGGTGCTGCGCCTGTCGGCGCGCGGTGGCGAGAGCGGGGTGCCGGTGGCCCAGGAGCTGGCCGTGCGGTGGAGCTTCGAGGGCGGCAAGGCGATCCTCGCCCGCTCGTTCACGTCGAAGGAGGAGGCGCTGGACGCCGCCGGCCGGGCGAGCTGATCAGTCCTTGAGGCCGATACGCCGGTCGAACCCGGCGGGCGCGTGGATGTTGAACATCCGGACCGGCGCGGCGCCGTCGTTGCGGAAGCCGTGCTCCACTCCCGGCGGCACCAGCACGAACGTGCCGGGCGGCGCGACGGCCTCCTCGCCGCCGAAGAAGAAGGTCATCTCGCCCTCGAGGATGTAGAAGGCGTCGTCCTCGTCGTCGTGGACGTGCGCCTCGAGCTTGCGGCCGGGCTGGATCTCGATGATCCCGAAGGTGAACCGCGGCGTGTCGGCCGTGCGGGCCAGGAACTCGACGTTCCCGACCCGATGGCCCTGCCCAGGCGGGACAACGACGGGAGCTGGGGACATCGGCGGATACTTCCACACTGGCCCGCCGGGGAGTGAGGGGCGCAGGCGCCCATTCTGTCCGCTTCGCCACCCAGGATGGGCTGAATGCAGTCGAGGCCTACGAGGTGGGTGTGCGAGCCCTATGACGTCGCCGTCGCCGAGCGGCTGGCGGCGGGGTTGGGGGTCTCGCGGCCCGTCGGCGCCGTGCTGGCGCGGCGGGGGTTCGCGGACGTGCAGGAGGCGCGGCGCTTCCTCGCGGCCGACGAGCGCCACGACCCGCTCACTCTGCCCGGGGTGGAGCGGGCCTGCGCGCTGATCCTGTCGCACGTGCGCCGGGGGTCGCGCATCGCGGTGTTCGGCGACTACGACGTCGACGGCGTGTGCTCCACCGCGATGCTCGTTCGGACGCTGCGGGCGCTCGGGGCGGACCCGGCCTGGGAGCTGCCGAGCCGCTTCGACGAGGGCTACGGGCTGTCGACCGCCGCCGTCGAGCGGCTGGCCGGACGCGGCGTCGGGCTGCTCGTGACGGTCGACTGCGGGATCACCGCGGTCGAGCCGGTTGCGGCCGCGCGGGCCGCTGGGCTGGATGTGCTCGTCACCGACCATCACCGGCCCGGTGACGAGCTGCCGGACTGCACGGTCGTGCACCCGGCCCTCGGCGCGCACTACGGCTGCCCCGAGCTGTGCGCCTCCGGGGTCGTCCTCAAGCTCTCCGAGGCTCTTCACGCGGCCGCGGGGGGCGATCCTCGCGCCGCCGACGAGGACCTCGACCTCGCCGCGCTCGCCACCGTCTGCGACCTCGTTCCGCTGCGGGGCGAGAACCGCCGCATCGTGCGCGAGGGGCTGGCGGCGCTGGGCCGGACCCGCAAGCCGGGCCTGCGCGCGCTGATGGCGGTCGCCTCAGTCGAGCCGGCGGAGCTCACGGAGCACGCGCTCGGCTTCCGGCTCGGGCCGCGCATCAACGCCGCCGGCCGCATGCGCCGCGCCGACGCCGCGCTCGAGCTCCTCCTGACGGAGGACGGCGCGCGGGCCGAGGAGGTCGCCCGCGAGCTCGACCTCCTCAACCGCGACCGCCAGGAGGCCGAGACCCGCATCCTGTTCGCCGCCGAGGCGGCCTGCCTGCCGCAGGCGGACCGGGCCGCGATCGTGGTGGCGGGGGAGGGGTGGCACCCCGGCGTGGTGGGGATCGTGGCCTCCCGGCTGGTGGAGCGCTGGCGGCGGCCGTGCGTCGCGATCGCGCTCGAGGACGGCGCGGGGAGGGGGTCGGGGCGGAGCATCTCGCCCTACGACCTGCACGCCGGCCTGTCGGCGTGCGCCGCGCACCTGATCCGCTTCGGGGGCCACCGGATGGCGGCCGGGGTGGAGCTCCGCGCCGACGCCGTCGAACCGTTCCGCGCCGCCCTCGCCGCCCACGCCGGGGAGGCGCTCTCGCCTTCGGACCTGATCCCCGTGGAGCGGGTCGACGCGGTGGTGCCCGGCGGCGTGCTCGGCCTCGACCTCGCCGAGGAGCTCGAGTGCCTGCGTCCGTTCGGGATGGGCAACCCGCAGCCGACCCTGCTCGTGCCGGCCGCACGCTTCCAGCACGTGACGGGCATGGGGGAGGAGGGCGAGCACGCCCGCTTCACCCTGGTCACGGCGGGCGGCGCCCGCTCGCGAGGCGTGGCGTTCGGATCCCCGCCCAAGACCCTGGCGGCCGCCTCGGCCGACAACCACGACATCGCCCTCCGCCTGGAGCGGAACCGCTGGAACGGGATGGTGGAGCCGCGGGTGATTCTGCGAGCCCTGTGCCCGACGAGACCGGGCGAGCTGCGCGTGCTGGGCGAGGACGGCTCGTTCTGGGAGCGCCTCGCGCGGGCCGCGCTCGCGCCGGCAGCGCTCGCGCCGGCATCCACTGTCGAGTTCGTCGGGGAGGGGCCGACAAAGTCGACAGTCGATCGGCGCTGCGAGGGCTTTGCCGGCGTGGCCGGCGATCTCTTCACGAGCGGCGAGGCCGTGCTGGTGGCGGTCGCTGACGTTCCGCGGCGACGCGAGGGGCTCGAGGCGATCGTTGCCGGGCTGGCGCCGGACGGGATGGCGGTCGCGTCATGGGCGAACATCGCCGCCGATCCCGGCCTGCGCCAGGGCTTCGGCCACATCGTCGCGCTCGATCCGCCGCCGATTGGGACGGGGGACCCGCTGCTGGGGCCGGCGCCCCCGGTCGCGGGCGCCGGCCCCCAGGCCCACCTCGCGGGGGCTGCCCCCCAGGCCCACCTCGCGGGGGCTGCCCCCCAGGCCCACCTCGCGGGGGCTGCCCCCCAGGCCAACCTCGCGGGCGCTGCCCCCGAGGCCCACCTCGCCTGGGGCCCCGCCGAGGCGGAGTTCGCTCTCCTGGTCTACCGAGCCGAGCTCGACCTGCGCCCCGCGCTCACCGAGGTCTTCCGGGCCCTCCGGGCGCTCCCGCCCGGCGCCGGCCCCGACGAGCTCCAGGCGGCGCTCGCCGGGCCCGGGCGCTATCCGCGCACACCCTCCTTGTGCGCCCGCCTCGTGGCCGTGCTCACCGAGCTCGAGCTCGTGGCGCTCGACCTCGACCAACGGACGTGCGAACTACGTGACGGGATCCGCACCGACCTGTCACGGTCAGCGACCTTTCGCGCGTGCAGCGAGCGCCTCGAGGCCGTCGAACGGGCCCTCGCCGGCGAGTTGCCAGGCGCCCAGCGGCGACGCGCCGCCTGAATCAGCCCGGAGAACGCCGACGCGCGCGGCGCGCAGCGAGGACCGGGATGTCGTCGATTGCCTGGTCGTCGAGGTGCTCCCACAGGATGCCCGGCGATCGGCGCCGCGAGCGAGTGCGGATGACGTCGTCCGGCGTGACGACGATGTCGACGCGGAAGTCGTGAGCGGTCTCGGGCAGCTCTTCGTCGAGGAGCTGGAGGGGATGGACAGTGGTGACGATCGTCGTCGTGTGGTCGACCTGACCCGCCTCCACGAGCAACCCGAGCTCGAGGTCCGAGTAGCCGCCGCCCTTGCCCACGCGCACGCCCGCGTGATTCACGGCAACCGTCCCGCACACGACGAGATCGACGTGGCCGAGGTCCTGAACGCCGGCGGGCACCCCCTCGGCCAGGGCCTTCTTGATCGTCGGATCGCCCGCCACTCGAACGAAGGGCTCCTTCTCGGCCAGACGCGGCACTGCCATGTAGAGCGTCTTGCCATCGCGGCGCGCGCGCCGACGCACCGGCAGCTGCGGCGCATCCGGGTTGGACTTCACGACCCGCGCCGCCTCCCACTCGGCCAGCTCGGCGAGGCGCTCGGCGGCGGCCTCGGCGCCGGGGAAGTTCGGGATGCGCCCGCGTGTGCCGGGAAAGCGTGCGGCGCCCTCGCTCTCGAGCGTCCGCCAGATCCGCTCCCGGACGCGCTGCTTGTCCTCCACGGTCAGTCCCTCCTGCGCACGCGCCGGGCGACTCCTTCGGTGACCCTTGGGCCGAGTCTTTCGAAGTTCCAGCGCTCGGCCTTGCTCCTGTACTGGTTGGTGACCCAGAACACCATCGCCCCTCGGCCGAGCAGCCGGGTGAGCTCGCCGTATGACCAGCCGTTGCCGCCGTTGTGCCACGCGACCCGGCCGGAGCGGCCCGGCCGCGTGATGACCCAGCCGTATCCGTAATAGGAGTCCCCGCCCGGCTGTTCGCGCACATGGGGCTTGAACAGCTTGCGCTTGGCCTCTCGGCGGAGCACCTCGTTGCGTTCCAGTGCGCGGTGCCAGCGGAACATGTCGCGCGCGGTCGAGAGCAGGCCGCCGTTACCGCGCAGGTTCCAGTAGGGCCCATCGTCGGCCCAGGGATGGTCGAACGGCTTCCCGCGCGGCCTGCCGCGTGGGTCGTACTCGACGGCGACCCGCCCGGGGCGCCAGCGCGGGAGCACGTAGCCGGTCTGGGTCATCCCCGCCGGGGCGAACAGGTGCTCCGCGAGGAACTCCTCGTAGCCCATGCCCGAGGCCTTCTCGACGATCGCCGCCAGCACGCTGTAGCCGAGGTTGGAGTAGTAGTAGCTCTCGCCGGGTCGCGACCTCAGCTTCGAGTCGAGCGCGCCCGCCAGCATCTGCTCGCGCGACAGCGGTTCGTAGTCGCCGCCCAGCGAGTCGATCAGGCCGGACGTGTGCGTGAGCAGGTGATGCAGCGTGATCCTGCGCTTGTCGCTTGGCACCGGACCAATGTGGGCACCGATCCGGTCGGTCACGCGTAGCTCGCCCATCGTCTCCAGCTTCAGGATGGCCGCCGCCGTGAACTGCTTGGTCATCGACATGACGTCGTAGACGGTGTCGCACCCGGCGGCCACCCGCGCCCTGCGGTCGGCCAGACCGAAGCCGCGGCAGTGCAGCAGCTTCCCGCCGCGAGCGGCGACCAGCGTGCCGCTTGCACGGGCGGGCAGCGCATTGTCGAGAAACCGCGCGACCGGGCGATAGCTCGGCTCACGACCCGCTCGATCGGCAACGTCCTGGCCGCCATTCGCGAAGCCGGCGAGCACCAGGGCGCCGATCAGGGCTTGCGCTTGTCGTATATACCGAGTATAGTACCGAGTATGCACCTGCATCGGAACCTAGCATGAGCGTCCCACACGCCCTCCTGGCCTTGCTGAGCGAGGGGCCGAAGTACGGCCTGCGGCTGCACAACGACTTCGTGGCCCGCACGGGCGAGGTCTGGCCGCTCAACGTCGGGCAGGTGTACACCACACTCCAGCGCCTCGAACGGGACGGCCTCGTCGAAGCCGACGACGGGGAGAGCGAGCGCTCACGCAAGCGGTACAGGATCACGGCCGCGGGCCGCGGCGAGCTGGCCGAGTGGCTCCGTACCCCGCCCGACCTCGTCCCTCCGCCCCGCGACGAGCTCGTGATCAAGGTGCTCGTTGCGCTGCAGGTCCCCGAGATCGACATCCACGAGCTCATGCAGGCCCACCGCCGGCACGTGATCGAGACGATGCAGCGCTACACGCAGGTGAAGGCTGCCGCAGCGGAGGACGACACGGCCTTGGCGCTCGTCGCGGACGCCGAGCTCTTCCGGCTCGAGGCGATCGTCCGCTGGCTCGACGCGGCCGACGTGCGCCTGAAGCAGCGTCCCATCCCCGCGCCGGCCGCCGGGGGCGACTTGCCGCTCGAACGAACTGACCCCATGGAGGTCTCCCAATGACGCGCGCGCTCGAACTGCGCCAGGTATCGAAGGTCTACGGCTCCGGACCCACCGAGGTGCATGCGCTCCGCGAAGTGGATCTCTCGGTCGAGCGGGGCGAGCTGGTGGCGATCATGGGGCCCAGCGGCTCGGGCAAGAGCACGCTCCTCACGATCGCGGGCAGCCTCGAGCAGCCCACGAGCGGCGAGGTTCTCGTCGACGGCGTCGACCTCGCCACAATGTCGCGCTCCGAGCAGGCGAGGATGCGACGCCGGTCGATCGGCTACGTCTTCCAGGACTTCAACCTGCTCGCCGGGTTGACGGCCGTCGAGAACGTGACCCTGCCCCTCGAGCTCGAGGGCATCGGGGCCAAGGCCGCACGCGCGCGGGGTCTCGAGGCGATGGAGCAGCTCGACATCGCGGACCGCGCCGATCGCTACGCCGACGAGCTGTCGGGCGGCGAGCGCCAGCGGGTCGCGATCACGCGCGCGATCGTCGGCGAACGCGGACTGCTGCTCGCCGACGAGCCCACCGGCGCGCTCGACTCCGTGAACGGCGAGGCGGTGATGCGTCTGCTGCGGTCGGCCACGCGGAGCGGGGTCGCCGGGGTCGTCGTGACGCACGAGGCCCAGCTGGCCTCCTGGGCCGATCGCGTCGTGTTCCTGCGCGACGGCCACGTGGTGGACCAGACGCTTGCACCGCCCGGCCCGGAGTCGCTACTCGCTGCAGGTGATCGGTGATGACCGCGCGCCGTCCACTGATCCGCTGGGCCTGGCGCCTGTTCCGGCGCGAGTGGCGCCAGCAGCTCCTGGTGACCGCCCTCCTGACCGTGGCGGTGGGGGCGGCGATCGCCAGCGTCACGATCGCCTACAACTCGGGTTCCGCCGACGACGCCGAGTTCGGCTCGGCGGGTCATCTGCTCCGCTTCGACGGCGCCGATGCGGGCCGGCTCGAGGCGAGCCTGTCGGCCGCCCGGGAACGATTCGGAACGATCGACGTCATAGGCCACCGCTCGCTGCCCGTCCCCGGCAGCGCCGACCCGATCGAGTTTCGCTCCCAGGACCCGCGTGGAGCGTACGGGGACGCACGACTTGCGCTCCGCGAGGGCCGCTATCCGGTCGGTCCCGGCCACGTCGCGGTCACCGACGACGTGGCCACGCTCCTCGGACTCGAGATCGGGGAGAGGCTCGCGCTCGACGGCCGTAGCCGCACCGTCGTCGGGGTGGTCGAGAACCCACGCGAGCTGAGCGACGAGTTCGCGCTCGTCTCCCCAGAGTCGGCGGGAGCGCCGGACCAGGTGACGGTCCTGGTCGACGCGAGCGCCGGCTCGGTCGACGCGTTCGCGCGGTCGCTGGAGAGGGACGACCGGTTCGCCTTCGCCGGCACCGAGCCCCGCCCGAACGATCAGGAGGCAAACGCGCTGGCGATGTTCTCGGTGGCCACCGTCTTCGTTCTCCTGGCCACGCTCGTGGCCTCCGCGGGCTTCGCCGTCATCGCACAGCGGCGGCTGCGCCAGCTCGGCGCGCTCGCAGCGATCGGCGCGACCGAGAAGCACCTCCGGCTCGTGCTCATGACGGGCGGAGCGGTCGTCGGCGCGATCGGCGCACTGCTCGGCGCGATCGCCGGTCTCGCGCTGTGGCTGGCGATCGCTCCCACGATCGAGCCCGCGGTCGGCCATCGCATCGACCCGCTGGCCCTGCCATGGGGCCTGCTCCTGGCGACCGTCGCCGTCGCGGTCCTCGGGGCCACCGCGGCCGCCTGGTGGCCAGGGCGAATGGTCTCCCGCATCCCCATCACGCTCGCCCTCTCGGCGCGACCGCCCAGGCCGAGGCCCACGCACCACTCGACGATCGTCGCGGCGCTCCTGATCGCGGCGGGAATCGGCAGCCTCGCGTTGTCCAACCGCGACAGCGAGCCTCTGATCGTCGCCGGCATCCTGGCGACGATCGTCGGCACCCTGCTCCTGAGTCCCCTGGCGATCCGCATCTTCGCCAGGGCAGCCGGGCACGCCCCGATCGCAACGCGCCTGGCGCTGCGAGACCTCGCCCGCTACCAGGCCCGGTCCGGAGCGGCGCTCGCCGCGATCACCCTCGCCCTCGGCATCGCCGCGGCGGTCGTGATCGTCGCGGCGGCCGAGGAGAAGGAGTCGGCCGGCGAACCGCCCAACCTGTCCGACCGGCAAATCCGCGTTTACACCGCTGCAGCGCCCGGTCCGGACGCGGTCGCGATCCGGACGCCCGCCGAGCTCGAAGGCATGGCTGGGGGAGTTCGCCAACTGGCAGCAAGTCTCGACGACGCTGCCGTGATCCCACTCCAAAACGCCTATCAGCCGGGCGTACAGCCCATCCCCGACGGCGGCAACCGAGTCCGTCCCACGCAAACGCTCTTCCGGAAGATCGACAACCCTGACAGTGGACGCTGGGGACGGCGGGGGATCACCTGCTTCGGCCAAGCGCGCTGCTACGGCACAGAATCGCACCTCTACGTCGCCACGCCCGTCCTGCTCAGGTACCTCGGAATCGACCCCGCCACGGTCGATCCGAGCACGGACTTCCTGGTCGACAGGTCGCTCCGGACCGACGAGCTCGTCACTGTCCGCGAGCAGCTGTCGCCCCGGGGCGGTAGAGAACCAAATGCGACCGAAATCCCCGTCACGAACGTCCAGAGGATCGACAGCCGGAAGCTCTTCGGCTCTCGGGAGGTGGACCCCGCCCTTGCGCAGGCCTCGTTCATCACGCTCGACGGCCTTCGCCGCCGCGGCCTGAGGCAGATCCCGTCCGGATGGCTCGTCGAGTCGGACCGGCCCTTGACCGGCGACCGGATCGCCGATGCCCGCGAGCTCGCGGCCGGCGCCGGCCTCACGATCGAGGTACAACGCGAGCCCACCTCACAAGCGAGGCTGAGCGTCATCGCGACGGCCGCGGGCGCACTTCTGGCCCTGGCCATCCTCGCCATGACCGTCGGGCTGATCCGGAGCGAGGGCGCCCGCGATCTCCGCACCCTCACCGCGGCCGGAGCCACGAGAGGGGTCCGCCGGACGCTGACCGCCGCCACCGCGGGCGGGCTCGCCTTCCTGGGCGCGCTCCTCGGGGTCGCGGGCGCCTATGTCGTAGTCGTCGCGACCTACCTGGACGACCTCGGCCACCTGAGCCGGATCCCGGTGCTGTACCTCGTCCTCATGGTCGTTGGCCTTCCATGGGCGGCTATCGCGGCCGGTTGGTTGCTCGCCGGCCGCGAGCCGCCCGCCATCGCTCGGCCCGCCATCGAGTGACGAAGCCTCACATTGGTCAAACGGGGGTCGGGGTTGATGTCTGCGACGCGCCGGCTTGCCAGTCGCGGTCGAGCCTGCGCATCAGCGCCGGGTAGACGAGCAGGTAGCGGAACGGCTTGATCGCGGCCATGTAGGCCCTTCCGAACAGGCCGTTGGGCTTCACCAGTACGGCCATCTGGCCGCGGTAGCCGCCGGCCCCGTCCGGGACCCAACCGATGTGCATGACGGAGTGCACGGTCCGGTTGGCCATCTCCGCCGCCCACTCGTCGTGGGTGATGTAGAGCGAGCTCATCGGGACCGATTCGGGGTCCGGTCCGCGTGGACCGTCGCGAAGATCGGCCGGCAGGCGGTCGCGAAGCGTCGCTACCCGGCTGCCCACGCCGGAGTCCTGATCGTCCCATCCGAACAGGTCCCCGAGCTTCCAGCGCAGCGCGAACACCGCGCGGCTGGCGCGGGAGGCGATTCCTTGCGACCCGTCGCCGACGTACCTTCCCTGCGCGTCCAGCGCGCGCGGGTCGTCGGTACCGGCCAGCTGCACCAGGCGCGGGAGGTCGTCCGGGCCACCGGGTGTCGGAAGCGCCCAGACGTCCTCCACGTGGAAGTCGGGGGCCACCTCGTGGATCCGCCACGGACGGTCGGTGTGAGCTGAGTTCGGGAGCCTCATCGGGGGCCCTCCTCTGTCTGGGGACGGCTTGGCGGTGTCGCCCAGCTGCCGGTGTCGGTGATCTGGCGGAGGTGGGCGATGCGGCCGTCGCGGATGGTCAGTATGTGGGCGAAGGCTGCTTCGATCGGCTGCCCGCTGGCTCTGACGGTGCCGCGGTAGTGCCCCACGGCGACGACGTGATCGTCGCCGGAGGGGTAGAAGCGCTCGGCGTCGACGTGCATCTCGTAGCTTTCGAACACCTTGCGCCAGACGTCCCGGATCATCGCCTCGGGGCCGGTGTGCTCGCCGCCGAGGGCGAGCGGCATGCCGTCGCTCACCTGTCCGACGAAGTCATCGGCGAGCGCGTCGCGCAGCCCCTCGAGATCGCGTGAGGCGAACGCCTCGTACAGTCGTCGTGCGGTGGCTGTCTGGTCGGGCATCGCGGTTTCTCCTAGAATTTTAGAGAGCACTCGCTAAAAAGATACCACCATGCCCAGGCCCGCCCGACACGATCGCGACTCGCTGCTGGACGCCGCCGTTGCGCTAACCGCCGCACGGGGGCCGGCGGCGGTGTCGATGGCCGAGGTAGGACGGGTTGCCGGGGCGCCGAGCGGGTCGGTCTACCACCGCTTCCCGAGCCGGGCGGCGTTGCTCGCCGACCTCCGGCTACGGACCATCGGCCGGTTTCATGAGGGCTTCGTCGCCGCCATGCAAGCGGAGGATCCGGTCGACGCTGCCGCGGCGGCGGCGGGCTACGTGGTCGAGTGGTCGCGAACGCACCCCGACGAGGCGTCCGTGCTCCTGTACTCGGCCGCCGACTTCGCCGCGGACAGCTGGCCCGACGAGGCGCGGGCTCGGCAGAAGGAGCACCGCGGCGAGCTCGAAGGCGCCCTCGGGGACCTGGGGAGGCGTCTCGGGCTGAGGGGACGCGACGGGCGCGAGCGCCTCCTGGTGGCAACGGTCGACCTTCCGTACGCGGTCGTGCGGCGCCACCTCCGCGCCGCGACGCCGATCCCCGACAACGCCGTGCGCCTGGTCTCCGTCACCGCGCGCCTGCTGCTCAGCGAGTAACCACCCCGGAACTGCGTGGGGCCGGCTCCACCCCGAGCCGACCCCACATGCGTGCCCCCTTCCGGGCAGCTCCTGAAAGCCTCTTCCGGCCGCGGCGAATGCCGCCGGCGCGCCCCGCGGTTGGCGGTGGCTGCCCTACCTCACGAGCGCCGGTTCGGATCGACGTAGAAGTCGTCGATCCACCACGAGCCTCCGCCGATCGCCCGGAAGCGGAACGCCACGGGCGTGTAGTTGTTCGGCAGCAGCGGCAGCAGGTTCGCCACGACCAGGTAGCTCGGCGACGGCTTCCACGGGTTGTGCGGCAGCGCCACCCCGATCGGCACGGGGAGCTTCAGGCCGAGCGAGGTGTGCACGATCACCTCGACGCTCATGGCCGACAGGAGCAGGCGGTTGTTGCGCGTGAAGAGCCGGATCGTCGGGTGCTCGAGCCCCACGCAGATCTCCGGCGAGGTGGCGTAGCCGCCCCCGTCGATGCGCAGCGACTTAGAGTGCGAGCGCCCGCCCACGTAGTAGCTCTCGTTGCCCGACACGACGGAGGCACGGTTGAGCTGCCACCCCGGGGCGCCGCTCTCGAACGAGCCGCCCGGTGCCAGCACGTAGTTGCGCTGATCGCCGAACTGGCTGAAGGCCTTGGTCGTCGGCTGCGGGTTGCACGACGGGGCCCGCTCCACCACCACGGCACCGGCCGTCGCGGGCAGAGCAGCCAGCGCGCCAACCGCCACCGCCGCAAGAGTCGTGAGCCGAACCAGCTTCGTCCTGAGTCCCATCGCCTGCCTCCCGTTGCCATCCATTGCACGGTCCAGAATCGGACTAGACGGCGATTTTCGAAACGGACATGCGTCCAGTCGGAGGGGCAACAAGCGTCCATCGGACAGACGTCCATCAGGTGATCCCGCCGAGCCGCCGATAGATCCCTCGAGGCCATGCGGATCGTCGACGAAGTGAGCGCCGGGCTCAGCCCGGCCGGTGAGGAGCTGCTCGAGGGATTCGAGGAGCGCTACCCCCAGCCGCCCACGCGCCGCGAGCTCGCCGTGGAGGGTGTGTCGGCGGCCGGCTTCCTGGCCGTGGCCGTGCTGCTCACGCTCACGCTTCCCGACCAGCGCGAGCTCGACATCCCGCTCGCGCTGGCCCTGGTGGTCGCCTACGCCCTCGCGGGGAGGGTGCGCTTCACGGCCCGCTACGGCTTCACGGTGCCCACCCAGCTCGTCTTCGTGCCGATGCTGTTCCTGCTGCCGGTCGGCGCCGTGCCCCTGTTCGTGGCCGCGGCGATCATGCTCGGCAGCCTCCCCGAGTACCTCAGCGGCAAGCTGCACCACCGGCGCGTCGTGGTCGCCCTCAGCGACTCCTGGCACGCGGTGGGGCCGGCGCTCGTGCTCGGACTGGCCGGCTCGCCCGAGCCCAGCCTGTCCGAGTGGCCGGTCCTGCTGGCCGCGCTCGCGGCCCAGATCGTGCTCGACAACGTCGTGGCGCGGCTGTGCGAGTGGATCGGCCTTGGAATCTCACCCACCATCGAGCCGGGGCCGCCGGCCTGGATCGCCCTCGTCGACGTGCTGCTGTCGCCGATCGGCCTGCTCGCCGCCATGGCCGCCACGCTCGAGCCCTACGCCGCGCTGCTCGTCCTCCCGCTGGCGGGCCTGTTCGCCGTCTTCGCCGGGGAGCGCCAGGTGCGGATCCACCAGGCCGTGGAGCTGAGCCGCGCCTACCGCGGCACGACGCTGCTGCTGGCCGACGTGCTCGAGGCCGACGACGAGTACACGGGCGTGCACAGCCAGGGCGTGGTGGCGCTGTCGGTGGCGGTGGCTGACGCCATGGGGCTCGACTCGCGCGAGCGCCGCAACGTCGAGTTCGGGGCGCTGCTCCACGACATCGGCAAGATCGCCGTGCCCAAGGAGATCATCAACAAGCCGGGGCCGCTCACGGACGACGAGTGGCTCGTGATCCGCACCCACACGATCGAGGGCCAGCGCATGCTCGACCAGGTGGGCGGCCTGCTGAGCGAGGTGGGGAGGATCGTGCGCTCCTCGCACGAGAGCTGGGACGGCTCCGGCTACCCGGACGGCCTGGCCGGCGAGGCGATCCCGCGCGGATCGACGATCGTGTCGTGCTGCGACGCCTTCAACGCGATGACGACCGACCGCCCCTACCGTCCGGCCATGTCGCTCGAGGACGCCGTGGCGGAGCTGCGGGCGAAGGCCGGGACACAGTTCAACCCGGCCGTCGTCGACGCTCTCCTGAGCGTGCTCGGCCCCAGCGCGGAGGGCGCGCGGCGGCCCGGCATCCACGCCGTGCCGGTGCCGGCGACCGGC
>Ga0081538_10002013_pt1 | contig 20317 bp, 20 predicted proteins | sample TabmetS5T2R1_FD_71022 | JGI IMG/M metagenome (GOLD analysis project Ga0081538, IMG submission 71022) | Tabebuia heterophylla rhizosphere microbial communities from the University of Puerto Rico - S5T2R1 | ecosystem: Host-associated > Plants > Roots > Rhizosphere ...
GGGGAAGGGCGCCGGCATGTTCTCGGCGCCGGGCATGTCGGCGGCCAACGGGCAGGTCGTCGTCGACCGCTCCATGTCGTCCGGCGCGGCAACATCCCATGCGCACGACACGCTCCTGCCGTGACGCACGGCCCGCGCCGCCGCCAGCCGGACGTCGTCGGTGATGTGGTTCAGCGTGCCGAGCTCGTCGTCGTCGCCCCACCGTCCCCAGTTCGACAGCGTGTCGAAGTATCCGAGCACGTCGTCCTGTGTGGGCATCGGGCGTCCTGCCGTCATTCCCGCATCGACTCCTCCGGTCACGCCGTTCCTGGCACAAAGGCCCGCTGAACTGGCGTGACACTAGATCAGCGGGCCAGCGGTCGGCCGGTCAGAAGGGTACGGCACACCTGTGGTGCTGTAGCACCGCGGTTGGCGTCGGCCGCTAGGAGGGAAAGTGCTTCCAGTGCCCTTCTGACACGACCTCGACGGTCCCGTCGACCACCTTGATCGCCGTCTCGTCGTCCATCGCGTACGCCGGACCCGAGATGCCGGCCGCCCATTCCTCCGCCTCGGCCATGGAGTTGCCCGGCATGCCGTCCTGAGCCAGGTGCGGACAGATCGAGAAGTCCACGATGCCCAACGTGCTGTCGTCGCCGGTCGGCGGTCTCCATTGGACGAAGTCCTCCCCGATCCTGGGGGTCATCACCATGCTCCCGGCGCTTAGTCCCACCCAGACCGTCTCGCTCAGCGACGGAAGCAGGTCCGCCAGCCCGGACTCCCGCATCCAGTGGGACAGGTAGAGCGCATCGCCGCCCGCCACCAGCAGGACGTCCGTCTCCTGGACCATGGGCACCCAGCGCTCCTCATCGATGCTCGGCAGCGCGGTGAGCTCCAACACGCCGACGGACTTCCAGCCCAGGTCGACCATCGGATTGTCGGAGTTTCCACTGATGAACCGCCAGGGGCCGACGCCGGGGCCGACCATGGGGTGCCCGTACGCCGCGGTGGGGATGCACAAGGCGGTCGAGTCGGCGATCGGTTTGCCCAGGAGACTGACCAATGCGTCGCGGATGCTGGCGTTCTTGACGCCCGCGGACGTGAGAAGAAGTCTCAAGACGCCTCCCGACCCGAGTGCGATGGAGCGGCCCGAGTTGAGACCGGCCCACCGCGAACCTCATCACTGCTGGACGAGGCAAACCTACTTGCACAGCCGCTCACCCCGCGGATCAGGACCGAGCGCACGCAGCACCGCACGCGCCGCCGCCAGCATCGGCACCATGAAGTCCTCGTCGCGGAAGAGCTCGACGAACCGGTCCCGGTCGGCCTCCCGGGGGCAGCCGCACCAGAAGGCGCGCGGTCGTCAGGTCATCCGGTCCCGAGCCAGCCATACGCTCACTCAGTCGCCGAAGTAGGCCTTGGCGACCGCGTACGTGTCCTCGTAGAGGTGGTAGCGGGTGATCCGCCCGTCCCGGACCGTCGTGTGCAGGGCGAAAGCGGTGTCGATGTCCCGGCCGGTCTCCTTGACCTCGGAGACCATCCGCCCGATGAGGACCACGTCGTCGCCCTCGGCGATGACCTGACGGAGATCGAACTCCTTCGGCTGCACGTGGGTCCGGAGCAGCTCGAAGAACGTCTGCATGCCGTCGGCCGAGTCGACCTCCGGCACCCACGGAATGCCCGGAGGGTGCGGGATCGAGAACGACACCGAGTCGGCGAACAGCGCCGCCGCGTCTGCGGTCCTTCCCTCGCCGAGCAGCGGGAACAGACTTTGGACGGTCTCCGCCGGCGACTCTGCTGTCATGTCGGCCGATACTACTGACGGTCGAGGTGCGAGGATCATGCCCGCCTGACAAGTGTCACGAAGGTCAGGGACGCCTCGTGGACCTGGCCAGTGACCTGCCAGCAGCCTTCGGTGGGGAAGGTGACGCCGCTGGACTGGAACCCGATTCGGCCGTAGCCGCTCGGGACGTGCGCGCGAAGCGGTTCAGCCTCCGCGTCGAGCCGCCGACCTGCGATTCGCAGGTCTCCGGGGACCTCCCGCCACCAGCCGAGCTTCCAGCTGAGGCGGCCGATCACGCCGTGTCGTCCGAGCCCTCCCACCCAGAGCTCCCCGTTGCCATGTGAGCTCGCCCACCCGAAGAGTCGAGGCCGCCAGGAGTTTCGATCGTCGACAGGCCGCGGGACGGTCACGGGACAGCCTTCCGCGACGGAATCCATGGCAGGCGAGCGTGTGGCCGTCGCCTCCTCCGACTCCGGGGTCGTCGCCGAGGCCGACGCGCGTTGGGTAGTGGCTCCCCCTTCGTCGGTGCACGACGCCGCGGCGAGGGCAACGACCACCGCCAGCGCCGCGCGCTTGACCATCGAAGCCACCAGGAGTTCCTTGCGGCACGTGCTCACGCTGGGCATACACCGCGGCCGAGAGATTGGTTCCGCCGGATATGCGGCCACCTGTCGCAGTCACGGCGTCAGGATCCACGCGTACGCTCGCCCAAGAACTCACATGCTGATCAGCCATGCCACCCAGGCCGCGCCGGACGCCCGGGCCAACGAGGACTGTGTCGTCACCGGGCCGGACTTCGCGGTCGTACTCGACGGTGCGACGACCGCACGCGGCGTCGACACCGGCTGCGTCCATGACGTGCCGTGGCTGGTGTCTCGGCTCGGCGCCGAGCTGTCCCGGCTGCTGCTCACCGAGTCCCTGAGCCTGCCGGACACCCTCGCGGCCTCCATCGAAGGCGTCATGAAGCAACACGTCGACACCTGCGACCTCGACAATCCGGACAGCCCGTCGTCCACCGTCGCGATCGTCCGCGGGCGCGGCGACACCGTGGACTACCTCGTCCTGTCGGACTCCCCCGTCGTACTGCGCGACAACGTCGGGGCGATCGAGGTCGTGCACGACGACCGGCTCGACGCCCTGCCCGGCTACACCGCCGAGATCGTCCGAGAGCGGCGCAACACACCGGGCGGCTTCTGGGTCGCCAGCAACGCACCCCTGGCCGCACACGAGGCCCTCACGGGTACGGTCCCACGCGATCAGCTCGACTGTGTCGCCCTGTTCACCGACGGCGCCTCACGACTCGCCGAGCGCCACGGCCTCAGCTGGGCCGACCTGATCCAGTTGCTCGACCAGGTCGGCCCCGCCGCGGTCATCGAGCGAGTACGCCACGAAGACGAGCGGGTCGCCGGAGGCAACCCCGGCAAGGTCCACGACGACGCCACCGCCGTCCTCTGCCGCTTCGATGCCGAGTCCGCGTCGGTCAGCTCAGCGCCTGCCTGATGTACCAAGCGGTGTTCATCCGTTCGCGCTGACCGCGGGTGAACTGGTTCATGCACGGGTCGTCGGTGTAGTTCATGAAGTTCTTCACCGGGTCCCTCGAGCTGCTGTCGAAGGGTCGGCACGTGTCCAGACTCGGGTCACACGCGAAGACGTTCACGCCCGCGAACTGCCGGTCCGTGTCGGTCACATAGTCGTTCAGCCGGCTGCAGCTGCCCTGGAACGTGTGATGGAGGTTCAGCCAGTGACCGACCTCGTGCGTGGCGGTGTCGCCCTTGTTGTACACGACGCCTGGCCCGAAGTCAGCGAATCCGCCGGGGAGGCTTCCAGAGAGCAGCACCACGCCATCGAGCTTCGGGAACCTCTGGTAGTTGCTGGGGAAGTAGGCGTAGCCGAGCAGCGGGAACTTCGGTCCGACGGTGTAGACGTTCAGGTCGCGGGCGTCACCGACGTGGAGCGCGCGCTGCATCGCACGGTGCCGCTTCCGGCCGAGCTTGGTGGAGGGGTCGGCGTTGGACCACTTGCTCTTCTTCACCCGGTCGATCGAGGCCAGCCGGAACCGGAACGGCGTGTCCACCGCCTTCGGACCGGTACGCCCGGCGAACGCCTTGTTGAGGACCTTGATCTGTCGCTTGAACCGCTTCTTGGACACGAAGCCGTGACCACCCCGGTCGGTGACGCCGTGGAAGTGGACGTCGATTCTCACCGAGCCGTTGGGTCGCGCCTCCGGTCGAATGCCGCTGCGGTCGAGTATCCGCTGGTTCCGTGCCTCCATGGCGGCCGCTTCGGCCCGAGTCAAGGTGTTGGGATCGCGCCAGATGCTCGTGCCCTTCATCACCCTGGCGTTCGCCGGAGCTTCGCAATGCCTGTGGGCCGCCTTGTCGCCGGCCGTGCCATTCGTCTCGTCAGGTGCCATGCTGGCCGACGCCGTCGGAGCAAGGGCGCTCCCGAGCAACGCCAGTGCGGCCAGGCCGCCGAGGATGATGGATCGCTTCATAGTGCTCCTTCCACCGCGGATGCTGCCCTATCCATAGCGGGATTTGACTCCGAGAGCTAGAGGCAACCGGCCCTGGCCGCGTCAAGCCTTCGGCCGGAAGCCCGAGCACATGATGCGCAGGTAGTGCAGACGCTCGTCCTGCTCACGGTAGTAGGCCTGCTGCTCGACGGTGCGCGGCCCGTCGGGCGTGCTGAGGTCGAAGCGGTAGCCGATTCGGTGGACGTCCTCGACGTCGTCGCCGCGGTCGAGCGCGACCATGCCGTCGATGTGGTCGTGCGGCTCGAACCAGTTGCCCAACAGGACGTCGAGCACCCCGTCCGGGTCGCTCGCCTCCCAGAGCCGCCGCGGCGTGAGCCCCTTGAAGTCGACGTCGGGGGCCAGCAGCGCGCGCAGCGCCCGCTCGTCCTTTCGGGCGAGGGCCGACGCGAAGGACTCTCCGACCGACATGGCCGGATCGTAGGCCCGCCGGCGCCGCTCGTGGCACGGCCGAAGGTCCCGCGCGGCGAGGAATCCGGGACGTACGAGACGTCACCCGGCGAGGACCATCGGATCGGGCCCCGGCGGCGGTCGCCGGGGCCCGATCCACCCATGCGCCGGCTAGCGGATGCCGGCGGCTCGCAGCTTCGCGTTCTGGTCGACCGTGAGCACCAGCGGCTGGTGTCCCGAGGCCAGAATCACGAAGGTCAGCTGGTCAGCGCGGCGGTCGATCTTGGACGGCAGGTCCACGATCGAGTGGTGCGGCGCGAGGTCCATCGTGCAGATCTCGCCACGGTCCGGGCCCTTGAGCCGGATCGTCGCGCTCTGGCTCCCTCGCGGCTCGACGGCGGCCGGCACCCAGGGGCACGAGCTGCTTCCGTACGTCGTGAGCCGCAGCTCGCGCTGCTCAGTCCAACCGATCGACGGTTGCGGCTTGGTCCAGGGCTGGAGCTTGCCGCCTTCGCGCACGACGTCGGAGACGGTGTAGCAGACCTCGTCGTCGATTGCGTTGGCGATCTGGTCGATCATGATGCGTTGCGGATAGCCCTGCGGGGAGGTCGTGACGCTGACCTCGTCGGCGCCGTCCGCCTCGGCGGATTCCGCTTCCTCGACGAGCTGGTCGATGGTCGGAGCGTCGGTCAGGCCGGAGCCACCGTCGCCGCTCAGGGACCACATGCGTTCGACCTCGCCGTCGACCACGCGAACGCGATACAGGCCCACGAGACCGGAGCGCTCGCCGCAGCCGGCGTCGACCGTGTACGAGTAGTCGGACCCGGGAAGGGTCACGTCGGCGGGTATGTCGGAGCCGGACGGCGGTTGATCGTCGCCGGAGGAGGAGTCGGAGGGTTCGTCCGCCGAGCCACAGGCACTGGCGGCCACCCCGAGGAACAGGACGCTTGCTACTGCCACAGTTCGGACAAACATGACCATCAGACGCGGCAGGGCCCGAGCTCGTTCCACCGACTTGGTCAGACGAGTGCGGTCGAACCTCGCTTCGCGAGCTGATCGGCGATGATCAGGCGCTGGATCTCGCTCGCGCCCTCCCAGATCCGCTCGACACGCACCTCTCGCCACAGTCGCTCGGCGACGTTCTCCCGCATGTAGCCGCGGCCGCCGAATATCTGGACGGCTCGATCCGCGACTCGGCCGGCCAGCTCCGAGGCGTACAGCTTGACCATCGACGACCGGGCATGGAGCACCTTGACGTCGACGCCCTCGTCCACCGAGCGAGCCGTCTCGTACGTCATCGACCGGGCCGCGAACAGCTCGGTCAGGCTGTCCGCCAGCATGCCCTGGACCAACTGCCGCTCGATCAGGGGCATGCCGCCGACCATCCGCTGCTTCGCGAACGCGGTCGCCTCGTCGACGAGGCGCTGGGCGGCGCCGAGGCAGCGGGCGGCCACCATGAGTCGCTCGAAGCGGAACCACTCGTACACGAACGACATGCCGTCGGCCTCGGTCCCGACGAGATGGGTCGACGGAACCCGGACGCCCTCGAAGGCAACGATCGGATGGCCGTGGCCGATGGAGTGGCTGTACATCGGGGTCCGCACCACCCGTACGCCGGGCGCGTCGACGTCGACGACGAACAGTGCCTGCTGCCCGGCGTACTCCCCCGTGGTCAGGACGGCCTGGAAGAAGACGTACGCGGCCGTGTCGAACGACGTGACGTGCCACTTCTCTCCGTCGAGGACGTAGTCGTCACCCTCCCGTCGGGCCGTCGCGCGGATCTCGGCGACATCCGACCCGGCGTTCTCCTCGGTGATGGCATAGCACTCGGACATCTCGCCTCGGACCGTCGGCAGCAGCCACCGATCGCGCTGGTAGTCGTTGGCCACGTCGGGCCACCAGCCGGGCGGCGTGTCCATGCACCAGCCGAGCCCGTTCGTCACCCGGCCGGCCTGCTCCTGGACCAGCACCTGCTGGAGCGTCGTGCATCCCTGGCCGCCGACCGAGCGCGGCAGGTTCGTGGCGTGCAGGCCGAGCTCGATGGCTCGCTCGTGATGCGCCTTCTCCACGGCCTCGGGCAGCCGTCCGTCGTTCGCCTCGGCCTCCTGCTCGTACGGGATCAGCTCGTCGGCAAGGGCGCGGGCGCGGGCCCGGATCTCCAGATCCGCGGCGGACAGGCCGTACATCGGGTCTCCAGTCCGGTCGATTGACTGACTGTTCAGTCTATGCGACGCTCCTGTGCTGTGACCAGCAGCGCGACGCTCCCGCGCGCGGCCGACGCGGTGGTCGTCGGAGGCGGCACGATCGGAGCCTGGTGCGCATGGTTCCTCCGCCGATCCGGACTGGAGAGTGTCGTCGTCCTCGAAGCTCGGACGCTAGGGTCCGGCGCGAGCTCGCGGGCCGCCGGCATGGTGCGGGCCCAGGGCGGCACGGAGACGGCGGTGCGGCTGGGTCTCTACAGCCGGGAGTTCTACGCGACGCAACACGACGTGCTCGGCATCGACTCGGGCTTCGTCGCCCAGGGCTACTTCATGCCGTGCTTCGACGAGGTCGAGGTCGAGCGGGCCAGGGCCCGGATCGCCATGCAGCAGGCGCTCGGCCTCGACGTGCGCTGGGTCGAACCAGCCGAGCTCGACGACCTCAACCCAGCGATGACACGCGGCCGGACGTGGGGCGGCTCCTACGCGCCAGGCGACGGCTACATCGACCCACCGCGCAACGTGCTCGCGTACACGGCCGCCCTGGTCCGATCCGGAGCGGTCGTCGCCGAGCGGACGTCGTTCGAGGGCCTCAACCGTCGCGGCGACACCGTCGCCGGCGTACGCACGTCGGCCGGCGAGATCGCGACGGAACGTGTCGTCCTCACCGGCGGCCCGACGCTCGCGGCGGTGGGCCGGCGGGCCGGCATCCGGATCCCGGCCGGCGGCGCGCGGCATCAGGTCGTCGTCACGCGACCGCATCCGGACCTCGCCGCCGAGCGGCTGCCGATGGTCTTCGACGTCGCGTCGGGCATCTACTGGCGTCCCGAGGAGGGCGGCGTGCTCTGGGGCATGAGCAATCCGGACGAGCCTCCCGGTGAGCGCGTCGACTTCGACTGGGCGTACTACGAGAGGATGCGAGAGCGGGTCGCCGAGCTCCTGCCGAGCACCGACGGCCTCGGCCTGCGGAAGCTCTGGGCCGCGACGATCGACTTCACGCCCGACCACCTTCCGATCCTCGGCCCGGCGCTCGACCGCGACGGCCCGATCGCCGGCACGGTCGTCGCCGCGGCGGGCGGTCACGGCATGATGTGGGGGCCCGGTGTCGCCCGCGCGGCGGCCGATCTCGCGCTGACCGGCGAGACCGACGTCGTGGACGTCACCGACCTCGGCCTGGACCGTTTCGACGAGCACGGCCGGAGCCGCCTCGCCACCGACCCGATCGCGCTTCCGTTCCCGACCGACGTCGCGGATCCGTCGTGAGCTAGGTCGGATCGCGCGGTACGACCAGGACGTCGACCGCGATCGCTCCGTCCGGCGACACGATCAGCGGGTTGACGTCGACCGCGTCGACCCAGTCGCCGAGCTCCATCGCGAGCTGCGACATCGCGGCGACAGCGCGACGGATCGCGTCGACGTCCGCGGGCGGCTGTCCGCGGTGGCCATCCAGCAGTCGGCTCACCGGGAGTCTGGCCAGCAGGTCGGACGCCACGACCTCATCGACCGGAGGCAGTCCGACGGCGCGCTGGCCGAGGAGCTCGACGAGCGTCCCACCGGCTGCCACGACGACGAGCGGGCCGAGGAGCGGATCGCGCACGATGCCCAACGCGAGCTCGACACCCGGCTCGACGTACGACTGCACAGCAACCTCGGCGCCGAGGCGGCCAGCCAGATCCGCGTACGCCGCGCGCACCTCGTCGGGACCGGCGAGGCCGAGACGTACACCATCGACGTCGACCTTGTGCCCGATGTCGCGGCCCGCCGTCTTGAGGACGACCGGATAACCGACCTCGTCCGCGGCGGCGACGGCTGTTTCGGCCGACGAAGCGCGGCGCCCGGAGACGGCCGGCACGCCGTAGTCGGAGACCAGGGCGAGCGGGTCGAGGTCGGACCCGTCGGTCAGTCGACGCGCCCAGCGCCCCCTTCGCTCCTCGTCGTGCTGCCGGGTCAGGGGCTCGTTGCGTGGCTTGGCATCCGAGAGCAGGTGTCCGACCGCTCGCAGACCCGACCGCGTGCCCTCCAGCACGGGGACGCCACGGTCGCGCAGCCGGGCCGCCACCACCTGGTCGACCGCGGACGAGAGATTGGTGAGCACCACGACCGGCTTGTCGGTCCTGCCGAGCACGGTCTCGATCGCTGTCGGGTAGGACATGTCGTCGTCGTACTCCGGCACCAGATCGACAGCCACGGCCACGACGTCGACGGCAGGGTCGGCGGCCAGGGACTCGAGACAGTGGGAGACGAGCCCCTCCGTGTCGACGCCGGTGGCCCAGACGTCGAGCGGATTGGCCGCCACCAGGCCGGGCTCCAGCCGGCTCTCCAGCGCCGAGCGGGTCGCCGGCGCGAGTTGTGCGAAGGGGACGCCGATCCGCTCGGCGACGTCCGCGACGAGGGCCCGCTCGGCCCCCGAGTCGTGCAGCGTGGCGACGCCGCCGGTCGAGCCGCGCCGGACGCGCCGGCCGATCGCGAACGTCTCGAGACTGTCGACGAGCTCACCGAGGTCGTCGACGCGATGGACGCCGTACGCCGCGAAGAGCGCCTCCCACGCCGCGTCGTCGCCGGCGATCGCACCCGAGTGGGCGTCGACCAGCGCCCGACCGGTCGGCGACCCCCCGACGGTCAGGGCGACCACGGGGACGTCCCGCTCGGCGGCGGCAGCCAGGCCGGCGCGCAGCCGCGGCGCGTCTCGGAGGGTCTCGAGAACCAAGCCGACGACACGGGTCTCGGGCAGCTCCAGCGCATAGCCCAGGTAGTCGGCGGTCGTCGTGACGAGCTCCTGCCCCGACGACACGACAACGGAGAACTCCAGCCGCCGATGGGTCCGCAGGATCGTGGAGAAGACCGACCCCGAATGCGTCACCATCGCGATCGGGCCGACCGGCAGCGGGTGTCGCTCGAGATACCCGATCGCGCGCACACCGCGCGCCACGTTGACGAAGCCCATGCAGCCGGCGCCGCACAGCGCCATGTCACCGGCGGCCGCCGTGAGTTCGGGGCCGAGCCCGGTGGCGGTGCCGAACACGACGGCACCCGCGTCTCCCCTCGCGGTGGCCAGCCGGACCTGCTCGGCGACCGCCGAGTCCGGTACGCCGAGCAGGACGAGGTCGACGGACTCCGGCACGTCGGCCAAGGACGGGACGCAGGGCCGACCGAGCACCTCGCGCCGTCGCGGATTGACGAGATGGACCGTCGGAGCGGACGGGCTGCGCAACACCTCGGTCGTCAGCCGGTGCCCGAAGCTGTCCGGCCGGTCGCTCGCGCCGACCACCGCGATCGTGCGGGCCTCCAACATCGACCCGAGACGCCCGCCGGACGCGACCGCCTCGATCTCAGCCGCCGTACTCATCGCGACGCTGCCTTGTCGGCGGGCGGTCGGCCGGGCCGTGGAACGAGCTGGGCAACGCGTTACCTGCCTCGGGCGGTCGACATCCTGACTGACCGTTCAGTCTATGGCTTGGTACCCTGCACGACAAGCAGCCCGCGACCAGGAGATCACCATGGCCGAGAAGGCTCCGGCAGCGATCGTCGCCGACGTGCGTCGTGACCAGATGCTGGCGGCAGCAGCCGAGCTGATCGCGGAGCGCGGGTTCGGCGACACCCGGATCGCCGACGTCGCCGCCCGCGTCGACACGAGCCCGGCCCTCGTCGTCTACTACTTCGGCACCAAGGACAAGCTCCTCACCGAAGCGCTTCGCTACTCCGAGCAGTCGTTCTACGCCGTTGCCGACGAGATGCTCGCCTCGACCTCGTCCATGGTCGAGCGACTCGAGACTCTCGTCGCGTGGACGTGCCTCTCGGACGCCATGGAGGACGTGCCTGGCACCTGGGGCTTGTGGTTCGACCTCTGGGCGCAGGCGTTCCGGCACCCCGAGGTCAAGAAGGATCGCGTCGATCTCGACCAGCGCTGGCGCGCGATGCTCGCTCGCGTCGTCCGCGAAGGCATGGACGCCGGAGAGATCGAGACGGTCGACGCCGAGGAGTTCTCGATCGCCTTTGCCGCCCTGCTGGACGGGCTCTCGATCCAGACCGCACTCGACGACCCCGTGGTCGACGGCGTACGCGCCTACCAGGTCGCGATGCGGTTCGCCTCGGCCGCACTCGGCTTCCCCTGGAAGTACCGCCGGCGCCGCTCGACGCGCTAGGGGCCCCGGCTGGCGGCTCGGGTCAGCGGCGACGTCGCGCGCTCACGACGCCGTCGCCGTCGCGTCGAGGCCGGCCAGCTGCTTCGTGAGCCGGGCGAAGTTGGCGACCAGCCGGTCGACGTCCTCGTCGCTGTGCTGCACCGAGATCAGCCACTGCTCGGCCTTGCCCCAGGGCGGAAGGAAGACGCCGCCGTTGTGCTGGACGAGCCAGTGCGCCTGTCCGTACCTGCCGTCGAGGAGCAGGAAGTCGCGGAAGCTTCGAATCGGCTGCGGCCGGAAGGTCACGCAGCCCTTCGCACCGGCCTCCACGACCCGCCACGGCAGCGCCGACTCGTCGATCGCCGACTGCAGGCCGGCACTCAGCCGATCCCGTAGCCGGTCAAGGTGTCGATAGGCGTCCGGCGTCAGCGCCTCGGTGAGCGTGGCCCGCGCCGCGGCGATGACGAGCGGGTTGCCGTTGAACGTGCCGACCTGGTCGTAGCGCCCGTCGACGATCAGCGACATCACCGCGTCGGTTCCTCCGATCGCCGCGGTGGGCAGGCCGCCGCCGAGCGACTTGGCCAGGCACACCAGGTCGGGCGTCACACCGGAGCGCCGGGTCACCCCTCCGGGGCCGACCGTGAAGCCGGTCTTCACCTCGTCGAAGGTGAGGAGGGCGCCGTGGCGATGCAGGATCTCGCGGAGTCCGGCCAGGTAGCCCGGATCGGGATGGATGATGCCGGCGTTCATCATGATCGGCTCGAGGATCATGCCGGCGATCTGGTGGGGATGGGCGACCAGCGCGCGCTCGACAGCCTCGAGATCGTTGAACGGCACGACCGAGACCAGGTCGGTGATCGCCGAGGGGATCCCGGAGCTGCTCGGAACCCCCGTGGGGGCCGAGGCCGGCCCGATGTCCTCGTCGTCCTCGGGCAACACCGAAACCTGCACGGAGTCGTGGTGTCCGTGATAGCACCCTTCGACCTTGATGATGCGATCACGCCCCGTGGCGGCACGCATGAGGTGCACGGCGTCCATCGTCGCCTCGGTACCGGAGTTGGCGAATCGCCACAGCGGGAGACCGAATCGCTCGATCAGCTCTTCGGCGACGACGATCGCGTCCTCGGTGGGTTGCGCGAAGTGGGTGCCTCGGGCGACCCGATCCTGCACCGCGGCGACGATCGCCGGATGAGCGTGGCCGACGAGGCATGCTCCGTAGCCGCCGTGGAAGTCGCTGTACTCGGTGCCGTCGACGTCCCAGACCTTCGACCCGATCCCATGGCTCAGCCAGACCGCCTGCGGGTCGGCGATCTGCCAGCTGGAGGTCGCTCCGCCCGCCAGTGAGCGCGTCGCACGCTCGATCAGCTGGGCGCTTCGCGGCTGCCGGGCGAGGAAGACCTCCGTCTCGTCGGCGATGAGAGACTCGAGCGCCGCGTCGGCGGCCCGTTCGGCGTTCGTCGCGGTCATCTCGATCTCCTCACGGCCGAATCCGGGGCCTATTGAACGGTCATTCAGTCTAGGCGACGACGATCCACGCCGACAACCCGGCCATCCACCGACTGACTCACCTGGCTTCGGATGATTGGTGCGTCTGCGACTAACTGATTATTCAGTCATCATCTTTCAAACGGCCGCCGCGCTGTTTAGAATTCCGCGCATGGGCCGAGGCGAACCCGGGTCCCCTCACAGCGGTGGGGCGATCTCGATCGTCGGGCTCCGCAAGGAGTTCGTCGACTTCACCGCTGTCGACGGCATCGACCTCGAGATCAAGCCGGGCGAGTTCTTCACCCTGCTCGGCCCGTCGGGGTGCGGCAAGACCACGACGCTGCGCATGCTGGCCGGGTTCGAACAGCCCACCGAAGGCCAAATCCTCATCGATGGTGTCGATGTTGCGCAGACACCCGCACACAAGCGCCCGGTCAACACCGTCTTCCAGAGTTACGCCCTCTTTCCCCACCTGGACGTGCAGAAGAACGTCGCGTACGGCCTGCGTTGGCAGAAGGGCATCGACAAGCAGACCCGCGAGGCTCGGGTAGCCAAAGCACTGGAGCTCGTTCAGCTCACCGAGTTCGCTCGGCGTCGTCCGCACCAGATGTCCGGCGGTCAGCAGCAGCGGGTCGCCCTCGCCAGAGCACTGGTCCTCGAGCCGACGGTGCTGCTACTCGACGAGCCGCTCGGCGCGCTCGACGCGAAGCTCCGCCACTCACTGCGCGCGGAGCTGACCTCGCTGCAGAAGGAAGTCGGCATCACCTTCGTGTTCGTCACCCATGACCAGGAAGAGGCCCTCGAGATGTCGAACCGGCTCGCCGTGATGGACGGCGGCCAGATCGTGCAGCTCGGGACGCCGGAGGAGGTCTACCAGGAGCCGCAAACCGAGTTCGTCGCGGCCTTCCTGGGCGTCGCCAACCTCTTCGACATCGAGTGCCTGTCGGGCAACGGACTCACCCGATCCGTTCGGTTCGGCGAGTTCACCCTCGAGGCGCAGGCTCCGGCCGGCCACGACTCGGGTCCGGGGCGGGCCGTCATCCGGCCCGAATGCGTCGAGCTCGCCGAGCCCGGGTTGACCGGAGTCAATCGGGTGCCCGGGATGATCGATCGCACGGTCTTCCTCGGTTCGACGACACAGGTGTTGGTTCGCCTTCCGCAGGGGGCGGTCGTGCAGTCCCTCGTCACGACCAATGCGATGCGGGACAGCCTGTCCATCGGGCAACCGGTGACCGTGCACCTGCCGCCGCTCTCGCTCCGGGTCCTCGCCCCGTCGACGGCACGAGAATCGCCGGCTGCACTCGTGGGCGACGCCTGAGCGCCGGCGCGGCGATCAGCCGTACTCCGCCAGGTCGTCGAGCGCCGATTGTGAGCCGCGCCGGCGGGCCCGCAACCCGATGTACGCGAGGATCAGGGCGAGGAACGAGCCCAACAGGAGCAGCGTCGCCAAGGCGTTGAGCGCCGGCGTGGGTGCGGCTCGCACCGCGTTGTAGAGCTTGATCGGAACCGTGACGTTGGACGCGTCGCCGAACAGGAACTGGCTCACGACGAAGTCGTCGAGCGAGGTGGCGAACACGATCATCGCCGATGCGAAGATCGACGGCGTCAGCAGGGGGATCAGAACCGTACGGACTCCCTGCAGCGGGCTTGCTCCCAGATCCCTGGCCGCTTCCTCGTAGTCCCGGCCGATGCTCAGCAGTCGCGAGCGCACGATCACGAGCACATAGGAAATGGAGAACGTGACGTGGCCGAGCAGCATCGCTGGCCGACCGAGCGGGACGAACTGGTACAGGTTGACCATCACGACGTAGAGCGCCGAGCCGAGCACGAGCTCTGGCGTCACGAGCGGCACCAACGCGATGCCGTTGGCCACCTTGCTGCTCCGCGAGCGCCACCGGGTGAGACCCATCGCCAACATGACACCCAGTGGCGTCGCGACGAGGACCGTCGCCACACCGAGGATCAGGCTGTTCTCCAGCGCCAGCGTCAGGCTCGGATCCTCGCCGATCGATCCCTCGGCGCAGCAGTACCACTGCGTGGAGAATCCCTGCCAGGTGCTTCGGGAGCGGCCGCCGTTGAAGGAGAACTGCACGGCGATCAGGACGGGGACGAGTGACCACAAGATGTAAAGCCACGTGATCGTGCCGAGCACGTAAGGACGCCGCCAGGGGTTGCGCCATGGCGGGACCCGCTTCGTCCTGGCCGGGGCCGGCTTGCCCTCGGCACTTCTCGTGACAGCTGTCCTCGTCATCGGGCATCCCGTCCGGCGCGTTGAGTCAGGATGAGGTAGTAGCCCATGAAGAACAGCAGGACGAGCGAGAGCAACAGCACGAGCGAAGCGCCGTAGTGCTTCAGCGGACCCTGCAGGAGGAAGAGCTCGATCTGGTTGCCGATCATGTTGGTATTGGGTGAGCCCGACACGATCGTGTTCGTGTAGTAGTCACCGGCCATGGGGAGCGCCGTGAGGACGAGCGCGGTGATCAGTCCCAGCTTCGACAGCGGCAACGTGACCCGCAGGAAGGTCTGGACGGGGCTCATCCCGAGGTCGCGAGATGCTTCGAGCAGCCGTGGGTCGATCCGGTCCAGCGACGCGTACAACGGGATGATGAAGAACGGCAGATACCCGTACGCGAGTGCGATGACGACGGTGTAGGCGTTGCCGGCGAGCCACGAGACCGGCGCGATGCCGAAGAAGCCCAAGGTCTTGTTGACGTACCCGTCTTCCTGCAACAGATTGACCCAGGCGAGCATCCGCGTGATGTAGTTGATCCACCAGGGCGCGAGAAGCAGCGCGAGGATCAAACCCCGGCGCTTCCCGGCCAGCCGGGCGGTGTAGTACGCCACCGGATAACCGATGACGATGCAGAGAGCCAGCGCCAACACCGAGTAGACCCCGGTCCGGATCCACACCTCCTGGTACGGGCCGCTGATCGAGTCCGAGACCACCTGCCGGAAGGTGCCGTACTTCCAGTCGAGTGGATTCCACGCCGGAACCGGCTCCCCGAAGATGTTGATGCTCCCGCTGAACGCCACCGCCATGACGGCGTAGAAGGGCACCAGGAACAACGCGATCAGCCAGAACGTGCCGGGAAGTGCCAGCGCCGGCCACAACCTGCGGGTCGCCCGGTCGCGGCGGGTCTCCTGCTCAGCCACCGGCCTTGAACTCCGACCAGAACTGCCGCCATAGGGCTTCGACGTCTGGCGTGACCTCATAGAAGGTGAGGCCGAAGTCGAAGTCCTCGGGCAACACGACCGCGCTCATCAGGTTCTCCGGTATGAGGCCCCGGTCGATCAGATAGCGAGCCGACAACTTGGTGAGTGGCGGCTGATAGCCGTTGAATCCGAAGTTTTGGAGGGCGATGTCGTTGTCGAGGAGATCGTTGATCATCAGATGTGACAGCACCGGCTTGCTCGCACCCTTGGGAATCGCGATGTTGTCGCTTCCAATGACGCGTGCTGCCGGCTTGTCCGGGCGCCAGTAGCCGAGGACGTCGGGAGTCTCGCCCTTGGGCAGGTAGTACTGGCCGGCGATCGGGTCGCCAGACCAGGCCTGGTGGATCGTCGAGGTGCCCTCGGGGACCTGCGAGTAGGCGCTGACATCGGTTTTGACGTTGACCAGGCTGATCAGATCGATGAGCGAGTTGGTGGCTTCCTGGACGAAGGCGGGGTTGCCCGTGTTGATATCCGTGCTGATGTGGTTGCGCAGCAGGGACATGCCGATGGCCTCCGACGAGTCATCGAGCAGATTGACCTCGCCCGAGTACTGGTCGTCCCACAGCAGGTCGTAGCCGTTCTCCGGAATGCTGGTCACCCGGTCCGCCCGGTACATCACCCCGGTGCCGTAGATGGTGTACGGCACGGTGTAGCGCGCACCTCGGTCGTACCACGGATCCTGATACTCCTTCCAGAGGTTCACGAGGTTGGGGACGTACGAATGGTTCATCGGCTGAATCAACTCGGCGTAGACCATCTTGCTCAGCACGTTGGGACCCGGGAAGACGAGGTCGAACGATTCACCGGGGGTGCGGAGCTTCGCCAGCATCTCGTCGTAGTTGCTGTAGGGCGTTACCTGCACCTCGACGTCGTTCTTCGCGCCGAAGTCCTTCATGACGCCGGGCGCCATGTAGGCCTCGTAGTTGAGGATCTTGAAGGCGCCACCCGTCTCGGGATCGAGCCCGTCGTCGATCGGTGGATTGCTGTCCTTGAACGGCAAGGTCACCGGGTCGTTCGGGCGTGCCAGCTTGTAGCCGGCGCTCTCGACCGCGGGGAAGGCGTTGTTGCAGGCGGCGAGAATCGGCGCGGCACCGATCCCGGCTCCGAGCCAGAGTCCGCCCCGCAGAAGGTCGCGCCGGGAAAGCCGCGGTCGTGGCCTCGGGCGCACGGACGGGTCGGTCGGGTCGAAGCTCACGCCAACCCCCTCCGCGGTCGAACCAAGAGGTCGCGTCGGCCTCCCCGAAGGTCACGCTAACTGACCGTTCAGCCAGGTCCGTTCATTGTTGCCTCCGGAACACCACCTGTCGAGCCTCGGCCAACACCATCGACCAGTTTGGGGGATCTGTGTAGTCCGTCGCGGTGGCGCACTCGCGGCCGCATCGACATGGCGAAGCGGATGGCGGAGGCCGAGGCGAGCGCTAGTCGGCCGGGAAGTCGCTCGACGCGCTCAGCTCGGACCATCGGTCCAGTTCGGAGAGCTGCCCTTGCAGCTTGGCTCGAATGTTGTCCAGCGCGACCTGCCCGAGCGGCAGGCGCAGCGGCGGCTCGTCGGCGTCCACGACCCGAACGATGGCGCGGGCGGCGCGCTCGGGATCGCCGGGCTGGTTGCCATCCAGCTGTCCGATGGCCGCCCTGGTCTGGCCGACACTCTCGTCGTAGTCGGCAATCGGCTCGGCCCATCTCGCCGACCGGTCGCTGGCGAAGCTCGTCCGGTGCGGTCCGGGCTCGACGATGGTGACCTTGATGCCGAGGTGCGCGACCTCGCCGGCAAGTGACTCCGAGAATCCCTCGACGGCGAACTTGCTCGCGACGTAGTAGGCACCGCCGGGCAGCGCCTCGATGCCGTTCAGCGACGACATCTGGACGAGGTGGCCGGACCGCTGCTGTCGCAGCCACGGCAGGGCCGCCCGGGTGACGTGGACGACGCCGAACAGGTTCACCTCGAGCTGCTGGCGCCACTCGGCATCGCTGAGCTCCTCGACGGCGCCGATGTGGCCGTAGCCCGCGTTGTTGACGACGACATCGAGCCGACCGAAATGGTCGCGACCCTTCGCGACCACGGATCGAGCGTCGGCGGCGTCGGTGACGTCGAGGCTCAGCGCGAGCACGCTTTCCGGGTCTCGCTCAACGAGTCGCTCCAGCCGGCCGATGTCCCGAGCGGTCGCCACGACGCGGTCGCCGACATCGAGAGCGGCGTGGCCGATCGCTTGGCCGAAGCCGCTGGAGGCACCTGTGATGAACCAGACCCGACCGGCATCGAGAGTACGGGTCTCGGACATGGTCGAATCTCCCTTCAAGGGGCGGGTATGCGAGGACCGTACCCAGCTGGCCGGCATCGACTACCCCCGATCGCTCCGGCCGCTACGCCGAGTGGCGCACGGTCGTCGCCCGGAGGCGGGATCCGGGACGGCCGTGCGTCACTCCGCAGGGGATGGCGACGGGCCTACTGCCCGCGGCCGAACAGCACGAGCGCCCAGAGCAGGCAGCCGAAGGCGGCGACGACCGCGACCGTCCGCACGATGTTCCAGCGAACCCAGCGGGCCTCGAAGCGCTGCCGGACGGCGGCCAGGTCGGGGATCCGGTCCGGGTCGCCGGCGGCCTGGATCTCCGCGTTCAGCGGCAGGTGGACGCTCCGGGTGATCACGATGACCGCGAAGTACAGCACGAACGCGGCAACCGTCCAGCCGAAGATCGCCAGGTCGTCCTCCCCCGCCTGCAGCAGGGCCGCGACGCCGGTGAGCAGCGGGGCGCCGATGAAGCCGGCGATGAACCAGGGGTTGACGACCGCCCGGTCGAGGGCCTGGAAGCCCGCGACGAACGTCCGGTCGTCGCTGCGGCCGAAGCCGGGCATCACGTTCTGGGACCAGGTGTAGAAGAAGCCGGCCATGTGTCCCATGAGAAAGGCGGCGGCGATCAGGGTGGCTCCCTGTGCGAACTCCATGGCTAGCTCCTCTGCTCCGGTACGGCGACCGGGGCGGCCGCCGTGTCGTCGTCGACGGCGGTCGTACGCCCGAACACCACCAGTGCCCAGGCGAGACAACCGAACGCGATGGCGCTCACGACCGAACGGACGTGGTTCCACGCGACCCAGGTCGACTCCTTGAACTCGTCGCGGACGGCGGCGAGGTCGGCGATCCGGTCGGGATCGCCGGCCGCCTTGATGTCGTCGTTGAGCGGCACGTTCACCGCGATCGTGATCACGAACGCCGCCAGGTAGAGCACGAACGCGGCGACGATCCACGGCAGTGCGGATCGCCGGCCGGCGCCCCACTGGAGGGCGCCGGCGAGGCCGGTGAGGACGAGGGCGCCGACGAACCCGAAGCCGATGAACAACGGGTTGACGATCGCCTCGTCGATCTGCTGGAAGGCCGCGACGAAGGTCCGGTCGTCGGTGCTTCGCAGGCCGGGCATGATCGTGTTCGAGTAGAAGACGAAGACCGACGCGACGAATCCCATCGCGAGTGTCGCGGCCACCAGGGCGGCGGCCCGCAGGCGTGTCATGGTCATGCGCTCCAAACTCCGGTCGCGGCGGCGTCCCGGGCGTACTCGACGAAGTCCCGCGGCGGGCGTCCCAGCGCCTGCTGCACTCCGTCGGCCACGTAGACGTTGCGGCCGTCGAAGATCGTCTCGAAGAGCTCGGACAGGAACTCGGTGAGCTCGCTCGGCAGTCCGGACGAGAGCAGCGCGTCGTGGTACTCCGCCCCGGTGACCGGAACGTATCGGATCTCGCGGCCGGTCGCCTTGCTGATCTCACCGACCGCCTCGTGGAACGTCATCAGGCGCGGCCCGGTCACCTCGTAGAGCTTGCGGGCGTGACCCGGCTGGGTCAGGGCCGCCACCGCGATGTCGACGATGTCGCGGATGTCGATGAAGGCCTCCGGAGTGCCGTCGACCGGCAGCGCGACCGTGCCCTCGCGGACCGGGTCCAGCAGGAAGTCCTCGCTGAAGTTGTGGGCGAAGAAGCTCGACCGGATGCACGTCCACTCGATGTCGTAGCCCTGCACGATCTCCTCGCAGCGCTGCGCCTCCGGCTCGCCGCGTCCCGACAGGAGCACCAGCCGGCGGACACCGGCTTCGACGGCGGCCTCGGTGAAGGCCCGAATCGCGTCCGCGGCGCCGGGGTACGCAAGGTCCGGATAGAACGTCACGTACACCGCCTCGACATCGGCGAGGGCCGGGCCCCAGGTGCTGTGGTCCTCCCAGTCGAACGACGGCGTCGCCGACCGGGAGCCGACCCGGACCGGAACGCCGCGGGCCCTGAGCTGCTCGACGACCCGGCGGCCGGTCTTGCCGGTGCCGCCGAGAACCAACGTGGTCTGTGTGCTGTGTGTGTTCGTCATGGCCAAGAGTCAATCGGGGATCGACGAGACGGAACATGGTCGAGGAGCTCGACCGCATGTCCGAGCGTCTACACTCAGGTCATGGATGCCTTGGCCGGACTGCTCGAAGGACCACGCGCCAGCGGCGCGTTCATGCTCCGCATCGTCTTGGACCCGCCGTGGTCGATCCGGGTCCAGGACGGCTCGCCGCTCGCTCTGATCGCGATGACCAGCGGCGACGGCTGGATCGCTCACGACAACGGCGACCGGGGCCGAATCCGCGTCGGCGACGCCGCCGTCGT
>Ga0081538_10002014_pt1 | contig 20316 bp, 19 predicted proteins | sample TabmetS5T2R1_FD_71022 | JGI IMG/M metagenome (GOLD analysis project Ga0081538, IMG submission 71022) | Tabebuia heterophylla rhizosphere microbial communities from the University of Puerto Rico - S5T2R1 | ecosystem: Host-associated > Plants > Roots > Rhizosphere ...
CGGCTCTCGCCGAGTGTCTCGAACCCCAGGAGGTCATGACCTTTCTCAATGGCTATCTGGAGGCGATGGTGGACGTTATTCTCGCCTACCGGGGGACGATTATTGAGATTCTGGGCGATGGCCTGTTGGTGCTGTTTGGGGCCCCTCTCAGCCACGACGACGATGCTGCACGGGCGGTGGCCTGTGCCCTGTCCATGCAGTTGCGCCTGGACGCCATCAATACCCTGCATCGCCAGGCCGGCCTGCCGGAAGTCGACATGGGCATTGGCATTCACACCGGGGAGGTCGTGGTGGGTAATATTGGCTCCCAGCAACGCACCAAGTATGGCGTGGTTGGCAGCGCGGTGAACCTCACCGGGCGCATTGAGTCGTACACCACGGGTGGGCAGATCCTCATTTCGCCCACCACGTATGCGGAAACGGCCGCGGTCCTCACCGTGTCCTACCAGCTCACCGTCGCCCCCAAAGGGGTGGCAGCTCCCCTCACCCTCTATACTGTCAGTGGGATGAGGGGCGCTTATGCCCTATCCCTGCCGACCCAGACGGAGACGCTCGTCTCCTTGCCCCAGGCGCTCGAGGTCCGCTATACCCTCCTGGAGGGGAAATTTGCTGGCAGCACCCTGCATGGTGGGCGTATGGTCAAGCTCGCCACCAGGACGGCTGAACTGCACGTGGACCAGCCGGTGGCAGCCTTGAGCAATCTCAAGCTGCACCTCCTGCATCCCAGCGGCGAGGTGGTGCCGGGGGAGTTGTTTGCCAAAGTGGTCGAGACCCTGCCCGAAGATGCCTCCAGGGTCGTGGTCAGCTTCACGTCGATCTCAGAGGCGACCCGGACGTTTTTAGAAAGATGTCTCAAAGGTGTTGATGTGCTATTCTCCACGAACGTCTCGGAAGCTGATCCTCCCCAATACGCTTGACCTGTTGATCTATCAGTGTTAGGGGTAATGAGCCGTACGCAGTACTACGCCGTTTGCGGCGGCTGTCCTTCCAAATACGTTGAATCCCCAAAAGGATCAGGTCCCCCAAACGCCCACAGCAGCTTGGCCACATCCGGGCCATTGTTGCCCCAGGCGTGCGGGGTGTCGGCGGGGATGATCACCGTATGGTGCGGCCCAACCGTGGCGTATTCTTCTCCAACACGCACCCAGACTGTCCCTTCGAGGACCAGCATGGTTTCTTCCACGGTGTGCTTATGCAGCGGGGCCGCGGCGCCAGGCTCAACGGTGTTGACGAGCAGGCTGACGCCCTCGGCTCCAAGGTTTTTGTGCGCCAGAAATTGCCCGCGAATGCCTGGGCGCATGAGTACTTCAGGGATGGTCTGATGATTGATAACGGGCATATGTCTCTCCTTATCAGAAGGGCTCATCCCACGCATCACTAGACTTGGCGCCATGGGCGAGCAATAGATCAATCACAGCCTTGCGCCCTCCTCGTGTGGTCGCGTTGTCGAGCGGTGTTGTGCCAATATGTGACTGGGCATGGACATCAGCGCCATGTTGCAGCAACAGGGCGATCACAGCCGGGTCCCCGCCAGCCGCAGCAACGTGGAGCGGTGTCCAGCCATGGGCGTTTCTGGCGTTGACCTCGGCACCTTGGGCCAGCAACGCTTGCATCTGCACGATATCGCCCGCTTCCGTGGCTTGTAACAGCTCCTGACCAGCACGCTGCGCTGCCTGGCGTTGGCGCCGACGCAGGGCTAGCACCACGCTTACTCCACTCAGAAGCCCTAGCCCTATGAGCAGGACCTCGACCATGCGTGCTCCCTCTTGACGGACATCACAGGCGCGGAGAGCCTCGACACCCTGAAGCTATTGGAGCTGAAACACGACAGGGAGGAGTACCGCATCCTCTGCCACTGGCGCGCCATGACGGCGCGCCGGCTCAAAGCGCCAGCGCCGCACCGCTTCCATGGCAGACTCGTCTAGCTCCGGGTATCCTGCAGAGCGTACCACCTGGACGTCTTCCACTCTCCCTTGCGCCGTAATGCGCATCTGTAGAAGCACGGTGCCCTCGATCCCCCGTCGCCTGGCCGACTCTGGATAGCGCGGTTTGACTTGATAGCCCCCTATGGGGCGAGCCGAGATACCACTGCCGCTCCCGGTCCCATGGCCCGCTCCGCCGCCTCTTCCCGGCCCTGTACCGCCGCCAGCGCCCTCCCCAGTACCGGCACGCGCCGTCCCGCCCCCAGTCCCCTCCCCACTGCCACCAGAGCCTGGCGCCACTGGCATATCACCATGGGCAAACAGTGGCCCAACACCCGCTCCCTCGGCAGGGGCAACAGGCTGAGGTGTTTCCTGGCCTGGCGTGGCTGAGGCTGGGGATGCCCCGGGCGATCCACTGCCAGCACTCCCCAGGGGTTCGTTGCGGAGGCCTGGCGGTGGACTGGCCTTGGCTTCGCGCTGCACTGGTGCAGGACGCGGGGCGCGTTCGCGCGCTGGCGGCAGCTTGGGAGCTTGTGTCGGCGCGACTGGCGCAGGTTTCGGACGAGGCTCCGCCTGCTTTGGGGGGGGCGGCTGCACCGGTGTGGGTACCACCATAGGCGCTGACAAGGGCGGAGTAGCGGGCACAGGCTCGGGAACCGAGTCGACATCAGGTATGGAGACTGCTTCAGGAGGGGACTCTGGTGGCGGCGGAGGCGTTGGCTCCGGCACGGGCGTCACGGCAATCAGGGCCGTTTCGAGCGGCTCGGGGCGGGGCCAAAACTCACGCCATGCGTGCCAGCCAAACGACATCGCAGCCAGTCCCACCACGTGGAGCATGAGGGCTGTCAGGAAGGCCAAGAACAAAGACGTCTGCATCACCCGGCTGGCTTCTTTCCAGATTTGACGGCAATGGCGAGACCGGAGACGCCGGCCTGGCGCAGTTCGTCAAGAATATCAACGACCGTACTATGCAACACCTGCCCATCTGCATTGATCACCACGGCGAGCTGCGGATCAGTGGCCAGGGCTGCTTTCACACGCGGGCCCATATCTTGCAGAGTCACCGGTTCCTTATTGAGGAATATCTGCCCGTCCTGCATCACCGTGAGACTGACATTATCGCGCACATCCTTCTGGGAAGTTGCCGCTGTCGGCAGATTGACCGGCAGCCCACGGTTGATGGTCATAGACAGCGTCGAGATCATGAAAAAAACGAGCAGAAAGAAAATCACATCGATCATCGGGATGATTTCGATACGCGCCTTCTCTGACTCCTTCCGAGCGATACGCATATCTAGGCCCCTCGATGGCAGAGGAAGAGTTCAAGACGCGAGGCCTGTTCCTCCATGCGTTCCGTAAGCTGGTCGACTTTGGAGCGAAAATAATTGTAGGGAATGAGCGTCATAATCGCGATGGACAGACCGGCCGCCGTGGCGATAAGGGCCTCGGCTACCCCCCCGGTGATGGCCGTTGGCTGTCCAAGGCCGGCTTCCGAGACAATACCGAAGGCACTGATCATACCAGTGATCGTACCTAACAAGCCCAGCAAGGGTGCCAGTGTAATGACGGTATCCAGGATAGGGAGATACGCTTTCACGCGACGCAATTCGGCCTGGGCGGTGGCTTCCATAGCGGTGGCCGGCGAGAGCTGGCGATATTCCAGTCCGGCGAGCAGCACCCGCGCTACCGGGTGCCAGGACTCGTTGGCCAGCTTTTGCGCCTGTTCGACGTTGCCAGCTTCAACGAATTGCAGGATGACCGTATCGTTTTCGCGTTTCCGTAGGCGCCGCCAGAAAAAGTAACGCTCGATGATGACCGCCAGGGAAATCACCGAGGCGGCCAGCAGAGGGATCATGACGAGCCCCCCTTTGACCAAGATGCCGACAATCCCGCCGTTGACGAGGTCTCGTAGGATAGTCATCATATCCGCCACACCAGTTTCCTTACACACAAATGGTTACGCATACAGCATGCCTGCCGGCGACGGCTCCATAGGGCCTTCCTGGGCAACGCCGACGTTGCTCTCCGGTGCTGAACCTAGCACATTTGTGCGTGGGCAGCAATCAGCTTGTAGGGGTCAGCCAGACTTCTTTCTGGCGCCCAGGATGGTGCTGTAGCTCAACCCCACCCCGAGGAATATGAGTCCAGACAGGACAACAATCGCCGGCCCTGAGGGCAGGTCTAGATAATAGGAGCCCAGCATGCCACCGAGCACGCTCGCCGTCCCCAGCAGGGGCGTGAGCACAAACATTTGCCGCAAGGAGCGCGCCAGCAGTTTGGCGGTAGCTGCTGGAATCACTAACAGTGCCGTGACGAGTACGGTGCCGACAGTGCGGATGCTGGCAATGATCACCAGTGCCAGCAGGACATAGTAACTGGTCAGCACCAGCCCCACACGAATGCCGGCGAGCTGCGCGGCATCTTCGTCAAATGTAGCAAAGATGAGCTGATGTCGGAAACGCAGTAAAAAACCCAGGACCACCACCGTGATCGTGACAATCACCAGCAAGCTGTCACGGCTGACCGTGAGAATGCTGCCAAACAGAAAACTGACCAGGTCCGGTTGATAGCCCGGCGTCAGGCTCAGCAGCAACACGCCCACGGCCAGAAAAAAGGGCAGGACAAAGCCCAGTACCGTATCGAGGGCGAGGCGACTGCGACGCTCCATGACCTGCAGGGACATGGCAATACCAATACCAACGCCCACCGCCGCCAACAGCGGGTTCCAACCCATTAAAACACCTACGGCTACGCCAGTCAACGCCGCATGGGCAATAGCATCGCCAAAGAAAGCCGAGCGGCGCAGCACGACCAGCACGCCAAGGAGGCTGGTCATCACGCCCACGAGCACGCCGGCAGCCAGGGCACGTTGCATGAAGGGATACGCCAGGGCATCAAACACGGGCAGGCTCCAAACCATGCCAGAGTACAGTACAGTAGTGGATAGTCATAGGCACGCGCCTCATTCGCGCAGGGCCGCGGCAATTTGCGTTGCATTATATTGCATCAGCGCAATATAACTCTCCACGCCCTGGACACCGCCTTCTGGAGCGAGCTTCCGCAGCGTAATACCCAGATCCTGGCTGAGACCGCGCAGGGCAGCTTCCGATAGTTGTGGCTCGATGAACACCGTGCGCAGCTTGTGGGCCCGCACCTGCCGCTGAAATGCCTCAACGTAACGCGGTCCCGGCTCTTTCCCTGGGGACGGCTCGAACACCGCCACCACGTTCAGGCCATAGGTCTCAGCAAAGTACGCAAAGGCCATGTGAAACGTCGCAATATCGCGCCGTGGGAGGTCGGTGAGCAGGCGCCGTATCTCACCATCAGCGCTGCGTAGTTGCTCCTGATAGGCCACGGCACGCTGCTGATAGGCTGCCTGGGCTGCCGGATCGAGCTGGGCAAGGACCTCAGCAATGAATTGGACCATCCGGATGGCATTCGGAATGGACAGCCAGTAGTGTGGATCAACGGCATCGTGCGCGGCGGTCTGCGACTGCGCATGTCCTGCACGGTGGTGCTCACTATATCCACGGCGTAAAGCTATCCCTGCATCTGTCACGATAGTACGCTTGACCCCGGCTTCCTGCGCCAGCCGTGTGGCCCAATCATCCAGCCCATGGCCAATAGTAAACACTGCAACACAGCCGGTGAGCGCACGCGCCGTGCCTGGTTTCACCGTAAACGTGTGCGGGCTGGCAGCGGGTGGCACGAGCAAGACAACCTCAACGGCAGGACCAGCGACCTGGCGCACCAGATCATAGAGCGGAAAAATAGTTGCCGCCACTTTGAGAGGAGCTGCAGGTGCGGGAGCGCCCCACGCCAGGGTGCTGACAGAGAGCAACAGGCCACACACTACGGCGAGTCTACGTACAGACCACTGGCAATAGAGTATCATAATCGTAGCCCTCAAGAAGCAGCCCATAGCTCCCTCTCCCCGCGGCAGAGGGGACGTGTGGTCATAGCTGAGAAGGTCTCTTGTTTCTGCATAGGCGCCAATGGTACACAGGAGCAGGCACACGTTGCAATGCCCTCTGCAAGTTGCAAGAAGTCAGTGCACTCTCTAAGATGTTTTTATGGCCGCTGCTTGGTGGGCGCTGTGTACATTCTACTCCGATGCCAAGCTAGACTGCTACGCGAGGTACTTATGCAAGACATGATGCACCATAGTGCAAGCGCTGCGTTCAATCTAGAAGAACACGACAATGGCGAGATGGTCTTCTCTCGGGAGACCACACGACTCGGACACGAGAACCGTGCTGCGGCTTTTCCCGCAAGTGACACTGCTCAGATCTTAACTCAGGAGGAACTGGCGCGCCTCAAATCGCCAAAACAACTTCTGACATTGCTGCAGGCCAAGGCTTTAGATGTCGGCAAGATCAAAAGTCGGCTCGACTATGAAAGAGAATTAAAGAAACTACAAATCGAATTGGTCAAAATGCAACGCTGGGTGCAGGAGAAAAACAAGCGCGTGGCCATTCTCGTTGAGGGCCGTGATGCGGCCGGCAAAGGGGGGACCATTCAGCGCTTTACGAAGTATCTGAATCCCCGGGCCATGCGCGTCGTCGCCCTCCCCGTACCCACCGAAGAAGAACGAGGGCAGTGGTATTTCCAGCGCTACATTAAGCAACTACCCAACCGGGGCGAGGTGGTGTTTTTTGATCGGAGCTGGTACAACCGCGCCGTCGTGGAGCCGGTCAATGGCTTCTGCACGCAGGAGCAATATGAGCGTTTCATGCGGCAAGTGCCGGAATTTGAACACATGCTCTTCGAAGACGGGATTACCTTGATCAAATTCTGGTTCTCGATTTCGAAAGAGGAACAAGTGCGCCGATTCAGGACACGTGAGAAAAATCCCCTCAAGCAATGGAAACTCAGCCCTATTGATGAGAAAGCTCAGAAACTCTGGGATGCCTATACAAAGTACAAAGAGATCATGTTCAGCAGAACGCATACGACGTTCAGTCCCTGGGTTATTGTGCAAGCGAACAATAAGCGCAAAGCCCGGGTAGAAAGTATGCGTTACGTGCTCTCTTCACTAGATTATGAGGGACGAGACGCGGCCGCAATCTCCTTGTATCCAGACCCAAATATCGTGACCCGTTACCAACGGTCAGCCAGCAATTTAGACTAAGTGCTGCGCACAGCAATTACCCCGCCAGTTTGGCGGGTGCTCTCTGGCTTACCAGGCTCGTGTGCCGGGTGTGGAACCTGCTGCGCCCTTACCTAGGGGAGGCATCTTTGAGCTTCGCCCGCAACTCTTTCCGGAGCTTGGTGATTTTGGGGTCGATGATGGCGCGACAATAGGGCTGATACGGATTGTCGCGATAAAAATTTTGATGGTAATCTTCCGCCTTATAAAACGTGGTAAAGGGACTGATCTCGGTGACGATAGGGTTAGGCCAGAGCCCGGACGCATCCGTGTCGTGCTTGGATTTTTCCGCCATGGCTCTCTGCTGCTCGCTGTGGTACATAATTATCGAACGATACTGTGTGCCGACATCATAGCCTTGTCGATTCAAAGTCGTTGGATCGTGGGTGCGCCAGAAGACGTAGAGGATATCTTCAAACGTAATGATTTTCGGATCAAACGTAATTTGCACGACCTCTGCGTGCCCAGTAGTGCCATTGCACACCTGGTAGTACGTGGGATTTTCTACTGCCCCACCGGCATAGCCGGACACGGCGCTCTGCACGCCTTGTAGCTCCTGATACACAGCTTCCACACACCAGAAGCATCCCCCACCAAGGGTAGTCATTTCCAAGGAATCAGCCATGGTTCCTCCCCACAGACGCGCTGTCACTCTCGCTTTCCTCGCTACGCAGCTTTAGAGCACCACCTCGATGAGATACGGTCCAGGTTCTGTCAGCCCCCGTTGTAACTGCTTGCGCAATGACTCACAGTCCACGGCACGGCCAGCGGGGACGCCCATGCCAGTGGCCAGGGCCACCCAATCGAGATCTGGGCGACCGATTTCGAGCATATCTTTGGCCTTCTGCCCTGGCCTGCCGGCACCGACATTGTCAAATTCTCCCTTGAGAATCTGATAGGTGCGGTTGGCCCAGATCACCGCGGTAATGTTCAGGCCTTCACGCGCCATGGTCCAGAGGGCCTGCACGGTATACATGCCACTGCCATCGCCAATGAGGGCGAGGATTTGGCGATCTGGACAGGCCAGAGCAGCGCCCACCGCCACCGGCATGCCATAGCCAATGGAACCACCCATATTCTGCAGCCAGTCGTGCGGCGGTGCACCGGCAGTGAGGGGGTAGAAACCACGGCCCGTCGTTACGGACTCATCGATCACAACGGCCTGTTCTGGGATCATATTCCCGAGGAGCGCCGCAATCTTGTCTGGGTCGAGTGCCCCTGAAGGCATAGCTGGCGTGAAGGACTGCTGTACTGGGGCATTCTGCACGTTGGCACCCACCGCGTCTGCAAGGCGTTCGAGTGCGCCGATGATGTCGTCTTCCAGGGTAGCGAGCGTAGAGATAGCACAGCCCTCTGGGGTTAAAATACTCGGCTGGTTGGGATAGCCAAAAAAGGCTACGGGCGCCCTGGCGCCGACCAGGATCAGGCGCTGCACATCCTTGAGCACGTTTAATGCTTGTGGCACTGGGTAGGGGATGCGGTCGACCGGCACCCGCCCGGCACCCCGTTGCACCCGTGCGTTTGAGCCCTGGGCCATCAGACGTGCACCGGTCTTGTGGGCGATGGCGCCAGCCAGGGCGAGCCCCCGTTCTCGCACGCCCGCGCCGGCAAGCAACAGCATCGTCCCAGCGCCCTGTGCCAGGACCCTGGCGGCATCTTGCACGGCATCCTCCGAGACTGTCGCGCGTCTGGGAATGGCTGACACCGTGACCGGTCCGCTGCCCTCGTTCCACGCAGTGTCACCAGGGAGGATAAGCGTAGCGATCTGCCCCGGGGGTGTCGATGCCACCGCAATAGCCTCAGCACCGTCAGCGGCGACCATGCGTGCCTCGGTAGACGTCTTCACCCAGTGCGAGACCGGCCGTGCAATACCCTCGATATCCGCGGTGAGCGGCGCGTCGTACTTGATGTGATAGGAGGCATGTTCCCCAACAATATTGACGATTCCTGAATTGGCTTTCTTGGCATTGTGCAAATTGGCCAGGCCATTGCCGAGTCCTGGCCCCAAATGCAGGAGCGTCGCCGCCGGCCGGTCGAGCATACGCCAGTAGCCATCCGCGGCGCCCGTCACCACCCCCTCGAAGAGCGCTAGCACACAGCGCATGCCCTCGACTTTATCGAGCGCGGCGACGAAGTGCATCTCAGACGTCCCAGGATTGGTGAAGCAGACATTCACCCCACCGCCAACCAGCGTGCGCACCAGGCTTTCTGCACCGTTCATGGTGTCCTTGCCCCTTCTTCCTATATACTTACCCCTGTGGCGCACGCCCAGGCGCACGCTCACTACCGTAGGGGCATTGTAAGCAAAAGCTGCGGTGAACACAATACTGTGGCAGGACGGGCACGGCAGGAAGCCGCAAAGATACGGCGGTACAGGAGGACGCAGTGCGAGACGATGTAATGTCGCATCGAACACTGTCCTTCCGGGCCTGGACTGGGCCCACGAGATGTACGGTGACGTACAGTCTGCAATCCTCTGGATTTATCCGTGGGGAGGGTCAAATGGCGATAATGGCACAGTACACCTGTGCCACATTGGTCGTGTTGGCAAGTCGATTCCGCAAACTCTGAGGCGTCGCGCCCGATAGTACATGCAGTTCCCGTGTCATGTTCCTTTGTCGGGTATATCTATCAGGTGCCGGTGCAATTGGCAATGGAAGAAGGGTACTACGTGGCGTGTGTAGGTATTATCGCAAATCCGTCCTCAGGCAAGGATATCCGCCGCCTGGTGGCGCACGGCTCGGTGTTCAACAATAACGAGAAGGTGAACATCGTCCGGCGTGTGTTACTGGGGTTGGATGCCGCCGGTGTGGCTACAGTTCTGACCATGCCAGACGCTTTTCACATTTGCTGGAAAGCCCAGGACAATCTCAAACTGGCTGCCACGGTGCGCGAGCTTGACATGCTCGTGGAGTCGAACCAGAGCGATACGATACGCGCGGCAGCACAGATGTGTGACCAGGGCGTGGACTGCATCGTGAGTCTGGGTGGTGATGGCACCAATCGTGCCCTCGCCAAAGCCTGTGGTGCAGTGCCTCTCCTGCCCCTGTCTACTGGCACCAACAATGTGTTTCCCTATATGCTCGAGGGCACCCTGGCGGGTCTGGCGGCGGGCATTGTGGCGCGCGGCGTGGTCACCTCGCCTGAGGCCATTGTGCAACGCCCACGTCTGGATATTGAGGTGAATGGTGCCGTGGTCGATCTGGCCCTGATTGACGCGGTGGTGTGCGAGGACCAGTACGTGGCATCGCGGGCGATCTGGGATATTACCAGGGTCCGGATGGTCGTCGTGGCCCAGCGTCTCCCGGCACAGATTGGCTTTATGGCGCTGGCAGGCAATCTGCCCTTAGACGGTGCACCAGCCGACAGCGGGCTGGTGCTCGAGATACATCCCACGGCGCCGACCGTCTTGGCGCCCATCGCCCCAGGTTTGATCGTGCCGGTTGGCGTGCAACGGCACGCACCGCTCGCCGTGGGTGAGCGGGTCGAAGTCACCGGCGGTCCGGGCACCATTGCCCTGGATGGTGAGCGCGAGGTCGTCATGCGACGGCATGATCGTGTTGCCATTCGTTTGCAGCCCGCCGGCCCGTGGGTCATCAATCCGCAGCACGTACTGGCGCTTGCCGCCCAGCAAGGCTTTTTCGTGCAGAGGCACGTGTAGCTATGGCTGACAATGCTCTGCCGTATGTTCAGCCTTTCAGTGCCATAGGCGCAACGGAGGTGGCCTATGCAGGGGGGAAGGGGGCAACTCTGGCGCGGCTGTTCCAGGCTGGTCTGCCAGTCCCGCCAGGGTGTATCCTCAGTCCTGAAGCCTGCGCCGTTTTCCTTGCAGCGCAGCACGTGGCACCCACGCACAGCCCTGATGCCATACGTCAGACTTTGCGCACGGCATCACTCCCGGCTGCACTTGAGGCAGATTTGCGTGCCGCTCTGGCAGCCGTGCCGGCCGCACCGCACGGCTGGGCGGTGCGCTCGTCCGCGGTGTCGGAAGACCACGCCACCACCTCCTATGCTGGCGTGTACGAGAGTTTTTTAGAGGTACCGGACGAGGAACTCTGGGCTTACATTCGGGACTGCTGGGCCTCGTGGTGGTCGGAACGGGCGGTGGCCTATCGGCAGCAGGTGGGCGAGACGGATGCCACGCCTCGTATGGCCGTCGTCCTGCAACACATGGCCCCGGCGCGCTGCGCTGGCGTGGCCTTCACGGCTGAGCCGCTCCACGGCGACCGCACCCGCATGGTGATCAATGCTGCCCCGGGCCTGGGGGTTGCGGTTGTCTCTGGGATTGTACAGCCTGAGCAATATACGCTCGCCAAAATACCAGACCTGCACCTCCTCGAGACCCGTCTCCTCCACCCCAATGGCCCACCGCTCCTACCGCCAGCGGTTGTACTCCAACTCGGCGCGCTCTGCCAGCGCCTTGAAACCCTCTGTGGCAGTCCACAAGACGTCGAGTGGGCCTGGGATGGCACTGCGTGTTGGATTGTCCAGAGTCGGCCTATTACCACCCTGGGAGATGCGGCGCGCAACGGCACGGAGGATGTCTGGAGCAATGCGAATCTCAAAGACGTCATACCGGGGCTCGTCTCCCCGTTTACCTGGTCACTCATGCAGCTGCAACTGGAAGGAGCCATGCGCCAGCAGTACGCCAGGGCCGGATACCTGGTGCCGCCTGAGCGCCCGCTGCTGCGGCGTATCTGGGGACGCCCGTATTTCAACATCTCCCTGTTCAACGAATCCGCCTATGCCCTCTATGGGACAAGCCCAGAGCTGCAGGCAGCGCAGTTGGGAGGCATAGTGCCACCTGGAGCGCGTCCGCCTGCCAGCCCATCGCTCCGGCAACGCCTGCGCTGGCTCAGGAACATTCTGCGCTTTGTGAGGATTGCTAATCGCGCTGCCCAGGTAGTGCCGACCCAGTTTGCCATGGTCCAACAACGCTGGCAGGAGGAGCGCCAGAGCCTGCCCCATCTGGACCGCGCTGCCCTGTTGGAGAAGCTCGAGCACCATGCGGATGTGACTCAGCCATTCCTGGAACTGCACCTGCACCTGACTTGGGCCATGAGCGGCAATTTTAGCGCGCTGCGTGAGATGGTGGCACGGGCTGTGCCACAGGTGGAGCTGGGACAAGGCCCCTCACCCCTGCCCTCTCCCAGCGGGAGAGGGAGTGCTGCGAGTCTGGCGGCTGAGCTGGTCACGGGCATCGGAGATGTGAGCAGTGCGGAGCACAGCTATCGTCTCTGGGAACTATCACGTCTGGCGCGCCAGTCACCGCAAGTGATGGCCTTTCTGGCGCAAGGCAAGTGGGATACCTGGCAACAGGCGCTTGCGGGTACAGCCTTTGCCAAAGCGTGGCACGAGTTTTTAGAGACCTTTGGGCATCGGGCGCTCTATGAAGTAGAAATGGCCAATCCACGCTGGCGGGAGCAACCAGACTACCTCTTCGAGGTGTTGGCGACATATGCCAGTCTGCCGCAGGCCCGCGCGCCTTTCGACCCCGAGGAGCAAGCCCGCCGGCGTCAGGCTGCCGAACAAGAGGTCTGCCGTCGGCTCACGCCCTGGCGCCGCCCCTGGTTCCGCGCCACTGTGCGGCGCACTCAGGCATTTTCACGCTTACGCGAAAACAGCAAGTCGCACCTGGTACAACTCATTGACATTGGCCGCCTCATGGCCCTGCGGGCAGCACATTTCTTGCGGCAGGACGGTCTGCTGGAGGATGCCGCGACGATTTTCTACTTGCGCCTCGAGGAGGTGCAGACGGCGTTACGCGGTACCATGCCGGTGGAGACTGTACGGCATCTGATCGCGCAGCGTCGCCTGGAGCGCCAACGTGATGCCGCCCGACACCTGCCCGACCTGTTCATTGGTGCGCGCCCGTTGTATGCTGAGACGCTGCCCACGCAGGGCACCGTGCTCACTGGTCTGCCGTCCAGTCCTGGTCGCGTGACGGGTATTGCCCGGGTCCTGTACTCGCCCCAGGAGGGCGCACGCCTTCAGCCTGGTGAGATTTTAGTTGCCCCCTCGACCGATCCAGGCTGGACCCCGCTGTTTCTCCTCGCCTCTGGGCTGGTGATGGAGACCGGTGGCTACCTCTCCCATGGCGCCATTGTGGCGCGGGAGTACGGGATTCCAGCAGTGCTCAATGTTCCTCTCGCGACGCAGCATATTCCGGACGGGAGTTCCATCCTGCTCGATGGCGCCCAGGGTGTGGTCCAGGTGCTGCCTTCCATATAACTTATCGACTCTGATAGACTAGCGGCTCGGCAATACCTAGCGAAAAGGTGGAGCATACAACAGGCCGCCTGCCGTCCAGAGCGCGTTCATGCCGCGGATGAGGTTGAGGGGGCGTAGATTGCGGTCGAAGATTTCCCCATAATTGCCCACCTGGCGAATAACTGACACCATAAAGTCATTACGGAGGCCAAGCATAGCCCCCAAATTCCCTTCGCTCCCGAGTAAGTGGCGGATGGTTGGCGCAGTACTCGTACTGAGTTGCTGGATGTTGTCAGATGCTACCCCCTCTTCTTCAGCCTCGATGAGGCCGAAAGCAACCCATTTGATGATATCAAACCATTGACGATCATCCTGACGCACCACCGGCCCCAGGGGCTCCTTGGACATCACCACATTCATGATGGCGTGGTCATTCGGCTTGGTGAGCGTGGTTTTGTGGGCTAAGAGCTGCGAGATATCGGAGGTGATGATCTTGCAACGGCCACTGTTGTAGGCTGCAACGGCCTGCTCAGGCGTTGCGAAAACTACGGGGGTGAACGTGACATTATGACGTCGAAAGAAATCCGCTAGATTCAATTCGGTCGTTGTGCCTGCCTGCACACAGACCGACGCGCCGTTCAGGTCCTGCAGGGTAAGCTGCGGCCCGAGCGTGAGTCTGGGGCCAGAGCTTCCGAGTTTCCAGTGCAGCTCAACGGGCATCATCATGCCTTGCCCGTCGTAGAACAAGGTCGGGCCAAAGTCGAGCCCGAGTGAGGCGTCACGGCTGAGCGTCCAGGTGGTATTCCGGCTCAGCACGTCGATCTCGCCAGACTGCAAGGCGGTAAAGCGCTGCTGGGCGGAGAGAGGACGGAATTCGACCTTACTCGCATCGTTGAAGATCGCGGCCGCTAAGGCACGACAGTAGTCTACGTCAAAGCCGCGCCACATGCCGTCAGACCCGCGGGCGGCGAAACCAGCCAGCCCGGTATTCACCCCACACACGAGTTTGCCACGGGCGTTCACCTTTTCCAGGGTGGTTTGTGCTAAGACTGTTGTGGTAAGCACGAGCACGCTAACGAAGACAAGTGTACACAGGCATTGCAGACGCATGAGGCCTTCCTTCTCCAGCAGAACGTGACGGTTATGGTTGCCAGCGCACCAGCCGCGCGGCAGTATAGACCTCTCTATCGGACAAGGCAACACGCCGGAGGGCCAGGGTCATGGTTTGCCCTGGTATCCTCTAGGACGGGCTGCTATCATATTGCTAGCAGTCCATCAGCATAAGAGGAGCATTGACTATGGCACAAGTGCTGGTTCGTGATCTCGATCCCGCCATTGTTGAGAAGCTCAAAGCGCGCGCAGCGGACCATGGGCGTTCGCTGCAGGCCGAACTCAAGGCCATTCTCGAAGCCCAGGCCAGTCAGGCGACCAAAGCGGAAGCGCGTGCACTCGCTGCCTGTATCCGACAGCGTATCGGTTTGCGCCCGCAAACTGATAGTGGTATGCTGCAAGCCGAAGACCGCGAGCGATGACCCAGCACGTGGTCGATGCCAGCGTGGTCATCAAGTGGTTCATCGACGAAGTGCATGCTGAAGCCGCCCGGCGCTTGCAAGCAGAGCACTACGACCTGCTCGCCCCAGATTTGCTCTGGCCGGAAAGTGGGAATATTCTGTGCAAGAAAGTGCGGCGTGGAGAACTCACCACTGCTGAAGCGCGTCTTATCTGGGGTGGGCTGGAGCGACAGCCAATCACCATTTTTCCGTCGAGTCTGGTCATCGAGCCCGCCCTCGAAGTAGCTTTTGATACTGATCGTACGGTCTATGACAGCTGCTACCTGGCGTTAGCCATGCTCGTTGACTGCCAGCTTGTGACCGCCGATCAAAGACTCTTCAATGCTTTGAAAGACGGGAGTTATGCCATCCATCTGTGCTGGGTTGCCGATCTGCCTTGACGCTCTGTGGGAGAGAGGCTCAAGGTGGTATTGAGATGCGATAGGTCAGTGTAGGAATCGCCGTAATGATAACCAGACACCACACGTTCAGGCTCCGTCAAAGATTGACCCTGACCTTGCGTCGGGAACGCTCCTCAATGAGCAGATGAGGAAGCGAGAATTGCTGTACGCACTGAGGAGGGTGTTGACTCGTGTGACGCCCCTTGTTATATTCGCCGCCGCGCAAGGAGGTGCACACGTATGGTCAATAGACATCCCTCAGCCATGAAGCAGGCGCGTCACAGTATGGCGGTATGGCGACGCTGTGGCACGCGGGTGTCCTGACGCGGCACCGCCCGACGCGAGACCACTTGCCTTGAGGGGCGAGATGGCGGATATTTCCAGCACCGTAATCCGGGGAGGGAAGGCAATGGTGCGCTTGACGATCAACGGTAGCTCCATCGACGTCGACGTCAATCCCAGCACGCCTCTGCTGTGGGCAATCCGGGAGCAGGTCGGCCTCACAGGCACCAAGTACGGCTGCGGCATCGCGCAGTGCGGCGCGTGCACGGTACACGTCGACGGCCAGGCGGTCCGCTCCTGCGTGCTGCCTGTCAGCGCGGCCGAAGGCAAGCAGATCACCACCATCGAAGGCCTGGCGGCCGGCGGTGTCCTGCACAAGGTGCAGCAGGCCTGGCTCGACCATGAGGTGCCGCAGTGCGGCTATTGCCAGGCGGGCATGATCATGGCGGTGGCGGCGCTCCTGAAGGACAAGCCGAAGCCGACCGACGCCGATATCGATGCGACGATCACCAACATCTGCCGCTGCGGCACGTTCCAGCAGGTGCGTGAGGCCATCCACGCTGCGGCCAGGGCATAAGGAGGGTAGATGCCATGATCACTGATACTCTGAAGATCAGCCGGCGCTCCTTCGTCATCGGCACCGCCGCGGTCGGCGGCGGGCTCGCGCTGGGCCTGCACATCCCGCTTGGCGGGAGGGTCGTCCGCGCCCAGGACGGCTCACCTGAGATCAACGCCTGGGTGGTCATCCGCCCGGACGACACGGTCGTGATCCGCATCGCGCGCTCCGAGATGGGGCAGGGAACGCTCACCGGTCTCGCCCAGCTGGTGGCCGAGGAGCTGGAGTGCGACTGGGCGAAGGTGACCACGGAGTATCCAACCCCCGGGGAGAGCGTCAAACGCCAGCGCGCGTGGGGCGATTTCTCCACGGGCGGCAGCCGCGGCATCCGCTCCTCGCACGAGTACGTTCGCAAGGGCGGCGCCACGGCGCGCACGATGCTCATCCAGGCCGCCGCCGACTCCTGGGGGGTGCCGGCCTCCGAGTGCAGTGCTGCCAACAGTGTGATCACGCATGGGCGCTCCGGCCGCACGACCACGTATGGCAAGGTGGCGGCAGCGGCGGCGAAGCTCACCCCGCCGGCCGACGTGGCGCTCAAGGACCCGAAGGACTGGAAGCTCATCGGGAAGTCGGTGAAGCGTCTCGACACGATGAAGAAGCTGACCGGAGCCCAGGTTTATGGGTTCGACCTGAAACTGCCCGGGATGCTCAATGCCGCGATCAAGGACTGCCCGGTGTTCGGTGGCAAGGTGAAGAGCTTCGAGGCCGCCACAGTCCGGGGCATGCCCGGCGTCCGACATGTGGTGCAGGTCGGCGATTCCGCGGTCGCGGTGGTGGCCGATACGTGGTGGCAGGCCAAGACCGCGCTCGACGCGTTGCCCATCGCTTGGGACGAGGGCCCCAATGCTAAGGTGTCGAGCGCTACGATCGCCGACATGCTGCAGGCCGGCCTCGACGCGGATGAAGCCTTCGTTGCCAACCAGAACGGTGACGTCAAGGCCGCCATCGCCGGCGCGGCGAAGAAGGTTGAGGCGGTCTACGCCTATCCGTTCCTGAACCACGCGCCGATGGAGCCGATGAACGCGACGGCACTCTATACCGCGGAGCGCTGCGAGGCCTGGGTGCCGACGCAGAACGGCGAGGCGGCGTTTGCGGCCGTGCTGGAGGCCTCCGGCCTCCCAGCCGACAAGTGCGAGGTCTACAAGATCAATGTCATCGGCGGCGGGTTCGGACGGCGCGGGGCCTTCCACGACTATGTGACTCAGGCCGTCCTGATCGCCAAGCAGATCCCCGGCACACCGGTGAAGCTGCTGTGGTCGCGCGAGGAGGACATGATGCACGGCCGCTATCACCCGGTCACGCAGTGCAAGTTGGTCGGCGCGTTCGATGCCAGCAACAACCTCATCGGGCTGCACATGCGTATTTCGGGGCAATCGATCCTCAGCGCCGTGCGGCCGGAGGCCCTCCAGCAGGGCCGCGACCCGCTGGTGTTTCAGGGGCTCAACCCGAGCGGGGAATTCGCCATCGGCTATAGCGTGCCCAACTTATTGATCGACCATGCCATGCGCAACACGCATGTCCCGCCGGGGTTCTGGCGCGGCGTGAACATCAACCAGAACGCCATCTACCTCGAGTGCTTCATAGACGAGCTCGCCCATGCCGCCGGCCAGGACGCGCTCGAGTTCCGGCGCAAGCTGATGAGCAAGCACCCCAAGCACCTCGCTGTGCTGAATGCGGTCGCCGAGCGGGCGGGATGGGGCAAGCCGGCGCCCCAGGGAGTGTATCGCGGGTTGGCGCAGATGATGTCGTTCAACAGCTACGTGGCAGCGTGCGCAGAAATCTCCGTCACCGACGGGAACAAAGTGAAGGTGCATCGCATCATCGGTGCGACCGATCCCGGGTACGCCGTCAACCCGGCACAGATCGAACGGCAGATCGCCGGGTCGTTTGTCTACGGATTGTCCGCGCTGTTCATGCAGGAGTGCACGGTCAAGGACGGGCGTATCGTGCAGGAGAACTTCCATACCTTCGACTCGATGCGGATCGCGCAGATGCCCAAGGTGGAGTCGATCATCATGCCATCCGGCGGGTTCTGGGGCGGGATCGGTGAGCCGACGATCTGCGTGGCCGCGCCGGCGGTTCTGAACGCGTTCTTCAACGCAACCGGTCGGCGCATCCGCTCGGTCCCGTTGAAGAACCACGACATCCAGCTGGTGTAGGCAAGGCGTAGGGCCCTGGCCGCGGCTCGCTGGGCTCGATCGGACCGCGATCGTCAGGGCACGTATAGGGAAAAGAATGAAAGCTGTGCTCCTGCTGCCACTCACGTTGGTGCTGTGTTTGCCTGGGACTGGAGTGGCCGATGTGCTCGCGGCGCGTGGCGTTGGCCTGGCCCATGCCTGCGCCGCCTGTCACGGTCCGGATGGGCAGAGCCAGGGGGCGATACCGTCGCTCGACGCGTTATCGGCCGCAGACGCCATCGCCGCTCTGCAGGCGGGCGCGCGCCATGCCTGGACGCAAACCGCTGGCCGGGTTGTGGTCATTGGCGGCGGGTTTGGCGGCGTGACCTGTGCAAAGTACCTGCGGCGTGCCGACGCGACACTCGACGTCACCCTGGTCGAGCCGCACCGCCAGTTCGTGACCTGCCCGTTCAGCGTAAGCGTTCAGCAGTCAGCCTTGAGCTTTCAGCAGGCGCCAGGAGAGAGCAGCAGTCCACGAGTAGATGGAATAGAGGGCTGTACAGAGGAATTGCATCATGACGTCTTCCACGACGCGCGATGTACCACGGCTCAGTCGGCGCACGCTGCTACGGCGGCTCGGCACCACTGGCGTGCTGGTGGCACTGTGGCCAGCTAGTGCCTGGACGACGCCAGAGGCCGTGCCACAGGCTATCCGCCAGCGTATTGGCGACCGCACGCCGCAACCGGACGGTATGACTCTGCGCCTGCCACCACTCGCCGAGACAGGGAACTCCGTGCCGCTCACGGTCGCAGTTGACAGTGCCATGACGCCCGACGACCACGTGCTGCGTATCCACGTCTTTGTCGAAGGCAATCCGGAGCCGGTAGCGGCCACCTATCATCTGGGAGTGCGGGCGGGGAAGGCCGAAATCAGCACCCAGATTCGCCTGGCCCGGTCGCAGACCGTACTGGCTCTGGCAGAGATGCACGATGGTTCGGTGCGGTCTGCCACTGCCGACATTGTGGTGACGCTCGGCGCCTGCATCGAGGAGTGGTGGAGTAACTGAAGGAACACGTGATGACAAAGCCACGCGTGCGCGTCCCCCGCACGGCCAGCAAGGGCGAGGTCATGGAGATCAAGACGCTGATCTCGCATCCCATGGAGACGGGCTATCGCCGTGATGACCATGGGCGCCTGATACCGCGCCACATTATCCGCACCTTTACCTGCACCTATAACGGCGAGCCAGTGTTCCGGGCGGACTGGCACCCTGCGGTGGCGGCCAACCCATACCTCGCCTTCTACACCGTCGCCACTGAGTCGGGGAGTCTGCGGTTCGAGTGGATTGACGACACCGGCACTGTGTATGCAACCGAGGCTGAAATTACCGTGGTATAGGCTTGGGCAATGGGCCGGAAGGGGGGCCGCGCATCGGCACCAGGTGTCCGGGCTGTCGGTCGTGCTGGCCATGGCTGTGGCGTGTGCCGGTGTGGGTCTGCTAGGCGCGGGAGAGCCGGTCCCGTACAGCTCCCCGGGTGGGCGAGACGCCCGCGCTCCCAGGAAAAGGCTCTTGCACAACCTGTCTTGAGGTAGTGCACTAGGAAGGAGGCGATGATGAACATCGGTATTTCACTGTTCTCCGGACGACAGCCTATTGACACGGCCGTGGTGGCGCAGAAGGCGGAAGCGCTGGGCTTTGATTCCCTCTGGCTGGGGGAACACCCGGTCATACCCGTGCATAGCAGTTCATCTGCTCCTGGTACCTCTGGTGGCAGCATCCCTGATTTCTATAGCCGGCTCGTGGACCCCTTTGTGGCCCTGGCCCGGGCCTCCGCAGTGACGACGAGGCTCAAGCTGGGCACCGGCATTACACTGGTCCCGGAGCGCAATCCGCTCCTGCTGGCGAAAGAGGTTGCGACCCTGGACTACTTCTCCAAAGGCCGGTTTCTCTTTGGCATCGGCGCCGGCTGGAACAAAGAAGAGACGGAGATTATGGGCGGCAATTTCGCCCACCGCTGGACGCAGACGCGAGAGGCTATTGAGGCCATGAAGGCGCTCTGGGCCAATG
>Ga0081538_10002015_pt1 | contig 20314 bp, 18 predicted proteins | sample TabmetS5T2R1_FD_71022 | JGI IMG/M metagenome (GOLD analysis project Ga0081538, IMG submission 71022) | Tabebuia heterophylla rhizosphere microbial communities from the University of Puerto Rico - S5T2R1 | ecosystem: Host-associated > Plants > Roots > Rhizosphere ...
CGCAGATAAAAAGGTTTCAGGTTGCCGAGTACCGAGTGTCGGGTGTCGAGGGGAAGACCCGAGTGCTGAGTGTCGGGTGTCGAGTGTGGACTAAACGGGAATGCTTCTTCCCTCGACCCTCGTCCCTCGCCACTCGACTCCCCTCGTCCCTCGTCCCTCATATTGCACCAAAGTACAATAGCGGCCCCCTTTTCACTTCTGCTAATTTCTCTTCAGGTTTCTTAAAAGGCAAGTAAAAACCTGACCTCAAAAGAAAGGAACAAATTTATGTCCTCACTAACATCACAAGTTGAAGTAAAAGAAATTTTTATCAACGGACATAAAATAAAATTGGTACGCTTGCCTCGCGAGTTGACTAACAACCGCTGGACGTCACCAAAATTATTTTTCAAACCATTACATATTTTGAACCTTGGAATAGAAGGCAGGTGGAAAGAAATAGTAATGGCAATTCAAAAAAGGCTCGCTATATCCCGGAGTCCGGATCTGGTGTATGGATGTGTCGGCTCGTGGACAGGCTCGATACGCAGACGAAGCGATCGAGGCGTCCTGATGATCGCTGTTATTTTTCTTCTCGCAAGCTGCTCGTCGACTCCTCCGATTGCTTTTCAGAACACTTCCCATCGGCAGATTTACAGCCTTAACTTAGAAGATCTGGAAAAATTGCAGTTCTACATATCGAGGGATGTTGTCGCTCAATATCAAGATGCCACGGGAACGAAGTCCTTACTGCTGACCAGATTGACCGCCGGCGTTGCGACAGGCGCAGGCCCAAATTGGATTAAAGTGAGCTTTAGAGAGGGAGGTGTCGACGTTCCCTTTGTCACAGACCCGAACCAATACGACGGCCGTTACTGGATTGCCACCGAAGTTGAGGGGAGCAAAGATTTCAAGAAGATCGCGGAGCTGCCGGAGAAATCCTTTCTTTACAAGGGAGTCCGGTACAAACTGGCCTCCGGAGCCGATGCCATCCTGCTATTTGACTGGGAAGGCTGGAAAAAACTCGTCGGGACACGCAAGGTCACTGAGGGGAGACAGGTTGGGGATAGGTAAACCGCCGCTGTTCACACCCATCACGGGGGAAAGGGCAATGACGCGAGGAAATAAATTTTATTTTGCAATCATTATTTTCCTAGGCTTAATCGGCGAATTGATTTTGCTGGATTATATCGCAAGCACAAGCGTACAAGCAGTCGAAACGGCCGGTGAGCGAAGTACTAACTTTGCCGAGGTTGAGCTGTCGCGACGATCCCTGAATTTGGTTTCACTTGTCCCGGTGACGAGTGAAGGCCAGACCGTAGGAATAGTAGCAGTTTATGATAATCCGGCCACGCCTCGGACGGAAGATTATCTGGAATTGTACGACGGTAACGGCGAGATCGTTGCGATCGGTTGGTTCGACCAATTCGGCATTCGGCGGATGATCGTGGATCGTGCATTGGTCGAAGGCGCGGACAGATTTCAACGGATCTTTGTGACGCTCGTGAGTGGAGAGTCAATATAAATACGATAGGCCTGCGCCAGTTGCGAGGCCTGCTTGCTGCTGGGCCCACATCACGACGTCGGATTTACGAGCGACATGAAGCAGCGCCAGATGGAATACCTTCACCATGGCGACCCGCTCGTCCCGCGCCAGTAGCGCTTCAGTCAATACTGCCGTTCGCTGATGAAGCCGCTCGAAATCCCAGTGCTAAATCAATACGGACTGCGCCCGGCGCTCGTCAAAGGCACCCGGGAGATCGCGCCGCTGACGATTAACAAGGACTTGGATAAGCTCGGTCTCCTCAACGAGGTTACCACCTTCAACTTCCATCCCCACCTGCCGCACTACGAACTGACAACCGAGGACACTAAATTCGTCCGTCTGCTGGCACGCCAGCCGATTGATCTCACCCGGCCCCATCCGTTTACGGAAGCGGGCAATACGGAGTTCAACGCCCTCGTCTGGATGCCGCTGAAAGACGAACGCGCCGGGCATATCCTGCTGGCCGACTCGACGATCTTCACTACGCTGTTTGGCGGCACGGACAGCCTGGAGAATTTCTGGAGAAATCTCGTCATGATGTAGCAGGGTTTCACTGAGATACAGGTTTCAGGTGGTTAGGTGACAGGTTGCCGAGTACCCGAGTACCGAGTGTCGGGTGTCGAGGGGAAGACCCGAGTGCTGAGTGTCGGGTGTCGAGTGTGGACTGGAAAGGGAATGCTTCTTCCCTCGACCGCGCCTCGCCACTCGACTCCCCTCGTCCCTCGACCCTCGTCCTTGGACGCTTATCCCTCGACACTCATCCCTCGACCCTCCTCTATTGCACCAAAGTACAATAGATGTCTTCCGATCTCTTTGTTAGCTTAAATCAACGGGGTAAACGTGTTTGACGATTCATTGAGAGGGCGTAAGTACTGCGGGACGCAAATTGCAAAAGGAGGGTCTCGCCATAAAGGTGAAACAATTCTTGAAACTACCGGTGTCGGTCATGTGGCGCGCCGATGTGATTACAGCATCACGCCCTGATATGTTCCGCGAAAAGGGCCATAGGGCCAGACGTCTGCTCGGGAACATACGGCTAAACCTCGGGCTCAGTGCGCTGCTTGTGTATCTCGGCGGGTGCGCCACACCCCAGCCTCACTTGATGACCACGCCCACAATCTACAAAGACGAGCGGCTCGATTTCATAACGCGATTGCCGCCGCACTTGCGCGCCACGGAGCTGCCAGTGTTCTACGCCACTACCCGCGCGCCCGTGAAGCCCGGAGACTCGGGTCACTACAGCGATAATCCCGGCGATCAATTGCGGTTGGGCATTGCCGAGGTCCGGCTTGGCGAGGCGGGTTGGACTTTCGATCAACTGGCCGCATCGGATTGGACGAGCGGAGGCGCCGAACCCCGCCCGGGCACGGTCGAGCGCATCGATGAATTGGGCCCTGTGCCACGCGAACAAGCGATGAGCGACGTCGAGCGACAGATGGTAGAGCGCATCGATGCATATCTGGCGGGATTGAGCAATCCGGTGGTCGTCCTGTACGTGCCCGGGTATCGCGTCACTTTCGACGAGGTCGCGGTCATGATGGGCTCGTTCTCAGCATACCTCGGACATGGCGTGATGGTTACATTTCAGTGGCCAACGGGCCAGAACTTCTGGAATTATCTGACCGACTGTCCGCGTGCTCAGAAGTACGTCCCGGACATCGAACGGATGATCGCGCTGCTCAGCAGAACGCGCGCTCAGTACATCAACCTCATCGCTTACAGTTGCGGCTCTCCGTTGCTTGGGCAGGCGCTCGCACAATTGCGCCGGCGGCACCCGCAGGAGGATCCCGCCCAGCTGGCGCGGAGGTATCGCATCGGCAACGTGATCTTCGTGGCCTCGGATGTCGACCTCAAGACCTTCGCGCGCGATTTGGTCCCACCCATCATGGACCTCGCGGCGCAGACAGTCGTCTATTTCTCTACGAAAGATGCCGCACTGGGATTTTCCAGACTAGTCGCGGGCGCTTCACGGCTTGGCCAGCCCAATATCGAGGAGCTCTCCGCGCGGGAGCTTGAGCTGCTGGCGACCAATCCGCGCTTCCAGGCTATAAACGTGACCAATGTGCGCGGCGCGCACGAGATGACCGGTATGCGGGGACACGGTTACTGGTATGCCAACGAATGGATCGCCACCGACGTAGTCATGTCGCTGCGCTTTTCCATTCCGCCTGAGAAGCGTTGCCGCGTCCTGGCGGGCAAAGCGAAAACGGTCTGGCGCTTCCCGGACGATTATCCCGATTGTGTCGCCCAGCGGCTGCTTGAGGCGTTTCCTGAACTCAGACGCACGGCTCCGCTTCCTATCATGCGCTCTCAACATTGATCGGCTGCGGGTATGCCAAAACAACGACTGAGAGTGCGTTGTCGCGGTAGCTGGCTATTACCTCCAGAAGGAGTTTGTCGATGAAGGCGGCCTCATGTCGTATGGAGGAACTACGTTGACCTCTATCGGCCACCGGCTCTGGACGACAAATGTGGGAAGCCAACCACGACCTCACGAAAATGGACTATGCTTCTCGACCATGACCGAGGTCCGCAGGGTGGCCTGGAGAATCTCACCATGATGTAGTGCGATTTCTGGCCTCGTTAACTCGCGCTTCCGGACTCTCCTCGTGGCCCTTCACCCGATATCGACCGCCTACTTGGCAGCGCTGTCATCGGTGGTGCTCCCCGCGGACTTGGAGGCAGTTCAATCACCGCGGTTTTGATTTGCCCGCAGCTTCTGCAACCCAGTTCCATCGTCCAAGTTGATTTCTCTTCAAGGCTGGATAGAATTCCTCGCGATGGGCCATTTATACCCATGCCTCGTCCGACGCGTCGGATCCTGGAGGGTTTACGCGCTGTGCGCTGTTGTTTGCCTGATCATAACGGGCGGCGCGCACGCCGCTGATGTCGAGCGGTCCAAGCGCGTATTGACTATTACCACCGGTAGCCGGCTGGCGCCCGGCTTTATGCTTGCCGACCGGGAGTTGCTCCAAGCACTGGCGAAAGCAACCACGGCGCGAATCGTGACCTACGCCGAAAATCTCGACTTGATTCGGTTCCCGAGCGAACAATACGGGCAGATTTTCAGTGAGTATTTAAGCGCAAAGTACGCGGTGAATCCTCCCGATCTGGTGATCTTGCTTTTCGTGGGGAACCTGGAAGTACCGGGAAAATGGCTGCCGAAATTGTTTCCCAATACGCCGATTATTGTTGCTGGAATAACGGAAGAGGAATTTCGCCCCGATCAGTTTGGCCCCTTCGTTCGCGGTATAGCCCAGCGTTTGAATCCGCACGCCAATCTCGAATTGATTCTGCGTCTACAACCCGAAGTGCGGCGTGTCGTTGTCATCGGCGGCACGGCGGACATTGACCGGCAGATCCTTGCACGGGCTCGTGATGCAGCGCAGCACTTCCGGGATAAGATCGTCATCGATTTCTGGGAGCACCTTACTATGGAAGAATTGCATCGGGCGGTAACGGCATTGCCGCGGAACACGGCGATTCTGTTCGCCGCGATGTTTCGGGACGGCGCGGGCGGGGCGTTTGTTTCCTCTCAGGTGGCCCATGCCATCGGTCAATGGGCCAACGTCCCCATGTATGCAATGTCGGACGCCGACATAGGTTCGGACGCTGTCGGCGGCTCGGTGGCAAGCATCGCGGCCTACGGAAAACGAGCCGGTGAATTGGCCGGCCTTGTTCTGACCGGCACCGAGGTAAAATCGTTGCCATTCGAAACGAGTAGCGACACTGTGCCGACGTTCAATTGGCCTGCTTTGCAACGTTGGGGCATCCCAGAGAGTCGCTTGCCTCCCGGCAGTGTGGTGCGAAACAAGCCAACGTCGATCTGGGCGCAATACGGTTTATACATTATGGCCGCGATCATCATTATCCTCTCAGAGGGCGCGATCATTGCCGATTTGCTCATCGAGCGACGGCGGCGCCACCGTGTCGAAGCGGAGTTGGGCGAAAATCAACAGTTGATGGAACTTGCCACCAGCGCCGGTGAGATCGGGCTCTGGGCGCGTGATTTAAAATCGGGCACTCTCTGGACCAACGGACCTTTGCGATCTATGTTTGCCTTCCGCGAAAACGACACGGTACAGTTAAGCGACATGATTGCCCGCATTCATCCCGAGGACCGCCCGCGAGTCGTAGCGCACGTGCAGCATGCGCAGGAGCATGATCTCCCGTTTGAGGGGGAGTTTCGGATTGCTCTTGCCGATGGAACCTTCAGATGGGTGTTGGCGAAAGGAAGGACCGCGCATGTATCTCAAAACGGCGATGTGCGCCGGCTGGGCGTCGTTCTAGACACTACTGAGCGGAAACGGGTCGAATTGGAGCTCCAGCGCCAGCGCGAGGAGCTCGCGCATGTGGCGCGGGTCTCCACCATCGGTGAATTGACTACGGCCGTCGCGCATGAACTAAACCAACCCCTTGGTGCAATCCTTAGCAACGCCGAGGCGGCCGAAATCTTTCTTATGACTGATCCGCCGGACCTGGAGGAAGTGCGGCAGATCCTTGCCGACATTCGTCACGACGATCAGCGCGCCGGCGAAGTCATCCGGCGCATGCGCACCTTGCTGCGCAAGCAGGAGTTGACGCCAAGATTGATAGACAGCAACGAAGTGGTTCAGGAAGCTTTAAAGCTGCTGAACATCGATGCTTCCGCTCGCAAGGTAACGTTGCAATTCGAGAGGACGCCGGATCTCCCGCTCGTCTGGTGCGACCCGGTCCATTTCCAGCAAGTCGTGCTGAACTTGGTCCTGAACGGCATGGAGGCGATGGCTCCGCTGCCGGAAGAAAGACGCAAAATTGTTGTCCGCACCGGGTATGGGGATACGGGGACGGTGAAAATCGCCGTCGCTGACTCCGGTCCTGGCATACCGCCTGACTCCTTGTCAAAATTGTTCGAGCCTTTTTTTACGACAAAGAAAGAAGGTATGGGAATGGGACTATCGATTGCGCGCACGATTGTCGAAGCTCATGGCGGTCAAATCTGGGCCGAGAACAATGCAGGAGCAGGGGCGACGTTTTACTTCACGGTGCCGGTCCGAAAGGAAGCTTCTGCATGAGCCCGCCTCAACCGATCATCCGTGTAGTAGATGACGATTCGTCTTTTCGCACGGCCGTGACGCGTTTGCTGCGCGCTGTAAAATATGAGGTCCGGGGCTACGCATCGGCGTCTGAATTTCTGAAGTCCGATTCATACGCCGATCCGGGTTGCATTCTCCTGGACTTACGCATGCCAGGAGTGGGCGGCCTCGACCTGCAGCAGTCGTTAGAGCGGATGGAGGAGCGGCTGCCGATCATCTTTCTTACCGGGCACGGCGACATCCCGGCCAGCGTGCGTGCCATGAAAGGCGGCGCCGTCGATTTCCTGACCAAACCGGTTCGGCGCGAGGCGCTTTTGCGCGCGATTGAAAACGCCATTGGTATTGATGCGAAGGAGCGATCGGCACGCGCGGGGTTGCGAGAACTGCACGACCGCTATGAAAATCTAACCCCGCGGGAGCGAGAAGTGTTGGCCCATATCGTGGGCGGTAAGCTGAACAAACAGATCGCCTTTGATCTGGGGACCGCCGAGCGCACCATCAAGGCCCACCGGGCCAGCATTATGAATAAGTTCGGCGCGCAATCTGTAGCCGAACTCGTGCGGCTTACGCAAAAATTATGTATCGAACCGATCCGTTGACAAGGCTTCGTTCGTGCTGAGCTTTGCCTGAGGATAGCCGAAGAGTCGAACCGTGAATCCGATTTTTCGGAGCCTACTGTTCAAAACCCATCTCCTTAACTGCTCATTGATCACAGTTTTCTGATTCAGCTCGATACACGAAGCCGACACTTTCGCTTCATCCCCGACCTTGCCGCTCACACTCGCAATTGGACCAAAGGACAATAGCGCCTTCGCTTTCAGTTTGCTAAACATTTCTAGTCTTGCGGTGCCGCTTGAAGAATAGTTCAGCGGCGAGAGAGCGTGCGAACTGTTCTAGGTAACAATCTGACTTGCCAAAATGATTATACATCAAAATAAGCCGTTTCATTGGTGCTGAGCTTAATCTGCGGAGCAGAGCGGGGTGGAAAGCATGATCCGATTCTCCACGAACGTGCTGCGATATGGCTCATCTTCTGATGGGACTGATCGCCGCAGCACTGATCTACAATTCACGTTCCCACTGCACCAAAGTACATGTACCAAAGTACAATAGCGAGTTCATTTTCACATCTGTTATGGGTCGTCTCAGATATTGCGATGGCGGCATTTATTTTTGGGTCCTGTTCAACCAAAAAAGGAGACGATTCATGAAAGCGAAAATCGCAGGCCTTATTATCTTCGCCACTTTGCTCGCCCAGTTTCGCGCCCTCGGATATTCGTATGCTGACCCGGCAGCGATTCGCAGCGACGATTCTGTGCAGGGTTTTATTACCGTTTCTCTGCCGCGGAAGGATCGGCTGACGCTGGTATCGGTTCTCCGTGTGACCTCGAACGGGGAGACCCTTGGAGGGATCGTCGAATACGACGATCCCATGACCAAGCGGCCGGCGGATTACTTGGAGCTATTCAACAAGTTTGGAGCGCTTCTGGCCGTTTCCTGGATTGACAACTTCGGGATTGAACGTTTGGCCATTGATCGGGGTCTTGTACAAGATGCCGACACGCTCGAAGGAGTCTATGTACTTATTCAAACCGGAGATCCGATCTGAAGGAGCTTTACTGGATGGCGGGAGCATAAGCGACATTGAGAAGTCGAGGTGCCCAAGCAGCCGCGGTTTAATAATGAGAATAGACGATAAAATGCAAAGTACTGCCGCAGTTCAATATTCAACAGACGACATGCAATTTCACATACTCAGCTTTGAAGGCCCTGACGGCTATGCCCGCGCCGGTGGCATCGCCAGCCGCATCACCGGGCTGAGCGAAGCGCTCGCCGACGCTCGCTTCGAGACCCATCTGTGGTTTGTCGGCGATCCGCAACTCCCCTGTGATGAAAGTCGGGGACAGCTCTGTCTACATCGCTGGTGTCAGTGGATCAGCCATTATCACCCTGCCGGCGTCTATGACGGTGAAGAGGGGAAGCGAGCGGACTACGCCGCCTCGCTGCCGCCGTTTTTGCTTCGTGAAGTTCTGCTGCCGCACTTGCAACGCGGCGGGCGAGCCGTGGTTTTGGCCGAGGAGTGGCACACTGTCGATGCGGTATTACATCTGGACTGGTTGCTGCAAAACGCCAACGTTAGGGATAAAGTCACCATCTTCTGGAACGCCAACAACACTTTTTCCTTTGATCGGATCCCCTGGGATCGGCTGGCCGCGGCCGCGGTGATTACTACCGTGAGCCGTTTTATGAAGTACCAGTTGTGGGAGCGGGGCGTGAATCCTTTGGTAATTGCCAATGGTCTGACGTCGGACGCTTTTGTGCCGCCGGATCGCGAAGCCGTCGTCGCACTTCGCTCGCGGTTGGGAAACCGCATGCTGCTCAGCAAAGTCGCGCGATGGGATCCTGACAAGCGTTGGTTGCTAGCCATTGAGACCGTGCGGGTGCTGAAAAATTTGGGATGGCGCCCATTATTGCTCGCGCGCGGTGGTGTCGAAGGGCACGGATCAGAGGTTCTAGCGAAAGCGGCGGCAGCCGGACTGCGAGTAGCCGATCGAAACGGTCGCGTCGGGGGTATCCATGGCCTGCTCCAGTCCTTCGACGGACTCGACAATGCGGACATCGTGCACTTGCGCACACCTCTCGACCCGGAGAGTTGCCGGGTCCTCTTCCGTGGCTCCGCTGCCGTTCTCGCCAACAGCGGCCGAGAGCCATTCGGGCTCGTGGGATTGGAAACCATGGCGGCTGGTGGGGTGGCGTGCACGGGATGTACAGGAGAGGACTATGTGGTACCAGGGCAAAACGCCTTGGTCTTGGAGACCGCCGATCCGTGGGAGTTTGTCACGCTGTTTCGGGAATTGCGTGCCAACCCGGCGCGGGAACGGGCGCTGCGACGGGCCGGGCGAGTGACGGCCGAGCATTATTCTTGGCCGCGCATTGTTAGGCGGCTGCTTCTGCCCCGGCTGCACTTCATGACGGAACCATTGCCTTTTGGAAAATTGCGGCCGGCTTGAAAAGAAAGTATTCGCAGGTTCGTGCGTTGGGGCAAACCCGCTCGATCAAGATTCGTAAGCCTGGCCCGATCCTGCACCAAAGTACAATAGCAAGCCTTTTTGCTTTTCATTAGATTCGGGAAGTATCGTCGCTATATTGTCGTAGGCTGGCATCGCGACCAGTTGGCGTTGCTGTGCGAAGGCCTACACAGCGGTGGCTGACATGAACGCTGTTTCCGAGGATAAGTTTGTGGCGAGTTCGGCGCCTGCCGACGCGCTGGTGTTTTTTGGCGCAACCGGAGATCTCGCTTACAAGAAAATTTTTCCTGCCCTGCAAGCGCTGGCCAAGCGGGGCAATCTCGATATTCCAGTAATCGGCGTCGCGAAAGCCGGCTGGACGCTCGATCAACTAAAAGGACGCGCCAGAGACAGCGTCGAGAATTATGGCGGTCTCGAGCCGGACGCCTTTGCGCAATTGAGCGAATGCTTGCGTTACATCGACGGTGACTATGGCGATCCGGCGACTTTTGGGCGGCTACGCCGGGAACTCGGCGACGCAAAGCGTCCGCTGCACTATCTCGCCATCCCGCCGAGTCTTTTCGAGACCGTCATTGATCAGCTCGGCGGGTCCGGTTGTGCTGATGGCGCCCGCGTCATCATTGAGAAGCCTTTCGGGCATGACCTTACCACGGCGCGGGAGTTGAATTCGGTGGTGCACCATTGCTTCAGCGAAGAAAATGTATTTCGTATCGATCACTACCTGGGCAAAATCACGGTTCAAAACCTGCTTTTTTTCCGCTTTGCCAATTCCTTTCTCGAGCCCTTGTGGAATCGACAGTTCGTCGAAAGCGTACAGATTACAATGGCGGAAGATTTTGGCGTCGAAGGCCGCGGCAATTTCTACGATCAAACCGGCGCACTGCGCGATGTCGTACAGAACCATTTATTACAAGTTCTGTCGAATATCGCCATGGAGCCTCCGCCGGGCCTGGATGCCGAAATGTTGCGCGATGAAAAAGCCAAAGTGCTGAAAGGGATCCGTCCGCTCCGACCGCAGGATGTTATACGCGGCCAGTTTCACGGTTATCGGGACGAGCCCGGCGTCGATGCCAACTCTCAGACTGAAACATTTGTGGCGCTCAAACTCGAGATCAATTCGTGGCGGTGGAAGGGCGTGCCGTTTTATATCCGAGCGGGCAAATGCCTGCCCGTTACAGCGACCGAAGTGCTCGTCAAGCTGCGCCAGCCCCCACACGTCTTTTCGGAAAATCCGCTTCCGCCTAATTACTTCCGTTTTCGTATAACGCCCGATCTAATGATCGCGGTCGGCGCTCTGGTGAAGAGGGGAAGCCAACAGGTTGACGCGAAACAGGTCGAACTTGTGATTAGCCAGCAGTCCGATTCTGCCGAGATGGGCGCCTACGAAGAGCTTTTGTTCGATGCGATCCGGGGAAATTCGGTCCGTTTCGCCCGTCAAGACTATGTGGAACAGGCATGGCGAATCGTCGATCCCGTTTTAGATAATGTTGTTCCTATTTACGAGTACAAACCTGGCACCTGGGGACCACCCCAAGCGATCGAGTTCGCCGCAGCCGACGGCGGTTGGTTCGATCCGACGGACGAGCGATGAAGTTTCGAGCAAAATGGCTTCTCTGGATTTTGATGCGTTGGTGCTGGCGTTTCCGGCCCTCTATGTAAAATCCTTCAGCGGATTTTATTTGCCGTTAATGGTGGTGCTTTGGTACTCATGGCGCGTGCTGTCGGCGAAAAACATTTTGACGGAACAGCGCGCAAATTCCCCCAAACCTGCACTAAAGTACAATAGCAAGCCTTTTTGGGCTTCACTATATTCCGCATGGTTTAGTCGCCATATTGGCCGGCGACAACCATTGCGCGCTCAGAGGTAGAAAATTTTGCGAGATGAAAAAACTAAGGTATTCAAAGGGATTCGGATGGGCTCTAGCCAGCCAACGTGATACGCAGCCGGACAGAGATTTTATTTCGACCAAAAATTGGAGGGCAAACAAATGGAACCTTTTCTTGCTGTCACCGAGCAGAAACGCTTGAACGAGGCGCGCGAGGCGCAAATTCCCTGGAAGAAATGGGGACCCTACTTGAGCGAGCGGCAGTGGGGCACGGTGCGCGAGGACTACAGCGACGGGGGCAATGCCTGGGATTATTTCACCCATGAGCAATCACATTCGCGCGCCTATCACTGGGGCGAAGACGGTCTGGCCGGCATATCCGACGATAAGCAGCGGCTCTGCTTCGCGCTGGCGCTCTGGAACGGGAAGGACCCGGTCCTGAAGGAACGCCTGTTTGGACTCACCAACAGCCAGGGCAATCATGGCGAGGATGTGAAGGAGTACTATTTCTACCTCGACAGCACACCGACCCACTCCTACATGAAATACCTGTACAAGTATCCGCAAGCGGCCTTCCCGTATGAGCAACTGGTCAAGGGCAACCAACGGAGCCGCCAGGAATTCGAGTACGAGCTGATCAACACCGGCGTCTTCGATCAGGACCGTTACTTCGACGTGTTCGTGGAGTACGCGAAGGAATCACCCGAGGACATCCTGGTCCAGATCACAATCCACAACCGCGGTCCGGAAGCCGCCGAGCTGCATGTGCTCCCGACCCTGTGGTTCCGCAACCGGTGGTCCTGGGGCCGCGACAACCCGCGGCCCTCGCTGAAGGCAGCGGCCGGGAAAGGTGTGGCGGTGAAGGTGAGCGAATCCGATCTCGGCGAGCGCCACCTCTATTGCGACGGCAAGCCCGCGCTGCTGTTCACGGAGAACGAAACAAACAACCAGAAGTTGTTCAACGGCGAGAATCGCACGCCCTTCGTCAAGGACGGCATCAACAACTTTGTCATCCACGGACAGAAGGGCGCGGTGAACCCGGAGCAGACCGGGACGAAAGTGGCGGCGCACTACCAAGTGACCGTCCAGCCCGGCAAGAGCGAGACGATCAAGTTGCGTCTCACGCCGGGCAGCGGTGAGTTCGGCGCGAATTTCGACAAAGTGATGCAAGCGCGCCGAAAGGAGGCGGATGAATTCTACGCCGGCGTCATTCCCAAATCGCTCAATGCGGACGCCGCCAGCGTCATGCGCCAGGCGTTGGCCGGGATGCTGTGGTCCAAACAGTACTTTTATTACGACGTGAACCGCTGGCTCGAAGAGCGGGGCAGTGATCCCTACTCGCCCACGGCCAAACAGGCGCCCCGCAACGGACAGTGGCATCACATGTACAACGCCGACATCATCTCCATGCCGGACAAGTGGGAGTATCCCTGGTACGCCGCCTGGGATCTCGCCTTCCACGTCCTGCCGCTCACACTGGTGGACGTGGATTTCGGCAAGCATCAACTCGACCTGATGCTCAGCGAGAATTACATCCACCCGAATGGCCAGATTCCCGCCTACGAGTGGAATTTTGGTGATGTGAATCCACCCGTGCATCCGTGGGCCACGATTTTCACCTACCGGCTGGAAAAGGCGCGCACGGGCAAGGGCGACATGATGTGGTTGGAGCGAAGCTTCCAAAAGCTCCTGCTCAACTTCACCTGGTGGGTCAACCGCAAGGACCGCTCAGGCAAGAACGCCTTCGAAGGCGGGTTCCTCGGCCTGGACAACATCGGCGTGTTTGACCGGAGTTCGCCGCTGCCGACGGGCGGCCATTTGGAGCAAGCCGACGGCACGGCGTGGATGGCGCTCTTCAGCCTGAACATGCTCGAGATGGCCATTGAGCTGGCCCTGCACGATGAAACCTACAAGGATATGGTGGTAAAGTTCGTTCAGCACTTCGTCTCGATTGCCTCGGCCACGATCCACGCCGGCGGCAACACCGGCATGTGGGATGAAGAAGACGGATTCTTCTACGACGTGCTGCAATTGCCGGACGGGGGCGGCCAGCGTTTGAAGGTTCGCTCCATGGTCGGGCTGCTCCCCTTGTGTGCCGTCACGTCCATCGACGACGAACTTCGGAGGAAACATCCTGATGTCCTGGAACGCTTCAATGACTTCCTCGGGGCGCGGCCAGAATTGAAAACGTTCATTCACGATCCGGGCAAGACCGGGGTCGCCAATCGCCGGCTTGGCGCGATTCTTGACGAAACCAAACTGCGCCGCGTGCTGGAGAAAATGCTCGACGAAAAGGAATTCCTCAGCCCCTACGGCATCCGGGCGCTCTCGCGTGTCCACGCCGAACATCCGTATGTGTTCAACGTGGGCGACCAGGAGTATGGTGTCGGGTATCTGCCGGGCGAGTCTGACACGGGCATGTTTGGCGGCAACTCCAACTGGCGCGGCCCGATCTGGATGCCCGTCAACGCCCTGATCGTTCGCGCCCTCCTGCAGTACTACCTGTACTATGGCGACGATTTCAAAGTCGAATGCCCGACCGGGTCGGGCCGCTTGATGACATTGTACGAAGTCGCCGAAGAGCTGTCGCGACGGCTGGCGAACATTTTCCTGAAGGACAAGCACGGACGGCGCCCCGTGTACGGCGGGATTCAAAAGTTCCAGGAGGACCCGCATTGGCGTGATCTGATCCTCTTCCACGAGTACTTCCACGGTGACAACGGCGCGGGCATCGGCGCCAGCCATCAGACGGGTTGGACCGGCATCGTCGCCCGCATGATGCACCTGTTCGCCACTACGACGCCCGAGCATGCGCTAGAGTTGGGCAAGATGGCAGCGGTGGTGGAGGTGCAAGACACAAGTGCCGGCGTGACAGTCGGAGGCGCCGGAAGCGGTGTCAGGTAAAACCAGACGTCCAGGGAAAAGTCGTCACCCATGAGCAAGCCCGAGTCGTCTGAGGTGTTCTCCTTCGAACCAAGCGACATTTTCTATGTCTTGTCCCAGATTGCTCGACTCGGAGAGGGAGTCAAGGCGGAGTTTGACCTCATAGCCGGGCGGATGACTTGGCTGATGATTTCGGAGTCGTTTATCTTCTCGGCGTTTGCGACTGCGATTGCAAACTACCGGCCCGACCACCCGGTCGTTGGCACGTTGCGGTACCTGGTCTGGGTCTTGCCGTTTGTTGGCATGTTGCTGGCGGTGACCGTATACGTGGCCATCGTCGCCGCCCTTAGCGCCATCGACACGCTGAAAAGACAGCGTGATCGAATGATGGCGGGCCTGCCCGTTCAGCTTCGGATTGACCTGATTTCAGCGCAGAGCCGACAACAGTGGTGGGGGAACCTGCCGGCCCACGTTCTTCCTCCCACTCTGTTTTTGGTGTGGGCGCTGACGTATGTGTTCACACTAACATGACAGCCCACGTCAACAATCTCGATCGAGGTAACCCATGAACTCGGCTTGTTATCCGTCACTGTACCAGATCAACACCCGCGTCTGGCTGACAGAATTGTCTCGGAAGCTCGGCCGCCCAGCCACGCTCGACGACATTCCCGACGCTGAATTAGACCGGCTGGCGCAAATAGGCTTTGACTGGGTCTGGTTCCTGAGCGTCTGGCAGACCGGCTTGGCGGCGCAGCAGGTGTCACGCAGCAACGCCGGATGGCTCACGGAGTTTCACGAAACGCTGCCGGATCTCAAAGAAGAAGATATCGGCGGCTCCGGGTTCGCCATCCAAAACTACACCGTGCATCGCGATCTCGGCGGGGACGCGGCGCTGGCGCGTTTGCGCCAACGGCTGCAAAAGCGCGGACTGAAGCTGATGCTCGACTTCGTGCCGAACCACATGGCGCCGGATCACCCGTGGATCGACGAGCACCCGGATTATTTTGTCCATGGCAGCGAAACGGATTTGGCTTCCGCACCGCAGAACTACTGCCGGACACAAACCAAAAACGGGCCGCTGGTGCTCGCCTACGGCCGCGACCCGTATTTCGACGGCTGGCCTGATACGTTGCAGCTCAACTATGGCAACCCGGACTTGCAGCGGGCGATGATCGGCGAGCTGGAGAGGATTGCCGCGCAATGCGACAGCGTGCGCTGCGACATGGCCATGCTGGTCCTGCCCGAGGTGTTCGAACGCACCTGGGGCATTCGGGCTGATCTCTTCTGGCCGAAGGCCACCGAGTCCGCGCGGCGGAAAAATCCAGACTTCCGGTTCATGGCCGAGGTCTACTGGGACATGGAATCGACGATGCTGCAGCAGGGGTTCGATTACGCTTACGACAAACGACTGTACGATCGGCTGCGCGAAGGTCATACGCGGCCGGTGCGCGAGCATTTCCACGCCGGGCTCGATTACCAGAATAAGCTGGCGCGCTTTCTGGAGAACCACGACGAGCCGCGGGCGGCGGCGACCTTTACGCCGGAAGTCCATGAAGCCGCCGCTGTAATTACGTTTCTCTCACCCGGATTGCGCTTCTTTCACCAGGGAGAATTCGTGGGAAAAAAGAAACGCATTTCGCCCCATCTAGTGCGTGGACCGGAAGAACCGGTCGATGAGCGGCTGGCGCAGTTTTACGACCGGCTCCTGTCGGTACTCGGGTCCGCGACGGTTCGCGATGGCCAGTGGCAGCTGCTGGAATGCGTGCCGGCGTGGGACGGCAACTGGACCCACGACGGGTTTCTGGCGTTTGCCTGGGATGGCCCTGACGCGGCGCGGCTGCTCGTAACGGTAAACTATGCACCCAATCAAGGCCAGTGTTACGTGCGACTGCCGTTCGGGGATCTGAGCGGTAGCACGATCCGGCTTGACGATCTGATGAGCGGCGCTCATTACGAGCGCGCCGGCAGCGACGTCGTGTCGAAAGGGCTCTATGTCGACCTTCCGCCGTGGGGGTACCACGTCTTCGGTGTGCGATCCAACTGAGCGCGAGCATCAAGATGAACGCCAACCTTTTCATCCACGCCGCTAACGTCCTGTTGCTGCTCGCGTACAGCGTCACGGATATATTGTGGCTGCGGCTGTTTGCTGTAGCTTCCGCGCTGGTTGCGATCCCGTATTTCGTTTTTCAGCCGACGCCACAATGGGCGCCGATCGCGTGGAGCGTGCTGTTTGCCGGAATCAATTCGTTTCAATCGTGGCGCCTCTACCTCGAGCGACGCCCCGTCAAGCTGACTGCCGAGGAGGAAGAGGTGCGCCGGCTTGCCTTCCCCGATCTGCCGCTCCGGAAGGTCCTCGAGCTCCTCAGTATCGGATCCTGGAGCACCGCCGAGCCTGGCGAGCGAATGATCGAGAGTGGCAAACGTGCGGACGCCATGTCGCTCATTGTCCGCGGCAAGGTGGAGGTGACGAAAGAAGGGACCGTTCTGACTGAGCTCCAAGCAGGAGATTTCGTGGGCTCGGCGCTGCTCCTGACCGGCACCGTTTCGGAGGTGGATGCCGTGGCCGTGGAGCCGGTCCGCAACGTAAAGTGGATCGCTGGAACCCTCGAGCGCTACCTCGACGCAAATCCAGACACTCGGACTGCTTTGCAGCGGCATCTCTCGCGGGACCTGGCCGGCAAAGTTCGGCAGCTAACCAGCGATGCGCGGCAGCTTTCTCAGAGGCACTAGTGACGCGGGCGCCCGATGATGAGTTGCGCTTATGGCAGCCTTGTCGTGACAAAGACTATGATTGAGCTCCGCTTGATGAGGCTTGTCTGTCGGGCGATCGTTGCATGCGCGGCAATTCTCCTCGCTGGCTGTACGCCGATCTACTTGTGGAAAGCGCACATTACCTCGACGCCGAGGTCGCAGTCTTTCAATGTCGCCCTTCTGGCACAGGAGCCGGTGGCAATGTTTGGTCTTGTCGGCCCGGCCGGTCTTCAGGGTTTCAGCGCCACTCTGTCGCATGCTCTTATTAGCGCGCTCGCGGACGCGTCCCCGCCCGTCCGTGGTATTCCCGACTACGAGACAGTGAACAAGCTCAACGGACAAGCGTTGGCCGGGGAGTACGGCGATCTGATAGCGGGCTTTACTCGCAGCGGCATCCTTGAGCGTGAACGGCTGCAGCGGATCGGATTGGCAATTGGTTCTGGTTACGTGTTGCTACCAGGGCTCGCGGAATTCAACCAAGTGATAATCGACCGGCTTTCGGTCTCCGGCTGGAATTTTATCCAGAGTCGGGTCACCACGCTGCGACTATGGCTACAACTCTGGGATATAAAGAGGGGGCAGATTCTCTGGCAGTCGAGCGGGGAAATCACCGTGGCGACCCGATTATTGGGACCGGAGCAGACGGTTTCTCTCGATGAGATTGCGCGCAAAGTGTGGCTGCGGATGATTCAGGATGGCTTACTGGGAGGGAAGACGAGTTCTGAAGTTGTCTCCAGCGATTGAAATATTGGCAGCTGAAAATGGCACAGGAAAAAAACTTGCCTAAAAAATCGCCGGGACGGCAGGGGGCGCGCGTACGCAATGGTACTGCGTAGTCTATTCAGCGCGCTGGCCCTGGCGCTCTGCGTCGGGCTTTGGAGTCTGCCGGCGGCTGCTCAGTCGCCGGTGCGACCCGGGCTGCCTCGCGATTTGCGCTCGATCGTCGATGTCAAGGTTCTGCGAGTGGCCGTGACCCGCTTCGATCTGCCTTCGTTTCACGTGCGTGGGCCAGACGGGAGGCTTTTCGGCCCAGAGATAGAAATGGCGCAGCAAATCGGAGGTGCCCTCGGCGTCGGTGTCGAGTTTATCGACAGTGCGGAATCGTTTGATATGGTGGTGGATTATGTCGCGGTGGGACGCGCGGATATCGGCGTCAGTAAATTGTCCCAGACCTACAACCGTTTGAAGCGCGTCCGGTTTTCCGAACCCTACGTAACGCTTCGCCATGCCTTGCTGTTCAATCGCTTAGCGATTGCTCGGGTCGCCGCCGGCCGCCCTCCGGCGGTGGTCTTGCAAAAATACGCAAGGCGGCTCGGCGTCATTGGCGGCAGCGCCTATGTGGATTTTGCATCGAGGAACTTTCCCGATGCGACCGTTGTGGAGGCGCGCAACTGGGATACGGCGATCGAGAATTTGCTGAGCGGGAATGTGGATGCCCTGTACCGCGACGAATTCGAAATCCGGCGTGTGCTCAAGAACAAGCCCGCGCTCAACGTTCAATTGGGCTCGGCGGTGATCGTCGATCAAAACGCTCTACTGTCCGTCGCGATCTGCGACACTTGCTCCAAACTGCAGCAATTCATCAATTATCACATCGGGGTGACCCGCGGGGCATTCACACTCAAAAAGCTTCTCGATTCTGACCTGGGGAAATCAGCGCCATGAAAGCTGCCACCGCTGTCGGTAGGGACAACTCTCTTAAAGCGTTATCGCGATCCATCAATCGGCCCGCGATCACGATTGCGGCGATCGTTCTGGCTTTGGCGCTCGGGGCGATGCGGCTGCCGTTTCTCGAATACCTTCGCCCGGTCGGCGATTTCTACATTGCCTTGCTGCAGATTTGCGTGCTGCCGTTTCTGCTCGCCACCATTCCTCTGGCGGTGCGTTCGGCCATGGCCAGCGGTTCGGCGCCCGGCGTGCTCAAATCCCTGCTGTTCTGGGTTTTGATGACGGTGGTCGCTGTGGCCGCCGTATCGGTAACGATTCCAAGCCTGTTTTTCAGTTATGCGTTACCGGATGAGCAGATGATGAACAACATCGGCGCCTTGCTCGGACGGTCGGCGGACAGCGTCGATGTTGAATTCGCTATCGACGCGCGGCATGCGGTGGAAATCAAAGGTGCCGCGGAGGGCGGCATTTTTGCCCTCATCCCGACCAATATATTCGCCTCGTTGTCGTCGAATGATAGCGTGCGTGTACTCGTGTTCGCGGCGATCTTCGGCGTCGGCATGGTACTGACGGAACGTGAATCCGGGCGGTCGATTTTCGAAGCTTTGCGGCATATCCAGGCAGTCTGCGTTTTGATTTTCGACTGGTTTAGCCTGCTGGTGCCGATTGGTATCGTCGCTCTCGTCGCGCCGCAGGTTGCGCGGCTCGGTCCGGACGGGTTCACGGCGCTGACGTTTTTCGCATATCCTCTTCTGGCCACCGGCGCAGTGCTGTTGCTGGCGGCACCGCTGTTCTGTGCGTTTGCGCTAGGCGCGTCCCCGGGTAGTGTATTTGGCGCCCTGCTGAAGCCTGTGATGCTCGGCGCGTCCACTCGCAATTCACTGGTCTGCGTTCCCCTCGCACTTGAGACGCTGAAGAACGACCTGAAGGTCAAAGACGAGCCTTGCGACCTCTACATCCCCATCGGCATCGCGACGATCCGGTTTGGAACGATCCTGTATTTCGTCATCGCAACGCTTTTTATGGGTACTTTGATGGGGCGCCAATTCAACGTGATCGATCTGGGTTCGTTGGCCGTTTTCTCGGTGGGCGCGTCGTTTGCCACGATCGGCCTCAGCGGAATTGCCGCGCTCGCCCCGCTGGCGATTGTGCTGCGGCCGTTCGGCCTTTCCTATGAAGTTGCGGTCCCGCTCATGATTATCATCGACCCGCTCGCCGATATGGTGCGAACCATGCTGAACGTCGCGATTAATTGCATGATTCCGTCCCTCGCCGGGGGCCGAGCGGCCATGCCGACGACGCAGTCAGCGCAATAGTTGGCGCTGGAATTGATTTCGATTGGATGATTGTCCATTGATTCTAAATGTTCCGGTTGCAAAATTCGGCGTGATGCGATGGATTCTGAGAACCCTGTGGCAACTCCAACGCCCGATGAAATCGCCAAGCAGTTTATCGCGTATTAACAGCCGATCGTTGATTTGAACAGCGGCGCCGTTGCGGGATTCGAGGCGCTCGAGTTATTGAAGCGGATGGATCGATAACATCCCCGGTGCGGTC
>Ga0081538_10002016_pt1 | contig 20312 bp, 17 predicted proteins | sample TabmetS5T2R1_FD_71022 | JGI IMG/M metagenome (GOLD analysis project Ga0081538, IMG submission 71022) | Tabebuia heterophylla rhizosphere microbial communities from the University of Puerto Rico - S5T2R1 | ecosystem: Host-associated > Plants > Roots > Rhizosphere ...
CCGGGGTGGGGGCCGTGGTGGTGGGGGGTCTGTAAGGGGGGGGGGGGGGGGGGAGGTTGGCGTGGTCGACCTCAGCGTCGCAGCAGACCATCTCCGCGGTGGCTCGGCTGACCGGACCAACCCCGTCCAACCGGGCCTGGCCGTCGGGTGGACGATCATGATCACATGCGGGCGTTGCACCGCCACCTGCGGCAGGTCGCCCGCGTCCAAAGCTTGTTGGGGGAGCTCGACCATGGCGTCGGCCATGCGCTGCTCATAGGTGCGGTCATCATCCGGGCCGGTTTTGCAGGCTTTGGCGTGCAGCGCGGTCATCACCGTCGCCCCACCCACCGGATCAAGCCGGAACCCACCGCCTATTGCGCCGTCTGGGCCGTCAGCGCTGATCGACAGCCTTCGCTGCGCCCACAGCCGCCGCTCCCGCTCAGCCAACGCCTCCGGGTCATGCTCAGCGGTCCAGGCGTCGACGTGCTCGCGGAGTTGGCGGCGGTCTAGCCCGCCGCCGTCCTGCGCCACGAGCTGGTCGAGCTCCTCCCGCGCGTCTGGGCGCACGCTCTTGGCCGCCCGCGCGGCGACCTGCGCCTGCCCCAGGCCGATCTGGCCTGCGCGGAGCGCGGCGGCAGTCTCGGGCAGATGCTCTAGTCCGAGCGCGGTCTCGGCTTGGGCGCGGGCCTCACCGCGGGTCAGCCGCAGCCGTTGGGCGAGCAGGTCTGCGGTTGATGTGGCGCCCTCTGCTCTCCAGGCCTGGCGGAGGTCGGCCTCGGCGATGCGCCGCAGATTCTCCGCGCCTGCCATGGTCTCGACGGGAGACGGCACGGGAGCGAACTCCGTCCCAGCCAGTTTGGTGACGCCGCTCAGGCGCGACGGCACATGAACCTGAATCAACCGGTGGCGACCACCCTCATGCGCAGGTTTCCTTCTCATTTGAGGGAAAACCGCATCCCACGCGCCGCATCTGCGGGGTGAATGTCAGCTTTCCCGCAGATCCGGAGGAAAACTGACGCTCGCCTGCGCCGACGCGAGCGTAGGTCGTGTTTTGTTCGGTGGATTCGGAATGAAAATCCGCAGCATCGGTTACCTCCCCGAACGTCCACACTGTGCCGTTCGGGTTCTACTGTCTCGCTTTGGTGATCATCTGGTACGCCTTGGCCGGGCATACTCCCGATGCGGTCGCTGAGCGCCGTCGGCGCGCGCCCTGGTACGCATCGAAGAAGAACCCGTCGGTCGCGGACATGCTCGCTGCTCTGCCAGCCACGACTCCGACCGGCCAACCTGACCCGCCAACGCCACCCGCGTCATCATCCGCGATGCCGCCAATACGCGATCCGCTCGCCAACGCCACTAAGCACGTCCATGACCAGCGGCCTTTCTCTGCAGTCAGGGTCCCGGAGGCCTCACCCTCGCGGGACTTGTTCACACTGAGCCACATGGCCATCGCCCGGCCGTCTTCCCCACGGTCGTTACCAGGCGTAGGCCTCGGGGGCGGGGCCGCCGGGGCCAGGGAAGATCTCGTCCAGGCGGGCGAGGGCATCCTCGTCGAGTGTGATGTCGAGGCACCGCAGTGAGGCGGCGAGCTGATCAAGCGTGCGCGGGCCGATGATCGGGGCGGTCACCGCGGGTTGGGCGAGCAGCCAGGCCAGACCAACATCGGCGGGGTGGTGCCCCAACTCGTCACACAGCTTCTCGTAACGCTCGATCTGGTCGCGGTGGCGCTCAAGGCGTTCTTGAGTCGAGTCGTCGGCGGAGCGGCCCTCCCGCTCTTTGCGGAGAATCCCCGCCAGGAGACCGGCTTGCAGTGGGCTCCACGGGATCAGCCCCAGACCGTAGGACTGGCAGGTGGGGATGACCTCCAGCTCGATGGTGCGCTGCAGCAGGTTGTACAGCGACTGCTCGCTGACCAGGCCGAGGAAATGGCGGCGATTCGCGGTCTCTTGAGCCTGAGCGAGGTGCCAGCCCGCAAAGTTCGACGAGCCCACATAGATGATCTTGCCCTGCGCCACCAGGGTCTCCATCGCCTGCCAGATCTCCTCCCACGGGGTGTTCCGGTCCACATGGTGCATCTGGTAGAGATCGATGTAGTCGGTTTGGAGGCGCCTGAGCGAGCCCTCGCAGGCGCGGCGGATGTTCAGAGCGGACAGAAATGTGTCATTCGGCGAGTCGCCCATCGTCCCATACAGCTTGGTCGCGATCACGGTGCGCTCGCGCCGGCCTCCGCCTTTCGCGAACCAGCGGCCGATGATCTGCTCGGTGATGCCCTCGCCTTTTTGCCAGCCGTAGACGTTTGCGGTGTCGAAGAGATTGATGCCAGCCTCGGAGGCGGCGTCCATGATCGCGTGGCTGTCGTCCTCAGAGGTCTTCGGCCCGAAGTTCATCGTGCCGAGGAAGAGCCGGCTGACCTGCAGGCCGGTCCGGCCAAGATGGGTGTAGCGCATGGCAGGATCTCCTATGCGGATCGCTGGCGAGGCTCCTCATCGCCGTAGAGAAACGACAGCAGGACAAACCGGCGGCCGCTGGTGACGTCGAGGACCTCGTGGAGGTGGGAGCAGGAGAAGACGAGGGCGCCGCCGGCCGGGGGCCGGTACAGGTGCGGGCCGTACTCGGGGAAACGCAGCTCGCCACCGGTGTAGTCGTGGTTCAGGTTCAACGTCAGCGCGAAGCGGCGATGCGCGGTGGCAGGGCTGAGGTTGTCACGGTGAGTCCGGAAGAACCCTCCCGTCTCCGCGTCGTAGCAGCCGATCTTGAAGCCCTCGAAGCGGGTGGCGCGGTACACGAACGCCTTGTGCAGCTCCGACATTAAGGCCCGCCCGACCATCCCGGCGATGCGCCTCACGGTCTCCGCGTTGGTCACGGTGTGGTCACGCCGCCGCTTGTGGACCTCGCTCAGCTCCTCCTCCCGCCGGCCTTCCCGGGTGGCCTCGACGCCAGTCTCCACCGCGCCCTGCGTGTGCCAGAGGTCGATCAGCCACGCGCAGTCCCGCGCGCTGAGCACGTTGGGCACCAACAACACCGGCGCGGGCACGGGCACTGCCCGGTCGAGCAGCGCGTACACCTGGTGCCTCGCCGGAGGGCCATCGCCGGGCTTCAGCACCCCGAGCACTCGAAGGTTGGGGTCGAGCACGAACGCCGTCGCCTCGCCTGCGGTCCCGTACGCGGCCGAGACCGCCCCCCCGGAGTCGGTGAGCACCTCGACTGGCGAATGGAAGTCACGGTCGTAGAGGCACACCTCACCGTCGCGGAAGAGCAGCGTCATTGAGCGGCCCCCGGCGATTGCGTAGAACCGCGTCGGGGTGCCGTCCTTGCGGGGCAGGACAAAGTCAGGGGCGCGTTGCCCAAACCCCAGCGGTTGGCCTGGCGATGCCATTGCCTCGTCCTATCGGAGCGGCTTGGGGTTGGTGGGGGGCCGTTCGCGCACCGGCACCGAGCCCTCGTCATCAAGGATGCGGAAACGGAGGACGGTGAAGGCCTCCGCAAGCTCGACGCCGACGTCTTTGCCCAGGTCACCTGCCCACTCGCGCAGGCGCGGCTCGGGGTCCCAGCTGTTCAGCTGGGAGGCGTGAGCTTGGAGGGCAGCCAGCTTGCGGTCGAACGTCTCGGTGATGTCAACGCGGTCCTGCCCCTCGCCGAAGCCCATCAGCCACAGCTCGGCGACGTCCCAGGGCTCCAAGCCCTCGTCGATCAGCGTCGGGTCCCACAGGCGGGTCGAGGCCGCCGGGTTGATCGAGTGCAGCACCAAGTCGCCGGTCGCACGGTGGTCGGGGTGGTTGATATAGCCCCAGGAGGACCACCGCACGTCAGGGTTCAGGGTCATGATCGCCTCTGGCCGGTGCCGGCGGATCGCCGCGGCGATCTTGCGGCGCACCTCGATCGACGGCTCAAGGTAGCCATCGCGGTAACCGAGGAACTCCACGTCGGTGACCCCAAGCTCCGCGCAGGCCGCCTGCTGCTCCTCGACGCGGATGGCGACGAGCCGCTCCCGGGTCATCTGTGGGTCGGCCGACCCGCTCGCGCCGTCGGTGATGACCAGGTAGGTGACCGCCGTGCCGGCATCGGCCCACCGCGCGATCGTCCCAGCCGCCCCGAACTCGGCGTCGTCGGGGTGGGCGATGATGACGAGCGCGCGGCTGAATGGGCGGACCGGCTCCCAGAGGGTCGGCGTGACATGAATCATGCCACCCAGGGTAGGCCGTTTGGCGCGCTCACGGACCCTTCCTGGCGGCGAGCGCGCGGAGGTCGACGCTCTCGTCGCGCAGCACGTCAGGAGCCACGTGGGCGCGGGCGTGGACCAGCCGTTTGGCCGCCAGCACGTCCTTGCCCCGGTTGACCCCGAATGCCGCCACGATCCGGCCCTGCCGCAGGTAAAAGGCGGCGAACTGCCGGTCATGGATGCTGCCGCGCATCACGAGCTGGTCCCAGCCGTCAGCGCACCCGGCGTACTGGAGGTTGTACGCGTACTGATCCGACCAGAACCAGTGCGGGTCGTCGAAGACCACCTTGCGGTCGAGCATGTTCGCCGCAGCGGCCGCGCCCTGCCGCAAGGCGTTGTCGTAGTGCTCGACCCGCATCCGCCGGCCGAAGATCGGGTGCTCGTGGTTCGCCACGTCGCCGGCCGCGTAGACGCCATCGGCGTTGGTCCGACAGTACTCGTCGACGACGATGCCGTTGTCGAGCTGCACCCCCGTCCCGGCGAGCAGCTCGACATTGGGCGCGATCCCGACGCCTACGGCCACCACATCGCACGCGATGGCTGCGCCCCCGGAGGTGGTGACGGCCACCTCGGCCTCGTGCTCGGTGACGGACGCCACCGCCTCGCCGCAGCGCAGATCAACTCCCTCATCGCGGTGGATCTCGGCGACGAGCGCCCCGATCTCGTCCCCGAAGACCCGCCCGAGCGGCCAGTCGAGCGCCTCGACCATGGTGACCGCGACGCCCGCAGCGCGGGCTGTGGCCGCGACCTCGCACCCGATGAAGCCAGCGCCCACGACGACCAGCCGGCTCCCCGGAGCCAGCCAGGCGCGCAGGCGGTCAGCGTCATCCAGTGTCCGCAGGTACAGGACGCGGTCACCGGCGATGCCGCGCAGCGGTCGCGGCCGCCCGCCCGTGGCGATCAGCAGCCGGTCATAGGCGACCCGCTTGCCACCGCTCAGCTCGACGGCCCGCTCGGCCAGCGCGACTCGCTGGACCCGGGTGCTCAGCACCGCCTCGACGCCGTGCTCGGCGTACCACGAGTCCGGCCGGGGGAACAGCCGCTCGCGCGCGAGCGCGCCACGAAGGTAGTCCTTCGACAGGGGTGGGCGCTCGTAGGGGTAGTGCGGCTCGTCCCCGATCATCACGATCCGGCCGTCGAAGCCCTCATTGCGGAGCCGCTCCACCGCCGCCATGCCCGTATAGCCTGCCCCGACGATGACGAACTGCCGGCCCATGGCCGGTCAGGATAGCGTGGGGCGGCGACGATCCCCGATCGGGTCGACCTGCGCCGCCGCCACAGCTGCCTGCGGTAATGGGGGCTTGACAGCTGCCCAGAGTGGATAGTCGACTGGCCTTCACGGCCGAGGAAGCACAGGAGAACGCTGGTGAGGATCATCGAGCGTGCATGAGATGGCGATCACTCAGAGCGTGGTCGCCGCCGTGTCCGAGCAGATCGGCGACGCCCGCGCTACCCGGATTCGGCTCGAGATCGGCAAGCTCTCCGGCGTGGTCGCCGACTCGGTCCGGTTCTGCTTCGACTTGGCGGCCGGAGGCACCCCCCTGGAGGGGGCGCTACTCGAGATCGTCGAGACCCCTGGCCGCGCCCACTGCCGGGAGTGCCAGCGTGAGGTCCAGATCGAGGACTTCGTCCCGCTCTGCGAGTGCGGCAGCGCCGATCTCAAGCTGCTCGGTGGCCACGAGCTGAAAATCAAAGAGGTGGAGGTGGTCGAACAATGTGTGTGACCTGCGGCTGCTCGGACGACGCTGAGGTGAGGGTCGCCGGGGCAGGGTCATGGACCCACTCCCACTCTCACGATGATGGGCACGAGCATCATCACCATCACCACGACCATGGCGGCTCCGATGAGCCTCGCGCGGTGGCTCCCGACCAGCCGACGGCCAGGACGCTCCGCCTGGAGCAAGACATCCTGGCGAAGAACGATCTGCTCGCCGAGCGCAACCGGGGCTGGCTCGCGGAGCGCGGGATCGTGGCGATGAACCTCATGAGCTCCCCGGGCGCCGGGAAGACCACCTTGCTCGAGCGCACGATCCGCGACCTGGGCGGGGAGCTGTCGATCTCAGTCGTCGAGGGGGACCAAGAGACCTTGCTCGACGCCGAGCGCATCCGCTCCACAGGGTGCCGGGTCGTGCAGGTCAACACCGGGTCGGGATGCCACCTCGACGCCGACATGCTCGCCCGGGGCCTGCGCACACTCGATCCCCCGGCGTCTTCGCTCGTGCTGATCGAGAACGTCGGCAACCTCGTCTGCCCAGCGCTCTTCGACCTGGGCGAGCGCGGCAAGGTCGTGATCATGTCGGTCACCGAGGGCGAGGACAAGCCGCTGAAGTACCCGCACATGTTCCGTGCCGCGGAGCTGCTGATCCTGAACAAGATCGACCTGCTGCCATACGTCCAGTTCGACACCGAGCGGTGCGTGGACCACGCGCGGCGCGTCAACCCGCAGCTGGAGGTGTTCCAGGTCTCGGCGACCCGCGGCGACGGGCTCGACGCCTGGTACGGGTGGTTACGTACGCAGGTCCAGCGCGCTTAAGCGAGGCTGCTCAGCGCGGTCAGGCCGGGTGGTGGAGCTGCTCGTCCAGCTCGCGCACGCAGGCCAGCGGCGCCCAGTCGGGCGGCATCGCGCCACGGACCCGGCGCACCCGGTCCATGCCGACCTGGTAGCCAACGGCCCGCGACGCGCGCAGCGAGCGCATCGCCGCAGCGCAGGCGGGCTCGGGATCACCCGCCTTGGTGTGCCCAAAGGCCACGTCAGCAAGCCTCACCGCTGGTGTGCGCATGTTTATCAGCGGCTCGCGGTCCCACTGCCGTAGCTTGACCAGGCCCTCACCGGGGCGGCCCAGACGCGCCTCGATCCGCCCCGCCCAGCTGGTCAGGAACGACGCATTGAAGCCCAAATGGCTTCGCTGGGCGTAGAACCCCTCGCCGTCATCGGTCTCCGTGATGCGCCACCCGCGCTCCAACGTCCTCAACCCCTCCCGCCGCCGATGCTCATCGCCCAGCGCGCCAAGCTCCTCAGCCTGGCGCAGCACCACGACTTTGCTCATCAGCCCCTCGGCGGGCAGCAGCGGCTCAGCGGCTCGCAGCATCGCGAGGGCGGTCGCGCTGTCGCCCGTTCCCACGTCGATACCGTGCACCATGGCCGCGGAGGCCAGCGCGCAGCCCAGCGCCCGGTCAACCCGCGACTCTCCCGCGTACTTGACCGCCAGGGTGAAGTAGGCGTCCGCGTCGCCGGGATGGCTCGCGAACAGCGCCATATGGCCGGCCACCGCGGCGACCTCGGAGGCGTCCACCAGCAGCCTGCGGCGCGCGCCGTCGCGCATCGGCTCGCGCAGGAGGCGCGTGATCTTGTCCAAGAGCCGGCGTGCGCGTGGCAGCTGCTGCTGCGGCGGTTTCGTCGCGTAGTCCCCGGTCAGCTGATCGATCTCGGCGCGCAGCGGATCAGTCGGTCCAGGCTTCGGTAGCGCGACGTAGGCAAACACGGCGGGCACGAACTCGTGCACGAACTCGTAGCGGTCCGCGGGAGGCTCCTTGGCGTTCAGGGTGGTCGCTCTCGCCTGCTCGGCGGGCAGGCCGGGTGTACTGGCAGCGACGCCGGCTGGAGTGGCCGCGTCGCTGGTCCACTGTGCCAGCCCACTCGGTGGCTTGCGACCGAGCAGCCGGCGCAGGTCTGCGAGGGCCGGCCGCAGCGCGCCGACCAGGTAGCGCAGGTTCTCCCGGCTGGGGTAGCGCGACTTGGGGTTGTTCAGCCGGGCGGCCTCGAAGGCGATCACCTGGGTTCGGCACAGCGCGCACACCTCACCCTGCGACTTGGCGAAGGCTCGTGCCTTGCCGGCGAGCTGCCCGTGGGTCCAGAACCGGTCCTCGCGCAGCTCAGCCAACACCTGGCCATCGATTGGCACCCGTGACGGCATCGCGCCCTCCTCCCCGAATGGTTGGGGGAGGAGAGTACGCCCGGCGTGCCCGGTTCGGCGAAGCCTGACCGCAGCCTCACACATGCGTGTCCGGAGATCATCCTGGCGAGCAGCGCCCAGGCCGAGGAGGGATGCACGAAGCAGATCATCCCGGCAACGCTCGTCGGAATGAAAATCGTCCACACGCAGTTTCCTTTCGAGCATAACACGGCCAGTTACAGCTGCGAGAACATCAAGGTAACAACCGTATGGCCATATAGTCCAATCTTGACGTATCCACCTGCGATAATATCGCACGATAGTAGCGAGCCTAATATTCCCAGACAAACGGTCCCCTGCAATCTTATATTTTTATCGATAGAGGTTGACAGCCGAGGATGATTGCGTACTCTGGTTTGGCCCTGCGGGACGGCAAAGCAACGAAAGCACTCCAGGTTACGGCGGAGGGTTGCGGGCAAGCGATGCTCAGCACTTGCTGAAATTGGTTTGCGTTGTGCCTTGCGGGAAGCACGGCCCTTAGGGCCGTTCACCATCAACAACAGGAGAGGTAGGAAAATGCTTCGAAGGAAACTCGTGGTGCCGTTCGTGTCGCTGATGGCAGCTGGCATGCTCCCACTCGGGGCTGCCCCGGCCTTCGCCGACCCCGCGCCGTGCCCGTCTGCTTTTTCTGGCCCAATCCCAGTGGCTCCCGGTGATGAGTCTCACGACAGGAACGAAAACGGCCTGGTCTGCTTCAAGCTGGTAGGGGGCCAAGGGGGCAACAGCGTGATACCAGGGGTCACCGTGACCGACGACAAGCCCGGCGACGTTACTACCTAGAGATCTCAGGGTCTGAGCAGCGTGAAGTGTGCTGCCGTTGACTAAACTCACGGCAGCACACTCGCACTGCCGGCGCGACGGCGTCTGGCTGATCGGCTCGCCAGCAATGCTCGATTCCTCAACCCCGATCAGCGCACGCTCCGGTAGCGGCGGATCAATGCGTTGGTCGAGCTGTCGTGGTCGAGGGCGGGCTCGGCCTTGGCGTCAAGCTCACCGGCAATGCGTTGCGCCAGAATCTTGCCGAACTCGACGCCCCACTGGTCAAAGGAGTTGATGCCCCAGATCACGCCCTGCGTGAAGACCTTGTGCTCGTAGAGCGCGATTAGCTGGCCGAGCACGCCCGGCGTCAAGGCGGTGGCGAGGATCGTGTTCGTTGGGACGTTGCCAGGCAGGTTGCGGTAGGGCAGCTCGTGCGCGTGGCCGAACGCGAGCGCCTCGGTCTGGGCAAAGAAGTTCGCCATGAGCAGGTCGTGCTGGCCAGCCAGATGGCTGAGGGGGCGGCAGAAGCCAATGAAGTCGCAAGGGACGAGCGTCGTGCCCTGGTGGAGCAGCTGGTAGAAGGCGTGTTGCCCGTTCGTGCCCGGCTCACCCCACACGATCGGGCTGGTCTGCACCTCGACCGGGTTGCCCTCGAGGTCGACTGACTTGCCGTTGCTCTCCATCTCCAGCTGCTGCAGGTAGGCGGGGAACCGCGCCAAGCGCTGGCTGTAGGGCAGGATCGCCTGCGTCTGCGCGTCGAAGAAGTCGCGATACCACACGCCGATCAGGCCGAGCAGGACCGGCAGGTTCTGGTCAAGCGGCGTGGCCCGGAAGTGCTCGTCCATCGTGTGGAACCCCTCGAGGAGCTCCCCGAACCGGTAGGGCCCGATCGCGAGCATCACCGACAGCCCGATCGCGGAGCCGACTGAGTAGCGTCCGCCGACCCAATCCCAGAAGGGGAACATGTTCGCCGGGGCAATCCCGAACTCCGCGACCGCTTGCGCGTTCGTCGACACGGCGACGAAGTGCCGCTCGACGGGGGTCTGGCCTGCGGGGAGGCTCGGTGGAACCCACCGGTCGCGGAGCGCGTTGACTAGCCACTCGCGAGCCGCCCGCGCGTTGGTCAGGGTCTCCAGCGTCGTGAAGGTCTTCGAGCACACGACAAATAGCGTCTCGGCAGGGTCGAGATCGAGGGTCGCATCGCGCAGGTCGGCGCCGTCGACGTTCGACACGTACCGCACCGTCCGCGCCTGGTCGGCAGCGCCTTTGAGCGCTTTACACACCATCGCCGGGCCGAGGTCCGACCCACCAATGCCGATGTTCACGACGTTGCGGATCCGCTTGCCGGTGTAGCCGAGCCACCTGCCCGAGCGGACCTGCCGGCTGAAGTCAGCCATCTGGTCAAGCACGGCGTGGACATCGCTGACGACATCCCGCCCGTCCACGAGGATCGTGGTCTCCTGCGGCGCGCGCAACGCGACGTGCAGGACCGGTCGGTCCTCGGTCACGTTGATCCGCTGCCCAGTGAACATCGCCTCGATCCGCTCGCGCAGGCCAGCCCGCTCCGCGAGCGCGCACAGCAGCCGGACCGTCTCGCCGGTCAGCCGGTTCTTCGAGTAGTCGAGGTAAAGGTCACCGGCCTCCGCCACCATCGTCTCGCCGCGGCGCGGGTCCTGGGCGAACAGCTCCCGCAGGTGGAGGGGAGCGATCTCGGCATGGTGGCCCCGGAGGGCCTGCCACTCGGGAGTCTTTGTGAGAGGTGTCGCGGTCATGTGCCCCAGTCTCGCTCTTGGCGTGATGGGCGCTGCCCGCCCTGCGGGATGAGCACGACGGCGCTCATCCACTCCTGGATGCTTACCGCCGGTAGCTGGTGATGTGGGACAGCCAGCCGTGCTCGACCGCCATCGCCGCCGCCTCCAGCCGCGAGCGCGCGCCAAGCTTGCGGACGACATTCTGGATATGCGTCCGCGCGGTCTGCGGAGAGATCACCAGGATCTGCGCGATCGCGACATTGCCGCAACCCTCGGCGATCAGCTCCAGCACCTCTTTCTCCCGGGGGGTTAGCCGGAGGTAGACCTCGTACGCCTCATCGGCCTGGCGGCGCATGTCCGCGAGATCACGTAACAGCCCACCGAGCATCGCTGACGGCACCACGGCCTCGCCCGCATGGACACGGCGCACCGCGTCGACGAGCGCCGCCATCGGGAGATCCTTCGCCATGTACCCATTGGCTCCCGCGCGGAACATGGCGGCGAGCACGCCAGCATCGGGCACGTCGTCGATCACGAGAACCCGCTGCGCTGGGCGCCGCGCCTTGATGTGCTCGCATATCGCTACCCCCGTATCCGCGGGGCGGCCCGCTCCCACGCAGACGACGTCCGGCATGAGCTGCTGCACGCGCTCGACAGCCGTGGAGCCGTCGCCAACCTGAGCGACGACCTCCAAGTCGTCCTCCGCGCCAAACGCGGCGCTCAGCGCGGCGCGATGGAGGTCACGGCCCTCGACGATAAGCAGCCGGACTAGCTCCACCGATGTCATTGGCAACCCCCGGCTAGGCCGCCGGAATCCACGCTGAGCATTTGCAACGATTCCTGCCTCTCCGTCCTTCCGCACAAGGCATCAGGCATCGCAACACCCATGAACATCGCGGTTTCCTTGTTCGCTCCGGCTCTCTGGCCTCCGTGCCCCGACCATGCTTCCGCCAAGAGCACGTTCGCAAACCTGTCGGAAACGGACCCGTTCAGGGTCTATATCTCGAAACCCATATCAGGCAATGGGACATCGCCCTCGTTAGGTGTCCCGCGTGTTCTTGGACGTGTGGCGCGGTTCCCGCGCCCTGCTCCCGGTAGAGATCAACGACCCCCGAAAGGGGTCGGCGCTAGTATGACACAATCGCGCAAGGGTTAATACATCTAATTCTGCGGCGTGCCGCCCTGCGGGGCCAGTCACAAGGTGATTGGCAACGTCACGGCGTGCCTCGCGTACGCGTAACCGCTTGCGCCCGAGTTCGAGCCGGCTCGAGGTGCCGCGTGGCGTGTGAGAAGCCACGCGCGGCGGCCGAGCGCGCCCGGGCGAACAGTTGCCCTGCGAGCCGCGCTCGCAACGGCCGCGCGAAGGCGATACGTGGGCGGGGCCGACGTGTGAAGAAACTCCGGCCGATCACAGCAAGGGCCAAGGCTTGAAAAAACCAAAACAGCATCGCGCCTGTTGTGCGCTCCCAGGAATGGCTCTCGTCGAGCGCTGGTGCCCTGCCAAGTGCCAGAACATCAGCTGAGGGGTCCTCACCGGCACGTGGCGAAAGAACGCCCCCGCTCGTCCCGAACAGGAGATCAAACGGGGAGACACCCAGCAGAGGAGGAGGCCCTCCGAGACCTCGCGGGGGCGCAGGCTGCGCCACCGGGACCGGGGGCGACGCAGCCGCTGGCGTACCCGGCGATCCGCTGCCACCGCCCCCTGACCCGCCACCAGTTGCTGATCCGCCGCCACCACTGGGTGATCCACTCCCGCTGCCAGCATCCTCAGACCGCCCAGGTGCGGGGCTCGGCGGCGGAGAGCCAACCGGTTCCGGCTGAGGCACCGGGTCAGCCCCCGCCTGGTCAGCAGAGGCCGCGGCTGCCGCGGCCCGCTCAGCCTCCGCCAGCGCAGCCGCGGCCCGCTCAGCCTCTGCGAAGGCGAGCGCCGCCTGCTCAGCAGCCGCCTTGGCGACCGCAGCCGCTTGCTCGGCCGCTGCTTTGGCAAGCATGACCTGATCAGCCGCCTCTTTGGCTGCATCCTCTTGCTCAGCCGCTTCTTGCAGAGCCTCCGCTAAGGCGTTCTCAGCCTTCGCCAGAGCAGCCTCAGCCTCCTCAACAGCCGTATCGTGCCCATCCTCCGCGTCCCCAGCCTCGCGCTGAGCCTTCTCCAGGGCGATCTCAGCCTGCTCAACAGCCATCTCGGCGGCCGCAACCTGCTCGATAGCTGCCTTGGCCACCGTTGCTTGCGCAACCGCGGCCCGCTCAGCCTCCGCCAGGGCGACGGCGGCCCGCCGGGCCGCTACTTTGGCGGCAACAGCCTGATCGACAGCCGCCTTGGCTGCTGCCGCTTTGGCTACCGCGTCGTCAGAGAGCTCAGAGAGCGACGGCTCGCCGCTCTGGACGTGCGCGACCTGGACCAGCTCCAGGCCAGGGCCGCGAGGGGTTATCGCCAGCACGACAAGGAGCAGCGCCGCCAGCGACGCGACTGGCGGCCATGCCCTGCCTCTCCTGGGACGCACCCGCCGCCGGCGCGATCCTCGCGCGCCTTCCTCGCCCGGAAATGAAACGTCTCGCACAGACATGCCCGCCATACGTGTTGCCCTCCGCCTGGTGCCCGCCGGTGCCGCGCTCCAAGGGTAACGGAAAAGGCCTCGCCACGCCGTGACTCGAGCGAGTACGGTGAGCTTCAGGCGGGCGAACGGCGAGCCGGCCTATACTCGAACTCGCGAGCGGGGCGAAGATCACACGGGCGGGGACACTTCGAATGAGGGTCACGGTCACGGGCGGGGCAGGCTTCATCGGCGCCAACCTCGTCCGAACGTTGCTGGACACCGGCGTCGCCGAGGGCGTCGTTGTGCTCGACGATCTCTCCTCGGGCCGCAAAGCCAACCTCGACGGCGTCGACGGGGCCTCGTTGCGTGTTGGCAGCATCCTTGACGATGGGGCTCTGGATGAGGTGCTTGCCGGAGCGGACGCCGTGGTCCACCTGGCCGCCCGGCCGTCGGTTCCCAAGTCCCTGGAGGATCCGCTGGCCAGCCATGAGGCGAACGCCACAGGCACGCTCAAGGTGCTGGAGGCGGCGCGGCGGGCGGGCAACCTCTACACCGTCCTCGCCTCGTCCTCGTCGGTCTACGGCGCGAACCCGGTGCTGCCGAAACACGAGGACCTCGTGCCCCAACCGGTGAGCCCCTACGGGGTCAGCAAGCTCGCCACGGAGTCGTATGCGCTGGCCTATGCCGAGTGTTTCCAGCTGCCGGTGCTCGCTTTCCGGTTCTTCAACGTCTTCGGGCCCTTGCAGCCGGCAGACCACGCGTACGCGGCCGTGATTCCCGCGTTCGTGTCCGCAGCGGTCGAGCGCCGGCCACTGCCAGTGCATGGCGACGGCAAGCAGACGCGGGACTTCACCTATGTGGGCAGTGTCTGCCAAGTCATCACTGAGGCGGTCTCCCGGCGGAAGCGCGCTCCTGGCCCCGTCAACCTCGCGTTCGGCAGCCGGCGGACGCTGCTGGAGGTCATTGACATCCTCAGCGACATCCTTGGCCGCGCACTGGACGTGGAGCACACCCCCCCTCGACCGGGGGACATCCGGGACTCGCAGGCGGACCAGCGCCGGTTGCGCGCCCTGTTCCCAGACGCCGAGCCGGTGGGATTCGAGCAGGGGCTGCGCGCGACGGTCGGCTGGTTCCTCAACGGCCAGCGCTAACGAGCCGGCGGTCAGCGCCGCAGGGGCCGCGCGGGGCAGCCCACCACAACCTGGCCCGCGGGCACGTCCCGCGTCACCACGGCTCCGGCCCCGACGAACGACCCGGTGCCGATGGTGCGCCCCTGGAGGATGCACGCGTTGCTGCCGACCGTCACATCCGCCTCCAGGCGGACCGCGCCGGACACATTGGCGCCGGGATACACGGTGACGTAGTCGTCGAGGACGGCGTCGTGGCCCACGGTCGCGTTGTAGTTGACCTGCACGTGGTTGCCGATGCGCACGCTGGAGGAGATGTGCGCCCCCGCCAGGACGACGACCCCCTCACCCAGGTCGGTCTCCGGCCCGATCACGGCCCGGGGATGGACAAGCGTGTGGGGGCTCAAGCCACGATCGCACAGCAGCGACACGAGCCGCCGGCGGGCGGCGGGATCGGCGATCCCGACCGTGAACGCGCCACCGCCCGAGGCCTGCTCAGGCGCGAGGACAGGGATGCCGCGCACCGTCGCCCCGGCCAGCTGGTCGTCGAGGAACGCCGCCAGCTGGCCACCCTGGGCAAGGACGACGTCGTACGTCTCGCGCCCGAACCCCCCCGCGCCGACGATGTAGAGAACCACGGCTGGTAGTTGACCGGCGAGCCGGGTTGGGGTCAACTCAGCTGCGGCGGCGGTCATGGCGCAGCGGAGCCCAACGTCAGCGCAGGACTCATCTTTAAGAGTTACGAGTTTGCATGCGCCTTGTATAATCAGTAAGCCCACCTGAGACACCGGGACACTTGGCCCAATGCAGAATAGGCGGATCCTGTAGCTAGGCTGTTTTTGAGTAGTGCAGTATGCTCTGCGGGCACAGAAGGGACAAGCGCGCGGAAGCGAAGGCAATGGCGAGGCAGGTGGATCGGCGGAACTAGCATCATTCCACAAGCTCCTGGCCGGCATGAATAGCAATCAGAGAAACCGGGAACTCTCTGTACGCAGAAGCCCTGGCGATTGGTGGGCAGGGCAGCGCATCGGGTTGCGGAGAACAATGAGAGTCATGATCATCCAGCGCCACCTGTTGCTCGCTGAAGCGATCTCTTGGGTCCTCGAGCGTGCGGAGGTTCATGTGGCCGGCATCGCCACAACCGGGCGAAATGCACTAGAGGCGCTCGCGGGCGCCGATCCTGACATCCTCTTGGTCGACCTCACGCTACCGGACATGAGCGGCTTGGACGTCGGCCGCCGCGCCCTGAAGGCGAAACCCGGAATCAAAGTCCTCGCGCTGGCGACCGCGGAAGATCGGGAAATCGCGAGGAATGCGCTCCAAGCAGGATTCCACGGCATCCTACCGATCGACATGCCAGTGTCCAAGCTCGTCGCATCACTCAAAGCGGTAGCCGAGGGCCAGACGATCTTGCCCCAAGACATGATCGCCGCCATCATGCCCGAGCGCCGGCCTCATACAAATAGCTGTGCGGTGCCTAGCTCACAGTTGACCACTCGTGAACGGGAGATCCTGAGCTTGCTCGCCACCGGCGCGACCAATAAGGAGATCGCGACACACCTGACGATCACGCCGAACACCGTGCGGACTCATGTGCAGAACCTGCTCCTCAAGCTCGGCGTCAACAGCCGGCTCAAAGCCGTGCTTTTGGCCTCGGCGAACGGTTTGCTTGTAGAGCCAAATGCGGGCTTCCAGCCACGAGACTAGTTCGTTTTATCCATCGATCGGCGGGCGGATTGACGCGGACTCCGTAGCCAAAATCGTGCCACTGCAGGATCCGCCGCGTGACCTGTTGTGCGACTCTAAATGCGCCTCACCGGCAACAGTGAAGCGGGTTTTGCGGGCGTCACGGCTGACCGGCATGAAACGACATTGCATGCTACCGGCGTCCGAGGGAACGTTTGGGAATACTGCTCTACGCCAGGCCTAAAACTCGTATAGCCAGGCGCACGATACCGAGCGGGCACATCAACGGCCTATGGGAGAGAGGCGGTCCGCAGCCGCGAGGATTGGCGACGACACGCAGTTGACAGAGAGCGTGCTGCTGGCGCGTGGGCAGCAAGAGACTTTGGCAGCCGGGAACCTACTCGAAACCAAATCGAAAGGAGCTATGTCCACAGATCCCTAAAGCAGTGGGCGGGAGGACCGGAACTCCACTAAGGCGGCGCACACCGGACCCCCCGGCCCACCTGGGACCGCGGTGTTCACAGCACCCGGTCCCTGCATCACGGAACCGGAGCCCACGATGCATCACGATCTTAGCTCGACATCCTTGCCCACGTTCAGCGGTCAGGTCGTCTCCAAAGGTCATAACCCGCAGCAGGACATCCCGTTTGCCAGCGTCGTCGTTCCCACCTTTCAGGAGGCCCCGGCGCATGGGCTCTCTCGTTCGGGATTGTTGGCAGCGCGGCGAGAACACCTGATTGTGAAACGAATGTTGGATGTCACGATCGGTCTTCTCGCGCTCGTCATGGCCACCCCGGTGCTGCTGGCCGCGGCGCTGGCGATCCGGCTGACCTCAGCCGGCCCGATCCTCTTCGTGCAACAACGACCTGGCCGCGGCGGGCAGCTGTTCCCGATGTTCAAGCTGCGCACGATGTACCTCGACGCCGACCAGCGTCGCAGCGACCGGCTGCGCAAGGCGCGCACCGACCCGCGGATCACCCCAGTGGGGCGGGTGCTGCGCACGCTGAGCATCGACGAGCTGCCACAGCTGCTTAACGTCCTGCGCGGGGAGATGAGCCTGGTCGGCCCGCGACCCTTGATGATCCACGAGTACGCGATCTATGGGCCACGTGAGCGCTGTGGCCTGCTCGCCAAGCCGGGGCTGACCTGCACCTGGCAGGTCAACGGCCGCTCGAACATCGATTACGTCCAGAAGGCCGAGATGGACCTGTCATACATCCAGGAATGGACGCTAGGTATTGACCTCTGGCTGCTCTTACGCACCATTCCCGCGGTCCTGAGCCGGCGCGGCGCGTATTAATCAAGAATGCGCCAAGATGATGAGCCGCATCATGCTCACCAGTCCTCGTCGCGCTCATAGCCGAGATCGATGAGAATGTCGCCGGCGAGGCGTTTGAAGGCTTCGCGGTGCTCACGCGTGAAGTGGTTCTCCCAATCGCCAATGATTCCTTTGCGGTAGGTCAGGCTGGCCTTGCTGTACATCCTCTCGCCGATATCCGCGGCCTGGCTTTCCGACAGCGGCCGCTGCAGGAACTCGCCCAGCCGCATGATCTCGCTGATTTGCTGGCCCTGGCTGCCACCACCGCGCTGCCCGATCAGGTCTTCGAAGCGCGCCACATGCACGCCCGCGACTTGGAGCCAGCGGAGGAAGCCGCGGAAGCTCTCGCCGAGCGGAGCCTGGGGAGGTCCGTGGCCGTCCTGGCCAGGCACAAAGCCCTCGATCGTCGCCATGAGGCGCGTCTCGTCATCCGGGAGGTTCGCGTAGAACCGATGGTGGAAGTGCCACTTCTCCGACAGCACGAACTTCGTGTGGGACACGGCGACATCGCGTGGATCCCTGATCAGCAGCACGTGCCGGTAGCCCAGCTGCTCAAGCACCGCTTGCATCTCGGGGCGGTACTGCGCGTGCGCCGTCACGAACATCCCCTGCGGGCAGCGCTGGAGGAAGCGGCGGAGCCGGTCGGAGTCGATCGCCGGCCGCGGCTCGGAGCTGGAGTACGACTCACGCCAGCTCTCCTCGCCCGGGCGGTGGAACTGATCCATGGTGAAGTGCCGGCCCGAGAAGGCGGTCCTTGGCATCAGCGCGATGCAGTCAGCGAGCAGGTGCGTCCCCGACTTCGCATGCCCGTTGAGCAGCATCCGTGGCGGTGGCAGGAACCGGTTGGCCTCCGCAGCCAATCGGTAAACATGGATCGCCACCCGCCGCACCCGGCGTGCGTTGCGCAGCTTCCGATTGCCATAGCGAGTGGCGGCCACCCGCAATGTCCCCAACGTCGTTGCCACCGCGTTCTTTCTCCTTATCCGGACGTGGAGCCCGCCTCCCGCCTACGGAGTATCCTAAATCTTCGTCGACCATGAGCGGGCTACCCAACCTCATCATCGCGGGCGTGGAGAAGGCGGGGACTACCTCGTTGTTCTGGTACTTGAGCCAGCATCCTGAGATCTACGCATCCCACCTCAAAGAGATCAACTACTTCTTCCCGAGAAAAAGGGACGGTGGCCTGGAGCCGATTACTGAATACGCCAAGCACTACGCGCACCATCGAGGAGAGCCCTACAGGCTGGAGGCGTCTCCCTCGTACTGGTACGGCGGGCCTGCGGTGATCGCGGCGATCCAGCAGACGCTCGGCCGGCCGCGCATTGTCATCAGCCTCCGCGAGCCCGCCAGCCGCTTCTGGTCCGCGTACACGTTCCTTGTGAGCATGGGCCGCCTGGACAGGACGCTGGCGGTCGACGAGTACCTCGCCCAGTGCGAGGACGTCGAGCGCCAGCAGCGCGGCTGGCCGGAGCGGGCCCGCCATACGCCCCTGTCCATCGGCCTGTATTACGACTACCTCCTACCGTGGCTGGACGCGTTCGGGCGGGAGCTGAAGGTGGTGTTCGCGGAGTCGCTGCTCTCGCAGCCGCAGGCCGTCGTGTCGGATCTGTGCGGCTGGCTGGAGATCGACGGCGCCGTGGCAGATCGGCTCGATTACCGGCCACGGAACGAGACGATCCGTCCCAGGAGCTATGCCGTGGCCAAGGCCGCCGACGCCGGGAGGAGGAGGCTGAACAGGTGGCTCTGGAGGAGCCCGGCCATGCGACGCGCGCTGCGCACCGCATACCGCGCGGTGAACAGCGGGGGCAAGGCCGAAACCCTCGAGCCCCGGGTGCGAGAGCAGCTCGAGGCGTTCTACTCGCGATCCAACACCCTGCTGGCCGCCGAGTTGATCGGCAGGGGGTACACCGAGCTCCCGCCATGGCTCAGCGGGGAAGTGCGTTGAGGGCGCCCGCCGTGCCACCTTGCCCATGCCTCACCAACGCCTTGGTCCAGAACGCGCTCGGGAAGCTCCCGGTGGAGTCGTGCCTCGCCGGGTGACATCCTGGAGTCCAGGAGTTTCAGGCCCATGAGCGGCAAGAGGCGCTTGAGGCCCGCTGCGAACGCGAGCGCGGACATCACACCAGCCCAACGCGAGCTCGCCAAAGCCGCTTGCGAGCGACGCCGGCCAGCCAGTCTGGGCTTTCCTCCGTCATCGACGGCGTTCAGACGCTACCTCAGGCGCGTGATGCGGCTATCTAGAGAAGCCCGTTGGGTCAGTAGTGAATGGGCGGGGCGGGTTTCCTGGGAGGTGCGGCTCTCGTGCTCGTCCATGCCCGCACTCAGAGCGCGGTGCCCGTTAGCAAAGCTGGAGCAAGGTAGGGTTGCGGTCTTCTGAAGGCCCCACCGGATGCGTGGATCATGCGAATGCGGGACCTCGCTGCTGGGAGCCTGTGACATCCGGGGTTATGGAGGCCAGGCGGTGCTTGGCGGCACCAACACGCAGCCGCCTGAGTTGTCGCCGGCCGTGACCGGCTCGGCTGCCGCGCATGCCTCACCTAGGGCGTGCTGCGCGCCCCGGCCCGGTGGGCTCGGGCCGGGGGCGGGTCAGCTCGCTCGTCGCCATCGCGACCGGCCGTGCCGGCTGGCCTGCCGGTCGGGCGGGTCCGGCGGGCGCACCCTGAACCGCCCGCTGTCCCGATCGCGGATCACTTGCCAGCCGTAGTGGTGGATGTTGAAGTGGCACGACCAACACGTTAAGCACAGGTTGTCCTCGTCAGTGGATCCTAGGTCACGTGTCCACCACTCGACATGATGAACTTGCGACCGGGACACCGGCCCGCCGCAGCCGACGCAGACCTGATCGCGGGCGATGACCGCGATCCGCTGCCGCTTTGTGGGCTGCCGCCGCGTGCGGCCCGCGTCGAGGACCTCGTGGTTGCGGGTCCGTTAAGGGTGGGCGGGGGGGGGAGGTTGGCGTGGTCGACCTCAGCGTCACAGCAGA
>Ga0081538_10002017_pt1 | contig 20310 bp, 24 predicted proteins | sample TabmetS5T2R1_FD_71022 | JGI IMG/M metagenome (GOLD analysis project Ga0081538, IMG submission 71022) | Tabebuia heterophylla rhizosphere microbial communities from the University of Puerto Rico - S5T2R1 | ecosystem: Host-associated > Plants > Roots > Rhizosphere ...
ACTGCTCCACAGCGGAAAGGAACTCCTGATCGGCCCTTTGTAATGGGGCTTTGACGCGTCGCCACAAGAACAGCTCTCCAGCGGCGGGATCGATCGCCGCGGTTTCCGACTGGAAACGCAACCGGGCGAGATTCGTCTGCAGGATCTTTCGGATCGTCGTGGCCCGTTCCTCGGCGTCTGTCGGCAGTTGGGCGACGGTCCCTTTCAAAAGCAACCCGGCGTCGCGAGGTAATTCCTCCAAGCGAAGAGCCAGTCCGCCGTCGAAATTCAAGATCCTTTCGTTTTCCGCTTTCCCGGCCTCCGGTTCGATCGGGACGACGGATTTTAGCAGCTCAATCGCGACTTCGAGGCTCATACAGGACGCGACCACGACGACAGCCCGCGCCGGCGGGCAGCCTGTCAAACAAGCTTCTCCGAGGTGCTGGCGTATCCCTGCATGACCGATTCCAGTGCGGATTGAGCAGCGTCCACGTTCTGCTGAGCGGATGACATGAACTGCTGCATGTTCTGCTGCAACCCTCCTTCGTAGGTCGCTTTTGCTTCGTCTTCCTTGGCCTGCGCCTGCAGTCGACCGGACTCTTCCTGCCCGATCCCACTGGCGGCTGATCCCAATCCTTGCCCAATCGTGACCCAGCCCTGAAGCTTCGTCGCTTCAAGGTTCATCTTGGTCATCCGGTTTTGGAAAGCCATTTTCGCTCTCTCAAAAGCACGTTGCTTTTCCATCGGGCTCTTCTGGCTCTCGTCGTCATCCTGCACTTTCGACTGATCGGCGGCCAGATCCTCGTCCTCGTCCTCCACCGCCTCGTCCACGTCAGCGCCAGTCTGTTCGATCTGGTTTTGCTGGCCCGCGTTCAGGCTGGTTTCGGACGCCGAGGTGTTGAACTCGTCTTCCGCTGAGCTGAGTTCGGCAATGTCGCTCGCCGCACCGAGACCGGATGCGAAGGCGCCGCCGATCGAAAGACCCGCCGAAATAAGTCCCCCGATCAGCGCCGCGGTGGCCGAGGACCGCAATTCGTCCGCCGAACCCTGCATCATGGTTTCCTGTGCCTGCGCATCCGCCATGGTCGCTTTTTCGGCGGAAATCACCTGTTGCTTGGAGAGTTTCTCGAAAAGGATCATCATCCCCTCCATCTCGGCGTAGGCGTTTTCACCGCCGAGATTTCCCGTCTCCGCCAACGCCTTATTGTAGTCGTTTTGCGATGGCGTTGTCGAGGGCTCATTTAGCCTGGGAGCACGTGAAGTCACTTTGCCGAAATCCGTCAGATAACTGTAGCTATCCTTGGAAACCTCGACTTCAAGCGCCGCCGGACGTTCCACTTTGCCGGTTGCCTTCGCAGAAATACTTTCTGGTGTGGACGGCTCAAAAGTAACAGAATAGGGATCGATCCCTGTGGTTGTAGGGGTTACGGGCATAAGTCCTGATTTTGGAGGTTAAACTACGATTCCCCGGGCACGAACTTTAAAGATCAAGCCCGAGGTGCCATGTGCTCTGAAATCTGATGATCGGTCTGGATTTGGCTGCTGATCGCATTGGCGGCGATTCCGGCATCGGCATTCAACGTATTGATGATGGCAAGGACATCCTGCTGATTGTTCGCGATGATGGTCTCGAGGTATTTGGCATACTTCTTGTAATCCTCGATGTCGGCCTGGGCCTTGTCTTCCAGGGATTGGTAATACCCCTCCATTCCAGAGGAGACACCTTGGCCGACGGCGATAACAGCATTGGCTGCAACGAATGCGTACTTCGCATACAGGTTTTTGGCCTGCTGCTGAACTTCCTGCTGCTCATCGGATGCGGTGCTGGCCGTATCGTCAGTCGCATCAGCAGTCGCATCAGCAGTCGCATCCGTGGCGGTGCTGCTCGTCTCCGATTCGACCATCTCGATATCTCCTTCGATCTCCTCCGCGGCAGCGGCTCCGCCACTTGCCACCGTCACGGCAATTTGGGCCGCGATCAACGCGACGCCAATGAAGACCATCGCGATAATTTTGGCAGCATCTTTGGACAGCTGCGGATCAATGTCCGTCAAAAAGTTCGCGATGCCATTGACGATATCCTGCATTGCCCCGGTCTGTTGGAGTGTCATCATTGTCGTCGCCACCACCGCTGCACCGATAGCCGGGGAAGAAGCAACCAGAGCTGCGGCGAGCGGAGTATCCGCCCCCATGGTAGCCACAACAGAAATGATCGCCACGAGATCCATAAGGCCCACCGCGATCCAGCCGAAGATCTCGCCAGCCAAGTTCGACTTGTGCGCCTGGGACGCATCGTGCACCTGATCTTGCAGCTTCGAAATCGCCACGTCCGTCGCCGCTTCTTCAGCCTTAGAATCGCTGCGCATTTCGTCGATGAGGTTGCTCATCGTTTCCTGCGCATTGGTCGACTGCAGGCCCGACAGCAAAACGCTGAGAGTGTTCTCGTTGAAAGTCACACCCGAGCTTGGCGGCGGGAGCAGAGGACTCGCCGGCGGAGTGGGCACCCCCGAGCCGGCAGGCGGTTCCGTCGCTGCGTATTCGGTTCCGCCGCCGCCGACGAGCAGCGAATACGCTCTCGCGATCGCCTTCGCATTATCCTCGAATGTTTTCGCGGCTCTATCGGAGATGACATTGTCCCCGAAGCTACCCAAAGCACCGGGAGTTGTCGTAGGGGTCGAAAGGGGGTCAGGCATGGAGCCCTCCGTTCAGGTTGTCGCAGCTTGCTTTGCCTCCGGGGCCTTTTCCCGAAGGAGGCGGAGAAGGCTTTCGGCGCGATCCTTGATGCTCGAATACTCCGGCTTCCTGGAAGCCCAATGCACCGCCGCAGTCAACGCCTTTTCGGCGAGTTCCTTTTTCCCCATGATCATGTAGCAGTCGGCCGCATAAAGCGGAGGATTGGGATCCTCCTCAGCCATGAGAGCAGCCATCGAATAGGCTTGGATTGCTCCCTGATACTGCTTGAGCATCTGGCGAGCGGCTGCCAGGCCGATCCAGTATTTGGACTGATAGGGGTCAAAGCCCCCCAGAAAGCCAAAGAGGCGACTGGCCTCGTCGAACTTTCCGTTGTTGTAATTATTGTAAGCCAGTCCGTAAACCGCTTCCATCGTTTCGTCGCTGATGCCTCGCATCCCCTTCAGGGTGCTGCCTTTTTCAACGAAACGTTTGAGAAGCTTCGTGAAGTCTTCTTGTGAAATCGTTAGTTTCCGTTTGGGGAGAGATTTGGCTGCCATGGCGATTGATTCCTAAATTTCTGCAGGGAGAGCCTACTTGAGATTCGAGGCTATCTGTTGATTTGTCTGCGTAATGCTGGAAATAAACGAGCTGATTTCCTGCGAAACCGTATTGTAATTGTTGGAAAGCTCCTGGAGCTGATCCATGTCCGTCTCGCTCTGCGTGGAAAGATTGGTGACCTGATTCTTCACTGCGTCGTTGAGGTTCGCAATCTCCGAGCTGTTCGCGGCTGGACCGGGCACGGAAATCCCCATGGCATTGAGTTCGGCAATCTCCTCTTGGGTGAAATTGGCCGGGTTGTTCGGTCCGCCAGAAGCCGCGTTGGCTTCGGTACCGTCGAGCTGGCTCATCAGGTCGTTGTACTGAGCCATCTTCTGATTCTCCGCCTGGATTCCCTCGTAATACGAGTTCATCAGGTTGGCCAATTCCTGCGAACGCGACATCATCGCCGAAAACATGATGTTTTCCGGATTGATCGAGGAACTGGGGGCAAAGCCAGCTCCGCTCATTTCGCTCACCCGATTCGGGGTGCCTGCGCCGCTGATTGGATCTGAAGTCATGTTTTTGAGTCCTGTTGATGTGATTTTTGTTCGGGGAATCCGAGCGACGATTGAAAATTAGATCGCCTTCCACGAGGCATGGCGACTCGCGCCGGTGGTCCGGGTTGCCATACTTGAATCCGGGTGGGGCTTCGGAAGCTTTTCCAGGAATTCCTCGTGTGCGCGCAGGGCTTTGGCTTTCTCCGGCGAAGACTCGGCGTCGCGCTTCAGAAAGGAAATCGCGTCTCCGGGTTCCAGACCGCACTTCTCAAGATAATTCTGGTGCTGAGCGAGCAAATCTCTGGCTTGAGCGAGGACTTCTTTCGATCTCGCCGTGGCTGCGGCGACACGTTTCTGGACTTCTTTTGTCGTGCTCATGATGGTGTCTTTTTTTCTCAGGATAAGAATGGCGGTTTATTTTGGTTTTTAAAAGTAAAAAGTTTCGCTGCTGAGCGACAATTCCGTGACGGCCTCAGTCGGCAGCTTCAAGAAAATCATGCTTGAGCATCCAGAGCAGATTGAACTCGAGCAGGGGCGAAGTTCCCGGCAATGATCTCCGCAGATCATCGACGGACGTGGTTCCCCGTGCGGCGTGAAGGATGGCTCGAACGAGCCGCAGGTCGATGAGCTTCGAGAGGGTGGAATAGCAGCCGGGCGTTTCCCGATTTTCAATCACGCGGACTCCGCGGTCTGAAGTGCGAACAGCAAATGCTCCTTCGAGCCGCCCGGAGGCGTAGTGCTCGAAGATGCTGTCGAGCGATTGCCCCCGGAGAAATGGTTTGCGCAAGCGCGCCGGCTCGTCATCGGGAATCGACTCGTGGAGCTGTTGCCACAGATCTTCGTATTTTCTGATGATTTCGATCCACGTGAATTGTGCCCGGGCGGCCGCCCGGGCGGCTTCACCGATCCTGCGCCTGAGGGCTTCATCGCGCAGGAGCTGAGACAATGTTTGCGTCATTCGCGAGATATCCACGGCGGTCGCTTGCGCCATGTAGAACCTCCGCTCGCCCGGACGAATAAATGTCCGCGGAACGAAAATCGCGTCGAGATCGGACGAATACGTCGGAATCAGGAATCCCGTTTCGCCATCGCGAACGAGTTCGCGGTAGCCGTTCCAGTCGCTCAAAACACAAGGCAGGCCGGCCAGCATCGCTTCGACCGGAGCGATTCCGAAGCTCTCCTGCAGGTTGTCGGACGGAGAGAGAAAAACATCCGCGGCGGCAAGAAGCAGACCCTTCTCCTCAGTCGGGAAATCCGCCTTCATCAATACGTGGTTCGTCAGACCCAATGCCTTGACGCGGCTCACCATGACTTCGAAATAGACATCACTCTTGTCCACGCTTCCGGCTGCCACCAGGAGGATCCGCTCCTGACCGTTTTCCCGGATGAGTCTCTGCAGCGCGAGCAGACAGGGATGCAGGTCCATCTTCGTGATCGGCGCGAACCGGGCGAGACAGAGGATAATGGCATGGTCCGGCGGCAAGCCCAGCTTTCGCCGCGCTTCGCTCTTCCCGAATCCACCGTCGGCTTCCATTTCCACTCCGAGCGGAATCACCGGCAACTGAGCCGAAAACGGGCGCGGCACCGTCCCTTCCGGTCCCGATTGAATCTGGCTGATCTCCAGAATCCGGCGCAGGGCTTTTGCGCACGCTTGAGAGCTGCAAATGACGGCGTCATAGGGACGGACATCGCTGAAAGCCAGATGCGCATAGTTGGTGTTCCGGTGGTCGCTGTGCAGGCTGTGAGTGATTCCCGTCACGGGAAATGCCCGGCGAGCGAAAGCGTTGCGAAGTTCCGTGATGGTGTGAATCATCGGATCGCCCCAGTGCATGGCGGCATAGTCCGTCGACGCCATGCAATCCGGCAGAGCCCAGATCGGAAAGGTTCGCAGGGTAAAGGGCCGGGAGATTTCCCGGACGATCGGATGCCACGACGCTTTGACCTCTTCAATATCCGTGTCCCGGACGAAAAGGTGCACCTCGCGAACCGTCGAATGGCGCAACAGGGCGTTCAAGAAGCCTTCATTCGCGGTAAATAGCCCGTAATGACGCGTTCGACCGCGGGGCGGAAGGGCAAAAACTGCGCCGACGGGAAGCCTCTGGCAGACCGGTTCGCCGGCCGACAGCTCGCTCATAGCAAAATGCGGCCAAGCGGCTGAATGGTGATCTCCTCAGTCAACTCCTGGTAGGAGAGGACCGGCACGTCCTGAAATTCTGCCTCGACGAGCTTGCGCAGATAGCGACGAACGTCCATGGACGTCAGCAGCGCGGGCCGGCTCTTGCTCTGAGACAAATCGCCGAGCTGCTTCTTGATCGCGTCGACCAATTTCCGGGAAGTGCCGGGATCGAGCGCAAGATAACTTCCGGCGGAGGTCTGTCGAATCGACTTGCGAAGTGTTTCCTCCACCTTCGGTTCGAAAAGATAGACCGGGAGAATATTCTGCCCACCACTGAACTTGTAGCTGATGTAACGCTTGAGGCTGCTGCGCACGTACTCGGTCAGCAGCACGGTCTCCTTTTCGCGCTGGCCCCAGTCGATCAAGGACTCCAGGATGGTCCGCAGGTTGCGAATTGAGATTTCCTCCTGCACCAAACGCGAAAGCACCTCGGCGATCTTCTGGATCGGCAGGATCCTCTGGACTTCGCGCACAACCTCCGGAAGCTGCTCCTCAAGATGGCTGAGAAGGAACTTGGTTTCCTGAAGACCAATGAACTCCCCCGCATAGCGCTTGAGAATAAACGACAAATGGAAAATCAGGATTTGCGGGAGTTCAAAAAACGAGATGTCGGCCGACTGCAACTTCTCGCGGTAGCTGTCCGCGACCCAGATCGATTCCATTCGCGGCAGAAACAGCTTCTCCTTGGTGAATTCGATCCCGATCATTTCGAGATTGGATTCCTTCTCGCGGACGAACAACTTCCCGGGGAGAAGCTTTCCCGACGAGATGGGGACTTCATTGAGAAGCACGCGGTAGACTCCGCTCGGTAGACCAACTGCGAATCGCAGGCGGATGCCGGGGAAAGGGACGCCGAGGTCCCGATACAGCGCAGAGCGCAGGCGGGCGAGTTCCGTATTAAATGTTGTTGGTGGAAGTACCGGCTCGGTGTCCTGAGAGATCTCGATCATCAACGGCACGGCAACCGAGAACTCCTCCTCGGTTCCGCGTTTTTTCGGTGCTCCTTCCGGTTGCTGCATGGCCGGCGCCATTCCGGGCTCAGGACGCTCATCACCCTCCGCCTGCTTTTGAGACATCGAATAGCCTAGAACGCCAAAAATCAATGCCATAACGAGAAACAATGGGGTGGGAAAGCCCGGCACGAGCCCGATCAGCACCAGCAAAGCTGCACCAATCAGCAGCGCCTTTGGCTGGCCGAGAAGCTGGAGTCCGATTTCGCCGCCGAGTCCACCGCCGCTTTCCTCCGAGGAGACTCGAGTGACGATGATCGCCGCGGTGATCGAGATCAACAGCGAAGGAATCTGGGAGACGAGGCCATCGCCGATTGTGAGAATCGAATACGTCGTCAGCGCCTTTTCCAGCGGCATTCCCTTTTGGAGAATCCCGATCGCCAGACCGCCGAAGATGTTGATGGCCGTGACGATAATCGAGGCGATGGCATCGCCTTTCACAAATTTCATTGCGCCGTCCATCGCGCCATAGAGTTGGTTTTCCTTCTCGAGAACCGTTCGGCGTCGGCGGGCTTCGGTCACGTCGATGACGCCGGCGCGCATGTCCGCATCGATACTCATCTGCTTGCCCGGCATTGCGTCGAGGGTGAACCGCGCGCTGACTTCCGAGACGCGCTCCGCGCCCTTCGTCACGACGATGAATTGAACGATCGTGATGATCAGAAAGATGACCAGGCCGACGACGAAGTTTCCGGCGACCACGAAATTTCCAAACGTATCGATGATTGAGCCGGCGTATGCATGCAGGAGAATCTGACGCGTGGCGGTGATATCGAGCGAGAGCCGGAATAACGTCGTAAAGAGCAGGAGACTCGGGAATGTCGAAAACGAGAGAACGCTCGGAATGTACATCGAGGTCACGATGAGGATCACCGCCCCGGTCAGGTTCGTCGCCAGAAGGACATCCAGCACTTCGGGCGGCACGGGAATGATCATCAGGGAGACGACCAGCACCACGGCGAACGCCAGAAAGACGTCATTGTATTTCGTCCCGCGGAGGACAACGCGTTGAAGGACGGCGCCGGCGTTCATGAGAACTCGTGCTGAAGCTTCCGGTATTCGTCGAGCGCCGCCCGACTCTCCTCAGTCGACCCGAGCTGCCACAGAGCCTTGCTCTTGATGAGAAAGACTGCGCGTTTCTGCTCCGGGCGAAGTTGCAGCTTGGATGCTTCGGTCGCGGCCCGGCTCGCCGCGCGTCCATCACCATTTGCCAGCAATGCCCACGACAGCAGCGCCAGAGCGGAACCATCGCGCGGAAACAGCGAACACAGCGCCATCAGCAACGGGAGGGCAAGATCCGCTCTGCCGTTGCGCAGATAAACATGCGCGAGAATGCAGACCGCGTCTCTTTGCTCGTCCGTCATCGATCTACGCCTGGTGCAGGGCGTGACGGTTGAGGAAGAGCAGTTCCCTCAGCGAACGCTCCTCTTCCAGCACTTTCGACGCCTCGAGGAAGATTGGCGCGGTCCATTGGTCGCCGGTCGCCAGTTCTGACAACGCCTCGAATGCTCCGTCGAGCGCCGGTTGAAATCGCTGAGGGTGCAGGACCGCGAAGTCGGAAACCTGCGGCGCGAGTTCATGAGACAATTCCGTGTCGATCGAGGGCGAACCCAGAAGCGCCGCGAATTCATCCGTGACGCCGTCCATGCTTGGCGCGAATTCAGTCGACTCCGGCAGTTCCCACTCATCGCGAAGACCCGGCTCGGGAGGGAGTTCGCGAATTTCCGGCTCATGAAGGAGACCGGGGACGAGAGGTTTCCCCTCCGGCGCCTCGACGTCCGACGGATAAACTATGCTGCTGCGATCGTTAACTCTCTCGGCGGCCATTGGTCGTAGCTTTGATTAACTAGGTCGTGACGCGTTCGTGAAGGTCTTCGAGCTGATTCAGCATCCGCGAAAGAGTGGCCGGGGCCGCTTCGCGTTCCGGAATGATCATTCCAAAGACAAGATTGTTTTCGCCCAGCAACGCGGCCTGCGGCTGATACGACCAGTCTTCGCGCGGATCGCACAATTCCAGCGCTTTCTCCATCTGCGCCGGTTCGGCGAATGCCAACTCGCGGCTTAACAGCATCACAAGGCCCGTCTCGTGCCGTTCGAGCTGGAGGTTCCCGAGACCTTCGATCTCAAGGGCTGCAACGCCCGATTCCCCAAGGCTCAGCCCTTCCAGCTGCAGCAAGCGGCCAAATTCACCAAGCGTGGCGTCAAGCTGGCTCATTCCTCTTTCTCCACGATTCCGTCGAGCGCAATTTGCGCCGCATCGAGCATCTTCCCGCGACTCTCCGTTGATGGATAGACCTTCAACGGAATCAGCCGAATCTGTTCCCGAAGCGCCGTCAGAAAATAAATGGAAGCGTGCAGGTCGGCGATCTCGGCCTTCTCGAGCATGTGCTGAAAGTCCTCCGCGCGGATCCACCGCTCACCGGTCAGACGAAGGATCTCGGACATCAGATCGAATGCTTCGGCATGAAGCCCCTGCTTGAACAACTCCCGCGTCCGGTCGAGCAGATCGCTCAGATTGCGATGCATATTCCCGAGAACTTCGACGTCGTAGAGCTGGTCGGTCACGCTGCGAAGCTGTTCCTTCGAGATGGACGGCCCTGCGGAATCGAGGTCCTGCCCGGAAGCCCTGAGCAGAAATTCCACCGACGTCTGAAATTTTTCCTTCCCAAAGCGCTGGATGATTTTCTTGTAGAGATCGGCGACGCTCGCGAAGTCGAGGATCGACTTCCGATAAAAGTCGCGGATTTCGTCCACCGGCGCGAATCCACTCGAGGCCAGCGCGAGAGTCGCCTCCACGATGTTGAGGCCCGCGCGGACCGCCGGGCCCGCGGTTTCGAGGAGATTTGCTTCGGCACGATCCAAGGCTTCGCGCAGGCCCGCATTCTCCTCGCGGTCGCCCAGTAATGTTCCGGCCTCGGCCATGGCCTGGTATTGATCCGAGACATCGGAGAACCGCCGCTCGGCCTCCTCGAGAACCTCTTTCTCGGAAGAGCTCCGGTGATCTTCAAGGTAGCGCACGTAGTCCTCGAGCTCCTCGCGGTCGAGGATGGATTCGGACTGGGCCTCGGCTTCGGATTCGCCGGTCAGCAGCGAAGTCATCGCACTTTTTTTCGGAGATTCAGTGTGCCCGTGCGAGGCGCGGCGCTCTTCGAGCCGCCGGTCCATTCGCTCTTCGGCCTCCATGCCAACCTCCTCCGCCGCTTCTTCGATCATCGAGAGTGGATTGGGAACCGTCAAAACACGTCTTCCACGATAGGTTCCGGTCGAAGTGTCCGACGAGTCGTCCGAACCGCCGGTGTTGAAGCTGCTTTTGGCCGCAGCGTTCGTATTTATGTCAAAGTCGGCCATGGCCGGATGAGGTTGCGCGGCTTTCGCTTTCGCGAGGGACCGATCCTTCGTTAACGCGATTGGCAACGTGTGTCAAGCGTGCGTCCCGGCAGCGCCGGCGCGATACTCAATCCGACAACCCCTGCTCGTCCTTCATCCGCCGGACATAGCGCAGCACCTCAGCGACCGGCTCGATCAGGTCGGATGAGATATACTGGTTGACCTCGACGTGGTGGTGCAGCGCCTGTGCGAGTGGAACATTCTGCATGACCGGAACCCCGGCCTCCTGGGCGGCCTTCACCATGGCCAGCGCGACGAAGCCCTCACCTTTCGCGGTCACGATCGGAAGCTTCGTCCGTCCCTTTTCGTACTCCAAAGCCACGGCGTAGTGCGTGGGATTCGTGACGACCACGGTGGCCTTGCGCGCGCTCTCCACGCTGTTGCTCATGGCAATCTCCTTGGCCAATGCACGACGCTTGCTCTTGATGATTGGATCTCCCTCGGTTTCCTTGAATTCCCGTTTCACCTCGTCCTTGGTCATTTTGAGGCCCTTGATGTACTGGTACTTCTGTAGAAAATAATCAGCCGCGCCAAAGACAATGAAGGCAATCATGGTGATTATTGACAACTGGAGCAGCAGGTTTCTCAGCAGCTGAAGGATTCCCGGCGTCCCCCCGTAGGGAAGATTGACCAACGAAGAGATCGACGCCTTGATGGCCAGCGCCAGCAGCACCCCCAGAAAAATCACCTTGAGAAGCGATTTGACAAACTCGAGGACACTTTTGATGGAAAAAAGCTTCTTGGCGCCTTCGACCGGGTTGAGCTTTTTCATGCTCGGCTTGACCGGCTCGAACGAGAAGACCGCGCCAACCTGAAAGAAATTCACCATCACGGCAGCAAGGGCTACGGTCAACGCCATCGGAATGGACATCCACATGATGGCGGAAAACGAACCGCTCATGACCGTATTCAGAGCATCGGGGAACGACTCCTGATAAAAATAGGAGGGCATGATCACAAATTGCGCCAACCATGGGAGGTAAAGGCCGATCATGATCGCCAGAAACAAAAGGGCCGCTCCGAGAACAAAAGTGCTGTTGACGTCCTGACTCTTGAACACCTGACCGCGCTTGCGTGCATCGCGCAGCTTTTTCGGCGTTGGGAGCTCTGTCTTTTCCTCTGCAGAACTTTCAGGCACCGCTTAATTGATCACGAAAAAGAGTTTTCGCAGTTGCTCCATCCCCATGAAATCCTCACGGAGAAAAATTACGAACGTTGCCGTGTAAAGGACCAGGACGAGAAGTGACAGGGCGCTCTTGATCGGCATGGACAGGAAGAAAACATTCAATGAAGGCGCGAACCGGTTCACCAGACCGAGGCTGAAATCCACGAGGAACATGCAGATCACCATCGGCGCCGCGAGGATCGCGATCAGGCGCATCATTTGATCCGCGAACGCCAAGAAAAACTCGGGAAACTCCGGAATGAATCGAGGAAAGAAACTTTCGATCGGCATGAGGCGGTAACCCTCGAACATCATTCCCAGGAAAAGAAAAAGCCCGCCACTGACGTAGAATAACGTGACGATCACTTGTGAGAGCATCGCCCCGAGCGGAGACGTTTGCGTTCCAAGGTTGGGATCGAAGATTTCCCCCATACCCGTGCCTCGCTGAGTGTCCACAATAAAGCCTACGCTGCTGGCGATCCAGAATGGCGCGCCGGAAAGGAAGCCGATCACGATTCCGAGGAAGACTTCCTTGACCAGGATGATCGCGGCTTGCGGAAGGGAAGGGACCTGCGCTGCAAATGCCGGGGACACCATCGGGTAAACAACCAGGGTGAGGCTGAGAATGATTCCGTTGCGGACGGTGCCGGTGATGAACTCGTTGCTGAAGAAGGGCGCAACGACCAGGCAGGCAGCCAACCGCGCCATGGTCAACACTGGGACCGTCAACACTTCGCGCAGCCAGTCGATTGACAGCGTCACCGTATCATCACATAAAAGTTCTCGAACAGATTCTGCGCATAGAGCCTGAGCTCCTCGCCGACAGTTCGGCCGATGAAGAGAAGCGCAACGGTCACGGCGATGAGCTTGATCGCAAAACCGAGCGTCTGGTCCTGCACCTGTGTCAGTGCTTGAAGGAGGCTCACCAGCACGCCGACAACCGTTGCCACGATGATCGGCGGCAGCGAAAGCAAGAGCGTGAGGACCAGCGCCTGAGTCGTGTGCGAAATGATCAATTCGGTGTCCATGGCATCGACTCAGGCGTAGGTCAGCACAAGGCCGTGAATCAACCGGCCCCAACCATCAACAAGGACGAATAAAAGCAACTTGAAGGGCAGCGAGATTGTGGTCGGAGACACCATCATCATTCCCATTGCGAGCAGGATGTTTGAAATGATCAGGTCGATGGCGACAAACGGAAGATAAAGCAGAAAGCCGATCTGGAACGCCGAGGTCAATTCGCCGACCGTAAATGCCGGAACAAGGACGAGGAGGTCGTCTTCTTTTAGATCGGCTGCGCGCTCGGGCGGCCAAAGCTTCTGCGCCGCCTGAACAAAAAAGAGCCGCTCTTTCTTGCCTGAATGCTTCATCAGAAAACCCCGAAAGGGGTCCGCCGCCTGCTTGATCAGGCCCTTTTGATCGTCGGACGACATGGCAGCGAGGTCCTTGCCTTCGAATAGGCGAAACGACTCCTGGAGGACTGGATTCATCACGAAAATCGTCAGAATTAGCGCGAGACCATTGAGCACCATGTTCGGTGGAACGCTTTGCACCCCCAGCGCGTTGCGGATTAGGCTCATCACGACGACCAATTTTGTGAAGGAGGTCACCATCACCGCCGCATACGGCGCCAAGCCAACCACGATCAGCAGCAGGATGATCGTTAGCGGATTAAAATTGGTGAGATCCATCAGCTCCCCGTAATTTCGGTTAGCCTGACCCCGATCATATCGCCGATCTGAACGATTTCGCCCGACCCAATCGTCTGGCCCTGCGCACGCACCACGACGGGTTGGGAGGCGGGGCGATTGAGTTCGAAAGTGAAACCCGGCTGGAGCTGACGAAGTTCTCCGAGCGTCATTTCCACCTCGCCGACGGCGAAGCAAAGGCGAATTGGAAGCTCGTCGAGCGACGAGGGTTCTTGCTTATCCGTTGGAATGGAATCGGGTGTCTTGGGATCAGCCATGGGTGTCAGCGTTCCGGTGATCGTGATGTGAGTGCCATCGCGGGCGATCGGCAGCCTCCACCCGTCGGCCACGATAAGGAACCCATTACCGCTCGTGAGTATTGAATATGCCTCATCGAGTAAAGCGATATCTCCCCGCCGAAGGCTGCGAATCTCCCGAAGGGTCATTTGTGTAATTCCCACTTCGAAGCACGTCCGGATTCGCAACCCCGCAAAGTCGCGCGCCGCACGGCCGGGAGCCCGACTAAGGCTGGCGGCCAAGGCGGGCAGCGCAGCCTCCGGCATGGTCACCCTTCCGAAAATTACTCGCGCAGCGGACTCGCCGGCGACCGCCCAACCAAATGTGACGGCCCGGTGATCGTCGGGTTGGGGCGGCGGGTTGGAAATCAATTTCCCCGCGCCGGAGAACGCCTTGTCTACGAGGGGTTGAAGAGTCGCTTCCTGGACGGCCCTGCTTATATCCTCCGGCAGCGCGGACAAATCGACACCCGCCAGGCCGGGCGGCAGCCACTCTTCCGGCAGGGCGCCGGAGAATCCGACGATGAGCGGGTGTCCGTCTAGCGTGATCGCGATCTCGAACGCCGGCTGGAATGGTGGAGGAGACCTTTCCAGAGTCAACCGCCACTCCTTACCCCCGACCTGAAACGAGATGTCACGGTGAACTCCGACCGTCTTATTGAAAAGTTCGACAGTTTCCCGGTTCTCCGACCGCAGCGGGAAGGAGACTGCCGCGACCGAATAACCTCGCGGCGGGATCATGAGGGCTTGTACTCGTCCAATACGCTTCTACGTTGACGGGACCTCCCGTCGCCGCCACCGGAATCCGCTCCCTTGTCTTCCAGATTCACTCTTACGGAGCCACCCAGCTGGTTTTGCAGATAATTCGCCAGCCGGCCCTGGTGTTGATTTAGCAAGGCGGCGGCTTCACTGGAAGTAGTTGAAAAATTGACGTTCAGCACCCCGTTCTCGTCCTTGAAAAGTCGGACTTCCGTTTCAGGAAGCAGATCATCCTTGAATTTCAGCAGCACGCCACCTTTCTCGTCGTCTGGAGACGCGGAGTAAAGACGGTCAACCAACTCACTGCCAAGTTCGGCGACCGTTCGGGACGCGCCGACGGCCTCTGTCGATTCCACCCCCCCCGGGGCGGAGGAACTCATGCCCAGAGAACTCAGGATCGCTTGACCGATGACAGGTGCCACGGCGGAGCCTTCGGAAATTGATTGATCTGCCTCGGAGGACTGCTTGGACGACCCCCCACCCGAATTTGTCCCTGAGCCGGAAGAGTCGTCCTTAGAGTGCTGCGAGGTCTGGGAGGTTTGCGACTGGGGTGTTGACGTCGACGATTGACTCGATGGCTGATTTGTTTCACTGGACGAGCTTTGAGTTTGTCCACTTGAGTTCTCTTCGGCGTTCGAGGAACTCGGATCCCGGGTTTGCTGTGGAGCCGAGTACTCGTTCGAAGAAGGTTGTCTGGCCAGCAAGCCGCCGGGGCGCACTTCACTCTCTGCCATTCCGGAGTCGAGCAACGCCTCAAATAGAAGGCGGTCCTCCTCATTGACCGGCAGCGCAGGCGAAGTGTTTTCGCCGTCTTCCGGCTGGAGGGGGGAGGATTGATTGGTCGACGAGATATCAGTCACGACACATTGAAATCCAACTCCTCAGTAAACCTCGCTTCCTCCCGCCGTCGATGAAAGTCCTCGAGAACCTTTTCGTCGGAGCGCTGTTCTTCGCGTTCGCTTTCCCGGGTCCACTCTTTTCGGTGTTCATTGAGCTTTTCAAGCTGGCGCGCGAGCTCGATGTGCCGGCGAGCCGCCTCGTCCCGATCGGACCTGGCAGCCTCGACCGATTTGCCGGCATCGTCAACCTTTTGTTCAAGCAAGAGTTCCTCACGTTCGAGATCGGCAAGCGATTCACGAAAGACATCCAAATCCTTCCTTTGAGAGGCCTTCGCCAGAAAATGCTTCCATCGTCGGTCCTCCTCGGCGGGCCGCCATTGACGGAAGGAATCCAGTGCCTCCTGGCAGCGGCGCAGGGCCTCCTCCGCATTGGTCAGCACCTGTTCTCGCCTGGAAAGTTCCAGAGCCGCGTCCTGCTCGCGCCGCTCACGGATCGCCAGCAGAGTCGCCAGCGGATAGGATGGTGGCATCGTTCGAGGGTTCTCGAGCGCTTCAGGAAACACTTTCGATCAGCTTCTGAACGGTCTCTTTGAAACTTGACGTCTCGTCCCGGTCCTGCCCCAAAAAGGCATTGATGCGGTCCATCCGCTCGATGGCGTCGTCTGTCTCGGGATCATTCCCTTTCTTGTACTCGCCCAACCGAACGAGAAGCTGCACTTCTTTGTATCGTGCCAGCATGCGCCGCAGTTTCCCCGCGGCTTCGCGATGCTCTGGATTCACGATCGCCGACATCACCCGACTGACACTGGCCAGAACATCGACCGCGGGATAATGGTTGGCGGCTGCAAGATCCCTCGAGAGCACGATATGGCCGTCGAGGATCGAACGCGTTTCATCGGCCACGGGCTCGGTCATGTCGTCGCCTTCGACGAGAACTGTATAGAGCGCGGTGATCGAGCCGCGATCGGATTGCCCGGCACGCTCCATCAATTGCGGCAGGGCTTCGAAAACTGAGGGAGGAAACCCCCGTCTCGTTGGGGGCTCTCCTGCCGAAAGACCAATCTCGCGTTGCGCGCGTGCAAACCTCGTCACCGAATCCATCAACAGCAGCACGTTCCGTCCCGAGTCCCGAAAGTACTCTGCGATTGCTGTCGCCACGTAGGCTGCCTTCAGACGTTCCATCGCCGGGCGATCGGACGTCGAAACGACGGCCACAGACCGCTGCATGGCCTCGGCTCCCAAATCTCTCTCGAGGAATTCGCGGACCTCGCGCCCGCGCTCGCCGATCAGAGCGATGACCACAATCTCAGCGTCCGTCTTCCTGACGATCTGGGCAAGAAGCGTGCTTTTTCCGACTCCTGCCGCAGCGAACACGCCCATTCGTTGTCCCCGGCCGCACGTCAGCATTCCGTCGAGGACCCGCAGGCCCAGGGTAACCGGATGATCGATAATCCGCCGCTTCAACGGATTGGGCGGCCTCGCAAAGACCGGATAAAACTGGCTGGCTGCGAGCGGCCCCTTCTTCTCCTCGTCGATCGGCCGTCCCAGCCCGTCGAGGACGCGTCCGAGAACCTCCGGACCGGCTGGAGCTGTCATGACGTGACCGCTGCTCGTGACTTCGGTCGTGGACGCCAAACCGAAAAATTTTCCCAGCGGAGAGATCACGGCCATCTGTCCGCTCAGTCCGACCACCTCACCCTTGAGTTCGAGACTGCCGTCCGGATTTCGCAGTGTCACCATTTCACCGATACGCACACCGGGAATGGTCGCACGCACCATCGTCCCGGAGACCTCCACGATTCGCCCGCGAATCTCGAGCGGCACGCTCTCAGCGACGGCCTTGCCGAGCATTGTCGTGATGTATTTCAGGGGAGATTCGTTCATGGGAAGAACGGCTGTTTCGCCAGGCGAGATTCGCCTACGCAGGCGGCGCCGGCGGTTTTTGTGGCGCTCGGACGACTCGTTTCATGGCCGTCCGAATCGCGGCCAATTGCCGCTCGACGCTGGCGTCCACGACACCGATGTCCGAACGAAGCACGCAACCGCGTTCGTCCAGTGCCGGGTCGCCCTCAGCTTCAATCACCGGAATGCTCGGGTATTCCCGGCGTAGGGCATCGAGATCATTTCTGAGGTCCTGCAGTCGCGACGGATGAACGCGAATTTCCACCCGCCGCTGGCCGCGAACGCTCTCGAGCGCCTTCCGCACGACCCGAAGAATGAGATCACGATCGCCAATCTCACCGAGGATCCGTGCAAGCGAGTGTTCGACGACTTCGACGATGCTGGATTCGACCTCTCCGAGATACTCAACCATTCTGGCGTGAACCTCGAGGAGCGATTCCGTCTCCCGCTGCTTGCTGGCTGCAAGACCCTCCTCATAACCCCGCTTTTTTTCCGACTCGAATGACTTTTGCGCTTCTTCCTCAATCACCTTCGCCTTGTTGCAAGCCCTGGCAACAATCTCCTCAGCCTCGATCGATGCCGAATATTCGTCGGCGCGGACAATTCGGCCTTCGGCACGAAGGGGGCCGTCGGGGAGCGTTAGACGAAGCATGGTCAAGAGTTTTGGTCGACTTCTCGGGTTGCAATCCGACTGATCAGCCGCCAAGCGGCATCCGTGGTCGGCTGCTCCACGGTGCGCCGCCACTCCCATTTCCAATCGGAGGGAAACAACAACTCGAATCTAGCAAGAAATCCGTCGGGCGCATCTCGAAAACAGGCTTCGAATGTGCGGCGACCGGTGGCCAGGATCGACTCGGCAAGTCCAGCGGCTTCGACCGGGTACGGAAGTGGTTGCTTTCTTCCGACGATAATCGGAGCACGCTTCACGGCAAAGGAATACAGATCGCACCCGAACCGCTCATCAAGTTCGCGAATGCTGCGGCCGCCAATTTCGTGTGCGATCCGGTTTCGGCAAATCGCCGATCCTACATACGCGAGCAGACGCTCAAGCGCACTCTGAGGCATGGCGGCCAGTTGCAAGCGGGAATCTGAAAAATCCCAGCATGGCGGCGGTAACGGGTCCGCACGCAACCGTTCGCTGAGAATTCTCATTGGAGCGTCGATCGTTCGAAGCGCATTCAGGACCGCTCGATCCGCAACAAACCGAGTCAAAAAACTGGGATGCGCATTTCGTGCCGGAAGCACGTTGAATTCATACAGTCGTTGCGCGAGATGATCGGTCCGGGCACCCAACTTGACCCAGAATTTTTCAACGCCCCCGCCGTTCACGATTTTTTGCTACCCATCGGCAGCGCTTTTTGATCCTTCGCCGGACTGCTGGTCCGCCTTGGACGGGACAGGACGGCAAACGCCGCCAGCGAAAGAACCGCCAAGGCTGCAAATCCACCCCAGACCATCCACGGAGCAATAACATTCTTCCTGACGGGAGTCGTTCTGGAAAGGCCCATTTCTTCCGCCGGGACAAGCACCAGTGAAACATTGTCGTACTTCATTCCCTCGATGCTGTTTGCCACGAGTTGCTTGATTTCCGAACGGAGATCACTCACCCGCGATTCAGGCTGGACTTTCACGAATACCGCGGCGGACGCAGGAAAGTATGTCTCGGTAAGTGGCTTCTCCTCCGGAAGCACAATATGAACCCGCGCAGTGACCACACCATCGATCTGGCTGATCGTCTCGGAAAGAGACTGGGACAGCGCATACATGAAGCGAATGCGATCCTCTGTCGGAGATGAGACCATTCCGCCCTTCTGGAAAACTTCCCCGATACTTGTGAACCGACCACGGGGAAAGCCGTTGTTGTGCATGAGGTCAACGGCCCGCGCAAAGTCTTGCCGGTCGACCATCACGGTGAACGTATTCTCCGCCCCGGCTGTCTTCGAGACCGCGATGCCATTCTGGTCAAGAATGGCGGTCATTCGATTGGCCTCGGCCTCAGGCAGGCTGCTGTAAAGTTCCACCTTGCCGCACCCGGCCAGCGCCAGGATACAAAACATCCACAGCCAGCGGTTGGCCGCGGTGGCCAGGTTGCGGAAGCTGAAAACGCATCGGGCTCCGGGCATTCACCGAATGAAGTATCGCTGCGCCCTACGATTGTCGAATTGAAATCGACCGCGCAAATCCTCTGCGTTACTGGTTCTTGAAGAGTTGCTGGACGCCCTGGCTCGCGGAATCGCCGATCTTCGAGGTCACTTCCTGTTCAACGGTCATCTCCGAAACTTCGTACTCCATTTTCAGCAAATCTCCGGGATTCATTCCGACATCGGAAGCCTCGGTGGCGGAATCGATCGCTTTGACCTGATTCTGATAGTCTTGACTGACATTCTGAATGTTGCTCAGAATCTCGTCTCCGATCGTCGGTTTCCCGGTGGGCTGGTTCGCCTCACTTGACGAAGGCACGGGAGAATTGGCGCCCGGGGTCGTGCCGCCGACCGCCTGTTGTGTGTCGCTCGAGGAATCCAGAGCCTGATTGAAAGCGGCCTGGTCCTTGTCGGTCGCTTCCCGAGTGAGCTCAGACTGCGGAGTGGTTGCATTCTTGATTACGCTGGGATCGATGGGAATCATGGTGGTTTTATGCGGGCTGCGTCTGGCGCGTCGGACGGAAATTGGCTGCAAGCTTGACTGCGGTCGGTTCGCGGTCGGCCTCAATGACCGCGTCGAAAAGTTTCGCTGCCTCGTCCTCGCGTCCGGCCAGTTGAAAGGTAAGCCCAAGCATTGCGCGAAGGAGATCACTGTCCGGATTTTTCTTGAAACCTTCCTCCGAGAGAAGCTGCGCCGCGTCACGAAATCTGCCCATGTTGACGAACGTCAGGGCAAGACCGAGAATCGGAGCTTCGCTCTCCGGACGCACGAGACGGAGCGCGGAAAAAATGACGATCGCTTTCGCGGTCATTCCCATCGCCGCCGCGAGAAATCCGGCCTCCATCAGCAGACTCAGCTTCGAGTTGTCGTCGGACACGGCGATTATTCCGCTTTACTTCATGTTCGACGCGATCGTCGAGCACATGTTCTTCAAGTCGTAGATGTAGGCGGATTCCATGTTGATGGTCGACTCGTATTCGTATTCGTACTGTTGGAGCTGCAGATTGTCCGCAGGATTCGTCGGATCCATCGTCTGGGCATAGTTGGTCATGTTCGAACTCATCGAATCGACATTGTTCGTGAGGTTATCGATGCCCGAAGAGAGAGAGGCTCCACCCAAGGGTGCTGAGATACCTGTATTCATGGACGTGCAGTTGCTTTGAGAGTCAAGGGGCTTGATGAAGTGCCGACCACGCT